>ERZ1106969.79-NODE-79-length-114115-cov-33.318508_pt1 | contig 114115 bp, 94 predicted proteins | sample MGYA00403685_ERZ1106969 | MGnify/ENA primary metagenome ERZ1106969 (study PRJEB35170, sample SAMEA104062416) | human gut metagenome | biome: human gut; feature: human-associated habitat; material: faeces | place: Denmark | collected 2012-05-18 ...
TGCATGCCTTTTGGATATCCCTGCTTGAGTAGATTCGATTCATTGCTGCATAGATGACGAGTTTCAGCATCTGACGCGGCGTTGCCTGATTTTTTCTGATCCTGCTGTAAGTTTTATACAGTTCAGAAAGGTCCATTTCCTCCACAAAGGCACTTACCAGACGAACCGGATCATCAGATGGAATAGAAATCTCTAAATCCAGCGGAAGTTTGATTTGATAATACAGAGAAAAAGAGGTATAATCTCTCTGTATTATTTTGTTTAGTCGCATAAACTGATTATACCACGAACGCCGGGCTTTTCGAAGCTCGGCGTTTTGTGTTGGAAATATGAAATGAGCTGCCGCACGTTAGTGCGACAGCCCCGTTTTTATACGCTTGCGAAAAGACAAAGATCAGTACAGATGACTAGGTACGCCGCGCGGGATGCGGACCGCAGACTTTATATAAGGAGTAATCAAGCCTTTAAATCTTTTTCAATCGCCTCGTAAATCTGCACATAAGATTCCAATGCGTGACAAATGACCGCAATAGAGTGACGGTTGCTGTCGTTGCCGGCATGATTTGTCTTATTTCGTTCATCCTTTAACTGCATATGCAGACGGAGAAGGATATTGATCTTCCGGTAGGATTTCGGATTTTCTGCGATATAATATTTGTGAACCGGAAACGTATTATCTTTTGTATTGAGGACGGATATAACCGGATTAGAGTTATATGCCTCCAGCGCGAGATAATTGGTCCGCTCTTTCAGCGGTACAAATGGGACCTTCTTGGAAGGACGTTTCGTATATCCGACCGCCTGCACAATATAGTTTTCTGCAGATTCCCACCCTTTTTTAGGTGAATTCTTCTGGGTGATATAGCTCAGAAAATCGTCACTCAGAACTGGATCCTTTGATTTTGAATTAAAGATAGAAAAAGCAGTTACTGCGTTTTGACCATTCTTTTCTTCTTTCTGCTTCTCAGAAATTAAAAATCCATTTTTCAGAAATACAGCCGGCATTTTGCTCTCCACCAGAGTAAGAGCCTGCTGAATGAAGCCCTTTTCGGTACACCATCTGATCTCATCAATAACACGGCGGTCTTTGTTATTCAGAAGACTATGACCATAGCTGTCACGGATCAGATCCTGGAACATTGTGAGATAACCGACATTCTGGAGAGAATTATTCTGTTTTCCCAGTTTCGGAAGAGAATCAGAAAGATTCTTTAACCCAGTTTCGAATTTTGTAACATCGCAAAGCTGAATACCTTCCGCAATCGTCTGCATATTTGCTAAAACTTCCTGTTCATCGCTATTGCTGCTTTTAAGAGCAGTATCCGAATGGGATTTTTCCGGTGCAATCGCCTGCTTCAGCGATGCAGTTTGTCCGTAATAGATACATTCATGAATGCCGGATACGAAATTCATGATCTTAAAAATTTCAGAAGCAGAGGTAAAAACAGCGCGAGGTCTGGAGTATTCAATGCTGTGAATATTTTTTTCCGGGATTGTGATGCCTTCCATCTGAAGCAGGGAGAGGATACTGTTCAGAGCTTCTTGATCAGTTCGGATACCACCGTGAGTGTCTACATGAATATCCATATTTGGGTAATGCTTTTTCAGAGAACGAATTTGCTTGACCACTTCGTTGATGAAAAGTACAGTCTTTTGCGTACGCCGCTCCTGGGTGTCAGATGACTTGGGAGAAGTATCTATATCCGTGTGAATTTCCTTATCAGACAATGAAGTGATCGAAGTTATACAATGGCGAAGAAATCAAAACAGACACAGGCGTGACAGAGCTGGAAGAGCAGAGAGTGTCTGGCGGGAGCAAAAGCGGAACAGGCAGGGGATAGATGGACAAAAAATCCATCTGTCCCTTTTTTCGTCAGAAAGAAGAAACCTGTTTACTTTTCCCGAAATCCCTTTTATACTGGGTAAAGCGCATATATTAGCGGCTGTTCAGCGGGGCTGTGCAGTTCCTGCACGGACTGGAAAAAGAGTATGAGTAACGGAGGAGAAGAAGGATGCAAAAATGTAAAAAGGGGCAGCGCTGCTTCTTGCGGCGTCCATGATGACATTTCTGCTTGCCGGATGCGGATCGAACCAGGTGACGACGGAGAATACAGGCAGCTCGGACTACAGACCTGATCGCGGGCTTCCGTATATCATTTCTCTTCTGGTCCTGGCGGTTTCTTCGAAGAAGTCGAGAGCACCGAAGGCGGAAGGAATCCCGTATGATAAGGGACAGAGATAAGATCAGGGAAAAATTTTTGTCTGGGGCAGTCCGGAATGGGAAACTGCCCCAGATGTTGTGAAAGTGTTATGCTGGAGATAAAGGAGAAGAATATATAAGATGGGAATCGTTGTAATCGGAGATGTTTTTATTGATATTAAGGGATATTCCTTATCCCCGTATATCCCGCAGGGAAGAAATGCCGGAACGGTCATTCAGATCCATGGCGGAGTAGCAAGAAATGTGGCGGAGAATATCGCAAACATCGAGTTAAAGCCGACGTTCATCAGCGCTGTGGACAACAACGCGATGGGTGATGATGTGATCGAGAAGCTGAAACGCCATAAAGTTGAGACAAAGTATATGAAAAAGGTCGAAAACGGCATGGGAACATGGCTTGCCGTTTTCGACCATGAAGGAGATGTTGTCGCCTCCATTTCCAAGAGACCGGATCATAAGCCGATCGAGCAGATCCTCGATGAGTATGGGGACGAGATCTTCAAGGACGCGGACAGCATCGCGATCGAGATCGACACGGATAAGGAGATCGTGAAAAAGACATTTGCGTATGCGGAAAAGTATGGGAAAGAGGTCTACGCACTCGTGTCCAACATGACGATCGCAGTCGAGAGACGGGACTTCCTGCGCAGAACAGCATGTTTTGTCTGCAACCAGCAGGAAGCCGGGATCCTTTTTTCCGAGGATTATGAACACATGACAGCGGCGGAGCTCGCAAAGGTCCTTCCGGAGCGCGTCCGCTCAGCGCAGATTGCCCGCATGGTTGTGACCATGGGCGGGGACGGCGCTCTCTATGTGGATAAAGACGGAAGTACCGGGATCTATCCGGCAAGAAAAGTGGATGTTGTCGATACGACCGGAGCCGGAGACGCGTTTTTCTCAGGTGTCTGCATCGGTCTGACTTACGGAAAGAGCCTGCAGGATTCCTGCAGGATCGGAACAAGACTTGCAGCGACCGTGATCTGTACTTCGGAGAATATCTGCCCGAGATTTATGCCGGAAGAATTTGGTCTTGTGCAGTAGGATAGTAGCGTACCCGGGATGAACCGGGTACATTCGTTTTATGAGGTGATCAGAAATGAAAAGTGTTATTATCGGAATTGCCGGAGGTTCCGGCTCCGGAAAGTCGACCTTTACGAACAGGATCAAACAGTATTTCGGGGACGATGTGGCAGTTATTTATCATGATAATTACTACCGCAGACAGGACGGGATTCCGTTTGAAGAGCGTGTGAAGGTCAACTATGACCATCCGGATTCGTTGGAGACGGATCTTCTGGTGGAGCATTTGAAGGAATTGAAGGACGGCAGAGCGATCGAATGTCCGGTCTATGATTACAGCCAGCACAACCGCTCAAACGAGATCATAAAGATCGAGCCGCGGCCGATCATCCTGGTGGAAGGGATCCTGCTCCTTGCGGATGAGCGCATCCGGGATCTTCTGGACATCAAGGTATATGTGGAGGCCGATGCGGATGAACGAATTTTAAGACGGATCGTCCGTGACGTGGAAGAGCGCGGCAGAGACTTGAGAGGCATTATCAGCCAGTACCTGACGACCGTAAAACCGATGCACTACATGTATGTAGAGCCGACGAGAGCTCTCGCGGATATCGTGATCAACAGCGGAAAGAACGATGTGGCGTTCGACCTCTTCGTCTCGAAGATCGGACAGCTGTTGGAGAGCACGGGATATTAGCAAGAAAGTAGAGATTATGTGATAACTTATATGTCAGATAACATGGTACCATCTTCCCCTTCATTCGCCTCGTCCATCGTGACGACAGCCTGTGAAACATCATCAGCGTAGTGGAACCTGAGTACAGCCTGGGGCCAGTTTAGCTGGATGTGGGCGGTCTTATTCTGCTCGGTTCCGGCTTTTTCGATGAGTTCGATCAGCTCTTTTAAGACTTCGCGGGTCAGATAGCCGCCTCGCCAGTGGAAGGTGAAGGTCCTGTTTTTCTTCGCAGTCTGCAGGGCACGTTTGTAGACTTCCTCCTGTTTTGTGAAGGAGAGTTTTTTCTCCTTGTAGTAAAAATGATCGCCGTCGGTGCAGGCCGGAGCCGGGGCAATCAGCGGTTCATGGTCACGGAAGATGGCTTTATCATCGAGATTAAAGTAGTCATATCGGATCTCCGCACCGGTCTCGAAGCATTTTCCGAGGCTGTTGTCGAAGGTTGCATCGAGGTGATAATAAGTTTTTCCAATCTTTACGATATTCCAGGTATGGCGGTATTTGATGCCTTTTTCCGGATTATTCCCGCACAGGGCGATCATGCACCAGATTCCCAGAGCATCACAGAGGATCTTAACGGATTTGGCAATTCCCTCACAGACGCCGACGCCGTGTCCGAGGGGACCGATGATCTCGTGGGAGTACGGCTTTTTCAGCTTATCGTAATGAATGTTTTCACAGATGAAATCGTGGATATATTTTTCTTTCTCGATTTCGGAAAGCTTTGCAGCCGGACGGGCAAGTTTTTCTACCCGAGCATTCATCGCTTTCTGATGATCTTTGATCTTGCTCTTTTCGAAGAGATATTCCGGAATAAAGATCAGATTGGGAGAGTCTGCGTAATATTTATATTTGAAGCTTGCGGCCCAGAAGAGTTCCGGGTGGTCCAGGCGGAGTTCAAAGAAGATGTCGCTCAGCGCATGACCGTCGATCTTCGGGACCTGAAATGAGTCAGCGAGACTCAAAAGTCCCTGGTGCATGGCGCGGTAGACGGACTGGCGTTCCCGGTCCATGTGGTTATAGTAGTATGGTTCCATTGTATGTATAGACCTTTCTTGGTTATCGTGATAAATGATCTAGATGTTGGGGTCAAAAGGTCTTTTGCCCCCTATGATACCGGATTGCTCCGTGCTTTGCACTCCCGCAATCCTCAAAAACATTCATAATCCGCTCATTTTTCTACGAAAAATGGCTACTTATTCATGTTTTTGGCGGGTCAAGAGTTCGAAAATCCTCTCGCAAGCAAGCTTGCATCAGATTTCCGACCTTTTGACCCTGGTATCTGATCAATTTAGGATAGCATATTTGGCCATGATTTACCAGTGCTTATACCAGCAATAAAAACATTGACTCTACAACTGTTGTAAGGTTTAAATGAAATTTTTTTCATTTACGTATTTACATCTTTCAAACTTGTGCTTATAATAACGATGCACTACATAAATACTGCTAATAAGACTGCGGAAATGGGAACCCGACCGCAGATCGTGGCAGAAAAAACAAAAAGAATCCGGTCTCACTGTCTGGCAGAATGATAACAGAAGAACTGGAACTTTACGTAAAGGAGAAAATGTATGAGTGAAGAAAACACATCCAACCGGGCACCCTATGAATTTTATGGAAAAATGCCGTTGAAGCAGGCGATCCCGTTAGGACTCCAGCACGTCCTTGCGATGTTCGTCGGCAACCTGACACCGCTTCTGATCATCTGCGGTGCGTGTGGGATCAGCGGAAGTGAAGAATTTGCACATCTGCAGGTCAGCCTTCTGCAGAATGCGATGTTTGTCGCAGGAGTTGTGACTCTGGTACAGCTCTATGCGATCGGACCGATCGGAGGAAAAGTCCCGATCATCATGGGAACAAGCTCCGGATTCATCGGCGTATTTAAGAGTGTCGCAGATACAATGGGCGGCGGAGTTGTAACATACGGCGCGATCATGGGAGCGTCGATCATCGGAGGTCTCTTTGAGGGAGTTCTCGGTGCTTTTATCAAGCCGCTGCGGAAATTTTTTCCATCGGTCGTAACCGGAACCGTTGTTTTATCGATCGGTCTGTCCCTGATTTCTGTCGGAGTGAATTCTTTTGGCGGCGGGAGCAGTGCAAAAGACTTTGGATCGGCGGAAAATCTGCTGCTGGCGCTGTTCGTACTGATCGTAATCCTCATGGTGAAACACTGGACGAAAGGTCTTGCGAGCAACTCTGCAATCCTCATCGGGATCATTGCCGGATATGCGGCAGCGGTTATTATGGGACTGCTCCTTCCGAATTCAGGGATTACCGCGGATGGAGCAGAATATACAAAAGCATGGGTATTAAACTGGAATAAAGTGGCGGAAGCCAGCTGGATCAGTATCCCGGAATTTCTTCCGGTAAGGCCGGTCTTTGATGTCCGTGCGATCGCACCGATCATCATCATGTTTATCGTGACCGCTGTTGAGACAGTCGGTGATATTTCCGGCGTTATTGAAGGCGGAATGGACCGGGAGGCAACCGACAAAGAACTTTCCGGCGGCGTGATCTGTGACGGAATCGGTTCTTCTTTTGCAGCATTATTTGGAATTCTGCCGAATACTTCCTTCAGCCAGAATGTGGGACTTGTGACGATGACGAAGATTGTAAACCGAACAGCTCTGGCATCAGGAGCAGTTTTTCTGATCCTCTGCGGACTGATCCCGAAGCTTGGTGCGATCATCTCCATCATGCCGCAGGCTGTTTTAGGAGGCGCTGCAGTCATGATGTTCTCCTCGATCGTTGTCAGCGGAATCCAGCTGATCACAAAGGAACATATGACTCCGAGAAATCTGACGATCGTGTCAGTCGCACTCGGTGTCGGATATGGAATGGGAGCGAACACGGCAATTCTTGCGCAGACACCGCAGGCTGTCCAGCTGATCTTCGGCGGTTCCGGAATCGTTCCGGCGGCGCTGGTTGCGATCCTGTTAAACCTGCTGCTTCCGAAGGATGATAAGAACCTGTAGAGGTCAGAGATAAAAAGATAATAGAATGATAAAAAGAAACCGGAGGTGATCCAGGATGAATGTATGTCCTGGATGATCTCCGGTTTTATTTACGCGAACAACGAGCCAAAGTCTGCGCTTGCGCGAGACCCTGGCGACTGTCGCGATAACAAGGGGAAAACTCGTGAAGCGTGTTTTCACTTGTTGTGGTACATGAAGAAAAAACATTAGAGACTTCTAAAAATTTTTCAGATATTCCAATTCCTCCGGTGTATCGGCATCTGCAAGCTCCAGCGGAGAGGCGGCCGGGAAATAACGGACATGTTGCGGATATTTTTTCAGGAGTACATTTCCTCCGGAGTTGTCCGGGAGTGTGAGAAGCTCATTGAAATACCGGCGATCAAAGAGGATCGGGTTCCCGGGGAATTTGACCTCTCCATGCTCCATTGATGCGAGCCGAAGAATTTCGCCGCACGAACGATAAGCTTGAGTAGCAAATGTCAATACCATCGCTTCGATCGTTTCGCGCGAAAGAAGCGGCTGGTCCCCGAGTGCAAATATGCATCCGGCGAGATCTGGATTTTTTCCCAACAGCGCGGAGAGACCGAGTTTTACCGTGTGGTTCCGGTACGGCATCGTGTGGAGCAGGACCGGAATCTCGCGCTCCCGGCAGAGAGACTCGACCTCCGGAGATCTCGTCACGACGATCCGTGCCGCGAAGAGCGGTCCGTCCGTGGCGGACAGGATCCGGGTAATCAGCGGTTTTCCGTTAAAATCAGCCATCAGTTTGTTGGACCCGAATCGTTTTCCAAGCCCCGATGCCATGATCACACAGCCGACGGGGAGAACCGGATGGTCAAGGTCATAGACATAGACATCGTCTCTGGCACGCAGGGCGTCGAGGAACGGCGTGGACTGGCTGCGGAGAACAGCGATCACCCGCTTTGTATCGAACAGGTGGAAAATGGCATCACAGAATTCCGGGCAGGAGCTTTCAAGGTAGCCGAGTTCGTCGATGACGGCGAAAGCGGCGGGAGAGTCGATCGCCCGTTTTATGGAAGCAAGACCGCCGCCGAGAAAACCGTTGAGATCCGGAACCATCTGATTGCCGGAAGAAGCGGATGAAGCCGCCGATTTCCCGGAATCAGAATCTGCCGGAAAGGCATGGAAAGAGAACTTTGGACGGTAAATTCCGATCCGCGAGGTTTCTCCGGTCAGATTGTCAGTCAGCTCAACGCGATCCTGTTTGAAAGCATGTGTTGTAAAGCCGGGAAACATCTGCAGGCGGGATTCGGCTTGACCAGGCAAAAACGGAATGTCTGAGATATGTCTTCGCAATCCGTGAAACACCGGCAGGCAGAATCCGGGCAGAGAGGAGTCGGCGGAGACAGGATTCCGGAGACTTTCAGATATTTCACTGGAAATCGTATCAGCCGGAAAATCCGGCAATGTCAGAATTTCCCGCAGCAGTGTGCTCTTCCCACTTCTGCGGCTTCCGGTGATGATCAGATGCCGCTTTTTGACCGGAACCGGATCGCTATCAGTTCCCAGGGAATTCTCTTGCGCCGTCTGCGCCGCTGTTGTTTCGGCTATATTTAGAAAAGATCTGAGTATAGAGCTCGCGGCTGCTCTGAATGCAGGCGTTCCGCCAGGTTTCATAATCATGTAAAAACTCCTTTGCTTCCGGTGTCAGGACACTCCCGCCGCCGCCTTTTCCGCCGATCGTTCTGGCGGTCAGTGAAAAACCAAGATTCTTTTCCGCACGCTTCATGAGATGGAGCGCTTTTGTGTATGCCATCCCCATCGAGAGGGCTGCCGCCCGCAGCGAACCGGTCTCCTCGATCAGGTGGAGCAGGCGGCAGGGACCTTCACCGAAGAAGCGGAGATTGTCGTTGTCACATAGAAAGACGCGGATGTCAGATTTCATGAAAAGATCACCTTCTTTCGGGTACATCAGTGGTATGGTGCGCAGGGATCATGAGGAAAATCCAGAGGTTTCCTATGAACAGGATCATGAGCCGGTTTTATGGAAAATACAACCAGGATCACGGGGCTATAGCTATAAAACCGGCAGGAGAACGAGTCGATTCCCTGCGCATTTTGATGGATCAGGAAGCGGAACCAGACGCACCTCCCCGTAGATCTCAGAAAAAGCCTGCTCCATGACGGAGACAGGATCCGTCTTCGGATGCAGCGTGTGGATCAGCGTGCCGTCCTTTAGGAGCAGCAGGATATCACAGTATGCGAGTGCGAGTGTCGGATCGTGGAGACAGAGAATTGCAGTTTTTTCTGTGAGAATTTTTCCGGTTGAGTAAGATAGCCCATCTGGTTCATCGGCGCTACATGCCAATGATGTGCATTCACGCAAAGAGTGAGATTGTTGCAAACAATCGGGCCCAGTGTGAGAATGTGTCGAGACAGGTTCTTTTTTATAGGGAAAAAAGGCAGGGGAAGCAGATCTACCGCCCTGTGCCGCCTGTACGATATCTGCGATCAGCCCCATCATCCGGTACTTATTCCCAAGGTCCAGCGAACTGTCCGGCTCATCAAAGAGCAGGAGCGAAGTATCTTCAATGAGTGTTCTCGCCAGGATCACGAGCTGCTGTTCCCCACCGCTGAGTGTTAAGTAATCCCGATTCGCAAAATCGTCCATTCCGACGGAAGCGAGCGCCTGGAGGGCTGCCTCCCGCATCTTGGCAGACGGCTGTTCGAAGAGTTTCAACCGGGAGTAAAATCCCATGAGCACGACATCCAGCGCACTCATGGAAATGGAGATCCCGCTCTGCTGCGGAATATAACTTACGAGTCCTGCGAGAGCTTTTGGAGAGAGAGCTGTGAGGTCCTGCCCGTTCAGGAGAACATGGCCGCTGTGGGAAAGCTCTCCGCATATGGCCCGCAAAAGGGTAGTCTTTCCGCTCCCGTTCGGTCCGAGAAGCGCGATCATATGCCCGGGATTTTCAACCGAAAGGGAAAGATGGTTTAGGATCTGATGACCGCCCAGAGAGACGGAGAGGTCCTGAATGGAAACATGTTCAGACATAATGATCAGCGCCTCCTTTCCGAGAGGATCAGATAGATCAAAAACGGCGCTCCGAGGAGCGAAGTAAAGATACTGACAGGAAGCTCCACTGCGGCGAGTGATTTTGCAAGAATATCCGCGGTCAGGAGCAGGAAACTCCCGATGAGACCGCTGAGAAAGCATGCGGACTTCCGGTTATGCCCGGTCAGGAGTCTTGCCGTGTGCGGAGCGAGAAGACCGACGAAGCTGATGAGTCCGGTCACACTGACAGCGGCTGCGACGGTGAGTGTGGCGAGAAAAAGAACGAAAAAACGTGTTTTCCGGACAGATACGCCGAGCATGCGGGCCTCATCCTCACGGACCGAGAGTGCCAGAAGATGGCGGTGGAGCAGGAAGACCAGCGCGGAGGAGATCAGGATGATCACGACCGGAAACGGGATTTTCGATGCGGTGACGCCGGAGAGACTTCCCATGATCCAGTATTCGATCGAGGCGAGCTGTTTTTCCGGATCTGCCATGAGCTTTAAGAGCATGAGAACGGTCTGCGCGAGAGCATGGACCGCGATCCCCGCGAGAACGATGGAAGAATGGTCCCGGACCGGGGAGAGAGCGGTGAGCCCGAGGGAAAGGCAGACGGCGAGAAGAGCACCGAAAAATGCGAAGAGCGTTGTGGACGGCGCGGCGGCGGAGACGAACAGGATCGCGAAAGCCGCACCGGCACTGGCTCCGGAGGAGACACCGATGATGTCGGGGGATGCCAGCGGATTCCGGAAGACCGTCTGGTAGACGAATCCTGCGATCCCGAGTCCAAAACCGCCGACGAGTCCCATGACAGCGCGCGGCAGGCGGAGAACCGTGAAGGTACGGAGCGCCATCGGATCCCCGGCAGCCAGGCCAGATAATGTGATCGAATATTTTCCGGTACTCAGGGCAGAAACAAAGGCGATGACCATAAAAGTCATCGCCAGTGTTAAGATTGCCATGGTTCGGTTGGAATTAGTTTGCGCTTTCCGGAGTGAATCCATAGAATGTTTCATAGAAATTCTTCTCTGCTGTCTTGAAATCGTCTTCAGTTACAACGTCCGGGTGAAGAACGGAAGCGACGTAGTAGCTTCCTAAAAAGCTTGCCGGAACCGGGGAATCGAGTGCCTCGATGTCGCTCGGGATCTGGTAAACATATCCTTCTTTTACGGCTGTGCAGTCAGCAAGAGCGGAATCGTTCAGAACGGAGTCCACATCGTAGTCTGCATCAGCTGCGAGAATGATGTAATCCGGGTTCCAGGAAAGGATCTGCTCGTAGGAAGTATCAGCCCAGTAGGTATCTGTGATCTCAGAAGCTGCATTGACGCCACCTGCATGCTCGATCAGAGTGGACTGGTACATTTCCGGACCAGCAGTCTGTAACAGAGCGCTGTTTCCTGCAAGATATACGGACGGAGTTTCTTTTCCCTCGAGAGACTGGACAAGCTCTGCAGTGGTATCAGAGATCCAGTATTCGAGTGTCTGTCCTTTTTCTACTACGTTTGCTGCGGTGGAGATCATGTCGATCGTCTCCATCAGCTTTGCGTCATCCTCCGGATTGACAGCGATCACGGTGAGACCGAGCTCTTCCATTGCCGGGATGGAATCCTTTAATTTCACAGGAACAATTACAAGATCCGGCTTTAATGCTGCGCAGCCTTCCAGATCGAACTCTTTTGCGGTTCCGACGGACGGAAGACTTGTGAGCTCCGGAGCGCTGAGTTTATAGATATTTCTTTTGTCCGCTTTTGCCTCGACGCCGACTAACTTGTCGTCAAGACCAAGCGCGATCATCAGGCTTGTGGAGATATAGTAGCCGCTGACAAAGGATTCTGGCTGCTTTTCGATCGTAACCTCACGGCCGAGATGGTCGGTGATGGTAACCGGATAGGTGACTTCCATGTCGGAGACAGTGGCCTCGGAAGTCTCAGAAGCGGATTCAGAAGCTGCTTCGGTGGATTCTGCGGTCGTCTCAGCGGCAGCAGTTGTTGTTGATGCGGTGTTGCTTCCACATGCAGTTACGCTCACAGATAATGCGAGAGCTAAGAGCAGAGAGGAGAGCTGTTTGAGATTTTTTTTCATAATCTTTTGTCCTCTTTCGATCTTTTTTTACTGGAATATCGTTGTATTTTTCCGACTATAACGGAATTATAGCAGAAAGTATGTTAAAATAAAAGTAATTTTTGAAGAACGCTTCAGAATACAGGGATCCGGACTTTTTTGAGAGCAGGAAAAGGCGGGAACAACTGCATATTCTGAGGGATCATGAGGAGCAATGGTATGAGAGTCATCAGGGAATATAAAAAAGCGGAAAGCCTGGAAGAGGCGTGGCAGTTAAACCAGAAAAAGAGCAACCGGGTCCTGGGCGGCATGGTCTGGCTGAAGATGGGAAAGATGCAGATCGGTACGGCGATCGACCTGTCCGGACTCGGACTTGACACGATCGAGGAGACGGAGGACGAGTTCCGGATCGGCTGCATGGTCACATTGAGAGATCTGGAACTTGATTCGGGACTTAACGGGTATACGGACGGCGCTGTGCGGGAGTCGGTGCGTCACATCGTCGGCGTCCAGTTCCGGAATCTCGCGACGGTCGGAGGAAGTATTTACGGAAGATACGGATTTTCCGACGTGCTGACGATGTTTCTGGCGATGGACAGCTATGTGGAGCTTTACAAAGGCGGGATCATTCCGTTGAGAGAGTACGCAAAAATGCCGTATGACCGGGACATCCTGGTCCGGCTGATCGTAAAAAAAGAAGCGGCATCGTTTGATTACCAGTCCGTCCGCAACACGCAGACCGATTTTCCGGTCCTCACCTGTGCCGCGGCAAAGACAGAAGCCGGATACCGGTTCGCGATCGGGGCAAGACCGGGAAAAGCGGTTCTCTTTGCGCTGTCCAATGAGGATATGAAGGACAAAAATGTGGAAAACATCGCGGAGTATGCTGCCAAGTGTGTAAAAGAACAGATCGTGACCGGCTCCAACACGAGAGGAAGCGCGGAGTACCGGAACCATCTGGCCGGGGTGCTGGTGAGACGGGCGGTATGTAAGTTTGGGGAATAAGAACAGACGGATGAAGAACGGTTTGAAAGAAGAAAGCTTTGTCTGACTGAAAGAAACTCAGTCCGTTATGGAGCATAAAGAAACTGGAAACAGATAAAAACGAGGAATCATACATGAACATCACGATAACATTAAATGGAAAAAAGATCTCGGAGGAGATCGACGCAGACCTTCTTCTGATCGATTTTGTGCGGAATCACGGCTGTTACAGTGTAAAGCGCGGATGTGAGACGTCGAACTGCGGGCTCTGCACGGTATTTTTAGATGAAAAGCCGGTGCTTTCCTGCTCCGTTCTTGCGGCGCGGGCAGACGGAAGAAGTGTGACGACGCTGGAAGGACTTCAGGACGAAGCGAAGGAATTCGGCGCTTTTATCGCGGATCAGGGCGCCGAGCAGTGCGGATTCTGCAATCCTGGCTTCATTATGAACGCGCTGGCGCTGTTCCGGGAAAACGAATATCCGGATACGGAGGAAATCAAGGAGTATCTGGCGGGCAACTTATGCCGCTGCTCCGGCTACGAGGGACAGCTTCGCGGTATCCAGGCATTTCTCGCATGGAAGAAAGAAAAGAACGGGTGACGGTCCGGTGAGGCGCGCGTGTGACGGTCGGACCGTGACAACACGCAGAACAAATGATGTGAGACTGTTACAAATACAGAAAGAGGACGAAAGTTATGAAATATGTAAATAAACCTGTCCGGAAAAAGGACGCGATGCAGCTTGTGACCGGACAGCCTGTATACATGGACGATATCGCTCCGAAGGACTGCCTGATCGTAAAACTCCTGCGCTCCCCGCATGCGAACGCGATCGTGACTTCCTTGAATAAGACGGCTGCGATGAAAGTGGACGGGATCGAGGCGATCTATACCTGGGAAGATATCCCGCAGGACGCGAAGCGGTACACGCAGGCAGGACAGACATATCCGGAGATGAGTCCGTATGACAGACTCTTGCTTGACCGGCATGTCCGCTACGTCGGGGATGTGGTCGCGATCGTTGCCGGTCGCGATGAAAAATGTGTGGACCGGGCATTAAAGCTCATTAAAGTCCAGTACGAGGTCCTGGAACCGCTCCTTGATTTCAGGAAGGCGAAGGACAACAGGATCCTGGTGCATCCGGAGGACAACTGGGAGAGTCTTGTTCCGGTCGGGGCGGACAATAAGAGAAATCTGTGCGCCCATGACGAATCGGGAGAGGGAGATATCGAGAAAGTATTGAGGGAGAGCGATGTTGTGATCGACCATGTCTATCACACGAAGGCATGTCAGCAGACGATGATGGAGACATTCCGGACGTTCTGTACGATCGACGCTTACGGACGCCTCAACGTGGTCAGCTCCACCCAGATCGTATTCCACTGCCGCCGGATCATCGCCAATGCGCTCCATATCCCGAAGTCCATGATCCGCGTCAGCAAGCCGAGGATCGGAGGCGGATTCGGTGCGAAGCAGACATCGATCAGCGAGGTTTATCCGGCTTATGTGACCTGGATGACAAAGAAACCGTCAAAGATCATCTTTACCCGCGAGGAGAGCATGACCGCCTCTACACCGCGCCATGAGATGGAAGTCCATGTGCGTCTCGGTGCAAGTAAGGACGGGATCGTCAACGGCATCGACATGTACACGCTGTCCAACACAGGCGCTTACGGGGAACATGGTCCCACAACGGTCGGACTTTCCGGGCATAAATCCATCCCGCTCTACGGGAAGGCGAAGGCATTCCGGTTTGTGAGTGATGTTGTATACACGAACGTGATGTCTGCCGGGGCGTACCGTGGATACGGGGCGACACAGGGACTGTTCGCGGTGGAGTCCGCGGTGAACGAACTTGCCGCGAAGCTTCACATGGATCCGTTTGAGATCCGCGAGAAGAACATCATCAAAGAGGGCGACGTGATGCCGGCCTATTACGGTCAGGTCAATACGAGCTGTGCGCTTGATCGCTGTCTTGCGCGTGTGAAAGAGATGATCCACTGGGACGAAAAATATCCGGTCCGCGATATGGGCAACGGAAAGGTCCGCGCGGTCGGCATGGGAATGGCGATGCAGGGATCCGGTATTTCGTCCGTCGATGTGGGAAGTGCCACGATCAAGGTGAACGACGACGGATTCTACACGCTGTCGATCGGTGCAGCCGATATGGGAACCGGCTGTGATACGATCCTGGCGCAGATCGCGGCGGAGGTTCTCGAGTGCTCTGTCGATGAGATCACGGTGTTCGGCGCGGACACGGATACTTCGCCGTATGATTCCGGTTCCTACGCGTCCAGTACGACGTATGTCACGGGAAAAGCGGTCGAAAAGTGTGCACTGCAGGTTCGGGAACAGATCTGCAAACTCGGTGCACAGATGATGAACTGCCCGGAGAATGAGGTCGTGTTTGACGGGAAGGTTGTACGGAGAGAGAGAAAGAGAGCAGCAGGCAGCAATGTTCCGGGCAGGAGTGAAGAAACAGACATAAAAACTGGTGCTGAGCTGGCTGCAAAAGACGGTGCTGGTAGTCCGGAAAATAGCGGATCCGCGGAATCCTCAGAAACTTCGCAGGTTTCCCTTGCAGATATCGCCACCGCCTCCATGTGCGGAAACGGGATCGCTCTCGAGGCGACCGTGACGAACAGCTCCCCGATCTCTCCGCCGCCGTTTATGGTCGGAGCCGCGGAGGTCGAGGTGGACCTTGAGACAGGTGAGACGAAGGTCATCGATTATGCCGCCGCCGTCGACTGCGGAACGCCGGTGAATCCGAATCTTGCGAGAGTCCAGGCGGAAGGCGGGATCCTGCAGGGGATCGGAATGGCGCTCACGGAAAATATTACCTACAATAAACTTGGAAAGCTCGCGGAAAATTCCCTGATGCAGTATAAGATCCCGACCCGCGTGGATATCGGAAAGATCCAGGTCGATTTTGAGTCGAGCTATGAGAATGAGGGACCGTTCGGCGCGAAATCGATCGGTGAAGTCGTGATCAACACCCCGCTCCCGGCAGTGGCGGACGCGATCTACAATGCAACAGGGACAAGATTTTATGAGCTGCCGATCACGCCGGAGAAGATCGCGATGGCAGTGCTGGAATCGAAATGATTGACGGAATTCGGACAATAGAATGCGATATGACCATATGTTATAAACAAACTGTAACGATGAAGATCAACCGGGGCGAGAACATGAAAGAGCAGGTTTCGTGACAACAGAATAGGCGCGTCATCGGATTGCTCCGGGCAGAGAGAAAGCAGGGGCAGAGTATGACGAAGAAAATATGGGATTTCAGAAACTTCAGAGAACGAAAGAAAAAAGATCAGGGCGGATATTCCCTGGTGGAACTGATGGTAGTCATCGTCATCATGGTGATCCTTGCATCTGTGAGCATCGGAGTCTACAATGGATATGTGGAGCGCGCGAAGAACGCGGTAGCTTATGAAAAGGGACACCGGATCGCGGAGGCACTGAAGATCTGCGAGGCGGAGTACGGTCTTTCCGGAACAATCAGCCTGGATCGCCTGTCAGCGATTTCGGGAGATCTGATGAAGAAACCGAATGATCCGGACAGTCTCCTCTACGAATATGTGGGAGAGGACACGGATGACTGTACGGATTTTACGGTTTCCTTAAAGAAGATCGACACTGCATCGGTGGAGATCCAGGGATTCACTTACACAGCGGACACCTACGAGATCACATGGACGGAGGACGACGGTGTGGAAGTGACGATGAAATAACAGGGCTGATCATCCCGCATGTTTCCAGAAAATGTAACATCAGGCTGACGGCCAGGAGATCAGCACATCCGCCGGGACTTAAGTGCATGGCGATGTACTGTTCGTCCAGTGAAGACAATATTTCTTTGAATGAATCATTCGTGACAGCAGAGAGCAGGTGTTTTGCCTGCTCTTTGCTTTTTTTTGCGAGCTCCGGACCGCCGCGGTGCACCATGGTGGTGTCATCGACCTCCGAGATCAGGGCGAGGAGTGCCATGGCGGCCGCATCGTTTAAGGAAAAACAGGCGGCAAGCCATTTTTTGAGTGCCGGAAGTCCGATCCGGACAGCGGAAGGAAAACCAGCAGCAGCCTCTCCTCTGGCTCCCTGGATTCCGTAGGCGGAGAAGATTCGCTCGCCGTTCGAAAAATCCGGTTCGACAGCGCTGGGTTCAGCCTGCGAGTTCATATCAATGGAAGAAGCTGGGGACAGCTTGTTCTGATGCCTGGAAAGTTTTGCCAGATCACCGAGGGAACAGCTTCCAAGCTTCCTGCATTCGCTGAGAACCTCCTCGGCCGGAAGCGGCAGACTCTTTCCTGCATGGACTTTTCCCAGCGCCCCGCAGAGGATCGCAGAGGCGAAGACAAGACCTTTGTGGGTGTTGATCCCGTGCGTGGCGGAGAACATGGCGGTCTCCGCGCGCTGCCCGGCATAGCGGAGCCGCTCAAAGATCTGTTCGTCCGCCTCGTCTGCATGGTCCCACCCGAGACAGAAAAATTCCCGGAACCATGGGATCAGGGAAGCGCTGCTGTCCAGAAATGTAAAAAAGTCCATATCCGAATGCGAACCGGAATTATTCCGGTCTACAAGTCCCGGCTTCGGGGTTGTTGAGACCTCGTAGAGCAGCCCGCGGACCGCCGCGGAGGCGGCAAGATCTGCCGAGCGGTCCCTGAAATGATCGTTAAAGAGTTTTGCCGTTTGCCACTGGATGAGTTCCATGGAATGGCGTTTTTGGGCCAGGCAGGTATTCGCATCCCCTCCGCACACCAGACAGGTGCGGGGAAGGAGATGAAGATCCTGCCGCTTTACGGAAACTCCGTCCAGTCCGCATACATCGAGATTGAAGAGACGGCCGAGCGGATGACTCTCCTCGATGGAGACGAGAAACTGTTTGACCGGGATTTCCGGGGAATCCAGGAGAAAAAAGGCGTGATCGCCGGTTGGCTCTTCACAGATCTTTGTATTTTTTATGGAGAAGCGGCCGAGTTTTTCCTGCAATTCCCGGAGTTCCTCGCGAAACGCGGCACGGGCGAAAGGAAACACTTTCACCGCTCCGGCAATATTTAAGGAAAATTCCACAAGGCAGGAGCCGTCTCCTGCGGAGAGCAGCTCCCACTTTTTCAGTATACGCCGGTCTCTTGCGGCGCGGAGTTCTTCGGAAGTCACCGGAGTGCCGGTGATCACGTCGGTCAGGTTCATGGATACCTCCCATGTTGTAAAAGAAGTAACTGTTCAGTAGGTCTGAAGGCAAAAATCCCGTCTGCGCAGCCGATTTGAAACGGATTCCTGCCTTAGTGTGTACTTTCAGCAGAAAACTTTTCTTTCAGATACTTCGCAGTACATTCCGGCACCAGGGAAAGTACTTCATCCGTTACGCCATGCTCGGCGAGGAGCTTGCGGACGCGGGAAGCGCTGATAACTTCCGGTTTTCCGTCCGGGCCTTCGGTGGTGATCCGGTCGATCTTTATGAAGGAGATCCCATAGCGGGGCAGGATCCGGATCATGGCTTCGTTATAATTTCTCGTCACCGGATCGAACGGTTCTTCCCCTGCAAAGCGCTTTTTAATATGAAGAAGCGGTGCGATCCGGGAGGCGAACAGGGTGATATCGAGCTCACTCTGGATCTTTGCGGCGTCTTCGCCTTCCTTTAAGAAATAGGTCGGGAAGGTCGCATTGGAGATCATATATGGGCCGGACGGATGAACGATGACGTTCGCAAGGTGGTCGGTTCCTTCGCGGACAAGGCGCAGGCGGTCCGCAAACGGGAACTGGGAGCGGTTTTCCTCGACCACAAAGATGTGGAGCAGGTCGCAGGCTCTGGCCGCGTAGGTGATCAGTGCAAGATGGCCTTTTGTGAACGGATTGCAGTTCATGACGATGCAGCCGATGTTGTCGGAATCTTCGGTTCCGGCAAGAAACTTTTTATAGAAATTGTCGAGTCCATTTTTCTTGTTTTCCAGCATCAGAACGGACTCTGTCTCCGCTAACGGATAGAATCCGCAGGAGGTAAAGAGTACCTTATTTTTCGGCCGGGTGATGACAAAAAGATCGTAATGACCGGCGGCAAAGCGGTTTTCCACAAGACGGGAGACGAGACTTCCGAGCGCATTCCGCCCGCGCAGACTTTCATCGACCGCAAAACATTTCAAAAGATTCCCGGCACAGCATCCGCAGCCGGTCAGATTCTCATCGGCATCGAACACGCCGAATGCCGCCTCGATATCATCCTCATAATTTAAATGATGCTTTGCGAGAAAATCGGTCAGCATCTGTTTATCGTGAGCGAATCCAAGGGATAATTCATGAATACTTAAATCTGTCATAACGAAAACACCTCCAAAAATATTCAAGCCAAGCGCATGTTGCCATAACAGTTCTGCGGAGGTTGCTCAGGAAAGGTCCGCAGAAGGAAAGTGCTGTGGTAGCGGAAAGATGATCTTTCCGTGTACCTATAGTATAGTGGAAATGGGACAGGTTTTCCAGAGAAAAGGAGAGAAATTTGCCTGTAGCAATAAAATGTGGTACGATAATGAAAAATCAAACGAACGATACGAGGAACATAAGACATGCATATCTATTTTGCCCCGCTTGAGGGGATTACAACCTATCCATACAGAAACCTGCACCACAAATATTTTGGCGGTGTGGAGAAATATTTTACCCCGTTTCTGGCACCGGGACCGGAACAGGGGATGAGCGTGAAGGAGATGAGGGATGTATTGCCGGAAAACAATGCCGGGATACCGGTCGTTCCGCAGATCCTGACAAACAGGGCTGGGGATTTTCTTCTTGCATCGAAGAAACTCTCAGAGATGGGATACCGGGAGATCAACCTGAATCTCGGATGTCCGTCCGGAACGGTCACGGCAAAGAAGAAAGGTTCCGGATTTCTTCTCTACCCGGATGATCTGGACCGCTTTTTTGATGAGGTGTTTTCGGATGCTACAGTGCGGAATGGTGAATTCCTCGTTTCGGTAAAGACACGGATCGGGAAGAATGAGGTGGAAGAGTGGCCGGAACTCATGCAGGTTTATAACCGCTACCCGATCCATGAACTGACGGTCCATCCCCGGATCCAGAAGGAATTTTATAAAGGAACCCCGCATCTCGATGTGTTTGCGGACATTTTGAAGGAGAGCAGGAATCCGGTCGTGTATAACGGGGATCTGTTTACCGTGGAGAAGGTAAAAGAATTTCGGGAAAAGTTTCCAACAGTCGGGACGGTCATGATCGGGCGTGGACTGATCCGGAATCCGGCGTTGGCGGAGATGATCTTGCAGGAAGAGACGGAAGCTTGTACGGATCGTCTTGAAAACGGAGTTAGGATTTTTGAAGCAGATGGGCAGTTACAGACTCAAGGGAATAGAAACAAAGGGGACATCCTGCCGAGGATCCGCGAGTTCCATGACGCCCTCTTTGAACACTACCGCGAGACCATGTCCGGCGACCGGAATCTTCTGTTCCGGATGAAAGATCTCTGGAGCTACATGCTGGCAGAAGTGCCGGACAGCGAAAAACTCGCCAAAAAGATCCGTAAATCGCAGCATGTGCCGGAATATCTGGCGGCGGTGGAGGAAGTATTTGCAAGATGGGATGCAAACAGATAGTCGGAAAGGAGGCCACTATGCAGTTACTGATCAAACAAAGAGTCTTCTCATGGACCGATACCTATGACGTCTATGATGAACATGAGAACCCAAAGTATTTCGTAAAAGCGGAATTTTTTGCGCTGGGGCATCAGATCCACGTGTATGATAAGAGCGGAAAGGAAGTTGGCATGGTGAAACAGCGGCTGTTTGCGGTTTTGCCGTGTTTTGATATCGAAATCGGAGGAAAAGAGGCCGGAAGTGTTCAGAAAGAATTTTCCTTTTTCAAGCCGCGCTATGAGCTGGATTACAACGGATGGCGGTGTGAGGGAGACTTTCTGGCGTGGGAATATGATGTCTATGAGGCGTGCTGTGTGGCGGTCCATATTTCAAAAAAGCCGTTTCAATGGGGCGATACCTATGTGATCGACATCGTGGATCCTAAGGATGAGGTCATGGCGCTCATGCTGGCGATCGCGATCGATGCGGCGAACTGTACGAAATAGATGAGATCATGTCATTCAGCACAAAAATACGAAGAGAGCAGCAGGAGGAATAAGATGGATACAGAAAAACAGCCAAAAGAAACATTCGTAGAACAGATGGAGCGCGTAAACCGCACCAATCCATTCATGATCCACAACAACATCCGCGCAGTCGCTTTGTCCGAGGACGCAGCCGAAGTGTGTGCGGAGGTTACGGAGGATTCCTTAAATGCCATGCAGACAGTCCACGGCGGACTGATGTTTGTGATGGCGGAGATCGCAGCAGGACTTGTGACGAGGAATGACGGAAGAAAATACGTGACACTGGACAGTTCGTTCCGGTTCCTCCGCGGCAGCAGCGCGAAGAAGCTCCGCGGAGTCGCAAAGATCACGAAGCGAGGAAAAACCGTCTGCTTCACAAAATCCCAGGTGATGGAGTCGGAAACCGGGAAGGTGCTGGCAGAGGGAGAGTTTACGTTTTATTGTATGGGAGAGTAAGACAGAAGCAAGAGAAAGATGTGACTGTGATATGTCTTCCGGGAGAACGGATGTGATTCCATCATCTCCCTCGGCGGCGGTTCCTCCCACGACTGTGCGAAGGCGATCGCCCTGGTTGCCTCAAACGGAGGAAACATCAGAGACTACGAAGGTGTCGACCGCTCCAGCAATCCGTTATGCCCGATGATCGCAGTCAACACAACAGCCGGAACTGCTTCTGAGATCACCCGTTTCTGTATCATCACCGATACAAGCCGGCATGTAAAGATGGCGATCGTTGACTGGCGCGTGACTCCGCAGATCGCGATCAACGACCCGAACCTTATGGTGGGAATGCCGCCGGCCCTGACAGCAGCAACCGGAATGGACGCCCTGACCCATGCGATCGAGGCGTATGTCTCCACAAATGCAAACCCGCTGACCGATGCGGCAGCACTGATGTCGATCACGATGATCACCCAGTATCTCCCGAAGGCAGTTGCAAACGGAGTTTACATGAAGACCCGCGACAAGATGGCTTACGGACAGTATCTCGCAGGTATCACATTCAATAACGCATCCCTCGGATATGTCCATGCGATGGCACATCAGCTCGGCGGTATGTACAATCTCCCGCACGGTGTCTGCAACGCGATCCTTCTCCCGCATGTGGAAGAGTTCAACCTGATCGGCAATGCGAACCGCTTCCGCGACATCGCAAAGGCCATGGGCGAGATTACGGAAAATAAGCTCTTGCAGGCAAGCTTGCATCGGATTTCCGACTTTTGACCCTGCTATCTTAAAATGCAGATAGAATCTGAAATAATTACTGTGAATCATCAGCAGTATTTCGGCTGCTTCTCGCCTCCTCAAGATAATTATAAAGCGTGTATTTTGAAACCTTCAGCGTCTCACAGAGGAGTACGCTCGTCTTGGAGATCTTGAAGACACCTTTCTGGTCGAGATAATCCAGGGCGCGGATCTTTTCTTCTTTGTTCATGAGTCCCATCGGCTTTCCGACGAGGAGTTCTGCCTGATTCATATAATACTGAAGGATATCGTCCACATTCTTGGTCGCAAGCGCGTCTTTGTCGCTCATCGGTGCATGGTGGGTCATCGGATACTGGACGAACGCATGGAGCGCACGCTGGGCATTTAAAAAGTCGGAGACATCGAGATTTACGCAGACAGCTCCGATGATCTTGCCGTTCTCATCCGGGATCAGGGTCGTGAAGGATTTGTAAAACTGATCTTTCTGACCGTTTGAGAAGGTCTGGAGACTTTCCTTCATCGGTTCGATATCTTTTCCGAACTGTGTGATCATTCCACCCTTCGGAGAACCGCCGACATCGCGTCCGCTGAGCGTGGCATTCAGGGCATAGACGATCGTGTGATCGTAACCTTTCCGGTAGTCGTGGATCAGGATCTCGCTGTTTTCACCGAGAAATTTCTGGAGCCCTTCGAGAAAACGGATCAGAAAGTCGAAATCAAGATACTGGGAAATTTCCATAAATGTGTACCTCCATGGAGACAGATACCGGATCAGGCATTCCCCCCGAAATACACTGCCGGAATATTACGTGAAAATATTAACAAAGCAGAGGCGAACAAACCTCTGAAACTCTTAACTGATCTCAGAATACCATATAACAAACTGTTTGTCAATTATATAACATTTTTTCACACAAAAAGTTTGAAATAATGATTGACATTCTATGAAGTATGGCCTATAATAAAAACACAAAAACAAAAAGAAAGATAAACAAACTAATTTTTAGTTATTGTACCCATCCTTTTCCGGACCCGGGATCCACTCACAGGGATCCCGAGCCCACCCACTTGGACAACGACGTCCGGCTTTTGGAAGCTGTAAAGTTGTCTGGTTGAATTTGCAGATTCCCCCACTTTGATAGATTCACATCGTGGTGGATGTGATAAAGACCGGTTTTTCTGCGGAATGGATGCCCGCAGGAGAAATGGAAGGCCGAAGGGCCCGCTGCCTCGCCACAGCGAAAAAATCCGCATTTCCGGCCGTGATCCCCATAAGGGAAAAGATGATACATATTGAGCGCAGAACCCCTGAGGCAGACGATCCCCAATATCGCTGTTTCAGGGGTTCTGTCTGTTTGGGAGTGTCATGTGTATTTCTTTTTGGGAGAGGAAAGGAAAACGATCACGCGCATATATTTATAAAATGAGATGGGAAAACAGGTAGGCAGGAGGTATCAATGAAATTCAGACAGAAAATCGTTCTGTTTCTGGTGATCGTAGTTGTGGATCTGATCCTGTGCGGCGTGACCTTGCGGATGTGGAAAGGAGAAGATGGGGAAAAGGATTTTAAGGGAGACGTGTATCATGAAAGAAATAAAGAGGAAAATGAGTCAGAGGAGCAGGAAGATCGAAAAGACAGGAACGTCATGTCGAGGGAATCGGACATGGTACGGGAGAAGGAGACCGATATGAGAAAATACGTGGCGCTCACATTCGATGATGGTCCGAATTCCAGATACACAAAGCCGCTCCTGGACGGTCTCAGGGAACGCGAGATCCGTGCATCCTTTTTTCTTGTAGGCGAGTGCATTGACGGAAAGGAAGATCTCGTAAAGCAGATGGCGGAGGATGGACATCTGATCGGTGTCCATTGTATGACACATAAGGATCTCACGAAAGAACCGCTTTCGGATGCCAAAAAAGAAATCTGTGAAACCGGGGAGAAGATCCGGGCAGTGACCGGAGTCATGCCGGAGTACGTCCGACCGCCATACGGAAGCTGGAATGCGAAGCTGGAGGAGGCGGTGGACATGATCCCGGTATTCTGGGATGTCGATTCCATCGACTGGCGTCTGAAGAACACGGAAAAAGTGACCGCAAAAGTCTTAAAAGATACGGAGGACGGGGACATCATCCTGATGCATGATGAGTTCCGGACATCCGTGGAAGCTGCGCTCCGGATCATTGACAACCTTACGGCGAAAGGGTATACTTTTGTTACAGTAGACGAACTGATGGTCGATTAAAACATTCGGGAAAGGCAGTTTTCATGGATTTATTTGATTATATGAGACAAAATACGATGGAGAAGGAATCGCCCCTCGCGTCCAGAATGCGCCCGACGACTCTGGACGAGGTGGTCGGTCAGAAACATATTATCGGAAAGGATAAACTCCTTTACCGTGCGATCAAGGCGGACAAGCTGGGATCGGTGATCTTTTACGGACCGCCCGGAACAGGAAAGACGACGCTCGCAAAGGTGATCGCGCATACGACAAGTGCGCGTTTTGAGCAGATCAACGCCACTGTTGCCGGAAAAAAAGATATGGAAGAGATCGTGAAAAATGCGAAGGATGCGATCGGCATGTACGGACAGAAGACGATCCTTTTCGTGGATGAGATCCATCGCTTTAATAAGTCGCAGCAGGATTATCTCCTGCCGTTCGTGGAGGACGGGACGATCACGCTGATCGGAGCGACGACGGAGAATCCATATTTTGAGGTGAACAACGCGCTTCTTTCCAGATCCAGGATCTTCGAGTTAAAACCGCTGGAAAAGCAGGATATCCGGGAACTGGTAATCCGGGCTGTCTATGATACGGAAAAAGGGATGGGAACTTATGGAGCCGATATCACGGATGAGGCGGCGGATTTCCTTGCGGATGTGGCAAACGGGGACGCGAGAGCGGCGTTAAATGCGGTCGAGCTCGGAATTCTCACGACGGACAAGTCGGAGGACGGAAAGATCCATATCACGATCGATGTCGCGGCGGAATGTATCCAGAAACGGGTGGTTCGCTACGATCATGACGGGGATAACCACTACGATACGATCTCTGCATTCATCAAGAGCATGCGTGGATCGGACCCGGATGCGGCGGTCTATTACCTGGCCAGAATGCTGTATGCAGGTGAGGATGTGAAGTTTATTGCCCGCAGGATCATGATCTGCGCTTCCGAGGATGTCGGAAATGCGGATCCGAATGCGCTTGTGGTCGCGGTGAGCGCGGCGCAGGCGGTGGAGCGGATCGGAATGCCGGAGAGCCAGATCATTCTCTCCCAGGCGGCCGCCTATGTCGCGACGGCTCCGAAGAGCAATGCGGCCTATGTGGGGATCCAGAATGCGATGAAGGCTGTAGCGAATATGCGGACGATGCCGGTTCCGGCGCATCTTCAGGATAAGCACTACAAAGGCGCGGAGAAGCTGGGACATGGACTCGGCTATAAATATGCACATGACTATCCGAATCATTATGTCACCCAGCAGTATCTGCCGGACGGGATGGAAGGAATGAGATTCTATGAACCGTCGGAGAATGGGTATGAAAAGAAGATCAGGGAGCATATGGAGTTTATAAAGCGGGAAGCTACTTTTCACGGGTAGGAATTTTCTGAACTGAAAATTCCGTATGATACCGTTGTGGTCGCGGATTTTGCCGATTTGGAATGCGAAGCATCGGCAAAATCCTGTTACAGTGCGCGGGCACTGGAGGACCCGTGTACTGTAACAGAGGGAAGCCGGAGAGATGGAATAAGCAGGATCAGGGAAAGAGGAAATTGTGAAATTTCCTCTTTCCATTTTTTTATGTGTGCGTTATAATGAGATATACTCATCAGAACAGCCTGGGAGGAAAGTATTGGAAACGATACTTGCTTCTTTGCTCCCGGGCAGTTTCGAAAAAGTCCTCCGATATCGCTGAAATGCGGTGATCCGATCGGAGAAAAGTTTCAAATCTAATGGTTCCAAGGCAGCGGATCCGGAGACGGGGAGGCTGTTATGATCTTTTTTTGATTCCCAACGAGATGATAAAACCGGAATAAGGATGAAGGAGTATTATTATGCGTGAAAAATTAGCAACATTACCGCTGACCCAGTTAAAAGAGCTGGCAAAGAGCCAGGGAATCAGGAATATCAGCGGCTTGAGAAAAGCAGAATTGATCGATCACCTTTGTGAGGCGGCGGAAAGTGCCGGCGGCGCAAAAGTACCGGCAGAAAATAATGAAAATAGAGAGAATACGGCAGCACCGATGCAGGCGGCAGCGCAGAAAGAGAAAGCGCCGGCTGCTGGAAATGTTTCCGGAGGTGCGGGACAGGAGAAAATGGCATCGGAGAGACCGGCGGTCTTCCAGGACCGCACGGGGCGTCCGGAGAAAACCGAGCGTGCGGAACGATACGAGAGAAATGACCGTCAGGAGCGTGGGGAGCGCCAGATGAGAAATGACCGGCAGGGCAGCTACCAGAGCCGTCAGAACAATTACAGAGATCGCCAGAGTAATTACCAGGATCGTCAGAGCAGCTATCAGGACCGTCAGAGCAGCTATCAGGACCGTCAGAGTGGTCAGCAGGATCGCCAGATCAGTTACCAGGACCGCCAGAGCAGCTACCAGGACCGTCAGAATGCTTACCAGGGGCAGTCATCTGCGCAGGATTCCCAGACTCAGGGAAACTATCAGGACCGCCAGACTCAGGGCGGCATGCCGGATACCCAGGGAATTCAGGAGAGCTCAAGAACCTATCAGACTGGTTACCAGACAAGAAACCAGGGTGCTCAGAGTTATACCGCGGAACCGAAGGCCGATCTTCAGGATCTCGACAGCGGGATCGAGGCAAACGGAATTTTAGAGGTCATGCCGGATGGCTTCGGATTTATCCGCTGTGAGAACTTTCTTCCGGGAGATAACGATGTCTATGTGGCACCTTCCCAGATCCGCCGCTTTAACATGAAGACCGGCGATATCATCCGCGGAAGCCGGAGAGTGAAATCCGCAACAGAGAAATTTGCGGCACTTCTCTATGTAAAGACGATCAACGGCTATCCGACGAGTGTTGTGGAGCACCGCCCGAACTTTGAGGATCTGACCCCGATCTTCCCGAACCAGAGACTGAATCTGGAAGTCAGAGGTGGAAAAAATACGACAGCGATGAGAGTCATGGACCTCCTTGCTCCGATCGGTAAAGGCCAGCGAGGTCTGATCGTATCCCCGCCGAAAGCAGGTAAGACAACCTTATTAAAACAGGTTGCAAAAGCAGTTACGACCAACTATCCGGATATGCATATGATCATTCTTCTGATCGATGAGCGCCCGGAGGAGGTTACAGACATTAAGGAATCCGTTGTAGGACCGAACGTGGAAGTCATCTACTCTACGTTTGACGAGCTCCCGGAGCGCCACAAACGTGTCTCTGAGATGGTCATCGAGCGCGCGAGACGTCTGGTAGAGCATGGGCGTGATGTCATGATCCTCTTAGACAGTATCACAAGACTTGCAAGAGCCTATAACCTGGTTGTTCCGCCGAGCGGACGTACTCTTTCGGGTGGTCTTGATCCGGCGGCACTCCACATGCCGAAGCGTTTCTTCGGAGCAGCGAGAAATATGAGAGAGGGCGGAAGCCTGACGATCCTTGCAACCGCACTTGTCGATACCGGAAGCCGTATGGATGACGTTATCTACGAGGAATTTAAAGGTACCGGCAATATGGAGCTTGTACTCGACCGCAAGCTCTCCGAGAAGCGGATCTTCCCGGCAATCGATATCTTAAAGTCCGGTACACGCCGCGACGATCTCCTGCTCACAAGCGAGGAGGCGGAAGCTGTGGATATCGTCCGCAAGGCGACAAACTCCATGAAAGCGGAGGAGTCCGTGGAGAAGATCCTGGACATGTTCGCACGAACAAGAACGAACAGAGAGTTCGTGGAAATGACAAAGAAAACACGATTCATATAAATGACGGGCCGGTGCTCGGAATCCGTTGGTCATTTTTCAGACCGGGTTCCGGACACAGAGTCTTATTAAGAAAAATCGTAACTGTGAGGGTACTGAACGTTACTTTTCACGGATAGGAATTTTCTGAACTGAAAATTCCGTATGATACCGTTGTGGTAACTACTGAACAGTTACGGGGAAGCGTGTAAATACCTGACAGAAAACTGAACTGTCGGGGTAGATAGGAGAACAGAAAGAATGGAAGAAACAGGAAAAAATCCGATCCAGGTCGCAGAGCGCCTGTTCCAGGTGATCGAGTGTCTGGCGGAGAATGGTCCGATGGGGATCATGGATCTGAGCGCGCAGCTCGGATTCCATAAGAGCACGACGCACCGGCTCGTGACTTCCCTCCAGTATATGGGCTATATCCGGCAGGACGAGGAATCCCTGAAATACGCGCTGTCTCTGAAGTTCCTGGAGATCGGAGGCAAGATCCTGGAACAGACGAACATGGCTTCTCTGGTTCATCCGTCACTGAAGAAACTGTCGGAGCAGACCGGAGAGACGGTCCATCTCGTCCGCAGAGAGGGAACGGAGGCCGTGTATATCGATAAAGTGGAATCCAACGTCAGCTCGATCCGGATGGTATCGAGAGTCGGAAGCCGGATCCCCCTGTACTGCTCCGGCGTCGGCAAGGCGCTGCTCGCGGAGCTGCCGGATCCGGAGATCAGAGAGATCTGGAACAGCTCAGAGATCGTGTCCCTGACACCGTACACTGTAACAAAGTTTCAGGATCTCATGGAACGGATCGGGACAGTGCGGAAGGTCGGATATGCGATGGATGATGAGGAGAATGAGGAAGGCGTCCGCTGCATCGCGGTCAGCATTCCGGATTACCATAAAGAACCGGTCTACGCCCTGAGCATCTCCGCACCGGTGAGCCGGATGACGGATGCCCGGATCGCGGAACTTGCCGTGGATGTGCTGGCATTTAAGAAAGAACTGGAGAAGACGCTGGGATTCTCGAGAAGCTGAGGAAAGCACAGGAACAGTTACAGAATAAAAAGAGCGATGAGTTCTGGAATCTGATGTCGGATCCCGGAGTTCATCGCTCTTTTTCGTTACCGTGTGTGGGGATTTTCAGTGTGTGTATTGTAACTGGATTTTACTGATACTTTGTAACTGGTCAGTAGGTCTGCGCACTTGCTGCGCTGACCGTAATAAAACACAGGCTTGAAGGCAAAAATCCCATCGGTGAAGCCGATTTGGAATGGATTTTTGATATTTCCCGATCAGTTTCCGCACTCGATACTGATCGCGTTGAACATGTCGAGGATATCATCTACCTTCGTGTTCGCCTTTTCATCGCCCTTTTTGTCCATGACCGCATGTCCCTGGTGCATCATCAGGAGACGGTCGCCGTACTCGACGGCAAAGCGGAGATTGTGGGTGACCATGATCGTTGTCAGGTGTTTCTCCGCAACGATCTTTCCTGTGAGTTCCATGATGATATCGGCGGTCTTCGGGTCGAGGGCTGCAGTGTGCTCATCGAGGATCAGAAATTCGATCGGGGTCATCGTGGACATCAAAAGTGCCATCGCCTGGCGCTGGCCGCCGGAGAGAACGCCGACCTTCACGCCCATCTTATCCTCAAGACCGAGTCCTAAGATCTTTAACTGGTCGCGGTAGAAATCGATGCGGGACTTGTTTGTCCCAGGCAGCAGGTTAAACGGTTTTCCTTTATTATCGGCGAGTGCCATATTCTCCAGAATCGTCATGTTCGGGCAGGTCCCCATTGCCGGGTGCTGGTAGACGCGGCCGATGCGGCGCTGGCGCTTGTACTCCGGCATCTTTGTGATATCGACTCCGCCCATCGTGATCGTTCCGGAGTCGACCGGAATGCTGCCGCAGATCAGGTTTAACATGGAAGTCTTTCCGGATCCATTGCTGCCGATTACGGAGACGAACTCGCCGTCGGCGATGCTCAGGTTGAAATCCTTAAAGAGGCACATTTCGTTCACGGTGCCTGCATTGTAATATTTATTGATGTTCTTTAATTCAAGCATGATGTGCCCCCTTTCTCTTCATGGAATCACTGATGATCAGGATCAGAAGAAGGATCGCTGCAGTGATCAGTTTCAGGTCAGTTGCTTTTACGATGCGCATGGAAATGACGAAAGCGACGCATGCCTTGTAGAGGATCGCGCCTGCGATGACCGCGGTGGTCGCTTTTAATTTTCCAAAGCGATGGAACAGCTGGGTTCCGAGGATGACGCTTGCGAGACCGAAGACCATGGTTCCGGTTCCGATGGAGATATCGAAGAAGGCCTGCTTCTGAGCAAGAACTCCTCCGGCGAGAGCTGCGAAGCCGTTCGCGATCGCAAGACCGATGATCTTCACGCGGCCTTTGTCCTCCGCGAGAGAGGTTACGAGAGCGTCATTGTCTCCGGCTGCCCGGAGCAGATATCCGGATCTCGTGTTTAAGTACCAGTCGAGGACGAATTTGCAGATCAGGGTGATCACTGCAAGGATGATCACAACGATGTACGGTCTCACGGATGCCGGCAGGCTGTTTCTCGTCCATTCATTGTCGAAGATCGTATCCTGGGACAGGAACGGGAGATTGGCTTTCATTCCGGCGATCCGAAGATTTACGGAGTAGAGAGCGGTCATGACAATGATACCGGAAAACAGATCGCGGACCTTGCATTTTACATGAATAAAGCCGGTCACGCATCCGGCGAGCACGCCTGCGAAGAAAGAGAGCGGTAATGCCCACACCGGGGAAATGCCTTTCACGATCAGCCCTGCGGTCAGCGCTGCGCCCAGGGGGAATGTTCCATCGACCGAAAGATCCGGAAAGTCCAGGATCTTGTAGGTGATGTATACGCCCAGGGCCATGATCGCGTAGATCAGCCCTTCCTCAAAGATTCCTAATAAGATTGCCATGTTATCCTCCGAAAATCAATAACCTATATTTTATCGCGGTTATTACAGTGGGTGTTCAGCTCTGCTGAACAGTTACTTTTACAGTTACATTCTGGTGCAAAGTCCGGCAAAGCGGATGAAATGCTTTGCCGGACTTCCTGACATTGTGTCTGTTTGAATTATTACTGGGTGATCTCAGTGAATAATTCTTTTGCATTCTTGGAGAGGTCCTCCGGGAATGTGATCCCGAGATCCTCAGCGACTTTGGAGTTTCCGTAGAAAGCTGCTTCCTCGATGACTTCAAAGTTCAGTTCGCTTGCTTTTTTCTCGCCCTTTAAGACTTCGGCAGCCATGCGTCCTGTCTGCTTTCCAAGATCAACATAATCGAGACCCATTGCAGCGAGGCAGCCGATCTTGACCTGTTCGATCTCACTTCCGAATACCGGGATGTTCTTTGCGTTTGCTTTGGAAAGGATCAGCGGAAGAGAAGCAACGACGGTGTTGTCCGTTAAGTTGTTTAAGCAGTCAACCTGTTCTAAGAGGCTGTCAGCTGCCAGCGGGATGTCTGCTGTGGAGGAAACGCCGGACTCAACGATCTCGAAACCGTAATCAGCAGCTTTTTCCTTATACTCTGCGAGTGTGGAAGCGGAGTTTACTTCGCTTGTTGTATACATGATACCGATCTTCTTCGCATCCGGAAGGATCGCGCGGATCATTTCGAGCTGCTGTTCAACCGGAAGCTTATCACTTGTTCCTGTCACTTCACCGACCGGTGTTCCGTCTGCGTTTGCAAGTTCAGCTGCGACCGGATCGGTAACTGCTGTATAGATGACCGGAATATCATTCTTTCTGCCGACGCTGTATGCGCTCTGGGCGCTCGGTGTTGCGATCGCGCAGATGAGATCCACCTTCTGTCCGGCGAAGTTTGTACTGATCTGTGCTGCTAACCCTGGGTCAGCCTGTGCGTTTTCTTCTAATACGGTAAGATTTTTGCCTTCCACGAATCCGTTCTCGGCGAGACCTTCGATGAAACCTTCCCGGCAGTTGTCGAGAGAGCCGTGAACAGCGAACTGGTTGATGCCGATCGTGTAGGAACCGTCTGCGAGAGCGGTATCCGCTGCGTCTGCGGATCCTGCAGTTGTTGCTTCGGCAGTTGTTGTCTCGGCAGCTGTCGTCTCAGCGGCAGTCGTTGTGGAAGCTGTGTTTGAAGAGCAGCCTGCGAGAAGTGCTGCGGTGAATGTTGCTGCGATGATTGCTTTGATCGATTTTTTCATAATTTTGTTCTCCTCTTCTACTTTTTAATTGAGATGATTCGTAACTGCATTCCGGGTCTTTCCGATCCGGTCATGCGGTCCAGTAGTTGTTGGAGGTGTGGAGCGAAGGTGCCGTGGTGTGGGATATCTTGTACAGAGCATGTATTTTTGCTGCCATACATCTGTAGGGAGCTGCCGTCGGCAGGTCCTTTAGGTATAAAAAAATCCCAAGGATCAGATATCGATTTAAATCTGATCCTTGAGACGAATTTCATATCCGCGGTGCCACTCAATTTGACCTTTCGGTCCGCTTTTTTCGTATACCAACATATACGCCGCTTTCTTAACGACTGCGGTAGCCGTCAGTCCATACTAAAATTCAGGACTGCCCTCGAAAGTCCATTCCATTTCCAGTGCAATACTGCAATCCCACCGCCTGCAGCTCTCTGTGAAAACATGATCGAAAATGTACTCCTCTTTCTCAACGGTTTTTCTTGTTTGGTTATGGGTATCATAGTACGAAAAGGATTGTTTGTCAAGAAGAACAATAAAAAAAGTTTGGAAACCTGCAAACTCTGTCAGCCAGAAAGAAAAATGGTAATTTCTAAAAAAAATATAACATTTCAGAAACTTCCATAAATTCCATTGACTTTCAATGTTTCCTGATATAGGATAAATATCACACGAAATGACAGGGTGTCATCTCACGCAGATCTTCAGAAAACAAAGCATGTAAAAGACAGAAAAAGTAACAGCAGAGGCTCGGATGCGATGAAAAGCTCTGCAGAAAAATGAAAATCAAGGAGGCACACGTATGGGTACCAAAGACGGCGGAAAAAAGCCGAACCCGAATGATCTCAATTCATTTAAGGGATTTTTCTATTATATGATCATAATTCTGGTCATGACGGTCCTGTTAAACGGACTCGTATTCCCGTCCGCACTGAAAAGTCAGGTAAAGGAAGTCGGCTACAACGAATTTCTGGCTATGGTAGACAATAACCAGGTCACACAGGTAGAGAAAGATGACACGAACGGCGAGTACGTGTTTATCGCGAAAGACAGCAATGGAAAAGAGCAGGTCTACAAGACAGGACTCTGGGATGACCCGGATCTGACAGATCGCCTGTACAGCAAGGGCGTCACATTCGATAAAGTGATTCCGAGAAAAGAGTCAGCGATCATGAATATTTTCGTGAACTGGATCCTTCCGTTCGTGATCATGATTGGGCTCGGGCAGATCTTAAGCCGCAGCATGGCGAAGCGCATGGGCGGAAACGCGATGACATTTGGAAAGTCCAATGCAAAGATCTACGCGGAGAGCGAGACCGGCGTGACATTCGCGGATGTCGCAGGTGAGGAGGAGGCGAAGGACGCCTTAAAGGAGATCGTTGATTTCCTTCATGATCCGAAGAAATATTCCGATATCGGTGCCACACTTCCGAAGGGCGCGCTCCTCGTAGGCCCTCCAGGAACAGGTAAAACATTACTTGCAAAGGCCGTTGCCGGTGAGGCGCACGTTCCGTTCTTCTCAATCTCCGGCTCCGAGTTCGTTGAGATGTTCGTCGGCATGGGCGCCGCGAAGGTCCGGGACCTCTTCAAGCAGGCAAATGAGAAAGCTCCGTGTATCGTCTTTATCGATGAGATCGATACCATCGGTAAAAAGCGTGACGGAAGCGGCATGGGCGGAAACGATGAGCGTGAGCAGACCTTAAACCAGCTTCTTACAGAGATGGACGGATTCGACGGACGAAAGGGTGTTGTGATCCTGGCGGCTACAAACCGTCCGGAGACCCTTGATAAGGCCCTCTTGAGACCGGGCCGTTTCGACAGAAGAATTCCGGTGGAGCTTCCGGATCTCAAAGGCCGTGAGGCGATCCTGCGGGTACATGGAAAAGATGTCAAGATGGATGAGTCCGTTGACTTTAACGCCATCGCGAGAGCAACTGTCGGAGCCAGCGGTGCCGAGCTTGCGAACATTATCAACGAGGGCGCGCTCCGTGCCGTCCGCATGGGACGCCGCGTTGTATCCCAGGCTGATCTGGAGGAGAGCGTTGAGACCGTTATTGCCGGTTACCAGAAGAAAAATGCGTCCGTTTCTGAAAATGAACGCCGGATCGTCGCTTACCACGAGATCGGCCACGCCCTGGTGGCAGCGTGCCAGAGCAATTCCGCTCCGGTCCACAAGATCACAATTATTCCGAGAACATCGGGCGCTCTCGGCTATACGATGCAGGTGGAGGACGGCGAACGCCTTCTTATGAGTAAGGAGGAGGCACTTAACAAGATCGCAACTCTGACCGGCGGCCGTGCGGCGGAGGAATTTATGTTCCACTCCATCACGACCGGTGCCTCCAACGATATCGAGCAGGCCACAAAGCTTGCCCGCGCTATGGTGACTCGTTACGGTATGAGCGACCAGTTCGGTATGGTTGCCCTTGAGACCGTGACGAACCAGTACCTTGGCGGAGACACCTCCCTCGCATGCTCACCGGAGACAGCGAAAGCCATCGATGACGAGGTGATCGCTACCGTGAAGGTACAGTACGAGAAGGCAATGGAAATCTTAAGAGACCATGCAGCAAAATTAAACGAACTTGCCGGATATCTTCTCGAAAAGGAGACAATCACAGGGGAAGAATTTATGGAGATCCTGAACCGGTAAAAGCAGTATATCAGTGTGAGAAGACTCAGAGACCATGCAAAGTGGCTGCTCTGAGTCTTTTTTCGTTTTGGGAAAAGAATCAGTTACTTTTCATGGGTAGGAATTTTCTGAACTGAAAATTCCGTACAATACAGTGGTGGTAGTGGATTTTGCCGATTCGGAATGCGAAGCATCGGCAAAATCCTGTTACAGTGCGCGGGCAAGGAGTGCCCGTGTACTGTAACAAGAATCAGGCATTGGGCTGACGATGTGAAATCTCGATTGTGTGCACTGGAAACCTATGTTAAAATGAGAGTAGAAATTTAGATGTTGGGCTTAAAATACAAAATTAAAATGACCTGAAAAGAGGAATACCGACAGGAGGAAAAACGGATGAAACAGAGATATTGTCCATACTGCGACCAGAAAATGACATCGGGTCTATACTGCAGCGGATGCAAAAGGATCGTGTGGCATCCATATGTGCAGGATGTGGATTACTATTTAAATGAGAGGCATCCGCGCCATGAGTCAGACTGCCTGTACCATGGTGGCGGAAGCGAATACCCTGGAAGCAGCACGTCCGGTACAGATTCGTACGCGGGCATATTTAAAGGGAATGGGACATCAACCAGAATACAGGGCGGAAAGAAAAAGCCAGCTCGGGAGAAGAAGACAGCGGATCCATTCCAGAATATGGGAAACCGGATGACGGGACAGCGGAATGCGTTCGAACATATGAAGAGCCAGCTTGGACAGTACCGCAGCCAGGCAGATACCTGCCAGAGTGGAACTTACAGCAGCCAGTCCGCGAAGAACATCATGGACCGCGTAAACTCCGAGCGGGGACGGAAGAAGCCGTTTACCGGCATTCTGATCGTCGTGATCATCTGGCTGGTATTTTCCGTCGGCGGAAACCTGCTGTTCCTTATCACCCATGCGATCCGGGAATCGATCTACGGGATCGAGAACATCTTCGACTCGTCCAGCGGCGATCTCTGGTCCTCTGCCGATTCCAACGCCGTGGAGGTCCTTGGGGAGGGCGAGCTCTCCGACGAGGAGGTGCGGGCCATCGGAACAAACTGTACAAACTACGGTCACTATGACGCCCAGCTTGCGGATGTGACGGCCGCCCTGGACCGGCTCCTGCCGCAGTACGGATTTTCTGAGTGGTCGATGGAGGACACATACAGCTACAACTATGCTTCGGACGATATGAGCTGGTACAACACAGATCAGGCCTATTATCTGAGCCGTGATGGGGAGTATGTGGGAAGCATTACCATCTACGCCGACACGGCAACGGACGATCTCCATGGAATCGGTGCCTACAGCAGCGACGAGGAGGCCTTCTACCAGATCGCGGACGTGCTGGAAGCCACATTCCAGGAATTCGGCTATCTGGATACGGATCTAAATGGACAGGAGGTATATCAGGAACTGATCAATACCGAGGATATGATCGTTAGTAAGACAGATGACAGTGTCAACGGATTTACCACAGCTTATGGACCGGAGATTTTTGCAAGTAAAGAAAGCCCGTCAGGGGATGATTTCTACTCGATCCAGATGTATGCGCCGGGGTATTACACAAGCGTAGAGTAGGAAAACTTTGTAAAAAAGTGCTTGACAGATTGACAACCCCATGGTAGTATGAAATGTGCACTATTGTGGTATCATGTGCATATGGTACCAGTATGCCCAAAATTAGTTATTGATTATAGAGAAAGAAAACAGGGGTGAAACGTCAAATGGAGAAAAGCAGAATGCGTCCGGTGCCGTCCGGCAAGAGCGTAAGAATGAGCTTCTCAAGACAGAAAGAAGTTCTTGAGATGCCGAACCTGATCGAGATCCAGAAGGATTCTTATCAGTGGTTCCTCGACGAGGGCCTGAAAGAGGTCTTTGACGATATCTCTCCGATCGCTGACTTTGCTGGACATCTTAGCCTGGAGTTTGTAGACTTCACGCTTTGCAAAGATGACATCAAATACACGATCGAAGAGTGCAAAGAGCGTGATGCAACTTACGCCGCACCTTTGAAAGTCAAGGTGAGACTCTGCAACAAAGATAAAGATGAGATCAATGAACACGAGATTTTCATGGGCGATCTGCCATTAATGACAGATACCGGCTCCTTCGTTATTAACGGTGCAGAGCGTGTTATCGTCAGCCAGTTGGTACGTTCCCCTGGTATCTATTATGGTATCGATCACGATAAGATCGGTAAAGAATTATATTCCTGTACCGTAATCCCGAATCGTGGAGCATGGTTAGAGTATGAGACAGATTCCAACGACGTGTTCTATGTACGTGTAGACCGTACCAGAAAGGTCCCGGTAACTGTCCTGATCCGTGCGCTCGGATATGGTACAAACGCTGAGATCATCGATCTCTTCGGTGAGGAGCCGAAGCTTCTCGCAAGCTTCACAAAGGATACATCCGACAACTATCAGGATGGTCTCCTTGAGTTATATAAGAAGATCCGTCCGGGCGAGCCGCTGTCTGTCGACAGCGCTGAGAGCCTGTTAAACGGCATGTTCTTCGACCCGAGAAGATATGATCTCGCAAAGGTCGGCAGATATAAATTCAACAAGAAGCTTCATATGAAGAACCGTATCGTCGGACAGATTCCGTCCGAGGATATCGTTGATACAGAAACAGGCGAGATCCTTGCGGAAGCAGGAAAAGCGATCACAAAAGATCAGGCGATCGCGATCCAGAACGCTGCGATCCCGTATGTATGGATCCAGACAGAAGAGCGCGTGGAGAAAGTCCTTTCCAACCTTATGGTTGACCTTTCCGCATATGTGTCCTTCGATCCGGAAGAAGTAGGTATCACAGAGTTAGTATATTACCCGGTATTAAAAGACATTCTGGAAAAAGCAGGGGATGACGAGGAAGAGTTAAAAGCTGAACTCCGCCGCAACGTCCACGAGCTTGTTCCGAAATGCATCACAAAGGAAGATATCCTTGCTTCCATCAACTACAACATGCACCTTGAGTACGGCATCGGCGTAAAGGATGATATCGACCACCTTGGAAACCGTCGTATCCGTGCAGTCGGAGAGCTCCTTCAGAACCAGTACCGTATCGGTCTCTCCAGAATGGAGCGCGTTGTACGTGAGAGAATGACAACACAGGACATCGACGGAATCACTCCGCAGTCCCTGATCAATATCAAACCGGTCACTGCAGCAGTGAAGGAGTTCTTCGGAAGCTCCCAGCTGTCCCAGTTCATGGACCAGAACAACCCGTTATCCGAGCTTACGCATAAGAGACGTCTCTCCGCGTTAGGACCGGGCGGTCTGTCCAGAGAGCGTGCAGGATTCGAGGTTCGAGATGTACACTACACCCACTACGGTCGTATGTGTCCGGTCGAGACTCCTGAGGGACCGAACATCGGTCTTATCAACTCCCTCGCAAGCTATGCGAAGGTAAACCAGTACGGCTTCGTTGAGGCTCCGTACCGTGTCGTAGACAAGAGCGATCCGGCTAACCCGCGTGTTACCGACGATGTTGTCTACATGACAGCTGACGAAGAGGATAACTACATCGTAGCACAGGCGAATGAGCCGCTCGATGAGGAAGGCCACTTCATCCACAACAACGTATCCGGTCGTTTCCGTGAGGAGACTTCCTCCTTCCAGAAGAAACAGATCGACCTCATGGACGTATCCCCGAGAATGGTATTCTCCGTTGCTACTTCCATGATCCCGTTCTTACAGAACGATGACGCGAACCGTGCCCTGATGGGATCCAACATGCAGCGTCAGGCTGTACCGCTGCTTTCCACAGAAGCTCCGGTTGTTGGTACCGGTATCGAAGGCAAGGCTGCCGTTGACTCCGGTGTCTGCGTAGTCGCTAAGAATGCCGGCGTTGTTGAACGCTCCGCTTCCAACGAGATCATCATCAAGAGAGATTCCGACGGAAACCGCGACGTTTACCGCCTGATCAAATTCTCACGAAGCAACCAGTCCAACAGCTACAACCAGAAGCCGATCGTTTACAAGGGCGACCATGTAGAGAAAGGCGAGGTTATCGCGGACGGACCGTCCACAAAGGATGGCGAGATCGCACTTGGTAAGAACCCGCTGATCGGATTCATGACCTGGGAAGGTTACAACTACGAGGATGCGGTCCTGTTAAGTGAAAAACTTGTTATGAACGATGTCTACACATCTGTTCATATTGAAGAATATGAATGCGAATCCCGTGACACCAAGTTAGGACCGGAAGAGATCACAAGAGATGTTCCGGGTGTCGGCGATGACGCATTGAAAGACCTGGATGAGCGCGGAATCATCCGCATCGGCGCTGAGGTCCGTGCCGGTGATATCTTAGTCGGAAAGGTAACTCCTAAGGGAGAGACCGAGCTGACAGCTGAAGAGAGACTTCTTCGTGCGATCTTCGGTGAGAAGGCAAGAGAAGTCCGCGACACATCCTTAAAAGTACCGCATGGCGCATATGGAACCATCATCGACGCAAAACTCTTCACAAGAGAGAACGGCGACGAGCTTGCTCCTGGCGTAAATGAGACAGTCCGCATCTACATCGCTCAGAAACGTAAGATTTCTGTTGGTGATAAGATGGCCGGCCGTCATGGTAACAAGGGTGTTGTCTCCCGTGTACTTCCGGTAGAGGATATGCCGTTCCTTCCGAACGGACGTCCGCTCGATATCGTATTAAACCCGTTAGGCGTGCCGTCCCGAATGAACATCGGACAGGTCCTTGAGATCCACTTAAGCCTTGCAGCAAAGGCACTTGGATTCAATGTTTCCACACCGGTATTCGATGGCGCAGACGAGAATGATATCCAGGATACACTGGAGCTTGCAAACGATTATGTAAACATGGAATGGGATGCATTCCAGGAGAAGTATAAAGAGATCCTTCGTCCGGAGGTTATGGAATATCTCGGTGAGCACCTTGATCACCGTGCTCTCTGGAAGGGCGTTCCGATCAGCCGTACCGGTAAGGTACAGCTCCGCGACGGACGTACAGGCGAATACTTCGATGGCCCGACTACGATCGGACACATGCACTACCTGAAACTGCATCACCTGGTTGACGATAAGATCCATGCACGTTCCACAGGCCCATACGCACTCGTTACACAGCAGCCGCTCGGTGGTAAAGCACAGTTCGGCGGACAGCGTTTCGGTGAGATGGAGGTTTGGGCTCTTGAGGCTTACGGCGCGGCTTACACACTTCAGGAGATCCTGACAGTGAAGTCCGATGACGTTGTTGGACGTGTAAAGACCTACGAGGCGATCATCAAGGGCGAGAACATTCCGGAGCCGGGTATTCCGGAGTCCTTCAAGGTACTCTTAAAAGAGTTACAGTCTCTCGGACTGGATGTAAGAGTGCTGCGTGACAATGGTGAGGAAGTCGATATGTCTGAGAATATCGACTACTCTGATACAAACTACGATCTTCGTTCCATCATCGAGGGAGACCGCCGCTACAACGATAAGGAAGACTTATCCGACTACGGATTCCAGAAGCAGGAATTCAAGGGCGACGAGCTTGTCAATGTGGAAGACGATGACTATACAAACGACGGTGCCAAAGACGACTATGTCGATGACGATTATACCGAGGATGACGACAAATAATTAGAAGGGAGTACCGTTCATGCCTGAGACAAATGAAACTTATCAGCCGATGACATTCGACGCGATCCGTATCGGACTTGCCTCTTCGGAAAAGATTCTGGAATGGTCCCATGGTGAGGTTAAAAAACCGGAGACCATCAACTACAGAACCTTAAAACCGGAGAAGGACGGTCTGTACTGCGAAAGAATCTTTGGACCGACCAAGGACTGGGAGTGCCATTGTGGTAAATACAAGAAAATCAGATACAAAGGTGTTATCTGTGACCGCTGCGGCGTTGAGGTAACGAAGTCCAGCGTGCGCCGTGAGCGTATCGGACATATCGCGCTTGCCGCTCCGGTATCCCATATCTGGTATTTTAAAGGTATCCCGAGCCGTATGGGTCTGATCCTGGACATCTCCCCGAGAGTCCTCGAGAAAGTTCTGTACTTTGCTTCCTATATCGTTCTGGATGCAGGAAATACCGGACTTCAGTTAAAGCAGGTCCTTTCCGAGAAAGAGTACCGCGATGCTGTTGAAAAGTACGGCTACGGCACATTCCGCGTAGGAATGGGTGCTGAGGCAGTCCAGGAACTTTTAAAGAATATCGATCTGGATAAAGACTCCGAAGAGCTGAGAAAAGCTCTTCAGGAGGCTTCCGGCCAGAAGAGAGCGAGAATCATCAAGCGCCTTGAGGTTGTTGATGCATTCCGCAGCTCCGGAAACAGACCGGAGTGGATGATCATGAACGTGATCCCGGTCATCCCGCCGGATATCCGCCCGATGGTACAGCTCGACGGCGGACGTTTCGCGACATCCGACTTAAACGACTTATACAGAAGAATCATCAACCGTAACAACCGTCTCGCAAGACTTCTCGAACTCGGCGCTCCGGACATCATCGTCCGCAACGAGAAGAGAATGCTCCAGGAGGCTGTTGATGCCCTGATCGATAACGGCAGACGCGGAAGACCGGTTACAGGACCGGGCAACCGTGCGTTAAAGTCCCTTTCTGACATGTTAAAAGGTAAGCAGGGACGTTTCCGTCAGAACCTTCTCGGTAAACGAGTTGACTATTCCGGACGTTCCGTTATCGTCGTTGGACCGGAACTTAAGATCTACCAGTGCGGTCTTCCGAAAGAGATGGCGATCGAGCTCTTCAAACCGTTCGTTATGAAGGAACTCGTTGCAAACGGAACTGCACACAACATCAAGAACGCGAAAAAGATGGTCGAGCGTCTTCAGACAGAGGTCTGGGATGTTCTCGAGGATGTAATCAAAGAGCATCCGGTTATGTTAAACCGTGCCCCTACTCTTCACCGTCTTGGTATTCAGGCGTTCGAGCCGATCCTTGTAGAAGGTAAGGCAATCAAGCTTCACCCGCTCGTTTGTACCGCATTCAACGCGGACTTCGATGGAGACCAGATGGCGGTTCACCTTCCGCTGACGATGGAAGCACAGGCAGAGTGCCGCTTCCTTCTTCTCTCCCCGAACAACCTGTTAAAACCGTCCGATGGTGGTCCGGTAGCAGTTCCATCCCAGGATATGGTCCTCGGTATCTACTATCTGACACAGGAGAGACCGGGCGCAAAGGGCGAAGGCATGTTCTTCAAGAGCCCGAACGAAGCACTTCTTGCATATGAGAACGGAGCCGTTACTCTTCATGCGAGAATCAAAGTCCGTGTGACAAAGACACTTCCGGACGGAAGAACGATGACAGGCATCGTTGATACAACTGTAGGACGTATCCTCTTCAACGAGATCATCCCGCAGGACCTTGGATTTGTCGACAGAACGATCCCGGGCAACGAGTTAAAGCCGGAGATCGATTTCCTCGTAAAGAAGAAACAGTTAAAGCAGATCCTCGAGAAAGTCATCAATACACACGGAGCGATCCAGACAGCGATCACCCTGGACGATATCAAGGCGATCGGTTACAAGTACTCCACAAGAGCCGCTATGACCGTATCCATTTCCGATATGACTGTCCCGGCAACCAAGAAACAGCTCCTTGCGGACGCTGAGGCAACGGTTGACCGTATCGCAAAGAACTTCCGCCGTGGTCTTATCACAGAGGAAGAACGTTACAAAGAAGTTATCGATGTATGGAAAGCAACCGATGACCAGTTAACACATGACCTTCTGACAGGTCTTGATAAATACAACAACATCTTCATGATGGCGGACTCCGGAGCCCGTGGTTCTGATAAGCAGATCAAGCAGCTTGCTGGTATGCGAGGACTCATGGCGGATACAACCGGCCACACGATCGAACTCCCGATCAAGTCCAACTTCCGTGAAGGTCTTGACGTACTTGAGTACTTCATCTCCGCACATGGTGCGAGAAAAGGTATGTCCGATACCGCTCTTCGTACAGCCGACTCTGGTTACCTGACAAGACGTCTTGTCGATGTATCCCAGGATCTCATCATCCGTGAGACAGACTGCTGCGAAGGAAAAGGAACGATCCCGTACATGGAGATCGAAGGCTTTACAGACGGTAAAGAGACGATCGAGACTCTCCAGGAGAGATTGACAGGCAGATATATCGCTGAGACGATCACAGATCCGGATACCGGAGAAGTTGTTGTCAAGGCAAACCATATGTGTACACCGAAACGTGCCGCAGCCGTTATCAAGGTTCTTGAGAAGCTCGGCAGAAATACCGTTAAGATCCGTACAGTCCTGACATGTAAGTGCCATATCGGTGTTTGCTCCAAGTGTTATGGTGCGAACATGGCGACAGGTCAGCCGGTACAGGTCGGCGAGGCTGTTGGTATCATTGCCGCACAGTCCATCGGTGAGCCGGGTACACAGTTAACCATGCGTACATTCCACTCCGGCGGTGTTGCCGGCGGCGATATCACACAGGGTCTTCCGCGTGTCGAGGAGCTTTTCGAGGCAAGACGCCCGAAGGGACTTGCGATCATTGCTGAATTTGGTGGTGTTGTCACAATTAAAGATACCAAGAAGAAACGTGAGATCATCGTTACTGATCCGGAGACCGGAAACTCCAAGACTTATCTGATCCCGTATGGTTCCAGAATCAAAGTTACGGACGGACAGGTTCTCGAGGCCGGTGACGTTCTCACAGAAGGTAGCATCAACCCGCACGACCTGTTAAAGGTTAAGGGCGTTCGTGCCGTACAGGATTACATGATCCGTGAGGTACAGCGTGTTTACCGTTTACAGGGTGTAGAGATCAACGATAAGCATATCGAGATGATCGTGCGTCAGATGTTAAAGAAGATCCGTATCGAGGAGAGCGGCGATTCCGACGTTCTTCCGGGCGTATCCATGGATGTTCTTGATTTCAACGAGATGAACGAGGAGCTCATCGCTGCAGGCAAACAGCCGGCAGAGGGCAAACAGGTCATGCTCGGTATCACAAAGGCATCCCTTGCAACCGATTCCTTCTTATCCGCTGCATCCTTCCAGGAGACCACAAAGGTTCTTACTGAGGCTGCGATCAACGGCAAAGTAGATCACCTGATCGGTCTGAAAGAGAATGTTATCATCGGTAAGCTCATCCCGGCTGGTACCGGTATGAAGCGTTACCGCAACATCAAGCTCAGCACCGGCGAGATCGAGGAGAAGAAGCCGGAGCCGGAAGTTCAGACTGCTGCTGAGCCGCAGGAGGAGACAGAAGCTCCGATTGAAGAGGCTGAGAAGATCATTCTCAACGAGGATGACACACAGGAAGTTGATGAATAATCGATTATAATGTGTAAAGCTTTATGAAAACAGGCGATCGTGCAGGTTTTCAGAACAGACAAGTTTATATTGTGGGGAAGCTCCTGGAAACAGGAACTTTCCCATAGGCTGATGCATATAAGAACAGCGAGGAGAACATGCGAGATCATGTTTTTCCTCGCTGTTTGAGTATACGGAAGGTTAGAGACAGGCAACTTTTACCAGGGGATATCTGGAAGGATTTCTTTCATTTGCGGATCTTATGATGGTTCGACCTGAATTTCAGGCTTATGTTTTATAGTCTGTATGCAAAGTGCAGACTGATTGGAGTGTTTTATATGATTACAATATTATCGAGCTTATTTATAAAAAACAGAGATCAGGTCGGAGACGGCAATGTGCGCCGCGCCTACGGAATGCTCTGCAGCATCGTCGGGATCGCACTCAACGTCTGCCTGTTTGCCGGCAAGTACCTGGCGGGAGTGATCAGCGGATCGATCGCCATCACGGCGGATGCGTTTAACAACCTGTCAGATGCAGGATCATCATTTATCTCCCTGGTGGGGTTCAAATTTTCCGGCATGAAGGCAGATGCGGACCATCCGTTCGGACACGGTAGGATCGAGTATGTGTCCGGCTTCGGCGTTTCCATGATCATCATCCTGATGGGATTTGAGCTCTTAAAGACATCGGTCGGGAAGATCTTTCATCCGGAACCGGTCGAGACAAGCACTCTGGCGGTCGGAATCCTCATTGTCTCTATCTGCGTGAAGGCATATATGTTCTTCTATAACCGTTCCGTGGGAACGAAGATCCAGTCGGAGACGATGAAGGCGACAGCGATGGACAGTATGAGTGACTCCATCGCGACAACGGCAGTCCTGGTCTCGATGGGGATCGCGTATGCGACGGGAGTCAACGTGGACGGATGGTGCGGATGTCTGGTTGCATGCTTTGTTCTCTACGCGGGATATGGCGCTGCGAAGGATACTTTAAATCCACTCCTCGGAGAGGCACCGTCAAAAGAATTTGTCGATGAGATCAAGTCCATCGTACTCGCGCATCCGGAGATCCTTGGGATCCACGATCTTGTGGTACATGACTACGGCCCGGGAAGACGCATGATCTCCCTGCACGGGGAAGTATCCGGTGACAGCGATATTTTTGAGATCCACGATGTGATCGACAGGATCGAGAAAGAATTAAAGAGAAAACTCGGCTGTGAAGCTGTGATCCATATGGACCCGATCGTTGTCAATGACGAGAAGATTAACGAGACGAAAAAAGAGGTCGTGGAGATGATCCGGGAAAATTTCCCGGGTGTCACGATCCACGATTTCCGGATGGTGCAGGGACCAACCCACACGAACCTGATCTTCGACGCAGCCGTTCCGTTCCAATATGGAAAGACAAACGAGGAAGTAAAGAAAGGGATCGCGAAGCTGATCACAGAGAAGTGGAGCAACTATTATGCGGTGATCCAGGCGGAGCAGTCGTATACGGAATAGGAAAGAAATGATAACAGAATCCTGAAGAATTACGGAAAAAATATAAATCCGACATACAAATGAATTGCGGAAGAGAGCGGAACCTGTTATATTGTCAATAGATGCTGCCTGAAGATACAGGCGAAAAAGGTCCTGCGCCGGAAAGGCGTCCGGACGGTAAAAACAAGGAGGTCTCTCTTATGAAAAAGTGGAAAATGGTCCTGACAGCTGCGATGCCGCTTGCAATGGCACTCTCGTTCCCTGCATTTGCGGGTGAGTGGCAGGAAGACATGAACGGCTGGAAATACCAGAATGATGACGGTTCCTACTGTAGAAACGGCTGGTACTGGCTGGATGGTGATCATGACGGCTGGGCACAGTGCTATTATTTCGGAAATACCGGATATGCGATGACTGATTACGGTCGTGCGGACGGTTATGAGATCGACAAGAATGGCGCGTGGAGCGTAAACAGTGTAACCCAGGTGAAGTCGGTTCCGACTGATGTGGAAGAGAATGATCCGGAGGCCATGGAAGTTTACGAGGAAGCGCAGCAGTTAAATGAAACGCTCAAGAGCGAAAATATCGATGTGAACTACCGGATTACAACATCTTATCTTGATGAAACTCTGGATATGACTATGGACATGAACATCAAGATGAGGGAGACGGAAGACGGAAACATCGAATTCCTCTGCGACGGAACATCCAATACACTGGGAACAGAGGTGCCGATCGAGATGTTCTATACGGGCGGCAACATGTATGTGGACATGATGGGAATTAAATATAAGCAGCCGATGTCTTTGGAAGATGCTGCAAAGCAGGCGACCCAGCTCGATATGAACCTGGGTACAGATGTGATCAAAGGTCTAAGAATGTATCAGAACGGCGATACAAAGAAACTTGCCTACAACATCAACGAAGATAAGATCAATGAAGTGATCCAGGCGATCACCGGTGCGACAGCAGAGACATATGCGACTCTCGGTGTTGGCATGGACATGAAGGTCAACGAGGCAAACGGCGAGATGACGATCAACAAAGATGGCTACTACGAGAACATGAAGATCTTCATGGATGTTACAATGAACATTACAGATATGGAGACATCTGAGGTCGATGTGATGAACTACAAGATCGACATGAACATGGATTGCAAGAATCCGGGTAAGGAAGTTCTCTTTGAACTCCCGTCCACAGACGGATTTGAGGAGCTGAATCTTCTGGATCTGACAGGTGAGGAGCAGGAGTAAAAACGGTACATCAGTCTGGGCTCTGCGGATAGACGGCAGACGGGACAAACCTGCAATAAATACAAATGAAGAGTGAATGCCGGAAATAATGCCGGAGAAAACGGGCGCTGCCTTTGAATCCTTATGGATCCAGGCAGCGCCTGTTTATATATGGTGCGCCGGGGGCAGATGGATTCACACAATGGATTCACACAACATGAGAGAACTTTAAGAGAGCTGCCGGTATAAAATATGAAATATTCGGACAGATTTTACAGGATCTCATATATTGATAAAAAGGGACAACAGAGGGAATGTATGGCTTCTGTCAGTTTATGCATGATCGTCCGCAATGAAGAACAGGTCCTTGGAAGATGCCTTTCCTGTGTGAAAGATTTTGCGGATGAGATCATCATTGTCGATACCGGTTCAAACGACAAAACAAAGGAAATCGCGTCATTGTTTACGGATCAGATCTATGATTTTCCCTGGATCGATGATTTTGCGGCGGCGAGGAATTTTGCGTTTCAGAAAGGAACGGGAGACTATCTTTTCTGGCTGGATGCGGATGATGTGATCACGGAAGAAGAGCAAAAGAAACTGATGAAACTAAAAATGCGTCTGGATCAGGAGAAACCGGACGTGGTGATGATGAAATATGCGGTTGGATATGACGGAAGCGGAAGTCCGTCATTTTTCTTTTATCGGGAACGTCTTCTGAGAAGATGCGAAAGAGCGGTATGGAAAGGGCGGATCCATGAGGTGATCGAACCGTTTGGAAAGACAGTGCGGGAAGATATTCTGATCGAACATCGGAAGATCGGGACGGGAGATCCAGACCGCAATCTCAGGATCTTTGAAAAGATGATACGGGAGAAGGGGAAAAACGCGGGTCTGACTGCGCGTGAACACTATTATTATGGAAAGGAACTGTATTACCATAAACGATATAAAGAGGCGGCCGGTGTGTTTTTGACTTATCTGGAAAGGTCTGACGGCTGGCACATCGACCGGATAGACGCGTGCAGGCACGGGGCATTTTGCATGTATCAGCTGGGAAAGCGGGATGAGGCACTTTCTTTTCTGCTCATGGGTCTGCGGGAAGGAATTCCGGGACCGGAACTCTGCTGTGATCTTGGATGGTGGTTCTTTTCCGGAAAGCGGTATGCGGATGCGGAATTCTGGTACCGCCAGGCACTGAAAACGGGAAGATTGGCCGGGGAGGAAGGATTTATCATGCCGGAATACCGCGGATATATTCCGTATCTCCAGCTTTGCGTATGCCATGACCGGATGGGAGAGAGAAAAAAAGCGTGCTGGTATAACGAGCTGGCGGAACGATGCCATCCGGGAACGGAAGCGTGCAGAAAGAACCGGGAATATTTTGCACGGATCGGAATGAGAAAATAAAAATGCTGCGGCAGGATCAAGGCCGCGGATGGAGCGATAAAGAGAGCAGGAACGAATATGGACGGGCAGCATAAAGTATAGTAAACGGATATCCGGTTACGGAATATTCGTGAAAAATAAGGAGAAGGAGATTCAGATATGAGAAATATGGATTATGATCCTTATCGAGATGCCGGCTGTATAGGGGAGCGAAATCGCTGTGAAAATGGATGCCAGGGTGCGGGATGCGGCGGAAACTGCGGACGGCCGGGTGGAAACTGCTGCTGCAGAGGTCCGATGGGGCCGAGAGGTCCGCAGGGATGCCCGGGGCCAATGGGACCAGCAGGGCCGATGGGGCCGACCGGTCCGCAGGGATTTCCTGGATATGACGGTGCGCAGGGGCCGATTGGTCCGACAGGGGCGCAGGGCCCGGTGGGAGCGACAGGAGCGCAAGGTCCGGTAGGAGCGACTGGTCCAACCGGAGCAACCGGAGCAGTAGGCCCGGCAGGCCCAGCTGGAGAGGCAGGAGCACAGGGCCCGGTGGGAGCAACAGGAGCAACCGGAGCAGTAGGCCCGGCGGGTCCGGCTGGAGCGACAGGAGCGCAGGGCCCGGCGGGAGCGACGGGTCCGACAGGCCCGGCCGGAGAGACGGGAGCACAGGGCCCGGTGGGAGCAACAGGAGCGACCGGAGCAGTAGGTCCGACGGGACCGACAGGGGCAACCGGAGCAGCAGGCCCGGCTGGAGAGGCAGGAGCGCAGGGTCCGGTGGGAGCGACGGGTCCGACAGGAGGAACCGGAGCGGTAGGCCCGACAGGACCGACTGGAGCAACCGGCCCGGCAGGCCCAACAGGGGCGACAGGCCCAACGGGAGCAACTGGTCCAACAGGCCCGGCAGGAACCGTGACAGCGGCAGCTCCGGTCGCGGACGCGACGAGCACGGAAGATGTGGTAGCTCAGCTGAATGCCCTGATGGCAAGCCTTCGGACTGCAGGTCTTCTGGCAGTCGATGATTGAGAATGCCCGGAGAGGAGATCTACAGCCGGATCTCTTCTCCGGTTCTTGCATGGAAGAACTACATATGATAAAATGCAGTCGGAGACAGCAGGTGAACATGCGTGTTTCATGACAGCAGAAAACTGCGCAGCACGTTATGACAGAATTTTAGGAGGCAGAAATGAGTGAAAAGATACAGTACGGGATCGATCCGGACGAATATGTAAAAAATAATCCCTTTATGGAATATACGAATATGAAGATCGAAAAGATCTCACCGGAGTGCAGCGAGATCAGCATGAAGATCACACATGGCGTCACAAACCTGATGGGAATGGTACATGGCGGAATGCTCTACGCACTCGCAGATGTGGTCACGGGACTGACGGCGAGAGCAGATGGAAAGAAGTATGTGACTCAGAGCGCACATGTGAATTTTATCCGGAACGTATCGGAGGGGACTGTCCATGCGAAGGGGATCCTGGTCCGCCGTGGCCGTACGATCACGATCGTGCGGAGTGAGGTGACAGATGAGAAAGGAAATCTCCTTGCAGATGTGACGGTGGACATGTTCTGTCTGGGAGAAAAATAATAGTAAGAAAATACTGTGAACGGCAGCATGGTACTGGACCATGGATGCGGTACCTGACAACACAGGCGCATGCCCGGGATGTGCGGCTGTGGAATGGGGCAGGAAACGGATGATCCCGAGAGATAAAAATGATGGAAAATCCGCTTGGAAAACAGACAAAAACAGCAAAAATCACAAAGGTTAAAAATGAGACAACTCATCCAGGCGTGTCATGGTCGGAAAATGCCGTATTTTCAAAGAAAATTTAAGGTTTCACCTTGACATGCGGAAAATCTCTGTATATAATAATGGGGCGTGCACCGGGTACGTCCCGTTTTTTTGTGCGCATAAAGGCTGAAAGCAGCAACCAACAGTCAATATCACAGGAGGTGAAAAGAATGCCAACATTTAACCAGTTAGTAAGAAAAGGTAGAGAGACTGCTGTAAAGAAATCTACAGCTCCGGCACTCCAGAAAGGATACAATTCCCTTCATAAGAAAGCCACAGATACATCTGCTCCGCAGAAGAGAGGTGTATGCACAGCTGTTAAGACTGCAACTCCTAAGAAGCCGAACTCCGCTCTTAGAAAGATTGCCAGAGTACGTCTTTCCAACGGTATTGAAGTAACAAGCTATATCCCGGGTGAGGGACATAACCTTCAGGAGCACTCCGTTGTTCTGATCCGTGGTGGTCGTGTTAAGGACCTTCCGGGTACCAGATACCACATCATCAGAGGTACTCTTGATACTGCAGGCGTTGCCAACAGAAGACAGGCTCGCTCCAAGTACGGCGCAAAGAGACCGAAAGATAAAAAATAAGGTTATTACAAAGTAATAACTGCTACTCAAATGTAGCGCAGCGGAGTTCAGGTATTCCGTCTCAAGCAGAACGGTCAATAGCTTGAACAACCGCAAGAGGGATCACTAACAGGAATAAAGTGAATGCAGATAACGCATATTAGTGCCGGTGGTATTTGACCTGTGGTTGCAGGAAATAGATAGAAAACCGCGCGCGAACACATTTTATGGAAACATGTGAGTACCGATGATATAATTTTTATAATTAAGGAGGGAAGTAACGTGCCACGTAAAGGACATACTCAGAAAAGAGACGTATTAGCAGACCCGCTTTACAGCAACAAAGTTGTAACCAAGCTGATCAACAACATCATGCTTGATGGTAAGAGGGGCGTTGCTCAGAAGATTGTTTATGGCGCTTTCGAAGAGGTCGCTGAGAAGACCGGTAAGGACGCTGTAGAAGTATTCGAAGAGGCTATGAACAACATCATGCCGGTTCTCGAAGTTAAGGCAAAACGTATCGGTGGTGCAACATACCAGGTACCGATCGAGGTTAAGCCGGAGAGAAGACAGGCATTAGGCCTTCGCTGGATCACTCTCTATTCCCGTAAGAGAAGCGAGAAGACCCAGGTAGAGAGACTTGCAAACGAGATTATGGATGCAGCTAACAACACAGGCGCATCTGTAAAGAAGAAAGAGGAAATGCATAAGATGGCTGAGGCTAACAAGGCATTTGCTCACTACAGATTCTAATAGGAGGAAAAATCCTTGGCTGGAAGAGAATATCCGTTAGAGAGAACCAGAAATATCGGAATCATGGCTCATATCGATGCTGGTAAGACAACAACGACAGAGCGTATCCTTTATTATACTGGTATTAACTATAAGATCGGTGATACTCACGAAGGTACAGCTACCATGGACTGGATGGAGCAGGAGCAGGAGAGAGGTATCACAATCACATCCGCAGCTACGACTTGTCACTGGACACTCCAGGAAAAGACAAAGCCGAAGGCTGGCGCACTTGAGCACCGTATCAACATCATCGATACACCAGGCCACGTAGACTTCACTGTTGAGGTTGAGCGTTCCCTCCGTGTACTTGATGGCGCTGTCGGCGTTTTCTGTGCAAAGGGTGGTGTAGAGCCGCAGTCTGAGAATGTATGGCGTCAGGCTGATACCTACAATGTACCGAGAATGGCATTCGTCAACAAGATGGATATCCTTGGTGCAAACTTCTACGCTTGTGTAGATCAGATCCGCAACAGACTTGGCAAGAATGCAATCTGCATTCAGCTCCCGATCGGTAAGGAAGACGAGTTCAAGGGAATCATCGACCTGTTCGAAATGCAGGCTTACATCTACAACGATGAAAAGGGTGATGATATCTCCGTAACAGACATTCCGGAAGATATGAAGGATGATGCAGAGCTTTACCACAGCGAGCTCGTTGAGAAGATCTGCGAGCTTGATGATGACCTCATGATGCAGTATCTTGAGGGTGAAGAGCCGACCGTTGACGAGATGAAGAAGGTTCTTCGTAAAGCTACATGTGAGTGTGATGCAGTTCCGGTATGCTGCGGTACAGCATACAGAAACAAGGGCGTACAGAAACTCCTTGATGCGATCATCGAGTACATGCCGTCTCCGCTTGACATCCCGCCGATCAAAGGTGTTGACCTTGAGGGCAACGAGGTTGTTCGTCATTCTTCCGATGATGAGCCGTTCTCCGCACTTGCATTCAAGATCATGACAGACCCGTTCGTAGGTAAACTTGCATTCTTCCGTGTTTACTCCGGTACAATGAATTCCGGTTCCTACGTATTAAATGCAACAAAAGACAAAAAAGAGCGTGTTGGCCGTATTCTTCAGATGCATGCAAACAAGAGACACGAGCTTGACAAGGTTTACTCCGGTGATATCGCAGCAGCTGTTGGCTTCAAGTCCACAACGACTGGTGATACAATCTGTGACGAGCAGCATCCGGTAATCCTTGAGTCCATGGTATTCCCAGAGCCGGTTATCGATATCGCAATCGAGCCGAAGACAAAAGCCGGACAGGATAAGATGGGCGAGGCTCTTGCAAAGCTTGCTGAAGAGGATCCGACATTCCGTGTTCATACAGATACAGAAACAGGCCAGACAATCATCTCCGGTATGGGTGAGCTTCACCTCGAGATCATCGTTGACCGTCTCCTTCGTGAATTCAAGGTAGAGGCAAACGTTGGTGCTCCGCAGGTAGCTTACAAGGAGACAATGACTAAGGCTGTTGATGTAGACAGCAAGTACGCGAAGCAGTCCGGTGGTCGTGGTCAGTACGGTCACTGTAAAGTACATTTCACACCGATGGATCCGAACGGCGAAGAGACATTCAAGTTCACTTCTTCCGTTGTCGGCGGTGCTATTCCGAAGGAATACATCCCGGCTGTCGGCGAAGGTATCGAGGAGGCTACAAAGGCTGGTATCCTTGGCGGATTCCCGGTACTCGGCGTAGCTGCAGATGTATACGACGGATCTTACCATGAGGTCGACTCTTCCGAGATGGCATTCCACATTGCCGGATCCATGGCATTCAAGGATGCTATGGCGAAAGGTAACCCGGTACTTCTTGAGCCGATCATGAAGGTTGAGGTTACAATGCCTGAGGAGTACATGGGCGACGTTATCGGTGACGTTAACGCACGTCGTGGACGTATCGAGGGTATGGAAGATATCGGCGGCGGCAAGATGGTTAAGGCATATGTTCCGCTTGCTGAGATGTTTGGCTACTCCACAGACCTTCGTTCCAGAACACAGGGTCGTGGTAACTACTCCATGTTCTTCGAGAAGTACGAGCAGGTACCGAAGAGCGTTCAGGAGAAGATCATCGCTGAGAGAAAGGGCGCTGCGAAATAATCGCAGTTTCCCTTTGTATTAGGCAAGAATAGGCTTGAAAAACTTTTTCGAATAGAATATAATAGTATTCAGCCTAAGTTAAATATAATAGCCCAATGGGCGCAAATTAAGGAGGACGTTTTAAAATGGCAAAAGCTAAGTTTGAAAGAACCAAACCGCATTGTAACATTGGTACCATTGGACACGTTGACCATGGTAAAACAACATTAACAGCAGCAATCACAAAAGTTCTTGCAGCAAGAGTTGCAGGTAACACAGCTGAGAACTTTGAAGATATCGATAAAGCTCCGGAAGAGAGAGAGCGTGGAATCACAATCTCCACAGCTCACGTTGAGTATCAGACAGAGAAGAGACACTATGCACACGTTGACTGCCCAGGCCATGCTGACTATGTAAAGAACATGATCACTGGTGCTGCTCAGATGGATGGTGCTATCCTCGTTGTAGCTGCTACTGATGGTGTTATGGCTCAGACAAGAGAGCACATCCTGCTTTCCCGTCAGGTAGGCGTACCGTACATCGTAGTATTCATGAACAAGTGCGATATGGTTGACGATCCGGAGCTTCTTGAGCTCGTAGAGATGGAGATCAGAGACCTTCTTAACGAGTACGAGTTCCCGGGCGATGACACTCCGATCATCCAGGGTTCCGCTCTTAAGGCTCTTGAGGATCCGAACGGTCCGTGGGGCGACAAGATCATGGAACTTATGGACGCTGTAGATAGCTACATTCCGGATCCGGTTCGTGACACAGATAAGCCGTTCCTTATGCCGATCGAGGATGTATTCACAATCACAGGTCGTGGTACAGTTGCTACAGGCCGTGTAGAGCGTGGTACTCTTAAACTCAACGATGAGGTTGAGATCGTTGGTATTCACGAGGAGACTCGTAAGACAGTTGTAACTGGTATCGAGATGTTCCGTAAGCTCCTTGACCAGGCTCAGGCTGGTGATAACATCGGTGCTCTTCTTCGTGGCGTTCAGAGAACAGAGATCCAGAGAGGTCAGTGTCTTGTTAAACCGGGTTCCGTAACCTGCCACAAGAAATTCACAGCTCAGGTTTACGTTCTTACTAAAGACGAGGGTGGCCGTCATACACCGTTCTTCAACAACTATCGTCCGCAGTTCTACTTCAGAACAACAGACGTTACAGGTGTTTGCGAGCTTCCGGAAGGTACAGAGATGTGCATGCCGGGCGACAACGTTGAGATGACAATCGAGCTTATCCATCCGGTAGCTATGGAGCAGGGTCTTCGTTTCGCTATCCGTGAGGGCGGCAGAACTGTTGGTTCCGGTAGAGTTGCTACAATCATCGAGTAATTAATTCGAAATTTAATATATAGTATCTCCGTGAGATATTTGTGTCCAAGCGTAAGAGACCCGCAGAACAAAGTTCTGCGGGTTTTTCTGTATTTTGAAAAAACATCAACAGAACGCTTGATCCGCATCCTTGGAAAACCAACCAGAACCTACAAAGATCGGATTTTCGAATGCTATTATCGGACCGAAAAACGGCATTGGAAGTTTATAATGCGATGGAGCATGTTATGTCACAGCTGATATAGAAGATAAGAGTGTATCTGTCCAAAATGCACATAGATAAAGAAGAAGTGTTGTTTCATAGAGCGTGAAAAGATTATCTGCCACTAACTGGTTTTATGCTTGACTAACCGATAGTTTGAAGAGTATCCTGTAAAAGAAGATACAAAAAGAATAATGCAGAGAAAGATGTCAGATAATATATAGCGAACATAAAAGGAAACTTATTGTAGAGTATAGAATCAGGGGGCGTAATCATGCAGGCTTTATCAACAGCGAAATCCGGGGAACGGTACACGATTAAATGGATGCTTGGAAATCAGCAGGTGATGGATTTTCTTCACCGCCACGATTTCTGCGAGGGGAATGCGGTTGACGTGATCCAGCAGAACAATGACTGGATGATCATCGGAAATGATGGATGCAGACTTGCAATCGGATGCGAGGTTGCAGACCGGATCCAGGTGTAAAAGAAAGTAAAAGAGTGAGAACGGCGGTTGGAATTTCGATCATGAGATCGGATAGATCCGGCTGCCGTTTCTCTATGTGTAACGGAATGAGAAGAAAACCATATTTATGTGGATCCAAGGTGCCGGAAGCAATCATGTACAAAATTCGAAACGGATGATTTGCCACGTTTGAAAACTGTTTTTACGAAATTCGAATAACAGATGGTTCCTGCTCGGAAAATCCGGGATCGCGAAGGATCGTTGATGCAACTGCGCAGAGTTACCTGTTTACCAGATGTGAGTGACAAGTGCGATGCCTTATGTTATTCTTGGAACAGAATGGTTATCAGGAGAGTGGGGGAAGAATTACAATGGTAAAAATCTATGGAACACTGGGGCCTGCATGTCAGGATGAAAAGATCCTGACGGAAATGTTTGCGCTTGGAATGACCGGAATGAGGTTGAATTTATCCCATGTGACACTGGCAGAGTCCGGGGAGCTGATCGGGAAGATGAAGTGGGCGGCAGAATCATGCGGGGTGAAGCCGCAGCTCCTGATCGATCTTCAGGGACCGGAGCTTCGCACAGGGGCGGTTGCGGAGCCAATCCTGCTGAAGAATGAAGAAATCGTGGAGATCTGTGCGGCGGCTGATTGGAAGACTGAAAATGAAAGAAATGACAGATGTGGGGATATGGATCTGATTCGTTCAGCAACGGATCAGAAAGATCAGAAGGTTGTTGAATTTTTAGAAAAAAACAGCAGAGAAGAATTAACGGAAACGGCCGATAAAAAGAAAAACAGTGAAAGTTCGCCGGTGCAAAACCGGACATCTGCTCAGAGGGTGTCTGCCCGGATCGAGCTGCCGGATATTACGATCCCATACCTGATTCCAGGGCAGGAGATTCTCCTCGATGATGGGAAAATTCACCTGAAGGTTGTGGAAAATTCGGAGAATATAAAGCCGGGAAGTGGAGAAAAACGGAGATATTTCGCAAAGGTACTCTGGGGTGGACTGTTGAAGAGCAGAAAGAGTGCAGCATTTCCGGGAGCGAAGATCAATTCTCCGACACTGACAAAAGCTGATCTTGAAAATATCCGGCTCGCGAAAGAGATGGGCGTAACAGGAGTCATGCAGCCGTTTGTGCGGGGACGGGAAGATCTGGAATGTGTAAAAAATGCTCTGCAGGAAGCCGGAGCTGAGGATGTGAAGCTTTTTGCAAAGATCGAGAATCTGGACGGAGTACGGAAATTGGAAGAGCTGCTTCCGGGAGCCGATGAGATCGTAATTGCCAGAGGAGATCTTGGAAATGCGGTCCATCTTTGGGACCTTCCCAGTGTGCAGAGAGAAATCTCGCAGAAATGCCAGGCGACCGGAAAACCGTTTATGGTGGTGACGCAGATGCTTGCGTCCATGGAGCGGAACCCTGTTCCGACCCGCGCGGAGGTGAATGATATCTTCCACGCGGTGCTGGACGGTGCTTCGTCCGTTATGGTGACTGGGGAGACTGCGGCCGGAGATTATCCGGTGGAGGTGATCCGGTATCTGGTCAATACGGTGAGAAGTGCGGAACTTGTGAGACACGGGTAGAAAAATGAAGTCAAAAGGCTCTATATCGATCGGTGGTGGATTCCTGGAATCCCACCTGATTATTGATATAGAGCCTTTATTTACGCGAACAACGAGCCAATGTCCGCGCTTGCGCGAGACCTTGGCAACTGTCCGGATAGATCCGGAAAATATGTGGAGTAACGATGCAGTTCAGTGTGGATCAAAGTGGATTGTCTGCGCTGACCGGTGTTTGGTGGAGACAATACCGGGAACGGTTACGGTTGCGGCAGCGTTTTTGGATTTCACATGCAGGTCCATACAGATTCCGTAAATGTGAGAACAAAAATTACCGGAGTTGCTCCTGACTGCCCGCGAGGAAAATCCGAAGAACATTTTCAGCAGTCCGCTCCAGATTCTCCTTTGCATGCTCCATGGCCTCTTCAAGTGTTATGATGCCGGGGACAGTATCGAAGATCGCGTCAATCCCAAATTTATAGAGAGCTTCACAGCCCTCGCCTTTTGCACCGGCGATCGCAACGACAGGGACGTTCCTGATCTTTTTTGCGCGGGAGGCAACGCCAACCGGGACTTTTCCGAGTGCGGACTGGGAGTCGATCCGGCCTTCTCCGGTGATGACAAGGTCTGCGAGTTTCACGTGCTCATCGAAATTTGTGAGATCCAGGACGAGATCAATCCCGGAACAGATCGTAACCGGAAAATACGGGATAATTCCGCAGAGAAGGCCGCCGGCAGCACCGCTGCCATCGGTTTCCGCTGTGCTGCATTTCAGTTGATCTTTTAATACAGATGCATAGTGATCCAGAGCTGAATCCAGGATCCTGACCTGATCAGGAGTGGCTCCCTTTTGCGGACCGAAAATGGCAGCAGCTCCGGAAGATCCACAGAGTCGGTTTTTCACATCGCATGCAATGACAAATTCACATTCGCTTGCCTCAGTCAGCAGACCAGCTGTGGAGATCTGAGCAAGTTCGCTTAGATGAACACCGCCAGGGGCGAGTTCTTTTCCGGTCTTGTCGAGAAAGGAAATTCCAAGCGCCTGAGCCAGTCCGGCACCGCCATCGGTCGTGGCGCTTCCTCCGAGACCTAAAATGATCTTTTTTACGCCATGTTCCAACGCATGTCGGATCAGCTCTCCGGTTCCGAACGTGGAAGCGCAAAGAGCATCCCGCTCCTTAGGCTTTAACAAGGTAAGTCCGGAGGCTGCCGCAGTCTCGATCACAGCGCTCCCATCCGGCAAAAGTCCATATTCGGCTGTGATAGCCCGTCCCAACGGATCATGCGCGGGAACGCGGACCTTTGTTCCATTCATGGCTGCAACGAGGGCATCTACAGTTCCCTCACCGCCGTCAGCGACGGGAATTTTCGTGACAGCCACATCGGGGATCACGGCTTTTGCGGCAGATTCGATGGTGTCAGTGACTTCACGGGCAGAGCAGCTTCCCTTAAAGGAATCCGCGGCGATCAGTATATTCATGGTTAATTCCTCCTGAAATTGAAGCAAAGATGCTAGGGCAGATCCTCTTTATATGAATTTTAGTATGTATCAAGCGGCGGCTGCACGGAATCCGGCAGCGGGCAGGTGTAGTGTCCGCCGTTTCGCTTTGTGACTTCCTTCTTTGCCGCTTCGATCACGTCCGGGCGGTCCATCGTTCGGATGCAGGAGAGAGCCAGGACTTTTGCGGCAGTCAAGAGACCTTTGTGGGCCAGCGGGCTGCAGGACTGGGCAACCATCTGCCAGGAATGTCCTACATTTCCGACGCACGCGGTAGCAATGTTGATGTTTAAGGTCGGTGCTGCATAGCCGACATCGCCGACATCGGTGGAACCGGCGGTCAGTTTGATCTTATCCGGGTTGAACGGATGGATCTCGGAATCCAGCGGTTTTTCGAGGATCTCTTCGAGACGGTCTTCCCCGTAAGTCTCGATGATCTGTGCGCGGATATTTTCCATTGTGGTTTCCGGATAGGTATTTAAGAATTCTTTCGCCATCGCGTAATCTGCATCATCCCATTTCGGAGCACCGACTTCCTGTAAACACTCATCGGCAACTTTTGCGAGGGCATTGTTCGGAAGGTATTCCGTGAATGCCATGGAAAGTTCACACTCCACGGAGGTATCGGTCATGATGGAGGCGCCGCGGGCAACGTTTTTCACGCGCTCGAAGAGCTCTTTTACCTGGTATACCCACGGGGAACGGACCTCGTAGCGGATCGTTGCGTGATCCTGGACAACGTTCGGGGCAGTTCCGCCTGCATCAATGTAGGCATAATGGATTCTTGCCTCCGGGATCATGTGTTCTCTTAAGTAGTTGCAGCCGACGTTCATGAGTTCTACGGCATCCAGAGCGCTTCTTCCGAGATACGGGGTCGCGCCGGCATGGGAGGCAACGCCTTTAAAATAGAAGTTTGCACCCATGATCGCATTGCTGTGGTTGCATTCGACGGCGTTTTTTGTTGCTGGATGCCAGGAGTATACGAAATCAACGTTGTCGAACATTCCGGCGCGGGCCATGAACTGTTTGGCACCGGCACCTTCCTCAGCAGGGCAGCCGAAGTAGATGATCGTTCCGTCTTTCTTATTTGCGATCAGGTATTCTTTCACAGCGATCGCTGCTGCGAGCGCACCGGTTCCGAGTGCGCAGTGACCGCATCCATGGCCGGGAGCGCCTTCCGTCAGAGGTTCTTTGTGCGGATCTGCTGCTTTCTGGCTTAAGGATGAGAGTGCATCGTACTCTCCGAGAATTCCCATGACCGGTTTTCCGGTTCCGTAGGAAAAGGTTCCGGTAAAGCAGGTCGGGATTCCGGCGTCGCCCTCGGTCAGGGTAAAGCCTTCTTCTTTTAAGATGGATTTTAACAGGGCTGCTGATCTTGTCTCGTGGAAAGCGAGTTCCGCGTATTCCCAGATCTTATCGTTGGCATCCAGGATTTTTGCAGATTTCTCGTCGATCACACGGGTGAGAAGTTCCAGGTCTTTGTTCATGTGGGGTCCGTCCTTTCTTTTAGGGTGTGGGCGATGCCGGAGTCTTTTACACTGCACCGCATTATAGGGATAGTTTACTACAGTTTCTGGAAAAGTACAATGGGAAATATGATATGATTGTATTGGCGAAAGTACGCGGTGAGCTTCCGAGCAGGAGCACTCAGGGATGCGGGGATGGTTCCTCTAAGCTCCTGGGAGACTGCTAAAGACGGAAAAACGATGACACAACTCGCTGCGCTCAAACAAGTGTCATCGTTTTTCCAACGCAGTCACCCGGAACCTAAGAGGAGCCAGATCCCCGGATCAAGGTGCTCCTGTTCGGAAGCTCACCGCTGGTAGTTATTGGGAAAATGGAAAAAGCACAGAGGGCAATACTCCTGTGTCTTGCGGCAATTCTGCGGCAGATATTTACCATGCGAGGAAGAACGTGATATAATCGTGACAGTAATGCGAGAAAACTATCTGGATAGATAAAAATCAGGAGGAAATATATATGTCAAAACTGATCTATGTCGCGGATGATGAGAAAAACATCTGTTTTCTGATAGAGAATTTCCTGGAAAAAGAGGGATATGAGGTGGAGTGTTTCGGGGATGGAGAGTCTCTTCTGGAGGCGTTTGAGAAAAAAGCTCCGGATCTCTGTATCCTGGACATTATGATGCCGGGAATGGACGGACTGACGGTCTGCACGCAGATCCGGAAGACGAGCCATGTTCCGATCATCATCGTTTCCGCAAAGGATTCCCCGCTGGACCGCATCACGGGGATCACTCTCGGAAGTGATGACTATATGGTGAAACCGTTCCTGCCGCTGGAACTCGTGACGAGAGTCAAAGCGTTGTTCCGCCGCGTGGATGCGTTCTCCGGACAGGAGGAAGAGTCGAAGGATTCCTATGAGATCGGGGATATCAGACTTTACCCGAAGCGCCGCGCTGCGAAGTTAAAGGATGAGGATTTTGCCCTGACTCCGCTGGAATTTGATTTTCTGTGCCACATGCTGGAGCGGAAGGAACATGCGGCGAGCCGCGATGACCTCTTAAAATCCCTGTGGAAGGTGGACAGCAAGGAAGTAGACACGAGAGCTGTGGATGATATGGTGAAACGTCTCAGAAAGAAGCTGAAGGACCAGAAGAGTACTGTGAAGATCGAGACGGTATGGGGATATGGCTTCCGCCTGACGAGTGGAGGAGAGGAATGAAATTAAGTATCCGGATGAAGATCTTCCTCCCGGTGATGCTGCTTTTGATCGCGTTTCCGGTGGCGGCATGGTTCGTGTTCAGCTATGCGCTGGACGGACATATGATCTACAATGCGAAGCGGGATCTGGGGCAGATGGTGAAGACCGTGGAGGAACTTACGGAGGAGTACAGCAACGTGGATGTGCCGGATGAGAACAGCGCACAGGATGACCGCGGAAGTCTCCTGAATGCCCTGAGAAACTCGGCCCAGACGGAGTCCGGTGAGACGAAGATGCTGGTGATCGGAAAGAATTACCGCGTACTGTATCCGAAAAACTACGATGATCAGCCGGAGATGACCCAGATGTACTCGGAATTCCTGATAAGAATGACAGGAAATGATCCTTCGTTTGAAAGCGGGGAGATCTCCGAGGAGATGATCGGAGATACGAGATACATGCTCTATTTTCTTGATGTGGGGCAGAAACGGTCGGGGCGTGTCCAGAATATCCTGCTGTACTGTCCGATCCATGATACAAGCGTGATCTTACATGAAGTGTCGAGACTGGTGCTCATGATCATGGGGGTCATGGCGGGAGTCTCCATCGTGCTGTTCTGGTTTGTAGCTGGAAGTATCTCAAATCCGGTGAGCCGCCTCTGTGAGGCAGCGCGCGGGATCGGTGAAAAGAAGTTTAAAAAGGTGGAGACCGGGACAAACGTAAAAGAGCTTTATGAACTGGAGAATGAGATCAACCAGATGCAGGACAATCTTTTGAAGGCGGACGAGGCGGAGCGCGTCTTTTTCCAGAATGCGTCCCATGAACTCCGTACCCCGCTCATGTCCATCAGCGGCTATGCCCAGGGGATCCAGCGAGGTGTCTTTGAAGATACATCCCAGGCAGCAGGAGTGATCCTGGATGAGAGCAGCCGTCTGACGGAGGTGGTCGACGGGATCCTGACGCTCACGAGAATGGACCAGATGCGCTACCAGGTCGTTCCGGTGGAGCTGGGGATCCGGGAATATATCGAGGATCAGATCGAGCGGCTGGAAGGTCTTGCTTACCAGAAAAAAATAAAACTGGAATTTTTGCCGGGAGACGAGCATAAGATTATCTCGGATGTGATGCTGCTTGGGCGGGCGTTCTCAAATGTGACATCAAACTGTATCCGCTATGCAAAGGAGACGGTTCAGATTTCTGTGGAAGAGTCGGGGGATCAGCTGAAACTTACGATCCGCGACGATGGACCGGGGATTGCAGAGAATGATCTGCCGCATCTGTTCGACCGTTTTTATAAAGGAAAGAACGGAAATCACGGGCTGGGGCTTTCCATCGCGAAGCGTTCCATGGAATATATGGGAGGCGATATCGCGGCAGAAAGCTCGCCGGACGGTGCCGTGTTTACGATCATACTGCCGCAGGATTGCCGCAGCTTTGCCGTAGAAGAATGGACGGAAGTGTGATAAGATGGTAACAGTTCAGAGGAAGGATTCTCTGTACACGAAAACATGGAAAATATCTGCGGATTTTTGGAAATCTGTTATCAGCTTACATCACAGGAGGACACAATGATGAAGAAGATTTTATTTTTATTCGGTCTTCTGGTATGTCTTGCGGGAATGCCGCTTACGGCCTTTGCGGATAATAAGACTGCGAAGCAGACGTATGAAACAGCAATCTCAGACAACTGGAAAACGATGTTAAAGAACAGTATCGCTCTGGATACGATCAATGCGGAGAATAATACGCATCTGCTGGAATGGCAGGATGTGAAGAATCCGTCGGATGAGGCGGTAAAACTTGTGGATAAGATCCAGAAGCTCCAGGCGGAGCAGGAAGAAGATCAGGAGAGTATGGACCCTTACACAAAGGCGAAGAAATCCTGTGACGCGAAATTAAACGCGGACGGCGCGAATGCGGCGCTCGAGAACATTATCCGGATCCAGAAGGACCGTCTGAGCGATCAGAAGGAACTGCAGGCGCTGTGGGCGAAGGTTGATAAACTGTTAAAGTAGAGCGCAGGTTCAGCTCTGAAAACCGCCTGCCCGGTGGAACAAAGATCTGACAGGGACGGGTTCCGGTGAGCAGGTCCAGAAAAATAACCTGAAACATGGTTTCTTACGAAAGAAAAACGGCTGTGAAGAAAAGAATCACTTCACAGCCGTTTTTGTGCTCATTTTTCTGTAAAAAACATCGGTTTATGGATCTCGCTGGCGGGGCAGGAGAATTTCTGCCATTTCGATACGAGATATTCAGCCCTGAAAATCCGCCAGGTCCGGGATATATTCCTTCAGGATCTCCGGGTGATAGTTCGCGATGAGTGTTTCCGGGAAGTTTAACTCTTTTAAGAGGGCCTCCGCGCGCGCGTGGTCGCCGACCGATGTCGTAAAGTGTGCATCGCTGTTCATGATGACCGGAACCTTGTAGCTGGCGCAGAGCGGGAGAATGATCCTGTCATTTTCATATGCGTGGATACGGGAACCGCCTGGTGTCAGGGAGGTGTTGTTGAGCTCGATCATGCGGTGGTTGTCCTTTGCGGCTTTTACGACCGCCTCATAGTCCAGTGGAAATTTTCCATCATCCGGATGTCCGAGGATCGTGACATACGGATTTTTTAACGCTGTGAGCACCGCGAAGGTGTTGTCTTCCATTGTTCCCGGTTTCAGGCAGAGGTCATGGAGACTGACGACTGTGTAGGATAAGCGCTTTAACATCCGCTCTGACAGGTCGATGGTCCCGCTGTAGTCCACGATGTTTAATTCACATCCGAATAAAAGACGGACACCCTCTAAGACCGGCGGGATCACATTGAAGTTGCAGAATTGCATTTCCCCGCAGCTTCCCGGCATGGACGGGGCGTGCTCGGTGATGCCGAGGATCGGCAGGTTCTTTAATGCAGCGGCATGGACCATCTCCGTGATGGTTCCGTAGGCATGTCCGCTCGCGATGGTATGGGTATGCAGATCAGCATAATCTTTCATGGTAAATGCCTCCAAAAATATCAGAAAATTCCTACCTGTGTACAGTAATCACTATGCGTTACAGTCTACGGGCATTTCATGCCCGCACACTGTAACGGGATTTTGCCGATGCTTCGCATTCCGAATCGGCAAAATCTGCGACCATAACGGTGTCATACGGAATTTTCAGTTCAGAAAATTCCTACCTGTGTACAGTAATCACTATGCACATTTTATCATAAAATTTTTATGAAAACTATGGCAAATATTCACAGAATATGGTTAAATAGAGGAAGAAATTATCATCCATTCTTATGGCCTTTTTATAGAAATAAGCGGAATAAAAATGGAGGATGAGAAAAGGAGAGATGAAATATGGAATCCATGGACGATTACAAAGAGGAGTTAGAAGCTTCCCTTAAAAAAATTAGAGTTGGCGATGTTGTGACTGGTACCGTGCTTGATGTGACAGATGACGCGGTGATCGTGGACTTAAAGACCTACGCGGACGGCGTGATCCGCAAAGAAGATCTGAGCGAAGATCCTGATTTCAACATGGCGGAGATGATCCATCCGGGTGATGAGATCACGGCGACCGTGATGGCGACAAATGACGGGGAAGGAAACATGGTCCTCTCCAAAAAGGAGGCAAACCAGGTCCTTGCGTGGGATAAACTGAAGACCATGATGGAAGAGCGCACGGTCGTTCCGGTAAAGATCTCTGAGATCGTAAACGCAGGTGCTGTCGCATATCTGGAAGGGATCCGCGGCTTTATCCCGGCTTCCCGCCTCAGCGACGAGTATGTGGAAGATTTAAAGGAATTCGACGGAAAGACGATCGAAGTGACAGTGATCACGGCAGATGAGGAGACACACCGTCTCGTATTATCCGGACGCGAAGCAGCGAGAGAGAAAAAACAGGAAGAGACAAATAAAAAGATCGCAAAATGTGAAGTCGGCGCTGTCATGAACGGCACGGTCGAGACCTTAAAGGATTACGGTGCATTTGTTGAGCTGGAAAACGGACTTACCGGTCTCCTTCACATCTCCCAGATCAGCACAAAGCGGATCAAACATCCGGGTGCGGTGCTGAAAGAGGGACAGAACGTAAAAGTAAAGATCATCTCCACCGCGAACAACAAGATCAGTCTGTCCATGAAAGAGCTGATCGAGGAGGAAGCGGAGAGAGAAGCTGAGGACACCTACGGATATAAGGAAGAAGGTCAGGCAAGCACAGGTCTTGCGGATCTCTTAAAGGGTCTGAAGCTGTAGCAGGAAAGCGTGAAGACATGGTCGCATGGACGGAACGTTCCCGGCTGCAAAGAAAGGGGGCGTCAGCATGACGAAAGAGTCTGGAGAGTTTGATCAGATCGATCAGTGGAAATCAACGATGTTTTTATACAGCTCCGCGTTAAAATCCATCAACACGAAGATCGAGATCTTAAATAATGAATTTATCCAGTTATACAATTACAACCCGATCGAACACATCACTTCCCGGTTAAAGACGCCGGAGAGCATCGTGAAAAAGCTGGAGCACGATGGATGTGAGGTCACGATCGATAACATGGTGGAGCACTTAAACGACATCGCGGGGATCCGGATCATCTGTTCCTTTATGTCCGATATTTATCCCATCGCGGATATGATCGCCAGACAGGCGGATATTACAGTCCTGCATGTCAAGGACTACATTAAATATCCGAAGGCGAACGGATATAAGAGCTACCATATGGTGGTGACGATCCCGGTCTATCTGTCGGAGGGAAAGAGAGATACGAAGGTCGAGATCCAGATCCGCACCATCGCGATGGACTTCTGGGCGTCCCTGGAACACAAGATCGCTTATAAGTTTGAGGGAAAGGCACCGGATTATCTGGAACGGGAGTTAAAGTCCTGTGCAGATATGGTGGATATGCTGGATATGAAGATGTTCTCCTTAAACCAGGCGATCATGGCCGTTGAGGAGGAAGAGCGCAGGCGTGAGGAAGAAAAGCGCCGCGAGCGTGAGAAAGTAGAAAGAAAACAGGAGGAACTTGCAGGAAACGGTCCGACATAGACCGTTTTCGGCTGTTTTGATGACAGAAAGTTCCAAGACGAAAGATCTGCACTCCGGAAAAGCGGATGCAGAGCGGCCAGTCTGGAGGAAAGATAGATGAGAGTCGTACTACAGAGAGTAAAACATGCGTCGGTACATGTGGACGGGCGGGAGACCGGTTCCATCGGACAGGGATTCCTGATCCTTCTCGGTGTATCTGATGAGGATGATGAGACGATCGCAGATAAAATGGCGGACAAGATCTGCAGACTCCGCATTTTTGAGGATGAGAACGGAAAGACGAACCGCTCTCTTCAGGATGTGGGCGGCGAGATCCTTGTGGTGAGCCAGTTTACACTGTATGCAGACTGCCGGAAGGGCAACCGTCCGAGCTTTACTGGTGCAGGAGCGCCGGATCATGCGAACCGTCTCTATGAATATTTTATGGAACAGTGCAAAAAGCATGTGGAAAAAGTGGCGCACGGGGAGTTTGGAGCGGATATGAAGGTGGATCTGCTGAATGACGGACCGTTTACACTGATGCTGGACAGCAAAGAGCTGTTCCCGAAATAGGATACTATTACACATACGGAGGATTTTTAGAATGAACGGCAAAGATCTTGAAAAAGCACTTCTCTGGGAAGCTCCGCATATCGGCGAAAAAGCGCCGGAGCAGATCCCGGAGGCACAGGACTTCTGTGAGGGATATAAGACATTCTTAAATGAGGGAAAAACAGAGAGAGAATGCGTGAAAAAAGCAGTTACACTCCTGGAAAACGCAGGATATCAGAAATTTGATCCGAAAGCTTCCTACAAAGCAGGGGATAAGATCTACTGGAACAACCGGAAGAAGGCGATCATTGCTTCCACAATCGGAACAAAAGATCTGAACGAGGGATTGAGGATGAACGGTGCCCACATCGATTCCCCGCGCCTAGATTTAAAACCGAATCCGCTGTTTGAGAAGGATGAGATCGCATATTTAAAACCGCACTATTACGGCGGGATCCGCAAATACCAGTGGGGGACCGTGCCGTTATCCATGCATGGCGTCGTTGTAAAAGCTGACGGAGAGGTCGTTGAGATCTCCATCGGCGAAAATGAGGGCGATCCGCAATTCTGCGTGACAGATCTTCTCCCTCATCTCGCTTCCGAACAGAACGGGAGAAAGCTCGCGGAAGGTTTAAAGGGCGAGGAACTCAATATTATCATCGGTTCGATCCCGTACCATGACGAGGAGAACGAGAAAATCAAAAATCCGGCAAAGCTTCTTGCGATGAAGTTACTGAACGAGCGCTACGGGATCACGGAAAAAGATTTCACCCGTGCGGAGATCGAGATGGTCCCGGCATACAAGGCAGTCGATATCGGACTTGACCGCGGACTTGTGGGAGCTTACGGCCAGGATGACCGCGTCTGCGCGTACACAGCTCTGATGGCGGAGATCGGGACAAAGAATCCGGAACACACGACATTTACGATCCTTACGGACAAAGAGGAGATCGGTTCTGTCGGGAATACGGGACTTCACTCGGACTATGTCCATCATGCGGTCGAGGACCTCGCGGAGAGCTTCGGGGCGGACACAAAGACTGTGCTGCGCCATTCCATCTGCCTTTCTTCCGATGTAAACGCGGCTTATGATCCGACGTTCGCGAGTGTATACGAGAGCAGAAACTCGAGTTATGTAAACAAAGGCTGCGTGCTCACAAAATATACAGGCGCGAGAGGAAAGTCCGGCAGCAGCGATGCAAGCGCGGAGACGATGGCAAAGGTCATCGGCATCATGGAAGAGAACGGTGTGTACTGGCAGACCGGTGAGCTCGGTGCAGTCGATGCGGGCGGTGGCGGAACGATCGCCCAGTATGTGGCGATGATGGATGTGGATGTTGTGGACCTCGGCGTTCCGATCCTTTCCATGCACGCACCGTTTGAGCTGGCTTCGAAGCTTGATGTATACAATACATATAAGGCGTTCTGTGCGTTCTATAAATAAATGCGGATGACGGCTGGACCGGCAGGAGCTGTGTCCAGGAGTCGGAAGGACATTTCTAACGCCCCGTTTTGAAAAAATTGAAACATTATTGAAAAACACTCTGGAAGAGATCCTGATGGACGTAAGACATGGAAGATCTTTGCAGAGTGTTTTTATTTACGCGAACGACGAGTCAAAGTCCGCGCTTGCGCGAGACCTTGGCGACTGTCGCGATAACAAGGGGAAACTCGTGAAGCGTTTTTTCACTTGTTTTCTAACACATGTCTTAAATTTCTGTGAACACTCTTTTTTTTCGCGTGACGGTATGTTAGAATGAGTATTGCGCGCGGATGTTCCGGAAAACGGGAGACACGCGGGAAATATGAGACAGAATGGAAGGAAAAAGAAAACATGAAAAAAATCATAAAAGCAGGTCTCTGTGTTGCAGCAGCGGCTGTGATCGTAACAGGATGCGGAAATAAGAGTCAGAACACAGAGAGCAGCTCTGCGTCTGAGGAGCAGTCAGCAGCTGCAACTGTTGAGACGGAGACAAAATCCGAGGAAGAGCTTCACGACGAGGAGAGCGTGACTCTCGGAGATTATAAGAACCTGACTTATTCTGCAAAGGTAGAGGAAGTGACGGATGAACAGGTCCAGACAAGATTAAAGGAGCTCTGCGCAGAGTATCCGGTAACGATCGAGGGACGCCCGGCTGCGGAAGGCGATACCGCGAATATCGATTATTCCGGAACAAAGGACGGCGTTGCGTTTGACGGCGGAACTGCAGAAGGTTACGATCTGAAGCTTGGAAGCGGAACTTTCATTGACGGCTTTGAGGACGGTGTGATCGGCATGAACGTCGGAGATGAGAAAGACTTAAACTTAAAGTTCCCGGATAACTACGGAAGCGCAGATCTTGCAGGACAGGAAGTCGTATTCCATGTGAAATTAAACCAGTTAAAATCTGAGTCCGAGAGCAAGGTGGACGATGACCTCGCAAAACGTTATTACAACGATGATACAGCGACTCTTGATCAGTTAAAAGAGGAAGTGTGTGCGGATCTCCAGGCGGAGGCCGACAGCCAGTTCTTCAACGCAGCCGGAAGTGAGCTCTTAAATGAAGTGATCAATAACTCCGAAGTCACAGCAGATCCGGACGCTGTTGATGACATGTTCAACCAGTTAAAGACCACATACTCCAGCTATGCGAGCAGCTATGGTATGGACTTTGACCAGTTCCTCAGCATGTTCCTCGGAACGGATGAGGACGGACTTCGCGATACTGCTGAAAACCTTGTAAAACAGCAGCTCGTTTTAGACGCGATTCAGGCACAGGAAAATCTCTCTGCGACTGAAGATCAGAAAGATAAGCTCGCTGTTATGAATTACTTCAAGAATGCAGCGCAGATGACGGCAACATACGGTGAGGACTCCTCAAACCAGATCTTTGATATGGGTGCTGTCTACTACTACCTGATCGACAATTCTACTTACGTTGAAGCGCCGGAGACTACTGCAGAGACAACGGAAGCAGAGAATATCTTAGAAGAAGCAGAGACTGTTGCAGAGGAAAGCGAAAGCAGTACGGAAGCAAAATAATATGGACAGGAAATGGTCCGGCTATTCTGCAAAGTGCTGAGCAGAGATACTGACAGCAGAAATGCGATAAGAGAACAATATGAAAAGAAAAGCATTATTTTTTGACATTGACGGAACGCTCTTAGTGGATGCGTCGAAAGAGCTTCCGAAGAGCGCGGCGGCTGCGATCACCGAGGCGCGCCGCGCCGGACATCTGATATTCATCAATTCCGGGCGGACGAGATGCCTGATGAAGGACGTTGAGGGGAAAGTACCGGTCGACGGTTACCTCTGCGGATGCGGAACCTACATAGAAGCGGAAGGAAAAGCCCTGCTTCACAGAAAGATCTCCGCGAAGCGCCGGATGGAGCTCCAGAGAGCGATCCTCGCGTGCAGACTCGACGGGATCCTTGAGGGACCGAAGGTTTGTACGGTCCAGGTCGGCGTCTCCCACATGGAAGAGATCGAACATGTGAAGAACGTTGTATATAAAAACCAGGGACTTGCGAGCGCAGACTGGAACACGGAAGAAGTCGATTTTGACAAGTTCTGTGTTCTGGCGGATGAGAATAGTGATGCGGAGAGCTTCTTAAAGATCCTGGCGCCGGATATGACTGCGATCGACCGGGGACACGGACTCTATGAGTGTGTGCCGACGGGCTATGATAAGGCGACGGCGATGGAAGTGATCCTGAAACACTATGGGATCGCGAGAGAAGATTCCTACGCCTTCGGTGACAGTATGAATGACCTGGCGATGATCCGCTATGCCGGAAACAGCATCATCATGGAAAAACACGCGAAAGGCCTGGAACCTTACGCGACCTTTATCACGAAGGACGTGGAGGATGACGGGATCGCATGGGCATTTGAAAAACTTCATATCATATAAAAGATGAGTTTTGCGGCAGTTCTGCTTTTGAGTGGGACTGTCGCTTTGCGTTTTCGAAAGCTGTCGAAACTTGCGTTCAAAAACTACTTTTCAATTCTGGAAAAATGTATTATATATTTAAGAAAAAGGAAGCAGACGCGGGAAAGGGCGGCTGCGGACGAGGCGTAAGGGGGACGAAAACAATGAGCATGGAACGACATTACAAAAGTGCTCTGGAAGAAGAAAACCAAAGGCTTCGCGAAGAGAACGACAGGCTGATGGACATTGTGGTACAGATGAAAGGTACACTGAACCGCCTGGTAAAAGCGTATATTACAGAAAGTAAATAGGAGAATGCGGCTGCACAGAACTGATCGGGCAGCCGTGGATAGAAATAACCGCGGATGGCTGCGAAAGGCAGCAGGTCCGCGGTTGTTTCGCAGGAATTCAATGTCCTGTTTACTGGACGACACCGGCCGTATTTACAGTCCAGATCGTTCCGTTCGCATCTTTGATATCTTTATATCCACGTCCAAGCTCCGGTTTCGCTGTGGAAGTGGAGGAAGCGGACGCTTTCTGTACATTTCCGGCTGTTCCGACAAGGTAGGTGGTGCCGTTTAAGTCCGCCGGTGCATATCTCTGGTCGGCAGTGGCGTCCTGTCTCTTTCCGTATACATAGAGGATGCCGTCGCGGAGTCCATGGTATCCCTGACCTTTCTTGTCGCCGTCGGTGTGGAAGAACCAGTTCTCGGTCTCACCCGTCTCCTCATTGAAGATCGTCTGTTTTCCTGTCTTCATGATGCCGTCCTCGCCGAAGCAGAAGTTCGCGATCTCATCGTTCGCCACATTCACGATCTGTCTTCCGGTCTGCATGATGCCGAGATCACTGAAGGCGTATTTTTTCGCGTTGATCGTGAAGAGAGAATTCCCCTTTTTGGTGGAAACGTATGGTTTTCCTGCTTTAAAGCAGAAGGTGTACACCTCGTCGGCTTCGTGGATCCCGGAAATCCCCTCAATGGAGTGAAAACCTTCGGCGCGTTTTCCGTCCCCGGACGGTCCGTAGTACTGATAATCTGTGACGTTCGGGACAGCTGCATTGCTGCCGGTCGCGTCCGCATCGCTCCCGGACGGCATCAGGACCCAGCCTGTCTGCATTTTTCCGTCGATGAAGGTGTAGTAATTTCCGTCGATCTTCTTGTCATACTGGGTAGTCACCATCTTTCCGTCGGAGTTAAAGTAGTACCAGCTCTCAGAAGATCCCGGCACATGACTGTTTTCCTCCAGGCGGATCCATCCGGTCTTCATCGCCCCGTCTTTTTCTGTTCCAAGATAGTAAGTAGCTCCGTCGATCTCCGTCTTTCCTGTCGCCATATGGCCGGACTCGTCAAAATAGTACCATTTAGAGTCAAATTTTACCCATTTGGAGACAGCGGACTTTCCATCCTTTTCAAAGTAGTACCAGAAGGTATCGGGAGTCTCCGGGGAGTCCGGATCTTCCTCATTCTTTAATTCTACCCATGCACTTGTCACCATTTTTCCTTCGCTGTCCACATAATATTCGTCGATCTTCGCATCGGTCACGATCTGACCGTTCTCACCAAGATAGTACCAGTCTTCCCCGCGCTTTCTCCATGCATCGGTGGTGAGGTACCCGTCTTCATCGTAATAGACCTTTGCATCTCCTTCTGTCACCCATCCGTGGGATGCAGCGTAAGCCGGCAGCCCGGAGACCATTGTCATGAATGCTGCTGCGGATAAGACAGCGGCGATCCTTGTCTGTTTTTTCATAATATCCTTCTCTCCTTTTTGATATGAAATCATGCTCTTGTCCGGCAGGTCAGAAGCTTGTGGACAGGACGGATCGGCAGCAGCTCCTGAGATCATGCCGTACAGTTGTTTTTGTTTACCGGCTGATTATAACAGTCTGTGATGACGGAATTCCAGTGTGGGTTCCTGGCATATCTGGAACACCGTGGAAAGGATTTCACCGGGTGGAAAAAACGGAAAACAAAGGGGAAAAAATGCCCCGGGGATCCCCTGAAAATCCCGTTAAAAACATGATTTACTGGACTGTATGCGGTCCGCATGGTATAATCGAAGAAGGTATACCCGGCGCAGACTCAGCCATGTGTCTGGGGAAAAGGAAGGTCAATATGGCTGGAATCTGACAGTTTGAGAGAGGAGAAGGTTTCACTTATGAGAATGAAAGTTTCTGATTATATTGCCCAGAAGCTGGTAGACGAGGGGATCACCGATGCATTTATGGTGACCGGAGGCGGTGCGATGCACCTGGATGACGGACTCGGACATCAGCCGGGACTTCACTGCTATTTTAACCACCATGAACAGGCATGCGCCATCGCTGCGGAGGCGTATGCGAGAATCCACAACAAGATCGCCGCGCTCTGCGTGACGACAGGCCCTGGCGGAACAAACGCGATCACGGGCGTTGTCGGCGGCTGGCTCGACTCGATCCCGATGCTCGTTTTATCCGGACAGGTCCGCTACGACACGACGGCCCACAGCACAGGTCTGGGGATCCGCGCGATGGGAGATCAGGAATTTGAGATCACAAAGGCAATCGACTGTATGACAAAGTACAGCGAGATGGTGCTGGATCCGATGCGGATCCGCTTCTGCCTGGAAAAGGCCCTTTATCTGGCACAGACAGGAAGACCTGGTCCGTGCTGGCTGGACATCCCGTTAAATGTCCAGGGCGCGTATATCGAGACGGAATCCTTACTGGGATTCGACAAAGATGATTACGAGGCGGGCGGCACCGGCTGGTCCGGACATGGAACCGGATGTTCCGGATGCACGATCTGCATGATGAATAAAATTGAAGGAAAACCGGCTATGATCCCGTCCGATGTGAGCGGACAGGGAGAAAAGCGCGTGAAACTTCCGGATCCTGTGACAGTAGAACAGGCGAGAGAGATCTTAAAGAAGGTCCGCGAGGCAAAACGTCCGGTGATCAATGCCGGAAACGGGATCCGGATCGGAAAAGCGTTTGATGTATTTACAAGAGTCGTGAAAAAGCTCGGGATCCCGGTTGTTACCGGCTGGAACAGCATCGACTGCATGTACGATACAGATCCGCTCTATGTGGGACGTGCCGGACATATGGGCGACCGCGCCGGAAACTTTGCGGTTCAGAACAGTGACCTCTTATTATCGCTGGGAAGCCGTCTTTCCATCCGCCAGGTTGGCTACAATTACCCGACATGGGCGAGAGCAGCGTATGTGATCTACAATGACATCGACGCGGAAGAGTTAAAGAAACCGACGGTCCACGTTGATATGCCGGTCCATGCGGACGTAAAGGATCTTCTCGAGAAGCTGGAACTCGTTCTCGATGAGGAAGAATTTGATCCGAACGGCGGTGCAAAGGACAAAGAGGCAGTGGACAGCTGGATCCGTCAGTGCCAGACCTGGAAAGAAAAATATCCGGTCGTTCTGCCGAAACATTATGAGGCCGGAGACGATGAGCCGGCAAACGTCTACGCGGCGATCAAGGAGATCAGCAAACGTGTGGAGGAGGATGTGATCACGGTTGTGGGCAACGGCTCCGCGTGCGTGGTAGGCGGACATGCCTATGAGATGAAGAAAGGACAGCGGTTTATCAGCAACTCTGCGATCGCTTCCATGGGTTACGACCTCCCGGCGGCGATCGGTGCATGGGTGGCGGACCATACAAAGGATATTATCCTTGTGACCGGTGACGGAAGCATCCAGATGAACCTTCAGGAACTCCAGACGATCATCCACCATCATATGGGGATCAAGATCTTCCTGATCAACAACGGCGGCTACCACTCCATCCGTCAGACCCAGAGGACCCATTTCCATGAGCCGCTCATCGGAATCGGCGTGGACAGCCATGACTTAAGCTTCCCGAGTATGGAGAAACTTGCCTGGGCTTACGGCTATCCGTATGTGGCGGCGCATCACAACAGCGAGCTTGGTGCTGCTGTGGAGAAGACACTTGCGACGGAAGGTCCGGTGATCTGTGAGATCTTTGTTGATATGAAGCAGGGATTTGAGCCAAAGGCATCTGCGAAGATGCTGCCGGACGGAACGATGGTATCTGTACCGCTTGAGGATCTTGCGCCGTTCCTTCCGGAGGAGGAACTCAAGGAGAATATGTATATCCCGCTGGTGGAAAATAAGTAGGTTTGTCAGTGACGCAGGTCTGCGCACTTGCTGCGCAGACCTTAATAAAGGATAGGAATGAAGGCAAAAATCCCATCGGCGCAGCCGATCCGGAATGGATTTTTGCTCGTAGCTGTGAAGGTACTGAACAGCTGCGTTTGTCAGAGGAAAGGGGCAGCATAATATGAATATCATCATGACAGGCGCGACGAGTTTTGTCGGCGCGGCGACAGTTCGGGAACTCTTGCGGAGAGGACATATGGTGACTGCCATCGCGCGCCCCGCGTCCTCAAAACTCGGCACGATCCTTGACGGAAACGAGGAGGCGCTTTTATCCGGGCGGCTTCTCGTGACTGAAAACGATCTCTCCGAGCCGGAACAGCTTCTGGAAAAAGTGACAAAGCCGCAGGATGTCTTCTGCCACTTCGGCTGGGGCGGTTCCGGAAGTGCGTCGAGAACAGACCGGGCGCTTCAGAAAAAAAATCTGGAGATCTCCCTGGAGACGATCCGGACTGCGAAGGCACTGGGATGTAAAAAGTTCCTGTTCTCCGGATCCCAGGCAGAATACGGAATGCACCGGGATCTGATCACGGAGGAGACGGCCTGCGAGCCGAAATCCCTCTACGGCGAAGCGAAGCTCGCGATGCGCGAAAAGGGCGAAACGCTCTGCGGGGAGCTCGGCCTGCGTTACATTCACGCGCGGATCTTCAGCGCCTACGGACCGGGAGACCACCCGTGGACGTTAGTCGAATCCTGTCTGGACGCATTTTTGAACAACAGGGAGATGTCCCTCGGCGCCTGCACGCAGAACTGGAATTTCCTCTATATCGATGATCTGGCGAGAGGAATGGCGGCGCTCTGCGAGGCGGAGGAAACGGCATTTGAGGGGATTTCAAATCCTGTCTTTAACTTCGGAGGCGCGGAGACAAAGGTATTAAAGGATTTCGTGGAGGAGATCCATACACTCTGCGGCGGAAAGGGCGAAACCCGATACAATACCCGCGGGGAAAATGCGGAAGGTCTGATCAACCTGATGCCGTCCATTGAGAAATTAAAGGCGGTGACGGGATGGAAGCCGGAAGTCGACTTTAAGACCGGCATTACCCGGATGATCGCACTCAGGAAAAGGACCGTATAGAGAGGAAAAACGGGGAAACTCGGGCAGGACCGGCTGCGGTGGTGCATAGCGGATCCGGATCGACAAAAAATGCCGTGAACACTGCCCGGTATTGACAAAACAGAAAAAATGGTTACAATGATAAAAGTTAAAGATCAGGTAACAATTATTTAAGGAAGAAGAAAATATAACATGAAAAAAATCAGCGTTTTGATTCCATGCTATAACGAGGAGGAGAATGTCGTTCCGATCAGTGAAGCGGTCATCGGCATCATCACAAAAGAGCTGCCGCAGTACGACTACGAGCTGGTCTTTATCGACAATGACTCCACGGATAAGACGAGAGAACTGCTCAGGATGCTCTGTGCAAAGAACCCGAAGATCAAGGCGATCTTCAATGCGAGAAACTTTGGACAGTTCAACTCCCCATATTATGGAATCCTTCAGGTAACCGGTGACTGCGTGATCTCCATGGTCGCAGATTTCCAGGATCCGGTGGAATTGATCCCGAAGTATGTCCATGAATGGGAGAATGGCTATAAGATCGTTATCGGGATCAAGACGAGCAGCAAAGAAAATCCGGTCATGTACTGGCTCAGAAGCTGCTATTACAAACTGATCCGTAAATTGTCTGATGTAGAGCAGATCGAACATTTCACGGGATCCGGTCTCTATGACAGACAGTTTATCGAAGTGTTAAGAAATTTGGATGATCCGACTCCGTTCCTTCGCGGAATTGTCGCGGAGCTTGGATTTAAGAGAAAAGAGATCCCGTATGAACAGCCGAAGCGCCGCGCGGGGAAGACTCACAATAACTTCTATAAATTATACGATGCGGCGATGTTAAGCTTCACCTCCTACACGAAAGCGGGACTGCGCCTTGCGACATTCTTTGGCGCATTTTGCGGCGGGATCAGTTTTCTTGTCGGAATGGTATATCTGATCATGAAGCTCCTCTACTGGGACCGCTTTGCGGCAGGTATGGCGCCGCTTCTGATCGGAATGTGTTTCCTTGGTTCGGTCCAGATCTTCTTTATCGGACTGCTCGGCGAGTATATCATGAGCATCAATACCCGTGTGATGCACCGTCCGCTTGTTGTCGAGGAGGAGCGGATCAATTTTGACACGCCGGCTGCGCAGGAGGAAGTATGAAATACAGTGTTGAAGTGATGAGAGTCCGTGAGCAGACGATCCAGTTAAATGGCTGGGCTGTGGAAAATGACCCGGATTCCGTGATCACATACCGGATCGAGGACGAAGCGGGGAATCCGGTGGATGCGAAGATCGTTCCGACAAGGCGGGACGACGTGAGCCAGATCTACTACAAAAAGATCATCGACCGCGATCTCGGGTTTGATATCCGTTTCCCGTATGAACATGGAAAGATCTACTATCTTGTAATCTGCGGGGAGAAGAAGACGACCCGCGTGAAATACAGCGATATGATGATCCGCAAAAAGACAGGAGCGGCGAACCGCAAAGTCCAGAAACTCATGAACCTGATGAATATGGAGACGGTTCATGTTGCCTGGGATTTCCTGAAAGAGAATGGTCTGAAGGCCCTGATCTTAAAATCAAAGCATAAGATCCAGGGAATCGATGACGATTACGACTACGCAGAGTGGTGGAATCTCACAAAACCGTCGGAGGAAGAGCTGGAAGCGCAGAAAAAAGAGACCTTTGAGTATATGCCGAAGTTCTCCATCGTGATCCCAGTCTATAAGACTCCGGAGAAGTTTTTAAAGGAAATGCTGGATTCCATCGTGGAGCAGACCTACGCAAACTGGGAACTCTGCATCGCGGACGGCAGTCCGGCTGGAGAGAGCGTTGAGAATGTATTAAAGAAATATGCGGAGAAGGATTCCAGGATCCGGTATAAGGTTCTGGGCGAAAATCTCGGAATTTCCGGTAATACCAACGCGGCTCTCGAGATGGCGGAGGGCGATTTTGTTGTCCTTGCGGACCATGATGACCGTCTGACACCGAATGCGCTCTTCGAGTGCGCGAAAAAACTGAATGAAAACAGATCATGTGATGTCCTCTATTCCGATGAGGACAAGCTGGATATGGATGGAGATGAACTGTTTGACCCGCATTTTAAGCCGGATTTCAATCCAGACCTTCTGACGAGTGTCAACTATATCTGCCATCTGTTCGTGGTGAAGAAAGAACTGCTTGATAAAGTCGGCGGTTTCCGGGCGGAGTATGACGGAGCCCAGGATTATGACTTTATCTTCCGCTGTACGGAGAATGCAGAGAAGATCTGCCATATCCCGAAGGTCTTATACCACTGGCGCTGCCATCCGAATTCCACGGCGAGCAACCCGGAGAGCAAGCTTTACGCCTTCACAGCCGGTTCCCGCGCGATCATGGACCACTATAAGAGAGTGGGGATCGAGGCGGAGAAAGTGGAAAAAGGCGTGGACTACGGCATTTATCACACGACATTTAAGATCAAGGGAGATCCGCTTGTCTCCGTGATCATCCCGAACAAGGACCACACCGTCGATCTCGACAACTGTATCCGCCCGATGCTGACGGAAGGGACGTACAAGAACCTCGAGTTTGTCATCGTGGAGAACAACAGCACGGAACAGGCGACATGGACTTACTATGAGAAGATCCAGAAGGAATTCCCGAATGTACACGTTGTCCGCTGGGAGCGGGAGTTCAACTACTCCGCGATCAACAACTTCGGCGTACAGCATGCAAAGGGCGAATACCTTCTGTTCATGAACAACGATATCGAGCTGATCGCAAAGAACTTTGTCGAGGAGATGCTCGGCTTTGCCCAGAGAGAGGACGTCGGAATTGTCGGCGCAAGACTTCTCTATGAGGATGACACGATCCAGCACGCCGGTGTTGTCATCGGATTCGGCGGCATCGCGGGACACACGTTTATCGGTCTCCACAAATCTGAGAACAGCTACTTCAACCGGGCAATGTGCGCCCAGGATTACAGCGCCGTCACAGCGGCCTGCATGATGAGCAAGCGCTCCGTATTTGACGCCGTGGGCGGATTTACGGAGGAACTTGCCGTCGCATTCAATGATATCGACTACTGCATGAAGGTCAGAAAGATCGGAAAACTCGTGGTCTATGCTCCGTATGCGGTGCTGCATCATTACGAATCGAAGTCCCGCGGTCTTGAGGACACTCCGGAGAAAGTGGCGAGATTCAACCGCGAGATCGCAACCTTCGCGAAGCGCTGGCCGGATATCTTAAAGAACGGAGATCCTTATTACAACCCGAACCTGACGCTGCGGAAATCAAATTTTGCTCTGCGCGACCTGAAAAAGGAGAAGATCGGGGAACCATATAAACTGGAGGTACCGTTAGACGAATGAAGACAACGATCATAATTCCGAATTATAACGGACTCTCGTTTATGGAACCGTGCTTTGAGGCTCTGGATAGACAGACGACAAAGGATTTTAAGATCCTTGTGGTGGACAACGGATCCACGGACGGAAGTGTGGAGTGGCTGAAGGAGAAACAGATCCCGTCGATCTTTCTTCCGGAGAACACCGGCTTTTCCGGTGCGGTCAATGTCGGGATCAAGGCGGCGGATACTCCGTATGTGATCCTCTTAAATAACGATACGAAAGTGGCTCCGCACTATGTGGAAGCGCTGGAGCGGGCCATGGACCGGTCGGAGAAGATCTTTTCCGTCAGCAGCAAGATGATCCAGATGTATCATCCGGATCTCATGGACGATGCCGGAGATATGTACAGCGTTCTCGGCTGGGCATTCCAGCGAGGCGTTGGACGTCCGGAAGGTCTTTATAAAAAAAGCTGCCGCGTGTTTACGGCCTGTGCCGGCGCGGCGATCTACCGCAGGGAAGTGTTTGAGACGATCGGATACTTCGATGAGATGCACTTCGCGTATCTTGAGGATATCGATGTGGGATATCGTGCGAAGCTTTACGGATATGACAATGTGTTCTGTCCGGAAGCGGTGGTGTACCATGTGGGAAGCGGGACCAGCGGTTCCAAATATAACTCCTTCAAGGTAAAACTTGCGGCGAGAAACAATGTCTATTTAAATTATAAGAATATGCGGGGGTGGCAGCTGCTCTTGAATTCCCCGTGTCTTCTGGCCGGTACTTTTGTGAAATTTCTGTTCTTTAAGAAGATGGGATTCGGAAAAGATTATGTGGCCGGGTTCCTTGAGGGGATCAGAACACTGAAAAACTGTAAGCGTGTTCCTTCCTTTAAGGGAAGATTAAAGCGGGAGATCGGGATCCAGATCGAGCTGATCGCCGGCACCGCAGTTTATATTTATGAGTTTTCCAGGAGACAGGCAGCAAAGCTGAAAGTCAAAGCCTGAATTGCAATTCAACGGTTGCTGCAGTGCGCGGACAGGGAATGTCCGCGTACTGTAACCGATATTTTACGGAAATCTCAGATTTTCTTAAGAAAACGTTTATTTGCAAACAGGAAAAATTTATGTATACTATGTATGCATAATTTTACGATGGCGGTACTATGCTCTGACCGGGCTGTCACCATTACAATGCTGCGGAACAATAAAACCGGCAGCATTTTCCTTGGAAAACAGGGTGAAATCATATGATCAAAGACAATCAAAAGAGCCTCAACCGTTTTCATGTGGTGCTTGATGCCTGCGTGACCGCGTTCTCTTATCTGCTCGCATGGTTTATCGTGATCGGAAGCGGATGGGCGAACCAGCTTGGAAAACGGACACTTGAGGTCGGATTTTATTTTGGCGCGCTGCTCGTTATTATTCCGGCGTATCTGCTTTTGTACTCCTTATTTGGACTGTACACCCCAAAGCGTGTGCTTGGGCGCAGAAACGAATTCGGAAAGATCTTTAAGGCAAACTCGATCGGATTTTTAATTTTCGGTCTTGTCCTGTACCTGGGAAGAAAAGAGCCGCACCTCTACAACTTCTCCCAGAGGCTGGTTGTATATTTCTACGTTCTGAACGTGGCATTTATGACGATCGAGCGGAACGGGATCCGGATCGTGCTCCGGTCCATGCGCTCGAAAGGATACAATCAGAAACATATCCTTTTGGTAGGATATTCCTCCGCGGCAGAAGGTTTTATCGACCGGGTGAATAAGAATCCGGAATGGGGATACAGGATCCGCGGGATCATTGATGATACGAAGGAACGCGGAAGTGAGTATAAGGGAGTTAAGGTCATCGGTTGTGTCGAGGACCTTGATTATATTTTAGAGCAGAACAGTCTCGATGAGATCGCCGTTACACTGAGCCTTGGCGAATATGAAAAGCTCCGCCATATTGTTGCGCTCTGTGAAAAATCCGGCGTACACACGAAATTTATCCCGGATTATGGGAATATTATCCCGACGATCCCCTATATGGAGGATCTCCAGGGACTACCGGTGATCCACATCCGCCGTGTTCCGCTAAATGATCCGGTGAATGCAGCGATCAAGAGAGCTGTGGATATCGTGGGTGCGATCGTGGGGATCGTTTTATTCTCCCCGATCATGCTGATCGTGGCACTGCTCATCAAACTGACATCTCCGGGACCGATCATTTTCTGTCAGGAACGGGTCGGACTTCACAACCGCCCGTTTAAGATGTATAAGTTCCGTTCCATGACGGTCCAGGATCCAAGTAAGGAAAAGAGCCGCTGGACGACAAAGGGAGATGCCCGTGTAACTCTCATCGGAAAAATCATCCGCCGTACAAGCATCGATGAGGTTCCACAGTTTTTCAATATTCTCATGGGGGATATGAGTCTTGTGGGACCGAGACCGGAACGGCCGTTTTTCGTTGAAAAATTTAAGGAAGAAATCCCGCGATATATGATCAAACATCAAGTCCGTCCCGGTCTTACCGGTTGGGCACAGGTGAATGGTTATCGTGGAGATACCTCGATCATTAAGCGGATCGAGCACGATCTCTACTATATCGAGAACTGGACGCTTGGTCTTGATTTCAAGATCATGTTCTTAACAGTTTTCAAGGGATTCATCAATAAAAACGCTTACTAATACGAGGACAAATGACATGAATTATGAAGACGAATTAGACCGTTCGCGCGCAAGAAAAAGCAGACGGCGTGAGAGCGAAAGGGAGACAGCTGCAAAGCATCATTCCCACGAGACAGAAAATCTGTATTCCATGAGTGCGGATCCGGGAAGCCGGGCAGGGCGCGCAGCAGCGAAGAGCCATGGCGCAGGTTCCCATAACCACAAGAGACGCAAAAACGGAAACAAAAAGAAAAAGATCATCATCGGTGTTCTGATCGCACTGATCGTTCTGGTGCTTGGGTTCTCCGGAGCTGTCTACGCATATATCCAGCACAACTTCGGAAAAATGAACGGACAGAATGAGTTCGATCTGAAAGATGTTCTGAATGAGAATATCTCTCTGGAAATGAGGGATAAGATGGAAAAAGGATACTGGACCATCGCCGTGTTTGGTCTGGATTCCCGTGACGGATCGACCGGAAAGGGAAGCCAGTCCGACGTTATCATGATCGCAAACTTAAATCGTGAGACAGGTGAGATCAAACTGGCATCCGTATTCCGTGATACTTACCTGAATGTGAGTGACAAAAACACATATAATAAGATCAACGCGGCATACGCTCTTGGCGGTCCGGAACAGGCGGTCAAGGCACTGAATAAAAACCTGGATCTCAATATCACACACTATGTTGCATTCAACTGGAAAGCAGTCGCGACTGCAATCAATATCCTTGGCGGTGTTGATATCGATATCAGTAAATCTGAGTTTTATTATATTAACGCATTTATCACAGAGACTGTAAAAGGTACCGGAATCGGATCTGTTCAGTTGAAGAGCGCCGGTGTGAACCACTTAGACGGTGTCCAGGCCGTTGCTTACGGACGTCTCCGTCTGATGGACAGTGACTACGCGCGTACCGAGCGTCAGAGACTTGTCATCCAGAAGGCATTTGAGAAGGCAAAGAAAGCAGATTTCGCGACCTTAAACAGCCTTGTGGGAAATATGTCCGCAATGTGTGCAACAAACATCAATGTCAATGATCTTCTTCCGATGGTGAAGAATATCACAAAGTATCATCTCGGCGACAGCATGGGATTCCCGGCAGCACGCGGAGAGAAGAAGATCAAGATCGGAAAAAACAACGCGGCCTGCGTTATCCCGCAGACGCTTGTCAGCAACGTGACAAGTCTCCATAACTTCCTCTATGCGGAGGAGAACTACACACCGTCGAGCACTGTTCAGACGATCAGCAGCAAGATCGCCTCGGCTACAGGACTCAGCAAGGCAGGCAAGGAGATCGACCATGTAGCGACTGATCAGGGCTATATCCCGAAGGGAGCGACAGAGTCTACGACACTTTCTGCCGAGGAAGAGAGCAAGAAGGAGAGTCAGGAAGAGTCCCAGATGGAATCCATGCTCAATGAGTCGAGAAAAGAATCGGAGAGCACAAAGGAGACTGAGACGGGACCAGATGGAAAGCCGATCGAGACTTCTTCCGGAAGTCATGAGAGCAGCAGCGCGGCTTATGAGACGGATGAGCATGGAAATATCTATGTGAAACCGACAGAGAGTCATGCGGCGAGCCCGACGGATGAAGCGGAGACCTCCACAGAGGCATTCCGTCCGTCAAATCCGCAGGAGACAACAGCGGAAGTTCCGGTCGGACCGGGATATGAACATTCCACCGCGGCAGTACCGGAGGCGACAACGAGCGCCGGTCCGGCATCCCAGTCAGAAGCACAGAGCTCCGTGACGGTTCCGGGCGGTGCAGTCGCACCGGAAGGTCCGGCAGCAGGAGTATAAGGGGCGCAGGAGGACCGGAAAGCCGCTCCTGTAGGATCATGGTGATCGAATGACTGCGGGAAGCTGCTATGGCGGACCGAAGAATGTAAAAAGTTCAGGATCATAAAGAGAAAAGACGCATCGTCTGATGAGTCCGGAGTGAAAATTCCGGGCGGTCAGGCGGTGCGTTTTTTCTGTATTTACGCGAACAACGAGCCAAAGTCCGCGCTTGCGCGAGACCTTGGCGACTGTCGCGATAACAAGGGGAAACTCGCGAAGCGTGTTTTCACTTGTTTGAGAGAACTGGTTTTACCCGGCTATATTTTTAAACGAAATTTTGAATTTACAATTTACATAGATTATACAAACTAGTTACCGAATCATGGTTTTTGCATTTTTTGTTTCGTGATAAAAATATTACTGTACAGAGAAAGAAAAACAAAAACAAAGACCTTTTGAGGAGGAGAAAGAAATTATGAAAACAGGAAAAGTAATGGCACTTGCAGGTGCAGGAGTTTTAGCAGTCAGCATGATGACAGGATGCGGAAGCAGCAGTACAGCATCCACAACAGCAGCAGCGACAACAGCGGCAGCAGACACGACCGCAGCGGCAGCAGATACAACAGCAGCAACCGAGACAGCAGCGCTCACCGGTTCCATCACAGCAGCAGGTTCTTCCGCATTAAAACCGCTCGTTGATGATGCAGCAGACATGTTCATTGAAAAATATCCGGACGTTTCCATCACGATCGACGCCGGTGGATCCGGAGAAGGTTTAAAGCAGGTTTCTGAGGGAACCGTAAACATTGGTAACTCCGATGTAGAGGCATCCGCAAAGCTTGACGAGGCACAGGCAAAAGAGCTTGTTGATCATCAGGTATGCGTAGTCACAATGGCTCCAATCGTAAATAACGATGTAAAAGAAGGCGGCGTTGAGGATCTTACAAAACAGCAGCTCATCGACATCTTCACAGGAAAGACAACAAACTGGAAAGAGGTTGGCGGACCGGACGAGAGCATTGTCCTTGTAACGAGACCGACATCTTCCGGTACAAGAGCAACCTTCCAGAAATACGCTCTCGACGGAAACGAGGAAGCTTCCAATACTTCCATGGAAACAGATGATTCCGGTGTTCTTCTTCAGAATGTAAAAGATACGAAGGGTGCAATCGGATATGTAGCACTTTCCTATCTGACAGGTGATGCGGGAGTTGCAACCGTAGCGATCGATGGCGCAGAGCCGACACTTGAAAATACATACGCTGGAAAATATCCGGTATGGACATTTGAGCATATGTACACAAAGGGTGAGCCGGACGAAGTTGTAAGCGCATTCCTTGACTACATCATGTCCGATGAGTACGGCGCAAAGATGGAATCCTTAGGATACGGCGTATCTTCCAAGATGACAAATACCGAGCATTAAGACAAAACTTAAGACCGGGCAGTGAGCCATGATCCGACCGTATGAAAGAAAAAGAGGACATGGACAAGAGAACTGCGAAACAAGGGCGGGGCAGACGAATCTGGCCCGCCCCGATATGATTTATGATAGAATTTGCTTCGAATATAGGAAGCAGGAGGACTTATGAAGAATGGTAAAGAAAAAAGCATGTTCGTCAGAGAATATCTGTGGCGGGATCTGATGACCGTCTGTGGGTTGTTCGTAATTCTTCTGACGATCGTGATCGGCGCATTCCTTGTATACAAGGGATCGTCCACATTCCTGACCTATAAACATTCTTTTCTGGAATTTTTAGGATCTGCAGATTGGGCACCTGAGGACAATATGGCAGGCGGCGGCAGCATCGGTGCGCTGATCTTCATCGCTGGGTCGCTCTGCACCTGTGGCCTGGCGCTTCTCATCGCGACTCCGTTTTCCCTGGGATCAGCGATCTTCATCACGGAGATCTCCCCGGAGTTTGGCGAGAAATTCTACCGCCCGGTAGTCGAGATCTTCGCCGGGATCCCGTCTGTTGTCTATGGCTGGGTGGGGCTTACGGTGCTTGTACCGGCGATCAAGATCTTGTTTGACCGTCAGGTGGGACATTCCATCTTGGCAGCAGGTCTGGTCTTAGCGGTCATGATCTTCCCGACGATCACAAGTGTTGCGGCGGATGCCCTTCACTCCGTACCGAAGGAATGCAGAATGGCGGCGTACGGACTCGGCTCTACCCGCTGGCAGACCATATACCGGATCGTAGTTCCGGCGGCAGCGCCTGGAATCATTTCCGGTGTGATCTTAGGTCTCGCGAGAGCCTTCGGTGAGGCCCTGGCGGTTGCCATGGTCATCGGTCAGACAACAGCGCTTCCCACAAGCATTTTTTCAACGACAAAGACTCTGACCACCGAGATCGCGGCCCAGATGGGCAACGCCATGGAGGGCGGCGAGATGAAATCCGCACTCTGGACCATGGCACTGTTGTTATTTGCAATCTCCCTGTTCTTCATCTTCCTGATCCATCATGTGACAGCGGTAAAGCCGGAGAAAGAAGAAAAAACAAGAACATCTGTGAAAACCAGCACGACGGCAGTGCCGGTAAAGCAGTTCGCAGCAAAGGGGGAAAATTAGACCATGGAAAGTAAGATCAGACGTTCACGCGGTTTGGACCGCGTTATGACAGTCATTTTCTACCTGGTTGCGATCTTCTTCTTCGCTCTTCTGATCGGCTTTGCGGGCAAGGTCATCATCGGCGGTCTCATGGGGGCAAAGCCGGAGATGTTCCGCTTCGCGAGAAAAGGAAGCATCGGAAACCAGTTGTTCAACACGATCTATCTCGTATTTATCTCCCTGCTGGTATCCATCCCCCTCGGTGTCTGCGCCGGAATTTATCTGGCCATGTACGCGAAACAGGGAAAAATGACAAAGTTTCTGAGAATGTGTATCGAGACACTTTCTTCCCTTCCGTCCATCGTTGTGGGCCTGTTCGGATATCTGGTATTCCTCGTATTCTTCGGAATGGGAAAGAGCCTGATGGCGGGTGCCCTCTCCGTATCGATCCTGACACTTCCGCTGATCACAACGACCACAGAGGACGCCATAAAAGGACTTCCGGCAGGATATTTTCAGGCGAGCCTGGGCCTTGGAGCGACAAAATGGCAGTCTATCTTCCATGTACTTCTTCCGGCGTGTCTCCCACGCATCATGACAGGCGTCATCCTGGCGGCGGGACGTGGATTCGGTGAGGCGGCAGCGCTCCTCTACACCACAGGATCCGGAAGTGACCTGCGCTGGGGCAACTGGAACCTGGCAGCCCCGACCTGCCCGTTCAACCCGTTCCGCCCGGCAGAGACATTGTCGATCCAGATCTGGAACCTTCAGGTAAACGGTCAGGATAAGGCACTGGCGAACACCGCCTCCGCGGTCCTTATGATCCTGGTTCTGGCATTCAGCATCGGTGCGAATGTGTGGAGCCATCACTTAAAGAAGAAGAATTCCGGCGAGGAAGCGTAAGGAGACGCCGTACAGCCGAAACAATACATGAGACCGGCATATGACAGTTTTAGAGAGGAAAAATATATGACAGCGATAAAACCGAAATTTGATATCGAAAAGCTGAATCTGCATTACGGTGCCTTCCACGCGTTGAAGGATATCAACATGCAGATCGATGAACATAAGATCACAGCTTTCATCGGACCGTCCGGATGCGGAAAGTCCACATTTTTAAAGACCTTAAACCGCATGAATGATCTTGTGGAGGGTGTGAAGATCGAGGGAAAAGTAGAACTTGACGGAAAGAACATATTTAAAGATATGGATGCCATCACACTGCGTCACAAGGTCGGCATGGTCTTCCAGCAGCCGAATCCGTTTCCGAAGAGCATCTACGACAATGTGGCTTACGGCCCGAGAATCTTCGGAATCACAAAAAAAGCAGATCTCGATGAGATCGTTGAGAGAAGCTTACGGCAGGCGGCGATCTGGGATGAACTGAAGGATCGCCTAAATAAAAGTGCTCTGGGACTCTCCGGCGGACAGCAGCAGAGACTCTGCATCGCAAGAACTCTGGCAGTAGAGCCGGAGGTTATCCTGATGGATGAGCCGACCTCTGCTCTGGATCCGATCTCCACATCAAAAATTGAAGATCTGGCGATGGAGTTAAAGGATAAGTACACGATCGTGATCGTCACCCACAACATGCAGCAGGCAGCGCGTATTTCTGATAAGACCGCGTTCTTCCTGTTAGGTGAGGTCGTCGAGTACAATAATACAGGCGATCTGTTCGCGAACCCGAGAGATGAGCGCACAGAGAGTTACATCACAGGGAGGTTTGGCTGATTATGAGAGATGCATTTTTAAAACAGTTGGAAGAGCTGCATAAGATGCTCGCGGAGATGGGAAATCTTTGCGAGAGCATGATCGACGGAGCGTACGAGGCACTGATGAACATGGATCGGGAACAGGCAGCGAAGATTCTGGCAGCGGACGCGAATGTCGATTTAAAGGAGAGGGACATCGAGAGCAAATGCTTGAAGCTCCTGTTAGAGCAGCAGCCAGTGGCAAGTGATCTCAGAACGATTTCCTCCACCTTAAAAATGATCACGGATCTGGAGCGGATCGGTGATCAGGCAGGCGATATCGCTGAGATCGTAAAGACGACCGATCTTTCCGCTCCGGTAAAGGCCACAAGACTTGGCAAGATGGCAAAAGCCGTTGCATCTATGGTTCGTGAGAGCATCGAGAGCTTTGCAAACGGAGATCTCAAAAAGACAAAAGAAGTTATTGAATACGATGATGTGATCGATAACCTTTTTAATGAGGTCAAAAAAGAACTTGCCGATGGTATCTTAAACGGTGAGGCAACTCAGGAACAGATTCTTGATGTCTTGATGATCGCCAAATATCTGGAGCGGATCGGTGACCATGCAACAAATATTGCGGAGTGGGCGGAGTACGCGATCACCGGTGTTCATCGCAATAGTGAGATGGAAAAGCATCTGTAAGCATAAAAAGGAAACTTAAACGAATGGAGAACCTGATTTACAGATTCTCCATTCGTGTTTTCAGAAGTGGAAGCTGCTCCCGGACGGACGTGATCTCGTCAAGATCAATGGTAGTGATCTGCATTCCCTCGTGCTCATCCATCTGATTTAAGACTCTGCCCCATGGGGAGACAGCGATAGAGTGACCGAAGGCCTGATAGGAGGCGGAGAGATCTCTCGCCGGAGAAGTTCCGAAGACAAAAATCTGGTTGTCCAGAGCGCGGGCACGGAAGGTAAGCTCCCAGTGTGCCGGTCCAGTAGTCATATTGAAGGCTGCCGGAACAAGGACGATATCAGCACCTTCCAGCACCATCCGTCGGAAGATCTCCGGAAAGCGTATATCGAAACAGATGCAGAGACCGATTTTTCCAAATTCCGTGTCGAATACGGTAGCGGAGTCTCCGGGAGTCAGAGTATCAGATTCTTTAAAATACTGTCCGCCTTTTACATCAATGTCGAAGAGGTGGACTTTTCTGTGGCGGGCAATCTGCTTTCCGCTTCGGTCAAAGACATAGGCGGTATTGAAAACATGTCCGTCCTGGTCACATTCCGGGACGGATCCGGCGGAAAAGTAGATCCCGAATTCCTTTGCAAGGTCAGAGAGCGCCTGCCAGACCGGTCCGCCTGCTTTTTCTGCATAAACAGGGAAATTCGGTGTTTCATAGGGGCAGTTGAACATTTCCGGAAGGCAGACGAGATCTGCGCCGGAATTTTTTGCTTTCTGGATCAGAGGGCGCAGAGCCTCGATGTTCTGCATTTTATCGGAAAATACGTGGGTCTGAAGCTGGGCGATGGTCATGGATGACATATGGAAACCTCCTTAGGTTTAATATGAATTAAGTGTAAGTCCTGCAAAGGAGAAATGTCAAGCGGCAGGGGCAAACACACAAACATCTGCTTGCATAAGCATCCAAAATATGCTAAGATTCTTGCGTACACATGTTTTTCTGGGACGCACATATGGTAACGTGCCAGAGCAATGGACGAAAAGTATGATTTCGGTAATAAAAAAGAAATTTTTAGCTTGCGAGGTCTGATATATGGAGAAAAAAAACAAGTATTATGTGGTTCGTGACAAAGCGCTGCCGGAAGTCCTTCAGAAAGTCGTTGAGGTGAAACGTCTCCTCGAGGCGGACAAAAACATGACGGTGCAGGAGGCGGCGGAACAGGTCGGTTTAAGCCGCAGTTCCTTCTATAAATACAAAGATGACATTCTTCCGTTTTCCGATAATACGAGAGGAAAGACGGTGACTCTGGTGACCCAGATGATCGATGAGCCGGGGCTCCTGTCCGATCTGCTTCATATTGTCGCGGACTATCGTGCCAATATCCTGACGATCCACCAGACGATCCCGGTAAACGGAAACGCAACGGTAACCCTGAGTGTGGAAGTCCTTTCTGATACGGGAAATATGGCCGGTATGGTGGAGGAGATCGAGCACTTAAAGGGTGTACAGAACGTGAAAATCTTAGGAGTGGAGAAATAGACAGATGAAAGCGGCAATTATGGGATACGGAACCATCGGTTCTGGCGTGTATGAGGTTCTTGACAAGAACTGCAAAAGCGTAGAGAAAAAGGCTGGAGAGCCGATCGAAGTAAAATATATCCTGGATCTCAGGGAGTTTCCGGGAAGTCCTGTGGAGAAGCTTGTGATCCATGATGTGGAACAGATCGTAAATGACCCGGAGATCGGGATCGTTGTGGAGACCATGGGCGGAACAAAACCGGCCTACGAGTTTGTAAAGCGCTGCCTGCTCGCGGGAAAGCATGTGGTGACTTCCAATAAGGCACTGGTTGCGGCTCATGGGACAGAGCTGATCCGGATCGCCGCGGAAAAGAACATCAGCTTCTTGTTTGAAGCAAGTGTCGGCGGCGGTATTCCGATCATCCGCCCGCTTGTGGAGAGCCTCGGCGGCGAGGAGATTTTAGAAATCTCCGGTATCTTAAACGGAACGACAAACTACATCCTCACAAAGATGAATGAAGAGGGATGGAGCTTCGAGGAGGCGTTAAAGCGCGCCCAGGAATTGGGCTACGCGGAGCGCAACCCGGAGGCAGATATTGAAGGATATGACACCTGCAGAAAGATCGCGATCCTGACTGCGGTCGCAACAGGAAAAGAAGTAAACTACGAGGAGATCCCGACCCAGGGAATCACAAAAATCACTTCCATGGATTCCAGCTACGCGGCACATATGGGTGCGGCGATCAAGCTCTTCGGAACCAGCGTGAATAAAGATGGAAAGATCTATCTGGAGGTCGCGCCGGTCCTCGTGGATGCGAAAGACCCGCTGTATGCGGTGACAGATGTGTTCAACGGAATCCTCGTTGTGGGAAATATGCTGGGTGCGTCCATGTTCTATGGAAGCGGAGCAGGAAAACTGCCGACAGCCAGCGCCGTTGTCGGGGATATGATCTCCGCAGTCCGCTTCGGCGATGAGCCGGAGAAGATCGGCTGGAGCAGCGAGAAGCTTGAGGTACATCCGGCGGCTGAGCTTTCCAGAAAGTACTTTGCACGGTTTGAGGGTTCTGAGAGAGCAAAGAAAGAGGCCGTTGCGGCAGCTTTCGGTGACGTGAAATTTGTGACATTGGAAGGAAAAGATGAGTTCGCGGTTCTGACCGGTGAGATGACAGGGGAAGAGTTCGACGCGGCAGCAGCAAAGGTCGGTGGACTGCGCCAGAAGATCGCAGCCAGATTATGATCCCGACATGGTTCCAGATGCCATGCCTGTTTCAGATGATGACCGGGCTTTACTGTCCGGGATGCGGGGGAACGAGAGCCGTCCGGGCACTCCTTTCAGGGCATCCGGTACTAAGCTTTCTGTACCATCCGGTGGTGCCGTATATGGCATCGGTAGCTGTGTGGGCTGCGGTTTCCTGGATCCTGTATTTTGCCACGGGAAACAGGAGATTCCGACCGGAGTTGGATGACCGGATCGCTTACGCAGCGGCGGGGATCGTGATCTTAAATTTTATCATAAAAAACGGACTTCTGGTATTCGCCGGGATCGATGTGATCGGGCGGCTGCCGGGGGTGTGAGAATAGGAAGAAGACCTGGAGTGGGTACCGAAAGTGGTATCTGCGCCGGGTCTTCTTTGCATATAAGCGTAGGCTTGTAGCGGCCAGGGATGGGCAGGCGGCTGCTCGCAAATCCGTTCGCCACAGTTTTGACGCAGAAATGCCCGGTTTTGCGTGCCTTCTTTCACAGTTTGAACACAGGTCAAACACAGATGAATCACAAATTTCCGGTAGAGTTATTACGGAAATTGAAATAAACAGTAAGAAAAATGCAAGGAGTTCTGACTGTATGTACTTTAAAAGTACAGAAACCGGGTCTGTGAGACTATTAGAAAAAAATACATGGAGATGTTGATCTGGCGATCAAGGTGGATGAAAGGAGAATGGGAATGAGAAGAGGAAAGATGATAGCGGCGGTACTGACGGTCTGCGCGGTGGGCGCGGGGATGACGGTAAACGCCTATGCGGCCAGCACCACATTTGAGATGAGAAAGAAGACAGTGAGACTGCTTGGAATTTTGAGTACGAGCAACTATCAGACAAACGTATCGAGAGGTGAGTTTGCGGAGCTTCTCGTAAAGGCGTCCAATTACCGTGAGACAGCGAACTCCACGGGAACCGTGTCCGTGTTCGCAGATGTTTCCGCGAAATCCCAATACTCCTCAGCGATTCGCACCGCGGCGACAAATTCCTGGATGTCCGGTTATCTCGGAGGAAACTTTAAGCCGGACGAGGGAGTTACGATGCGGGATGCCATCAAGGCAGTCCTGGGAGTCTTAGGATACACAAACGAGGATTTCTCCGGAAGTCTTCAGGAGAGCCGCCTTGCGAAGTTCAAGTCCCTGTCCCTGGATTCTGGGATCTATCGTGATCTCGACGAGGTCCTCACGAGGGAAGACTGCATCAACCTGTTCTATAACCTGATGAAGGCGAAGACAAAAGAAGGAAACCAGTATGGCAGCAAGGTATTTGACCTGACCTACAATTCCGACGGCGAGATCAACACATCCTCGATCCTGGATAACAGTTTAAAGGGACCGAAGATCTTAGACAATGACAGCCGGAACTTAAAGAGTCTTGTTCCGTTTTCCCTGAAAGACGCTACCATGTTTTTAAACGGCGAGATGTCCGATGAGAGCGAGATCAACGATTACGCCACCGTGCTCTATTACCACGAGGAGACAAAGATGATCTTCGCCTATTCCAACGGCGGCGAGAACAAAGGCGCCACGGAGGGCCGGATCAAGGCGATCTACTACGATTCCAGTGATCCGTTCACACCGGTGAAGGTGGTCTTAAACACCGATTACCAGGACAACGGCGGTGAGGGCGATGAGTTCCAGATCAGCGGATCGGAGCTCCAGTACCTGTTCTCCATCTACGGAGAGTTTGAGGTGGATGACAAGGTTGCCATCGTGTGGGAGAAGAGCGGAAGCGACGAGAATGCGACTTATACGGTTGTAGATGTTGTCGGAGATTATTGATTAGTTACGAATATACATATAATACATGAAATAGGAATACCGCAGAAGGAATGCGGGTAGAGAAAATTAAGGCAAGGAAATTCAGATCCGGAACATAGTTAAGAGAAGCGGAAGATTTCAATAGACAGGAAAGGAACGAGTATGGAGAACGAAAAGGTGGCCGCAGAGAAGAAACGGAAAAAACGGAAAGGAAAAAGCGGAAGGATCGTGATCGTGCTTATAGTGGTTCTGGCAGTGCTGCTTGGCGGATTTTTCCTCTATAAGAAAAAGACCACGAGCCAGAAACGTCAGGGTGACCAGTCTGTGTCAACGGCGACAGTGAAGCGGACGGACATCAGTTCAGAGCTCACGGCGTCCAGCGCCCTGTCTCCGAAGGACACCTACGAGGTGACATCACTGGTGGAAGGCGAGGTCATCGAGGCAAACTTTGAGGAGGGCGATGTTGTGGAAAAAGGCCAGATCCTATACCGGATCGACGCGACTTCCATGGACTCTGATCTGAGCTCTGCAGAGACAAGTCTCCAGCGCGCGAAGGAAAGTGCCCAGACGGCACAGTCCAATTACGCCGAGGAGACAGCGCGGATCGCCGGAAATACATACCGCTCCACAGCGTCCGGATATATCAAGACTCTCTATATCAAAGAGGGCGATAAGGTAAATAATGGAACGAAGATCGCGGATCTCTATGATGACTCTGTTATGAAGATCACAGTCCCGTTCCTCTCAGGCGAGGCGGCGGAGATCAACGTGGGTGATGAGGCGGCAGTGATATTGGAGGACACCGGCGAGCAGATCTCCGGAACCGTCACGGTTGTCAGCAGCATGGAGGAAACACTTTCCGGCGGACGCCTCGTGAAGAACGTGACCGTTGAGGTATCCAATCCTGGCGGACTTACGACAGATACGGCGGCATCCGTAAAAGTCGATGGATTTGTCTGCAGCGCCGAGGGAACATTCGCCGCGAAGACGGAGACGACCCTGAGCGTGGAAATCTCCGGAAACAAGAGCCTTGAGATCGAGAACCTTCTGATTCATGAAGGTTCTTATGTGGAGAAAAACTCCGAGCTGTTCCAGGTGACCGCGAAGACGGCGGAAGAGTATTTAAAGGAATTCAAGGATGCAGTGGAGAGCGCAGATGACAACCTGGAAAACGCGGAGAACAAGCTGAGCAACACTCAGGACAGTGTGGATGACTATACGATCACAGCGCCGATCTCGGGGACAGTGATCACGAAAAACGCGAAGGTTGGGGATAAGATCTCCAAGAGCTCCAGCGGAACGACCACCATGGCGGTGATCTATGACTTGTCCACCATGACACTGGAGATGTCCGTGGATGAACTCGATGTCTCAAGCATCAAGGTCGGACAATCTGTGGAGATCACGGCAGACGCGGTGGAAGGTGAGACATTCACAGGAACCGTCACAAATGTGAGTCTGCAGAGCAGCTACTCCAACGGTGTCACAAACTATCCGGTGACAGTGACACTGGACGATACGGGAAGTCTTCTTCCTGGCATGAACGTGGATGCTAAGATCATTCTCGACAGCTCTGAGAATGCTCTGGTGATCCCGGCGAGTGCGCTGATGCGTGGAAACAGAGTGTATGTGAAGAAGAGTTCGGACAGCACAGAAAATGCTGATACACAGAGAAATGACAGTTCAGATAATGTGGGTGACGCAGATTCAGAGAGAAAGAACCATGGAGATGGAACTCTGAATGCAGATTCAGTGGATAGACAGCCGGATGCAGGCGCAGAGGCAAGTGGCAGTTCCAAAGGTTCCGGTACGGATAATTCCAGCTCTAAGAGCACCGGCTCCGGAAAATCCGGCAGCAGCAACGTCCCGGACGGCTTCGAGGCGGTCCAGGTGACAACTGGAATCATCAACGACGATTATGTGGAGATCCTTTCCGGCCTCTCTGAGGGGGACGAGGTCTACATTTCCTCCGAATCCGGAAGCTCGACGCAGACCGATCAGATGCAGATGGGCGGTCCTGGCGGTGATATGGGCGGAGGTGCACCGGGCGGTCCTGGCGGAAACAGCGGAAATGGCGGAAGCAACGGCGGTGGATGGAGATCCCAGTAACGCATAGGAGATAAATTGCATGGAAAAGACTGAATCTTTAATACAAATAGATACCGCAGAGCAGAAAAAAATGTCTGAAGAGCCGATGAAACAGGAAGAGGCAGTTTCAAAAGTTCATGAGAGGTTGGAAAAGCAGGAACCTCTGATAGAGCTGTGCAATATCTACAAGATCTACTACATGGGCGACGAGGAAGTCCACGCCAACGACGGCATCAGCCTTTCCATCAACAAAGGCGAGTTCGTCGCCATCGTCGGCAAATCTGGAAGCGGAAAATCAACCCTGATGAACATCATCGGCGCCCTGGATGTCCCGACGGAGGGCGAATACTTCCTCGGCGGCGAGGACGTGGCGGATATGTCCGACAACGAGCTGGCGGAGATCAGAAACCGCATGATCGGCTTTATCTTCCAGCAGTACAACCTGCTTCCAAAGTTGAATCTCTTAGAAAACGTGGAACTTCCGCTTCTCTACGCCGGTTATGACAAAAAGGAACGTCGGGAGCGGGCTATGAATTCCCTGAAAAGGGTCGGACTTGAAGAAAAATGGAAGAATCTTCCGAACCAGCTCTCCGGCGGCCAGCAGCAGCGAGTCTCCATCGCGCGGGCTCTCGCAGGAGATCCGTCCTTAATCCTGGCGGATGAGCCCACGGGTGCCCTGGACTCCAGGACAGGCCGGGAAGTGCTTGATTTTTTAAAGAAACTCAATGAAGAAGGAAACACGATCGTCATGATCACCCACGACAGCTCCATCGCCCTGGAGGCGAAGCGGGTGGTGCGGATCCATGACGGAAAGATCAATTTCGACGGGGATGTGAAAAAGTATGCTGCAATCATTTAAAATGGCGTTAAAAAGTATCTGGGGCAACAAAATGAGATCCTTTCTCACGATGCTTGGAATCATCATTGGTGTCGCGTCGGTGATCATTCTGGTCAGTATCGTCAACGGCTATATGTCCTACATGGTGGAGAGCTTTTCTTCCATGGGTGTCAATCAGATCACGGTCCAATACAAGGCGGTGGCATCCAGAAGTATTGATGTGAACGAATTTTATGAGTTTTACGAGGAACATTCAGACCTCTACGAGAACATGTCCCCGAACGTGTCCGTCAGCGTCACGGTAAAACATGACTCTGACACCATGGATTCCACCAGTGTCGGCGGCTACAGTGAGGATTATCTCGCAATCAAGGACTACGAGATCGAGTATGGCAGAAATCTCCAGTACTCCGACATGGAGGCGAGACGAAAAGTCGCGGTCATCGGCGCTTATGTGGCGGAGGAACTCTACGGTGGCTCCCAGAACGCCGTGGGCGAGACGGTCAAGTTAAACGGTGACAGCTACACCATCGTAGGCGTTGTGGAACGGCAGACGGAGAGCAGCTCTGAGTTCGATGACGGATGTATGGATGACTTTGTGTGGATCCCGTATTCCAGAGCTGTGAAGATGGCGAGAAATGCTGTGATCAACAACTATATCTTCACATCGCGGGACATCAACGACACGGAAACATGCACGACAGAACTTAAAAATTTTCTCTATGAAAAGATGAAGAGCGAAAACCTCTACACGGTGACAGCAATGAGCTCCCTTCTCGATTCCCTAAATGAGCAGATTGCCATGATGAGCATGATGCTGGGCGGTATCGCGGGTATCTCCTTGTTAGTTGCAGGCGTCGGTGTCATGAACATCATGCTGGTGTCCGTGACAGAGAGAACCAGGGAGATCGGCATCAGGAAGGCCCTCGGCGCAAAGAAGAGCGTGATCATGTTACAGTTCGTCATCGAGGCGCTGGTCACAAGCTCCATCGGCGGAATCATCGGAATCATGATCGGAGCCTTAGCAAGTACGGGAATCGGCGCCCTCATGGGAATCGATGCGCCGCCGACCATGACGGCAGTTGTGATCTCATTTACTGTCTCGGTTGCCATCGGACTCATCTTCGGATACATGCCGGCGAGCCGTGCGGCGAAGCTGAACCCGATTGATGCTCTGAGAACGGATTAAAGTCTTGATTTGCCACGGATTTGCCGATAAAAGACAGAATATCGTAAGTTGACGGGAGATATTGTCCAACCTTATAATATAGTTAAAGAAAGATACTTGAGGGGAGGCAATCCTATGGCAGAAAGAAAATGGAAAAAAATAAGTACATGGATGGCCGCATGGGTCATGGCGGTCGTGTTTGCGGTATCCGGGGCGCAGACAGCGTTTGCGGCGACCAGTTATGTGAACAGTGTCAGCATCACGCTGGATGTGACACCGACGGTGGGGGAATCCCTGCCGGATCTCGATGTGGGATACAATTCTGATAACTGCGAGGTATCAATCCCGAACAACGATAAATATGATATCGTATCCGCAAAGTGGTCTTCCACAAAGAACGACGTGAAGATCGGCGGAACCTACACCATGAAAGTTACTTTAAAGACTTTAAATGACTATAGGTTCAGCAGCAGCTCCTACACTTCCTCAAAGGTAAAGGTAAAGAACGGAACTTTTGTCAGCGCTTCGAGAACATCTTCCGACCGTCTGGTGGTTACCGTAAAGACAAAACCGGCAAAGGGCGATCTTGACGCGCCGGGAGAGGCATACTGGCAGACCACAAAGTCCGGAAGCTCCGATCTCGGACTCGCGAAGTGGGAGGCCGTTGAGGACGCGTCCTACGAGGTGTACCTCTACCGCGGCAGCAAGAACGTCTACAAGAGCGGCGAGATCCACACCAGCAGCTGTGATCTCTTTCCGTATATGAGCTCCAAGGGAACCTACACCTTTAAGGTGCGCGCGCTCCCGTCAAACGATGAGGTATCCAAGTACGCGTCAAAGAGCGACTGGACCATATCCGATGAGGTCTATATCGACGAGGATGACGCGGCGAGAGCGGCAAAGAAAAAGCCGTCAAGCGGCAACAACAGCAGCACAAATAACTCCGGAAATTCCCAGCAGGCCCCGTCAAATGTGAATGAGGTCGGCTGGATCCTCGACGGAAACCGCTGGTATTATCGTTACCCGGACGGAACTTATTTAAAGAACGGCTGGGGATTTATCGGAAATATCTGGTATTTATTTGACGCAAACGGAATGATGCTCACCGGCTGGCAGATGAAGAACGGCGTTTATTACTACATGAACGGTGACGGAAAGATGCAGACGGGCTGGCTTCTCTACAACAATACCTGGTATTATCTCTCCGAGAGCGGAGCTATGGTGACCGGCTGGATCACGCTGGGTGATAAGGCTTATTACCTCGGCGGCGACGGCGGAATGCTCACAGGATGGCAGAACATCGACGGACAGATCTACTACCTGTATCCGGATGGACATAAGGCGGTCAATGAAGTGATCGATACCTTCTATTTAGATCAGGACGGTATCTGGAGAAAACCGCAGTAAAGATCTGAACCTGCGGGGCATGCGGTTATGCGGTGAAAATCGTCGGAATATTTTCTAACAGACTGAAAATACAGGAAAGGAGCACCTTATGAGACAGAAAACTTTTGGAAAATGGCTTGCGGCAGCAGGAATTCTGATGGCGATGACGATATGGATGGTTCTTCCTGCACTGGCTGCGCCGACGGTGAATTCTATAAGGATCACCTTTAAAGACAAGTATGAAGATCCCGGAGTGATCGAGGAGCCGGAGATCAGCTGCGGCAGCTACGGGATCGAGATCACATCCGTGGAGTGGAGCAAGGATGTAGAAAAATGGAATCCTGGAACGAAAGTGACGGCAACGCTGATTCTTTCCTCCAGCGGAAGAGAGTTCTCCTCCAGCTACGGATCAAAGTCCTGCCAGATCTCCGGTGCAACGTTGAGTAAGGCAGTGAAAGTGGATGATGACTTGAAGGTCACAGTCACTTACTACCCGGTGGTATGGCTGGAGTCCCCGGATGAAGCCGGCTGGAGCGCTTCGAACCATATGAAAGCGGTCTGGAAGAAAGTCGATTATGCGACGGGATATCAGATCCGCCTGTACCGGGATGACTATTATCTCCGGACCATCGATGCGACGGGAACCAGCAAGGACCTCTCCGAGTATATGGGAAGAGAGGGAAACTACTATTACGAGATCCGCGCGGTGGGAAAGACAACGAACGATGCGAAGTACCGCAAGAGCAGCGAGTATATCGTCTCCTCCGACCGCTACCTGGATGACCTGGGTGACACGGAGGGCAGCTGGAAGAATTACGCGGACGGAAAGAAGTATGTGGACGAGAATGGCCAGATCGTGACCTCCCAGTGGTACCGGATCCTCGGAACCTGGTATTATTTCGATGAAAACGGATATATGGTGACAGGCTGGAGAATGGTAAATAATAAATGGTATTACCTTGGAAATGACGGAAAGATGGTAATTGGCTGGAAGCAGATCGGCGGTGTCTGGTACTACATGGATGCCGATGGAGCGATGGCAACAGGCTGGCGTCAGACAGCACCGGGACAGTGGTATTACCTGAACGCGAACGGAGCGATGGCAGCGTCCACTGTGATCGACGGATATACGTTGGATGCATCGGGGCTCTGGGTAAGATAGAAAGGAATGATGGGCGGCATGTCATGGGAGAAATCCTGTGGCATGCCGTTTTCACATATCTGAAGAGGTAAGCTCCTGGAACCATGCGAAAACACTTGACTTACTATGAGATATCAACTAAAATTTAGAAACGTGTAAACATTTGTCGCGGCAGCCTGAAGGTGTATGCGGCGCCGCAGTCACTTGAAGTTTATGAAAAACGAGAAAGGATTTCTATGGGAATCATTAAAGCAGTGAACCTGATTTTTGACTATATCAGGCACGATGAAGAGGAAGACAAGGATGAGGTCAGCCATGCGTTAAAAGGCGTCTCTCTGGACATCAAGGAAGGCGATTTCGTAGCGATTTTAGGACATAACGGATCCGGAAAATCCACATTCGCGAAGCTGATGAACGGAATCCTGCTTCCAACGGATGGAACAGTCTATATTTCTAAAATGAGGACGGACGACGAGGAGCATCTCTGGGATGTACGAAAGACGGCGGGAATGGTATTCCAGAACCCGGATAACCAGATCATCGGAAATGTGGTGGAAGAGGACGTCGGATTCGGACCGGAGAACATGGGAGTTCCGACGGAGGAAATCTGGGCGCGGGTCGACAAGAGCCTTGAGGCGGTGGGAATGACAGCGTACAGACTTCAGTCTCCGAATAAGCTTTCCGGCGGACAGAAACAGCGCGTGGCCATCGCAGGCGTTATGGCGATGAAGCCCCGGTGTATCGTTCTGGACGAGCCGACAGCAATGTTAGACCCGAACGGACGCCGCGAGGTCATTAAAACGGTTCATGAACTGAACCGTCAGGAAGGGATCACGGTAGTTCTGATCACCCACTATATGGAAGAGGTCATCGACGCGGACCGCGTAGTCGTTATCGACGGTGGACATGTCGTGATGGACGGAACCCCGAAAGAGGTCTTTTCCAGAGTCAAGGAACTGAAAAAATACAGCCTCGATGTGCCGCAGGTAACGGAACTGGCAGATGAATTAAAGGAAGCCGGAATGGATCTTCTTTATGGAATTCTTTCCATCGACGAGCTTGTGGACGAACTTGTTCCGCTCTTAAAATAGTGGAGAAATGGTGGAAATATGGCAATCGAAATTAAACACTTGAATCATATATACGGGCAGGGAACGATCTTTGAGCAATATGCCTTAAAGGATGTAAATCTTACGATCCATGATGGCGAGTTTATCGGCCTCATCGGTCATACCGGATCAGGAAAATCAACCCTGACCCAGCATTTAAACGGACTTTTAAAGGCAACGAGCGGAGATATCCTTTATAACGGAGAGAGTATTTATAAAGAGGGATATTCCATGAAAGAGCTCCGCAGCCATGTGGGGCTTGTTTTCCAGTATCCGGAGCATCAGCTGTTTGAGGTGGATGTATTCTCAGATGTCTGCTTTGGACCGAAGAATCTGGGACTCCCGAAGGAGGAGATCGAGAAGCGCGCGAAAGAGGCGCTTGACATGGTGGGACTCGATGAGAGCTTTTATAAGCAGTCACCCTTCGACCTCTCCGGCGGACAGAAGCGTCGAGTGGCTATCGCGGGTGTTCTCGCAATGAAGCCGGAGGTCCTGATCTTAGATGAGCCGACAGCCGGCCTCGACCCGAAAGGCCGCGATGACATTTTAGGACTCGTACAAAAGCTCCATAACGAGCAGGGGCTGACGATCATTCTCGTCTCCCACAGCATGGAGGATGTGGCGCGATATGTGTCACGTCTTGTAGTCATGAACCACGGCGAGAAGGTCTTCGACGGAACCCCGAAGGAAGTATTTCGCCACTATAAAGAGCTGGAAGCCATTGGCCTTGCGGCTCCGCAGATCACCTATGTGGTGCACAAGCTGATCGACAAGGGGATCCCGCTGGATCCGGATATCACGACGGTGGAAGAGGCGAAGAATGCGATCCTTAAGATCTGGCACGAAAAGAATGGGAAAAGTTCCGGAAATGCAGCTCAGGTAAGCACAGCTGGAGCAGTTTCCGAGAACGCAGGTCATGGGAACGCCGCCGGAACAGCCTCTGGGAATGCGGACATCACAGAAAAGACAGCCGGGGAGGAAAAGACATGTTAAGAGATATCACACTTGGACAGTACTACCCGGTTGATTCCCTGCTTCACAGGTTGGATCCGAGAACAAAATTATTTGGAACTCTTGTATACATCGTAACCTTATTTATCGCGGACAACCTTTGGGCATACCTTGCGGCGACGATCTTTCTGATCACTGCCATCAAGCTCTCCAATGTCCCGGTAAAATTCATGGTGCGCGGCTTAAAATCCATCATGTTCCTGCTTCTCCTCAGCGTCAGCTTTAACCTGTTCCTGACGCCGGGTACCCCGATCTTTAAGATCGGTTTCCTGCAGATGACCTGGGAAGGTCTCCGGTTTGCGGCATTTATGGCGATCCGTCTTGTTTATCTCGTTATGGGATCCACGATCCTTACACTCACAACGACGCCGAACCAGCTGACAGACGGTCTGGAAAAGAGCCTTGGATTTTTAAAGAAGGTCGGTGTTCCGGTCCACGAGGTGTCCATGATGATGTCCATCGCGCTCCGGTTTATCCCGATCTTAATTGAGGAAACGGATAAGATCATGAAAGCGCAAATGGCGAGAGGTGCTGACTTCGAGAGCGGGAATCTGATCCAGAAGGCGAAATCCATGGTACCGCTTCTTGTACCGCTTTTCGTATCCGCATTCCGCCGTGCCACGGACCTCGCGATGGCCATGGAGGCGAGATGCTACCGCGGAGGCGAGGGAAGAACGAAGATGAAACCGCTCAAGTACGCGAAGAGAGACCATATGGTTTATGGGGCGTATCTGGTGTATTTTGTGGTTGCAATTTTGCTTAAGGTCGTTTTGTAAAGAAATGGTAACTGTTCAGTAGGTCTGCGCACTTGCTGCGCTGACCGTAAGGAAACATAGGCTGGAAGGCAAAAATCCCATCAGCGAAGCTGATCTGGAATGGATTTTTGCACGTAACTATGAAGGTACTGAATAGTTACAAGAAATGAACGATTTCAACCGGGAAAAAGTAATTTGATATCTGATTCTATTCGGAAAACCGGGCAGAATTGGATTCGGCTGCAAATTAGCTGCTGGATTTGTATAAAAGTAAATTTGCCCGGGAATCCCCGGGCAGCAGAGGGAAAACAATAAAGCTATGAGACGAATCAAACTGACGGTGGCCTATGACGGCACCGCATACAAGGGCTGGCAGCTCCAGCCCAATGGCGTTACCATAGAGGAGATGTTAAATAAGGCTCTTTCGGATCTTCTGAAAGAGCCTGTCTGCGTCATTGGGGCAAGCCGGACTGACTCCGGTGTCCATGCAAGAGGAAACGTGGCGGTCTTCGACACGGAGAGCCGGATCCCGGGAGATAAATTCTGTTACGCGGTAAACCGCGGACTTCCGGAGGATATCCGTGTGGTGGAATCCGAGGAAGTTCCCCTGGACTGGCATCCGAGAAAGCAGAACTGCGTAAAGACCTACGAGTATCAGATCTTAAACTGTAAGATCGAGATCCCGACAAGACGCCTCTACGCCCATTTCTGCTATTACCCGTTAAACGTGGAAAAGATGAATGAGGCGGCAAAATATCTCATCGGGGAACATGATTTCATCAGCTTCTGCGCCGCAAACCACCAGGCGGAGGAGACGGTCCGGACGATCTACGGGGCAGAGGTGAAAAAGAATGATGAGGACATCGTAACGATCCGCCTTTGCGGCAGCGGATTCCTCTACAACATGGTGCGGATCATCGCGGGAACCCTGTTAAAAGTCGGAACCGGTGAGTGGGAGCCGGAACATGTGAAAGAGGTACTGGAGGCAAGAAACCGCAAAGAGGCGGGACAGACTGCTCCGGCGAAGGGGCTGACACTTGTGGGAATCGAGTATGAGAGGGAGATCCCAAAGGAGATCGTTGGGAGGAATGAACATTGGGACGCTGTTCTGGACCAGACCAGCTTGGAATCCGACGGAGTTTCCCGCGTGCGGATCAGGTTCTCCGAACCCGAAGAACTCCCTCGCCTGATCCGCCGCATGGTGCATCAGGCATACCGGAATGGGGCGAAGGAAGTGTTTGTGACGATTCCGGATGGATATGAGGTGTCGGAGGCGGAAAGCTATGGATATTACCGACTCCGCAGGCTGGATGACGGCAGCTACGGAACGGAATATACGGGGAGGGCGCTATGAACCAGGTACTGATCCAGCTGATCTATTTTGTGATCTATTCCGTTGTGTTCCTGGTCATCGGAAAGCTCTCCTTTTCGGAAAGTGATTCTCTCTCCAAGTTTTTCGTCGGTGAGAGAAAAAATGACGAAAAACGCCTGTTTTTCACATTTGTCGGAACCTGGGTCTCCGCGGCGACGATTCTGGGATTTACGGGAAACGTATACCACAGCGGACTCTCTGTCATCGCGTCGTCGGTCATCCCATGGTTTATCGGCGCGGGTCTCCTGTATCTGATGACGGACCGGCTATACGAGAATGATGTCCTGTCGATCCCACAGCTGATTGGAAAAAAGCATGATTCAAAATTTCTGCAGACAGCATCGGCCATTTTTATGATCTGCGGCTATATTTTCTATCTGATGATCCAGATCAAGGGATTTGGCATCGCGGTATCCAGCCTGCTGAATATCAATTACAAGGTAGCGGTCTTTCTTGTCTATCTTTTTATTCTCTATTCGAGCTTCGGCGGCTTTAACTCCGTCACGAAGTCGGACTGCCTGAATCTGATCATGCTCTCTGTGAGCATCGGGGTTCTGTATCTGGTTATCGTAAAAAATGTTCCGGGACACTGGTTTTTGACGGATCAGACTGTGCATGAACTCATAAAGAGCAAGGGCGTTTTTGAAAATCAGACAGCGGAGATTGGAATCTTCGTATATATCTCCATGTTCTTCGGCTGGGGAATGGGACTGGCGTCGAATCCCCAGTATATGGTCAGGATCCTGGCGGCGAAGGATAAAAAAACCGCAAAACATATGATCCTGCATGCACTGATATTCCTGTGCGTGCTGTACTTTGCACTGACCCAGATCGGTCTTGGACTGCGGATCCTCTTTCCGCAGCTGAAAAATTACTGCTCCGCGGATGACGTATTTATCTATGCAGTGGTCAATCTCATGAACACACCGTTCAGCGGTTTCTTCCTGATCAGCGTGATCGGCGCCTGTGTCTCAACGGCGAACTCCCAGCTTCACCTGATCGGCTGCATGCTGTCCTACGATGTGGCTGCCCAGATCACAAAAAAGAAGATGTCGGAGGAACAGATCCTCATCTTGGCGCGGGTATTTATCTTCATAGGTGGCACGGCTGCTCTGATCTTATCCGTAAATCCGCCGGAGGACATGCTGTCCTTCGGAGCGGACATCTGGGGATTATTCTCGGCGGCGCTTGCCCCTCTGATCTATGGTGGACTGTACTGGAAGCGGAGAACGAAAGCCGGGGCGGTGGGAGCGTTCTTTACGGGACTTATCTGCTCCGTCCTGTTCTGGAAAATGGATCTCCAGATATACTGGGCATTTCCGGCAACACTGTGCGCAGCGGCGGTCTATGTTGTGATCCCGATGTTTGAGAAGAAGAGAGGGGCAGAAGAATGAGCGGAAAGAAAAAACAACTGTTTCGATCATGGTTCTGCAGGATCGAGCATGAGATCATGCTGCCGTTCGTCACGGTGGGAATTCTGGTGGTCTGTGCATTCTGTGCTATTTCGGTGTATAATGGATATACGGAAAAGCTTAAGGACAGAAAAGAGTACGCGAGGACCACGATCCGCGGCATGGAGGCGGATATTTACTATCTGCAGGGAAAACTGAGTGAGGATGAGATCCGGCAGAAGTATAATTTCTATTATGATCCGGCGGTGCGGATCATGGCTGCCGACGGTACGGTCATCACGGGTGACGAGGAGATTCCGGACGGGAACATGGAACTCCTGTACGCGGACAGTGGAAATTCCCTGGGGTGGCGTCTGGAATACTGGATGGATAAAAAGTCATTCGAGAACGCGATCCTGGAAGAACAGAATTACGTCATTGTGGGCGCTGTGGCCAGTCTCTTGGTCATCGTCCAGGTCAGCGTGTTCCTCGCCTGGAGTCTCACAAAACCGATCCGCAGCATGGGCGCGGCGTGTAAAAAGCTCGATGAGAACAAGGACGGGTTCCGGGAGTACAGCTTTCCGGAGACAGCGAGAAAGGACGAGATCGGCCAGCTGGCGAGAACTTTTGAGGATCTTCTTAAAAACCTTGATAATTACACAAAAATGGAGTATACGAGCCGGATGTCATCGGCGCTGGCCCACGAGATTAAGAATCCGCTGGCCGGGATCCGTTCCGGGATCCAGGTCCTGGGCGGACGGGCGGTGAAGGAGAATGAAAAGCTTCTCTGCGACAGCATGCTCCATGAGATCGACCGGGTGACTGGGCTGATCAATGACCTGTTTACGCTGTCGGTAAAGAAGGAAAACCACAGACATGTCTTTCCGGCGGATGCGGTGCTGCGGGAGGTGGCATCCATCTACGCGAAGGAGTGCGAACAGCAGAATGTCACGTTCGAGACAGACTGCGTGGCATGTGAGGTGTTTGCCGATGAGAATGAAATGCGCCAGATGCTGTACAATCTTCTGACGAACAGCATGCGGGCGGTCAGCCGGGACGGCACGGGGAAGATCCGTCTCTCAGTGTCTTCCGACGGAGGTATGACTACATTCTGCGTCTCCGACAATGGAAAAGGAATGAATGAAGAGGAACTGAAACGTGCAAGAGAACCGTTCTACACGAAGAGCATTAACGGCGTCGGACTCGGTCTGGCGATCGTAAACCGGCTGATCGAGCAGAACCACGGCAAAATGGAAATGGAAAGCGCTCCGGGCTGCGGAACAACGGTGCGCCTGATTTTTGAAAGCAGGGATGAACATGAAAAAGGTACTGATCGTTGATGACGAATTTCTGATCCGGTTTACGCTGGAGGAAGGCCTGAAGGACCGGGGATACGAGACCCAGTCGGCGGAAACGGTGAAGGACGCTCTCGACAAGATGAAAACGTTCCATCCGCAGGTGATCCTCCTGGATAACCGCCTGCAGGACAGCCTCGGGATCGACGAGATCTCCACGTTCCGTTCCGCCGATGAGGAGGTCCAGGTGATCCTGATGACGGCGTACGGCTCTGTCGCCCAGGCGGTGGAGGCGACGAAGCGCGGCGCTTACGACTATATTTTAAAGCCCTTTGATATTGACGAGATCGACCGGATCGCCAGCCGCTGCATTGGCCAGATGCAGGATCGGGAATCCCTGGAGTTTCTAAAGGGAAAAACGCAGGAATTTATCGGAGTCAGCGACGCCGCGATGCGGATCCGGCGCCACATCGAACTTCTCGGAAAGAATTCCACGGTGAATGTTCTGATCCGGGGCGAGACCGGAACGGGAAAAGAGGTTGCGGCGTCCCTGATCCATGCCTGCAGCGACCGGAGGGACCACCTGATGGTCCGCATCAACTGCAGCGCAATTCCGGAACATCTGATGGAGAGCGAGCTTTTTGGCTATGAGCGGGGGGCCTTTGCGGGTGCTATGAAGACGAAGAAGGGCCTGATCGAGCTGGCAGCAGGCGGAACCGTGTTCTTAGATGAGATCGGGGAACTTCCACTGTCCATGCAGACAAAGATCCTCACGTTCCTGGACCATAAGAAGTTCAAGCGTGTGGGTGGTCTGGAGGACATCGAAGTAGATGCCCGGGTGATCGCGGCGACAAACCGGAATCTGGAACACGCCGTAAAGCAGGGGGAATTCCGGGAAGACCTTTTTTACCGGATCAATGTCATGGAACTTGTGATCCCGCCGTTACGGGACCGGAGAGAGGATATTCCGGCACTCTGCGATTATTACCTGAAATATTATAACGGCATGTTTGGAAAGAATATCACCCATGTGGATCCTGATTTTATGCGGGAGCTGCTTTTGTATGACTGGAAAGGGAATGTTCGGGAACTGAAAAATATTTTTGAGCGCTGCTTCTTATTCTGTCAGGGGGACGTGCTTGAAAAACATGTGGAATTAAAACGGGTGGACTGGAAAGATGATACCCGGACAGGAGAACCGTTTGCGCTAAAGGATCTTCGGAAAGGACCGATCAGTCTCGATCAGGAGGTTTCCATGCTGGAACAGATCTACATGGACCAGGCGCTGAAGCTCTGCGGAAACAACGTGACAAAAGCGGCGGCCCTTTTGGGGATCACAAGATTCTCCATGAAGAGAAGACTTGATAAGGAAGACTGAAATCTTACGGCCCTCGCGGAAGGGCGCAGATCTGCTGAACAATTGAAAACGTGCAAAAATTCACATCGTGCGAAATCGCTCGCTGAAAATGAGCGGATTCGCACGATTTTTTTGAAAATTTAAAAAAGATTTTCCAAAACCGAAAAATATAGTTGAATATCACTAAAAAGTCAGATAAAATCAAGACATCAGTTGTAGAAAAGATACGAAAGGGGTACTCATTTATGGGGAAAAGAAAAAACACAGCAACATGACGACCTTGATGGGAGCTGCGTTCCTGATGGCGACATCCGCGATCGGACCGGGCTTCCTGACACAGACTTCCACATTTACGGCTCAGTATAAAAGCATTTTCGCGCTGGTGATCATCTGCACGATCCTGCTGGATGTGACGACACAGTTGAATATCTGGTCGGTGATCGGTGTGTCCGGCATGCGCGGACAGGATATTGCAAATAAAGTCCTTCCGGGGCTCGGATACTTTATCGCGTTCATGGTTGCCCTCGGCGGTCTGGCATTCAACATCGGAAATGTCGGAGGCGGCGCCCTGGGACTCAACGTATTGTTCGGAATACCGACGACGGTTGGAACCTTTATCGCGGGAATCATCGGAATCCTGATCTTCCTCTCCAAGGACGCGAAGGCCAGCATGGATAAGCTGACAAAATACCTTGGAAGTATCATGATCATCGTAGTTCTCTATGTGGCGATCAAATCAAAACCTCCGGTAGGGGACGCTGTGAGCAGTATTTTCCACCCGGGCGATGTGGGTGCCCTTGTCCTTCCGCTCATCACGCTTCTCGGAGGAAGCTGCGGCGGATATATCACATTCTCCGGAGCGCACCGTCTTCTTGATGCCGGATATTCCGGAAAGAAAGATCTTCCGCATGTACGCCAGTCCGTTTTAATGGGTGTCAGCGTTTCCGGAATCATGAGAATCCTGCTGTTTCTTGCGGTTCTCGGTGTCGTGACAGCAAACCCGGATGTGACACTCGACGCTTCAAACCCGGCAGCAGACGCGTTCCGTCTCGGAGCTGGCGTGATCGGATATAAGATCTTTGGTCTTGTCCTTTTCTTCGCCGCTACAACATCCGTCATCGGCGCGGCTTATACATCGGTTTCATTTTTAAAGACTCTTCATCCGTTTATCATGAAGAATGAAAAGTGGTTCGTGATCGGATTTATCACAGCCTCCACACTGATCATGGCGATCCTCGGAAAGCCGGCAGCACTTCTCGTACTTGCGGGCGCTTTAAACGGACTGATCCTTCCGCTGACCCTCTTAACGATCCTTCTCGCGAGCAGAAACAAGAAGATCGTTGGCGAGGATTACAAGCACCCGACGATCCTCATCGTTTTAGGTGTATGCGTGGTACTGCTCACAGGATTCTCCGGAATCAAAGCTCTTCCGGGAATCTTAAAGATGTTCGGTTAATTATGTATTGAGATTGTGATGCAAGTCGTTTAAAATAGTAGATAGGAAATTTAGAAAATACCGGCAGGGAAAGCAAGGAGGAAATTTTATGTACCGTGTAGACTTAAACAGTGACCTTGGAGAAAGCTTTGGAAATTATACGATCGGAATGGATGAGGAGATCTTAAAATACGTCTCCTCCGCAAACGTGGCATGTGGCTGGCACGCAGGTGACGCGATGGTGATGGAAAAGACCGTTGCTCTGGCGAAAGAGTTCGGAACAGCCGTCGGCGCACACCCGGGATTCCCGGACCTTGTGGGATTTGGACGCCGCAATATGGCAGTGACGCCGGATGAAGCGAAAGCTTATGTCCGCTACCAGCTGGGCGCTCTCATGGCGTTCTGTACCGCCCACGGCGTAAAGATCCAGCATGTAAAACCGCACGGCGCTCTTTACAATATGGCAGCTGTTGACGAGAAGTTAGCTATCGCGATGTGTGAGGCAGTTTATGAGGTAGATAAGGACATCATCTTCATGGGACTTGCAGGTTCTAAGATGATCACGGCAGCAGAAAAAGTCGGTCTCCGCGCTGCAAGTGAGGTCTTCGCTGACCGCGCTTACAACGACGACGGAACTCTCGTATCAAGAAAGCTTCCGGGCGCAGTGATCAAGGACAAAGATCTCGCGATCAAACGTGTGATCCGTATGGTAAAAGAAGGAAAAGTCGAGTCCATCAACGGAAACGATATCGCGATCAAGGCAGACTCTATCTGCGTTCACGGAGATAACCCAAAGGCATTGGAGTTCGTAAAGAATATCCGTGAGACACTGATCGCGGAAGGCGTCGAGATCAAAAATTTAAGTTTATAGGAAAAAGAGTGCAGCTGTTTGACATCTTACAAATGTCAAACAGCCGCAAATGTATAGAGAGGAGACTCGCTGTGGGAAATGTAAGATATCTGGTTTCCGGTGACTGTGCAGTCACCGTGGAATTTGGAAATGAGATCAGTCCGGAGATCAACCGGAAGATCCGCGCATTCAAGATCGCGTTAGAGAAAGAACAGATTGAGGGAATCGTCGAGACCGTACCGACCTACCGTTCCCTTCTCGTTGTATACAAGCCGGAAGTGATCCGGTTCTCAGCACTGACAGAAAAATTTGAGCAGGTTCTGTCCTCCATGGGCAGCATCCAGATCCCGCCGCCGACGGTGATCGAGATCCCGGTGCTCTACGGCGGGGAGATGGGACCGGACCTTGCGAATGTGGCAGAGCATAACGGACTTACGGAAGAGGAAGTCGTAAAGATCCACTCCTCCGAAGAGTACCTGATCTACATGCTGGGATTTATCGCGGGATTCCCGTACCTCGGCGGCATGGACAAGCGTATCGCGACTCCGCGTTTGAAGAGTCCGCGCGTAAAGATCGAGGGCGGCTCCGTGGGAATCGCCGGAGAGCAGACTGGAATCTATCCGGTGGCATCCCCGGGCGGCTGGCAGCTCATCGGAAGAACTCCGTTAAAGCTGTATGATTCCGAGCGGGAAAAACCGGTACTCCTGGAGTCCGGACAGTATATCAAATTCCGCCCGGTGACGGAAGAAGAGTACAAAGCCATCGAAAAACAGGTGGAGAACGATACATATCAGTATGTAGTATATGATAAGGAGGCGGAGTGATGGGCATTCAGATCATAAACGGCGGATTCCTGACAACGATTCAGGATATGGGACGTTACGGATATCAGGAGACTGGAATGTCCGTATCTGGTGTCATGGATACCAGGGCAGCGTCACTCGCCAATATCCTTGTTGGAAATGATACGAACGAGGCAGTCATCGAGATCACGATGATGGGCCCGACGATGAAATTTACAGAAGATGAGATCATCGCGGTGACAGGCGGCGACCTCGGGGCAAAGATCGACGGAAAACCGGTGGAGAGATACCGTGCGGTTCTGGTAAAAGCGGGCCAGACGTTGAGCTTCATGGGCATGTACGGCGGAAGCCGTGCGTATGTCGCTTTTGCGGGCGGACTTGATATCCCGGTCGTTATGGGAAGCAGATCCACGAACCTGAAATCAAAAGTTGGCGGATACGAGGGAAGAAAATTAGGAACCAGCGATGAGATTGCTTTCCGCGCTCCCGCATCCTGGCTCCCGCATATGGCCGAGCGTGTATATGAACTTCCGTCCTACGGGGCAAAGGAATGGACCCTCAGAGTCGTTATGGGCCCGCAGGACGACTGTTTTACAGATAAGGGAATCAACACTTTCTTAAACAGCACCTACACGATCTCCAACGAGTACGACCGCATGGGCTGCCGCATGGAAGGCGATGTGATCGAGCATAAAAACGGCGGCGACATCATCACTGACGGCATCAGCTTCGGCGCTGTCCAGGTTCCGTCCCACGGAAATCCTATCGTCATGATGGCGGACCATCAGACCACAGGCGGCTACACAAAGATTGCCAATGTGATCTCTGTGGACCTTCCGGTGCTTGCCCAGTGCATGCCGGGAATGAAGATCCATTTTGAGAAAGTCACGGTGGATGAGGCGCAGGCTCTCTATTGTAAGGAAAAAGAAGAGTTTGACGCGCTTGCGAAGAAACTGAATACCCCGGTGGAACCGGCGGATGATGAGCAGGCGGTAGCGATCGCAGCGGCATCCGAGGCGAACAAGACCGCATGGGTAAAGGCGGGAACCTATAAGATCTCCGTAAATGGAAAAGAGTTTCTTGTGGAGCTTGAAAAAGAGGTTGTGAGATTCCGGTAAAAAAATATGGGGATGCAGACCGGAAAATGACCTGATCGGCGAAGCGTTTCAGCAGAATGGGTCGTAGGAAACAGGGACCTTAAGATGCCGGAAACGAAAAGAACGGCATAGGAGAAAGGGGTAGTGAAAAATGGGAGATTACAGAACGACAAAACCGGAAGAGATCTGGAAAAAGATCCGTGACGGTGAGATCACAGAACCGACAGCCGGAATGTGCGGGGGATACGCACAGGCAAACCTTGTGATCCTGCCGAAAAAATATGCGGAGGATTTTAAAAAGTTCGCGGAGCGCAATCCGAAACCGTGTCCGATCCTTGAGATCATGGACGGCTCCCCGCTGGTTCATGATATGGGCGAGGGAGCGAATATCGTTACCGATATTCCGCGGTACTTTATCTATAAAAACGGCGTGAAGGTCGATGAGGTGACAGATGCTTCTGAATACTGGCAGGATGATTTCGTTGGTTTTCTTATCGGCTGCAGCTTTTCCTTCGAGGAGGCGCTCTTACAGGCCGGAATTGATGTGCGTCATATCTCCATGGGAAGAAACGTCCCGATGTACAAGACGAATATCGAGTGCGAAAAAGCAGGAGTCTTCGAGGGGCCGTTGGTATGCAGCATGCGCCCGATGACGCCGGAGAACGCAAAGAAAGCGGCGGAGATCACGGAGAAGTTCCCGAATGTTCACGGTGGTCCTGTCCACATGGGCGATCCGGAAAAGATCGGCATCAAGGATATCGACCATCCGGACTATGGAGATCCAGTGGAGATCCGCGAGGGCGAGATCCCGGTATTCTGGGCCTGCGGCGTGACCCCACAGGCAGCCATCGAGCGGGCGAAGCCTCCGATCGTCATCACCCACGCCCCGGGTCATATGTTTATCACAAATGTGAAGAACGCGGAGTTAAATGATTATCTGGAGAAAAAGAAGCAAGGTACGAAATCGCTGTGAAACAGAAGGAATCGCAGCATCGCAGATGTGTGATCAGCTGCCAGCATCGGACATGGCAGATTTTGCCGGACAGATGCGGAAGTGAGATGTTCGGGCCTTCGAGAGTGAGAGGTTCGGGTCACCGAGTCTTCGGGCTCCGGATAGTTGACAGAATCCGAAATCTATGTTATTCTACCAGACGTTAAAACTCGTGTGGATTTTTAGAGAAGAACTTTTTTCGCCACACAATCACCTAAAAGCTTTATGGGTGGTTGTGTGGCGTTTTTGTGGCTCTATGTCAATAGTTGGGGTGGGATTTCTTAGAATCCCGCTCCATTCTTGAATTTAGAGCTTTTTAATATTGGACTCTATAAGATCCTGTTTTAGGCATGCCAAATAAGCCTCCACGTTACCGACCATTTTATCTTATGATGTACAATGAAGAATCCTGGTTCGGAATCGGTTGAAATTTCGGATTCCATAGGAACTTCTCTTTAATACTTTGATTTTATTGTTAAACCCTTCTGTAGGGCCGTTTGTAATGCCGTATTTAAAGGCATTGAGGATTTCTTTTCTCCAGTTTTGACAGGTCTGAGCACACTTCTCAAACTCAGGAATCCGACTGTCTCTGGCATTTGCAATCCAGTCATCGAATTCCAGCTGCTGTTTCCGATACGATCTCATATGACAAATATCATAGAACCATTC
>ERZ1106969.84-NODE-84-length-109988-cov-4.516915_pt1 | contig 109988 bp, 109 predicted proteins | sample MGYA00403685_ERZ1106969 | MGnify/ENA primary metagenome ERZ1106969 (study PRJEB35170, sample SAMEA104062416) | human gut metagenome | biome: human gut; feature: human-associated habitat; material: faeces | place: Denmark | collected 2012-05-18 ...
CGGAAAACCGTGAAAAGCCTGTCCAGAAACTACCAAAGCCCGCCGGACAACCGCCAGCACGGGCCCTGTCTGCCTTCCGCTGTTCCCTGTTGCCCGCCTTAAAAACTATTAGATTACAACAAAAAAATTTAGCCCTTAAAGCTATTGAATAATAAATCGAAATACAGTATAATCTTTACAATTTGGGCTGAGATGACTTGGCCCATGAGCAAACACATAAGAAAGGACAGGTACCCCCATATGAAAGCATACCTCATACTGGAAGATGGAACTGTATTCACCGGGACAAGTATTGGTTCAGAGCGTGAAGTTATCAGTGAAATCGTGTTTAACACATCAATGACTGGTTATCTGGAAGTGCTGACCGATCCGTCTTACGCGGGACAGGCAGTTGTCATGACATATCCCCTTATTGGCAATTACGGAATCTGCCATGAAGACATGGAATCAGCAAAACCCTGGCCGGACGGCTATATTGTAAGAGAATTATCAAGAATCCCCAGCAACTTCCGTAGCGAGGATACCATCCAGAACTTCTTAAAATGCCACGACATTCCCGGTATCTGCGGTATCGATACAAGAGCCCTTACCAAAATCTTAAGAGAAAAAGGCACCATGAACGGTATGATTACCACCAGGGAATATACCGATTTAAGCGGGCCCATAAAGCGTATGAAAGAGCATTGCGTATCCGGCGTGGTCATGAAGACCACCACAAAGGAGAAATATGTGCTTCCTGGAAAAAGCCTTTCGGACAGCGGCCTCTCAGACAACAGCGGCCTTTCCGGCAAGAATGGCCCTTCTGCCAATTGCTTTCCGGGCGCCGGCAAAAGGGTGGCCCTTATGGATTACGGCGCAAAGAAGAACATTGCCCGCTCACTGAACCGCCTTGGCTGTGAGGTTACCGTATATCCCGCAGACACCCGGGCAGAGGAAGTGCTGGCAGCCTGCCCTGACGGCATCATGCTCAGCAACGGCCCTGGTGACCCCAAGGAGAATACGGCTGTCATAGAAGAAATAAAGAAACTTTATGCATCGGATGTGCCGATTTTTGCCATCTGCCTGGGACACCAGCTTATGGCGCTGGCCAATGGCATGGATACTTATAAGTTAAAATACGGACACAGGGGAGGCAACCATCCTGTTAAGGACCTGGAGACAGGAAGGGTGTACATTTCCTCCCAGAACCATGGTTATGTGGTGGATATGGAGACCGTACCCCCGGATATCGCGGTTCCTGCTTTTGTGAATGTAAATGACGGAACCAACGAGGGGCTTAAATATGTGGGCAAGAATATTTTCACGGTGCAGTACCACCCCGAGGCCTGCCCCGGACCACTGGATTCCGGTTACCTGTTTGACCGTTTCCTGAAAATGATGGAGGTGAATGACTGATGCCAAAGAATCCTGATATTAAGAAAGTCCTTGTACTTGGCTCCGGCCCAATCATCATCGGACAGGCCGCCGAGTTTGATTATGCAGGCACCCAGGCCTGCCGTTCCTTAAAGGAAGAGGGCGTGGAGGTGGTGCTTTTAAACTCCAACCCCGCCACCATCATGACGGATAAGGACATTGCGGACCGGGTTTACATTGAACCCCTGACCGTGGAAGTGGTGGAACAGCTTATATTAAAGGAAAAGCCGGACAGCGTGCTGCCCACCCTGGGCGGACAGGCTGGTCTTAACCTGGCCATGGAGCTGGAGGACGCAGGCTTTTTAAAGGAACACGATGTACGCCTGATCGGCACCACGGCCCTGACCATCAAGAAGGCGGAAGACCGTGAGATGTTTAAGGAAACCATGGAGAAAATCGGCGAGCCGGTGGCTCCTTCCGACATTGTGGAGGATGTGAAGCACGGCCTGGAGATTGCGGCGCAGATCGGTTATCCCGTGGTGCTCCGTCCGGCCTATACCCTGGGCGGATCCGGCGGCGGTATTGCCTATAATCCGGAACAGTGCGCCGAAATCCTGGAAAACGGCCTCAGGCTTTCACGGGTGGGGCAGGTCCTGGTGGAGCGCTGCATCGCGGGCTGGAAGGAAATCGAGTACGAGGTCATGCGCGACGGCGCCGGCAATGTGATTACGGTATGTAATATGGAAAACATTGACCCGGTGGGCGTCCATACCGGCGACAGTATCGTGGTGGCTCCTTCACAGACCCTGGGCGATAAGGAATACCAGATGTTACGTACCTCGGCCCTGAATATCATCAGCGAACTGGGGATTACCGGCGGCTGCAATGTGCAGTATGCCCTGAACCCGGACAGCTTTGAGTACTGCGTCATCGAGGTAAACCCCCGGGTAAGCCGTTCCTCGGCACTGGCCAGCAAGGCAACCGGATACCCCATTGCCAAGGTTGCTGCCAAGATTGCCCTGGGTTATACCCTGGATGAGATTAAGAACGCGGTCACAAAAAAGACATACGCAAGCTTTGAGCCAATGCTGGATTACTGCGTGGTCAAGATGCCAAGGCTCCCGTTCGATAAATTCATAAGCGCCAAGCGTACCCTGGGAACCCAGATGAAGGCCACCGGCGAGGTCATGAGTATCTGCACCAACTTTGAAGGCGGACTGATGAAGGCAATCCGTTCCCTGGAACAGCATGTGGACTGCCTCCTGTCCTATGACTTTACCGGACTTACTGACAGTGAGCTGAGGGAACAGCTGGAAAAGGTGGACGACATGAGGATCTGGAGGATTGCCGAGGCCCTGCGCAGAGGCATTTCCTATGAAGATATCCATGAAATCACACGGATTGACCTGTGGTTCATTGACAAGCTTGCCATCCTGGTGGAAATGGAACAGGCCCTTAAGGCGGTTGGGGAAGGCAAGGCCGGGCTGACCGCGGAGCTTCTTGCAGAGGCCAAGAGGATTGAATTCCCGGATAACGTGATTGCAAGGCTTACCGGAATTGCCCAGGAAGAAATCAAGAAGCAGCGCCATGACAATGATATCCGGGCGGCATTCAAGATGGTTGACACCTGCGCGGCTGAGTTTGCAGCTGAGACGCCTTATTACTATTCCTGTTTCGGAAGCATCAACGAGGCAGAAAAGACAGAAGGGCGTAAAAAGGTGCTGGTCCTTGGATCCGGCCCCATCCGTATCGGGCAGGGGATTGAATTTGACTTCTGTTCCGTGCACAGCACCTGGGCGTTCAGCCGGGAAGGTTATGAGACCATTATCGTAAATAACAATCCGGAGACAGTGAGCACGGATTTTGATATTGCGGACAAGCTGTATTTTGAGCCCCTGACCCCGGAGGATGTGGAAAGCATCGTGGACATTGAGAAGCCGGACGGAGCCGTGGTACAGTTCGGCGGGCAGACAGCCATCAAGCTGACAGAGGCCCTGATGAAAATGGGGGTTCCCATCCTTGGCACTGCTGCGGAGGATGTGGATGCGGCAGAGGACAGGGAACGTTTTGACGAAATCCTGGAGCAGTGCGGGATTCCAAGACCGGCAGGACACACCGTATTCACGGCAGAAGAGGCCAAAAGGGCAGCCCATGAACTGGGCTATCCCGTACTGGTAAGGCCTTCCTATGTGCTGGGCGGACAGGGCATGCAGATTGCCATCAGCGACGAGGACATTGACGAATTCATCGGCATCATCAACATGATTGCCCAAGAACACCCAATCCTTGTGGACAAATACATCATGGGCAAGGAAATCGAGGTGGACGCCATCTGTGACGGCACCGACATCCTGATTCCGGGCATCATGCAGCATATTGAGCGCACCGGGATCCATTCCGGCGACAGCATATCCGTGTATCCGGCCATGGATATCACGCAGCACAACATTGATACCATTGTGGACTATACCGAGAAACTGGCAAGAGCCCTTCATGTAAAGGGAATGATTAACATCCAGTTCATTGTGGACGGGGACGACGTGTATATCATCGAGGTAAACCCACGTTCCTCACGTACCGTGCCCTATATCAGCAAGGTGACAGGCATACCCATTGTTCCGCTGGCAACCCAGATTATCTGCGGACACACCATAAGGGAGCTGGGCTACAGGCCGGGGCTTCAGCCGGCAGCGGATTACATTGCCATCAAGATGCCCGTGTTCTCCTTTGAGAAAATCAGGGGCGCCGACATCAGCCTTGGGCCGGAGATGAAGTCCACAGGCGAGTGTCTGGGCATTGCAAAGACCTTTAACGAGGCGCTGTATAAGGCATTTGAGGGAGCCGGGATCCGTCTGCCCAAATACAAGAAGATGATCATGAGCGTGCGCCACAGCGACCAGGAAGAGGCAGTGGACATTGCCCGCAGGTTCGCGGCAGTGGGTTATCAGATATTTGCCACACGGGGAACCGCAAGGACCCTGAATAAAAACGGCGTAAAGGCATATGAAATCCGCAAGCTGGAACAGGAATCGCCCAATGTACTGGACCTGGTGCTGGGCCATCAGATTGACCTGATCATCGACATTCCGGCCCAGGGCGCCGAGCGCAGCCGCGACGGCTTCATCATCCGCCGCAACGCAATCGAGACAGGCGTGAATGTGCTGACTTCCCTGGATACGGCGGCAGCCCTTGTAACCAGTCTGGAGAACCGGGCCAAGGAACTGACGTTAATTGATATTGCCACGGTAAAGAACGCATAAATGGGCATGGAGATAAAATCAGGGCCGTGTCTGAGAATCAAACGTGCAGGTCATTCCTGCACTTAGATTCTCAGACACGGCCCTGGCCGGTTTCACGGACAGTCAATTCCGGGTGTAGACGGCGGCACCCGGATATACTCAGATATACCCGGCTGTATCCCATCCATGTATTTCATTTCCTTAGAACCCCAGGTGCTCCAGCAGTATCTTTATCCCCATGAGGATAAGGATGATGCCGCCGGTCAGTTCCGCCTTGGACTTATACCTGCAGCCAAAGACATTCCCCGCCTTTACGCCCACCATGGACAGGGTAAAGGTGACCACGCCGATAAAGGACACGGCGGGGACAATGTCCACGTCCAGAAATGCAAAGGTAACGCCTACGGCCAGGGCATCGATGCTGGTTGCCACGGAGAGCAGGACCATTTCCCGCACATCCAGGGAGGCGTTGGCGCATTCCGCGTCTTTTTCCAGGGATTCCTTTATCATGCCGGCTCCTATGAGGGCCAGAAGGATAAACGCAACCCAGTGGTCATACGCCTTGATGGCCATGCTGAACCTGGAGCCAAGGAAGTATCCCAGCAATGGCATGGCTGCCTGGAAACCCCCGAAATACAGGCCCACGATAAATGCGCCTTTCCAGTTCATCCTGGGCATGGCCAGTCCCTTACAGACAGAGACGGCGAATGCATCCATGGACAGCCCCACGGCAATGATAAACAGCTCTGCTAATGACATAGTGAATCCTCCCGTACTTGTTTAATATATGGAACGGCGTATAAAAAAGACCCACCTACGGCCGGATACGGTATCCACCGGGGGTCTGGTCCCTGCAGACTGCCGGAAATATGGTCTCCATGCCGTAGATAAGTCTCATTATTTGAAATAAAGCCAGATAGGACACCTATCAGTATGTTGACTTTATTACATGCAACCCATGCCAACTACTCCCTTATCACTTGCTATATTTTAAGTGACCAGGAAGAAAATGTCAAGAAAAATTCTCAATCCATTGTAAAAAAACAGCCCCTGTGCTAAACTGAAAAACGTACGCATGCCTGGCGTCCCATGGATTCCTTACGCAGACGCGCCCTGGTCCTTAACCGGCTGGAAGAGGCAGGAAGCCGCGGCCGCAGGGCGCCTTGGTTCAGGCAGAATACAGAATATACGGAGATATTATGTGAGATGAAAAAGTCATATGAGATTGATATGTGCGATGGCCCGCTTCTGAGCAAGATCCTTTTATTTTCCGTTCCTTTAATGATGTCAGGTATTTTACAGCTTCTGTTCAATGCAGCGGACATCATTGTGGTGGGCCGGTTTGCCGGCAGTAGCGCCCTTGCGGCAGTTGGTTCCACTTCCTCCCTTATCAATCTGCTGATTAATGTGTTTGTGGGCCTTTCCGTGGGCGTTAATGTCCTGGTGGCCAAATATTACGGCGGCCAGAGGGAAAAGGACATGAGCGAGACCGTACACACGGCCGTGCTGACAAGCCTGTTAAGCGGGCTTTTCCTGGTAATCCTGGGAGGGATTGCAGCCAGGCCCCTGCTCCATCTGATGGGAACGCCGGATGATGTGCTGGACCAGGCCGTGCTCTATATGAGGATTTACTTCCTGGGTATGCCGGTGCTGATGGTCTATAACTTCGGCGCAGCCATACTGAGGGCAATCGGGGATACCAGACGGCCCCTGTATTTCCTGTTCATGGCCGGCGTGGTCAATGTGGCGCTGAACCTGTTTTTTGTCATTGGACTTGGGATGGGCGTGGACGGGGTCGGATGGGCAACCGTCATCTCCGAGCATGTGTCAGCCCTTCTGGTGCTGAAAAGCCTGATGGAGGCCCCGGGCGCACTGAAGCTGAACCTTAAGGAACTGCGGATCCATCCAAAGAAACTGAAGCGGATTGTGAAGATTGGACTTCCGGCCGGCATGCAGGGCGCCATCTTTTCCATATCCAATGTGCTGATCCAGTCCTCGGTCAATTCCTTTGGATCCATTGCTATGGCCGGCAACACCGCTTCCGCCAACATCGAGGGGTTTGTGTATACGGCCATGAACGCGGTGTACCAGACCAATCTCAGCTTTACCAGCCAGAATCTTGGCGGCAGGAAATACAGCCGGATTAACAGGATCATGTATATCTGCCTGGCAGTGGTGACCGTGGTGGGCATCACGCTGGGGATAACGGCCGTGCTGGCCGGGGACCTGCTGCTTGGCATCTATTCCTCGGATGCACAGGTGCTCCGCTACGGCATGCTGAGGCTGGAAATCATCTGCGGCACCTATTTCCTATGCGGTATCATGGACTGTATGGTGGGCAGCCTGCGCGGCCTTGGATATTCCGTCATTCCCATGTTCGTTTCCCTGACAGGCGCCTGCGGATTCCGTGTGCTGTGGGTATTTACCGTGTTTGCGGCATACCGTTCCCTGGACGTGCTTTATCTGTCCTATCCGGTGTCCTGGGCCATCACGGCCATTGCCCATATGATTACCTTCCGCAAGATACGCAGGAAGATACCAAGGCAGGACGCGGTGCCGTTGGCGTAGAATACGATACAAAAGAAAGGTAGAAGTACCATATGCTTTTTAGTTCACTTACGTTTGTGTGGTTTTTCCTTCCTGCACTGGCCCTCATCTATTATCTGGCGCCGGGCAGGAAGATTAAAAATGCGGTCCTGCTCATTGCCAGCCTTCTGTTTTACAGCTGGGGCGAGCCACGGTATGTGGCGCTGGTCCTCTTATCCATCCTGTTCAATTACCTCTTTGGCCTTGCAATTGGAAAGGCTGGGGGCAGGAAGGGCCTTAGGCGGGCAGCGCTGGCCGTTTGCGTCGGGGCCAATCTGTGCCTTCTGGGATATTTCAAATACTTTAATTTCTTCCTGGAGCTTGCCTATACCGTATTGGGAAAGGAGGGCTTCACACCCAGGAATATTGCGCTGCCGATTGGCATTTCCTTTTATACCTTCCAGGCTGTTTCTTATATTGCCGACATATACCGGGGCGTGAAGCCGGTCCAGAAACATATATTCCGGCTGGCCCTGTACATATCCCTGTTCCCGCAGATCCTTTCAGGCCCCATTGTGAAATACAACGAATTGGAGCCGCAGATAGAAGGGCGCAGGGAAAGCATTTCCATGCACGCATATGGCATCCGGAGGTTTGTTTACGGCCTTGCCAAGAAAATGGTATTTGCCAATATGTTCGGGCAGGTGGTGGACCGGATATGGGGACTTCCCCTGGAACAGCTGGGCACGGCCGTTGTCTGGTTTACAATCCTGCTCTACAGCTTACAGATATATTATGATTTTTCCGGTTACTCGGACATGGCAATCGGGCTGGGGCGGATGTTTGGGTTTACCTACCAGGAGAACTTCAATTATCCGTACCTGTCCGCCTCCATCAGCGAGTTCTGGCGCAGGTGGCACATATCCCTGTCCACCTGGTTTAAGCAGTATCTCTACATACCCCTGGGCGGCAACCGCAAGGGGCTTACAAGGACCTGCATCAACCTGTTTGTGGTATTCATGGCAACCGGGCTGTGGCATGGGGCCAGTATGAATTTTATCTGCTGGGGGATTTACTATGGGATCTTCATTGTGGCGGAGCGGCTGTGGATTGGCAGGATTCTGGAAAAGAATCCCTGCAAGGCCCTGAATCATGTATATACGCTGCTGGTGGTCATGTTTGGCTGGCTGCTGTTTAGGGCCGGGAGCCTGCATCAGGCCAAGGTGCTGGCAACAGCCATGCTGGTGCCCAGGGCCGGGCTGTGGAACCTGAGGATTTTCATGGACAACCGGATTATCTTCCTGCTGATCCTGGCGGTCTGTTTTTGCGGGCCTGTGCAGAAACGGTTCCCGGGGCTTACAAAGCCTCTGTATGACGGGGAACAGACGGGGGCGGTGGATGTGGCTGTCATGGCGGGCCTTCTCCTGTTATGCACTGTCTTGATGGTAAGCAGCACCTATCAGGCATTTATCTACTTCAGATTCTGACACATATAAGGGAGTACATTTATGATAAAGAAAATAATGATTGGAGGCTTCTGGGCCCTTGTGCTTCTCCCCAACCTATTGTTCCCGCTGGTAAAGGGGAGCGGGGACAGCGGCAGCGCGGAGAACCGGACCCTGGCTGAATTCCCGGTTTTTCAGGCAAAGGACTTTGAGGCATATCCTTCCGAAGTGGACAGCTACATCAATGACCATGCAGCGTTCAGGAACCGTTTCCTGAGCATTAATTCTGTGCTTAACCTGAAGCTGTTCGGTTATGCGGATTCCCAGGACGTCATACGGGGGAAAGAGGGCTGGTACTTTTTTGCAGGCGGGATGAGCTTGTTTGACGCCCTTGGCACAGAGCCTTTTTATCAGGACGATGTGGCTATGATCGGCAATGAAATCATCCGGGCCGCCAACTATTATGAGGGCAGGGGGATTCCCTTCCTCATGATGATCCCGCCCAACAAGGAAGGCGTTTACAGGGAATATATGCCGGACTGTTATGAGCGGGTATGGGATGGGAACCGCCCTGCCCAGCTGGAGGAATATCTCAGGGAACATTCCGGCATCACGGTGCTGGACCCCAGGGAGTATTTTAACACCAACCGGGATTATACATGGTATTATAAGACAGATACCCATTGGAACTTTGCAGGGGGATATGTGGGTTCCCAGATAATCATTGAAGCATTGGGGGGGACCGGGGTTCCCATAGAGGATGTAACCGTAACCTATGAGGAGGGGGCGCCCGGCGACCTGGTGAACCTGTTCCATCTGCCGGAAAAATACTGCAGTGATGAAACTGCGGTCATCACTGGCTTTGGCGACCATCTGGCCGTCCATGTGGAGGATGTGCTGGGGGATAAGAACATCCTCCACATGTCCACGCCAGGGGCGCCGGACAGCAGGCGCATTGCCGTGATCCGTGACTCCTTTGGCACGGCCCTGATGGACAAGCTGCCCAGGTATTTTGCCAATGTGGATTTTTATCACTGGCAGGCATTTGATCATACCATGCTGGAGGAAAATCCGCCGGATGCAGTGATTTATGAAATTGTGGAAAGGGATTTGACCAGGATTCCCCAGGATGTGGCAAAAATGGTGCCCGGGGATGCCGGTTAACAGGAACAAATTGTAAAATTTATGCAGAAAAGGTGAAGAAAGACTTTTGCATTCCGGTGAAATATCGTATAATCAGATGGAGTGGTTTGGCATATTTTAAGTAAAGGAGAGGGACAGACATGAAGATTTTGAATTTTGGGTCATTAAATATTGATTACACCTACAGCGTGGATCATTTTGTAAGAGGCGGGGAGACATTATCCTCAGAAACCATGAATGTGTTTTCAGGCGGAAAGGGACTGAACCAGTCCATTGCCCTGAGCAGGAGCGGGGCAGCGGTATGGCATGCAGGGGCAATCGGTACAGGGGACGGGGATTTCCTGGTAGGGCAGCTTAAAAGCGCAGGGGTTAATACAGAGCTGATTGCGGTACTGGAAGGAAAGACAGGACATGCCATCATCCAGAAGGCAAAGGACGGGGGCAACTGTATCCTTTTATACGGCGGCGCCAACCAGATGATAACAAAGGCAATGGTGGATGAGGTCATCAGCCATTTTGAGGCAGGGGACTATCTGGTGCTTCAGAATGAGATAAGCGAAATCGGCTATATCATGGAGAAGGCCCATGAAAAGCAGATGAAGATCGTTCTGAACCCCTCGCCCATGGATGACAAGATTGCAGGTTATCCCCTTGAGTGTGTGGACTATTTCCTGTTAAATGAGATTGAGGCAGGGGATATCTGCGGCGAACAGGGAGAGGGAGGGGAACTTCTTAAAAAACTGTCCTCCAAGTTCCCATCCGCCAAAATCGTACTGACATTAGGCGGAGACGGCTCCCTTTACTGGGATGGGGACCGGATCTTAAAGCAGGGCATATACAAGGTCAAGGTGGCAGATACAACTGCGGCAGGGGATACCTTTACCGGATTCTTTATCGGAGGACTGGTCCAGGGCATGGACGCCGCGGATGCGCTTGAATGGGCGGCTAAGGCGGCAGCCATTGCGGTTTCACGGCCAGGGGCAGCGCCTTCAATTCCCTGTAAGGAGGAAGTGGACCGGTTTTAGGAATTGGGATTGAGGTTAGGAATCAGGGGCAGAGCTGGGCGGCCGTGGGCTGCACGGTCTCTGCCTTGTTTTTTACTGCCGTAACCTTTCTTTATAAGAACCTGGCGGTTTTGCTGACTGCATATAAATTCCTTACCAGCTCCGGTTTGGGAAAATAGGGGATGCTGTTTGCTGTCAAAGAATAAATACAAGGTGCCTTCCGCTGATGGCTGGATGTCCCAAAGTCGCGATATATTTGCATAAATTTTATATAATTATCGGAAAATATAAACAATTAATAAGATTTTAAAACCATCAATTGTATAAAAACAGAAACAATTGTAATTAGATGGAGGTAAATATAAATAAACTAAAAAGATAATAAAAAAATTAAAAAAGCATTGACAAATGACAGGCCATTTACTATAATAAAGACAACAAAAGAACAGAGAACAAAAAGAATTTAAGGAACTGTAGACAATCAGTTCACAAGCAACTTAAATCCAAGCAAAGGAGGTACGGACCACCAAAGACTGAATTTTAGTTTCATATATAACAAAAGAAATTTTTTATATATGAAACCAGGAGAAACCAATCTACTAAAAAGTGAAACGCTCAAACAGTAAAGTAATTTAAGTAATTGATTTAAAGAAACAAAAGAATCCAATCGGTTGGTAAACGATTCAAAGAGTAACAAAGTTTCAATAGATTAAAGAAGTTCCAAGTGAATGGGTAAGTTCACAAAAGAAAAGTATTTAATATTATAGAAGCAAGTCAACAAATTGAATAGTTAAAAGCAATTGCAGTATTTAAAGAAAGAATTTAAAGAAACAAGCTGTTGAGCAGAAACATTTATTATTAAGTGGTTGATGGCATTTTCAATAAGCTATCTCAAGAGTATCAATAAAAATCGTGTATCGGTTTAGTGATATGACGAGAAAGTATCATTAGAACGAAATAGATTGATACCGGATAGTATAGTAAGCAAGATGTAAGGAAAATGAATCAGACACACTGGTAAGATGAAGTAACAAGAGCGCGGTAACAATAGTAGAGAGGTGTAACAACTTAATATAGAAGTAAAAAGAAAAAATTGTTTCAGAAAAGTGAGGCTTGGTCCAATGGACGAAATAGTCAGAAGACGGATATCGTAATCGAGAACGTGGTTAGTCAAAGATTCGATATCCGTCTTCTATGTTATTCAGGAAGCCATGGGAATAAAGGAATGTAATGATGTCGGGCGTTTCGGATGAAGGGACGCTTTTTTTGTGGGTATTACAGGCCTTCCAGGTCAAAGGGAGGTCTGTATTCCTCCTTTGCACTGCTCTTTTGCTGCATGAAGCCATGGGTGAGGCCAAGTTCCAGGGCAGTGTCCACCACGCGGTTGTATTCGTAGGTGGTTATGCGGCGGTTCAGTCCGGGAAAGTCGCTGCTGCGATGACAGGGCGTGTACTGGCTCATGAGGCTGATCATGTACTGGTCCCGGGGCAGGTTCTCCTTTATCCAGTGCAGAAGGGCAATGGAATCATCCTTATGGCCGGGAAGGACCATGTGGCGGATGATGACGCCCTTTTGCATAAGGGATGGATCTGCCTCCTGCCACACAGGGGCGCCTGTCTGCCGTATCATCTGGAGGATGGACAGGGAGGCGCGTTCAAAGTAATCACCGGCATGGGAATATCTGAGGGCCAGACGGTTATCATAATATTTGAAGTCAGGAAGCCAGATATCCACATAATCTTTCAGGGCCAGGATGGTTTCAACGGTTTCATAACCGCCGCTGTTGTAGACAATGGGTATGGTAAGTTCAGGCCGGGCAAGGTCCAGGGCGGCCGTGATATGGGGCAGGTACTGGGTGGGGGTCACCAAATTGATGTTATGGGCGCCTTTGTCCTGCAGGTCCAGGAAGATGCGGGCCAGATGTCCTGTGGACAGCTCTTTCCCGAAGTTCTGGCTGCTGAGCTCTGAGTTTTGGCAGAAGCAGCATCGGAGGGTACAGCCTGAGAAAAATACGGTCCCGCTGCCGCCAGGGCCTTTTTCCGGCCCGCTGATGCAGGGTTCCTCCCAGTGATGGAGGGCGGCCCTGGCAGCCTTTAGCTCATGGGTGCAGCCGCAGTACCCCGCGGCCCTGGCACGGTCAGCCTTACAGGCCCTGGGGCAAAGGCTGCAGCTTGTATAGTTGTCAAAGGAAATAGGGGTTCTGTGCTGCATGGTTTCATATTCTCCTGGTTTCAGATTCAGCTGGTACAGCGTTACCCAGCTATTTACGTAATGGAGCACTAGATGGTATAGTCCTGCTGTGCAGGCAGGCGGTGCTGCTCCCTGTATTCTTTTGGGGAAACCCCGTACTCTTTTTTGAAGGCCCGGAAAAAGCTGGTATAGTCCTTGAACCCGTACTGATGGTACACATGGCCGATGGGCTGGTCGGACAGGATGGCATTTTTACTGGCATGCAGGCGCTTTTTAAGGATGTACTGGTGAAGGGAGATGCCCATGTTGTCCTTAAATATATGTGAGATATGGTATTTGCTCACATAGAAAAAGGCGGAAAGGCTGTCCAGGCTTAAGTCGCCTTCCAGGTGCTGGTTTATATAGTCACAGATATTGAGGTACAGGACATTTTCATAGACAGCTGATTTCTGATGCAGGCTGTCGTAGAGCAGGCGGTTGATATAGACCAGGAATGATACGGCCATGAGTTCGGATGTCAGACGGTGGAAGGCCCGTCCGCTGCCTGATTCCTCAATCAGGTCGGTCAGCTTTCCCTGAATCTCCTGGGTTGTGATGGTGTCTGTGTGGAAGCGGTAGACCTGATGGCTCCCCGCATAATCAAAGCCGTAAGCCAGTTCCTCATCTGCCTGGCGCAGTTTCCGGTAATAATCGCTTCCCAGCCAGAAGACAAAGCGCCTGTACGGTTTGTCATGGGAGAGGAATTCAGGAAAATGCGGGACGCCCGGAGGAATCAGGAGACAGTCACCGTATTCCAGCAGATAGCTTTTATCTGCCATATGGTATTCCACATCGCCTTCCAGAAAAAAGTAGAACTCGTAGTAATCATGCACATGGGCGGCCACGGATTTAAGCGTGGTGTCATTATAATAGAACAGCTCAAAGTCAACGGGCTGCATGTACTGCCGTGTGTTGAAATCCGAGGATATCTGTTTTTTCAAAGGGAGTCTCCTTTCCGGCCGGATAAAGCGGTGACCTGATTTATTTTACCCAATCTTAGCATGAAACAACAACATTTGCAATATGCTGGGCAAGTATCACTATGGACGGAAATCCTGTATCTGTTATAATAAAATTAAGTTAAGGGACAGATACCAACAACAATTCTTAAGGAGGAGTTTACACATGAAATTATCATTCAGATGGTACGGAGAAGATGACAAGGTAACCCTGGAGAACATCCGCCAGATTCCTGGCATGCAGTCAATCGTAACGGCTGTATATGATGTGCCGGTAGGCGAGGTATGGAGCCGCGAGAGCATTGCGAAGTTAAAAAAGCAGGTTGAGGACGCAGGTCTTGGCTTTGATGTAATTGAGAGCATTCCGGTCCATGAGGATATCAAGCTTGGTAAGCCGTCCAGGGACAAATATATTGAGAACTACTGCGAAAACATCCGCCGCGTGGCTGAGGCAGGCATCAAGTGCGTATGTTATAATTTCATGCCGGTATTTGACTGGACAAGGACACAGTTAGACCATGAGCTGGGCGACGGCTCTACTTCCCTGGTATATTATCAGGAGCAGGTAGATGCCGTGAATCCGTTAAACAGCGACAGCGACCTGACCCTTCCGGGCTGGGATTCCAGCTACACCAGGGACGGGCTTAAGGCTGTTGTGGAGGAATACCACAGCCTGACAGAGGATATGCTGTGGGATAATGTAAAATACTTCCTGGAGCGCGTGATTCCGGTTGCTGCTGAGTGTGATGTGAACATGGCAATCCATGAAGACGATCCATGCTGGAGTATTTTCGGCCTGCCAAGGATCATCACCTGTGAGGAGAACCTGGACCGCTTCTTAAAGCTGGTGGATGACAGGCACAACGGCATCACGCTGTGCACCGGTTCCCTGGGCTGCTCTGCTAAGAACGACGTGGTGAGGATGGCTGGAAAGTACGCTGCCATGGGCAGGATCCACTTTGCCCACATCAGGAACGTGGCTGTGCTGGACAATGGATTTGAGGAGAGGGCGCATCTGTCCTCCTGCGGTTCCCTGGACATGTTCGGCATCGTGAAGGCCCTGGTGGACAATGGCTTTGACGGTTATGTAAGACCTGACCACGGACGTATGATCTGGGGAGAGACAGGACGCGCCGGATACGGCCTGTACGACAGGGCCCTGGGCGCAACTTATCTGAACGGCCTGTTCGAGGCAGTGGAGAAGATGAGCCGGTAATCCGGGATGTATTTTCATAAAGCAAGGAGAAAGGATCAGTGGGCAGATGGACTGGTCCTTTTTGCTTATGGCAAGCCATCATAAGGCGTAACAGTGCATGAAGGCATGGTAAGGCAGAGGAATGTGAGGAGGCGTAGAGGATATGGTGTTTGGATTGGATCTGTCAGGGCGCATGGCCGTGGTAACTGGGGCGGGCGGGATCCTGTGCGGCATGTTTGCCAGGACCCTTGCACAGGCAGGAGCGTCGGTGGCGCTCCTTGATATCAACCTGGAGACCGCGGAGCGGACAGCCAGGGAGATACGGGCCCAGGGAGGCAATGCGGCTGCGTATGAAGTGGATGTGATGGATAAGGACAGGCTGGAAGGCGTACATGCCAGGGTACTGGCAGACCTTGGGCCGTGTGATATCCTGATAAACGGGGCGGGAGGCAACCAGGCCTGCGCCAACACATCCAAGGAGTATTTTGAAATGGGGGATATTGAGGCGGATGTGACAACATTTTTTGACCTGGAATACAGGGGGGTGCAGAAGGTCCTGGACCTGAATTTTCTAGGCGCTTTCCTGACCTGCCAGGTATTTGCAAAGGATATGGTGGGAAGGGAGGGCTGCAATATATTGAATATTTCCTCGGCCAGCGCGCTGCGGCCCCTGACCAGGATTCCGGTATACAGCGGAGCCGTGGCAGCGCTCAGTAATTTCACACAGTGGCTGGCAGTGCATTTTGCCAGGGCGGGAATCCGCGTCAATGCCATCGCCCCGGGATTCTTTGTGACAAAGCAGAATGAGGGGCTGCTGTATGAGGAGGACGGCACCCCGGCAGCCAGAACGGCCAGGGTACTGGCCGCCACCCCCATGGGCCGGTTCGGCAGGCCCGAGGAACTGAATGGGGCCTTGATGTTCCTCTTGAATAATCAGGCTGCCGGGTTCATAACCGGGGTGGTGCTGCCGGTGGACGGAGGCTTTGGGGCAAATTCGGGGGTGTGATCCGTGGCGCCTGGGAATGCGATGCCTGGGAGTGTGATGCCTGGGAATGAGATGCCAGGAACCCGGTTCCTAAAAATGCGGTTCCTGGGTCTCATCCTTTAGCCTGAACCTGCCCACAAGGCTCTTGAGTATCTGGGCCTGCCCGGAGAGTTCCTCGCTGGCAGCCGCGCTTTCCTCTGCAGTGGCTGAATTGGTCTGGACCACGGAGGATATCTGATCCACGCCCTGGGTTACCTGGTGTATGGAGTCTGCCTGGTTTTTGGAAGCCTCGGCGGATTTGCTGGCCAGGCTGCGCACCTCGTCAGCCACCCGCTGTCGATTTCAGATACAGGCTTTGTTATCCCGCACACAATATAGACTGCAAACAGGATGGCGATGATGGTCAGGGCAGTGAGGGTGGCCAGGGTGGTCTTCTGTGCAAACGCATAGGCAATATCCGCCTGTTCATTGGCCTGGTCGCTGCCTGTCTTGTTGAACTGCATAAGTTCCTGGCACTTGGCTGTGAAATCATTAAAATGGGTCAGATGTTCGCTGTTCATGACAGCCATGGCTTCCTGTGTCTTGTTTTGGGAGCTGAGTTCAATCATTTTCTCGCCCTCGGACAGATAATTGTCCCAGTCTGTCCGGATTTCAGCCAGGAGCCGGCGGTCCGTATCATTTGCAATCAAAGGGGTATACTGTTCACAAAGGTTTTCAAAATTGGCGGACAGTTTATCCAGTTCCGCATTTACCAGGTCCATTTCCTGTGTATTCTGGGATATGACATGCTTGTATTCCTGGATACGTATATCGGAGACAGTGGTGTTGATTTCTTCTGCAATAAGGGCTGAGGGCAGCCAGTTAGATGCAATGTACGTGGTTTTAAATTCTTCATTTTCTTGATAATCTCCTGTATTTTTTTGATTTGGCGTAGGCATCCGCATACCTATGCGGATGCCTTAACAGCGTAAGAGAAAATGTGCCCCGTTCATGTTGTGACGGTTCCCTTTTTTGTTTGGGAAATCATGGAAATTAATAAGGGAAAAAGCGGCTGATGAATAAAAAAACCAGTAATGGCTGTAGGGGAATGTTAGGGATTGGATTGAAAAAATAAGGCATGGCAGCGTCCATGGCTGCCATGCCTTATTTTTTTAAGAACATGTATGGAAAATCCTGACAATTCGCGCGGATTGCCAATGAAAGACAGACATGGCCGCCCGGCTAACGCGCGCTTTCCCTGCTGATATATCTGGGAAGGCCGTTTTCCATAATCCGTTCTGGTTCGCCTGCTATCAGGGGAAGGGCGTATTCATGAAATGCAGGGCTGATGTCGGTGCCGCATGGGGTTATCCATTCCAACGGGAACCCCTTTTCCTTGTTGCACACATTGCCCACATCCGTAAGGCCGAATTCCAGGCGGTAGCCAGGCCCGTCTGCGCGGGAGCAGGAAACCATGCACCCGGTAGCGCCTTTTAAGGATTGCTTAACGGCGGTGCGGCCTGAGAGGATTGCCTCGTCCACATCGGCGGCAGAGGCAAGGAGGCTGCTGCACCTCTGGTTCACATTCAGTTCCACGGAACGCACCTTGACCTGGAAGCGGTTGCGCACGTAGCTTTCCAGGATTTTTGCGCTGCCGGTAAGCATTTTGTGGCCAAATGTATCAAGCTGGGCTTCATTGGAATATTCACATATGAATTTGCCGCTTTGGTCGCGGATGCCTTCGGACACGCAGATCACCACATTGGGCTGCCGGTCCAGGGCCTTCTGCACGTCATCGAAAAAGCGTTCCATGGAAAAGGGGACCTCGGGCATGTAGATGAGCAGGGGGTTGTCGCCCGCATGCCTTCTTGCCAGGGCGCTGGCCGCGGTGACCCATCCGGCGTGGCGGCCCATCAGTTCCACGATGGTGACGGCGGGCTGCTGGTACACGGAGGCGTCCAGGCAGATTTCCCGGACCGTGGAGGCCACGTACTTGGCAGCGCTTCCGTAGCCGGGTGTGTGGTCCGTCACCGGAAGGTCGTTATCAATGGTTTTGGGAACCCCGATAAAGGATATGGTTTCATGGCGCAGGCGCGCGCACCGGGACAGCTTGTCCACCGTGTCCATGGAGTCATTGCCCCCGATGTAGAAGCAGGCGCCGATGTCCAGTGAAGCAAACTTTTCAAACAAAAGCCCATACACAGGCGCGTCCATATTGTTGGGAAGCTTATACCGGCAGGAGCCTAAGTAGGCGGCAGGGGTCTGCTTTAGCAGGAGCAGGTCCTCCCGGCTCAGGCTTTTTGACAGGTTCATGCAGTGGCCGGAGAGGAAACCTTCAATGCCGTTTACCATGCCGTAAACAGCGCCTATCTGTTCAGGGTGGCTGCTGCCTTCTGTGATTACTCCGTATAAGCTGGCGTTGATAACAGCGGTGGGACCGCCGGACTGGCCGACCAGGATATTCTTTCTCATGATGGTTCTCCTTAATTGTTGTCCTTGTTGTTCCTATTTTGTTCTTCCTATTGTTCTTCTTGTTCAGTTTTTTTGAGCAAGTTTCTTTATGAGTATATAACAAACAAAAGGACAATGCAATCAGCTCTTGTTAACATGTATAGAATTCCCTGCCAGATTTGTGTATATTGCCAATTGAAAACAGATAAGGTCTGTGCTAATCTGTATACAGATATTAAAAGTTGTATACAAACGAGATGATTGGAATACAATCACGAAGTTAAAGGAGGATTTAAGTAATGGATATTCGTTATTCTGCAAATCAGAGAGATGTGAAGCGCTACACCACTGAGGAATTAAGGGATGAGTTCCTGATCCAGAACCTGTATGTGGCAGATGAGGTGGTTGCCGTGTATTCACATGTGGACCGTATGGTGACATTGGGCTGCATGCCTGTGACAGAGACTGTTTCCATTGACAAGGGAATCGACTGCTGGAAGAATTTTGGCACCCACTACTTCCTGGAGCGCCGTGAGATCGGTATCTTCAACATTGGCGGGGCAGGCCAGATCGTGGCTGACGGACAGGAATTCAACATGGGATATAAGGACTGCCTGTATATCACAAAGGGCACCAGGGAAGTGCATTTTTCAAGCCAGGACGCTGCCAATCCAGCTAAGTTCTATATGGTAAGCGCACCTGCCCACACATCCTTTACCACTACCTACATCCCCATTGAGAAGGCTGCCAAGAGGCCGTGCGGCGCTTCTGAGACAGCGAATAAGCGCGTGATTAACCAGTTCATCCATCCGGATGTGCTTCAGACCTGCCAGCTGTCCATGGGCATGACCGTTCTGGAGGAAGGCAGTGTATGGAATACCATGCCCGCCCACACCCATGAGCGCCGTATGGAGATTTACATGTATTTTGAGGTTCCGGGGGACAACGTTGTGTTCCATATGATGGGAGAGCCCACAGAGACAAGGCACATCATCATGAAGAACGAGGAAGCTGTCATCAGCCCGTCCTGGAGCATCCACAGCGGGGCCGGTACATCCAACTACACTTTTATCTGGGCCATGGGCGGAGAGAACATGGAGTTTGACGACATGGATACCATGATGCCGAATCAGATGAAATAACACAGATATCAAACAGCATATATATGGATTAACAGCGGACAACGGCAGGAGTGCCTGCCGATGAAGGAGGATAAGGATATGACAGATTATTTACAGAACTTTTCATTAAATGGCAAGGTTGCGCTGATTACAGGCGCGTCTTATGGAATCGGTTTTGCCATTGCAAAGGCCATGGCAGGCGCAGGGGCAACCATTGTATTCAATGATATTAAGCAGGAACTGGTTGATAAAGGCCTTGCTGCTTACAAGGAAGAGGGGATTGAAGCCCACGGATATGTATGTGACGTGACGGATGAGGATGCTGTGAACGGGATGGTTGCCGCCATTGAGAAGGAAGTGGGCGTGATTGACATCCTGGTCAACAATGCAGGAATCATCAAGCGGATTCCCATGTGCGATATGTCTGCGGCCGAGTTCAGACAGGTAATTGACGTGGACCTGAATGCGCCCTTCATCGTGTCCAAGGCAGTTATCCCCAGCATGATCAAGAAGGGCCACGGCAAGATCATCAACATCTGCTCCATGATGAGCGAACTGGGACGTGAGACTGTTTCCGCTTATGCGGCAGCCAAGGGCGGCCTTAAGATGCTGACCAAGAACATTGCGTCTGAGTACGGCGAATACAACATCCAGTGTAACGGTATCGGGCCTGGCTATATTGCAACACCGCAGACAGCGCCTCTGCGCCAGGTCCAGCCGGACGGCTCCAGACATCCCTTTGACCAGTTCATCATTGCCAAGACACCGGCCGGCCGCTGGGGCGAGGCAGAGGATCTGGGCGGACCAGCCGTATTCCTGGCATCCGAGGCATCCAATTTTGTCAACGGCCTTGTACTGTACGTGGATGGCGGCATCCTGGCCTACATCGGCAAGCAGCCAAAATAATCTGAGACAGCTGAAGTCAGGCGGCCCTGACAGGATTGGGCCGCTGCCTGACGGTATGGGGGTGAAACCATGGGAGAGATGAATTTCAAGAACCGCGGCGAGCTGGTATTCGAGACCCTGAAGCGGGAGATTCTGGACCTGCGGCTAAAGCCGGGCCAGATGATAAGTGAAAATGAAATATGCGACCGCTTCGGCGTGTCCAGGACTCCTGTGCGGGACGCCCTCAGGCTTTTGCAGGAACAGGGCTTTGCGGAAACCATTCCCTACCGGGGAACCTATGTGACGCTTCTGAGCCTGGATAACATCAAGCAGATGATTTACATGCGTGTTGCGGTTGAGACCATGGTGCTGCGGGATTTCATGCAGAACCGAACGCCCATGGTGATGGAAGATATCCGCCATGCAATTGCCCAGCAGCGGGCATTGATTGAAGAGGCAGGCTTTGAGCCGGAGCAGTTCTACCACATGGATGCCCAGATGCATTCCATATGGTTCGGCGCCGTAAAGCGCCAGAAGCTTTGGGAAATGCTTCAGGCACAGCAGCTTCATTACACAAGGTTCCGCATGCTGGATTTTATCACGGAGACTGACTTTACGCGCATCATCGGGGAACATGAGGAATTGTTCCGGCTGATTTCAGAAGGAAATGAAAAGAAGCTGGAGGAATCGCTCAAGGAACACCTGTATTACAGCATGAAGCGCATGCGCCATTCCATCGAAGTGGATTATAAAGATTATTTTGAAGAAGAACCGGAAGAAGGGCGGTTTGTCATATGACAAGCCGTTCTATTCTTTTTTCAGATAAATCCGCTCATCCGGATTTTCCTTCAGATACTCTTCCAGGTCTTCGGGGGAAAGGTTGGAGCGGACCTCCTCAAAATAGGCTGCCCCGTCCATGGAGATGAAATCAATGAGGCGTTTCACCACCTCCGGGTCATCCAGTAACTGTTCAATCTTTTCATCCGTAAAATAAGCCATTGTCGTATACCTGCCTTCCTGTTTCCAATATATGTAATTTATACATCCTAATACCTATAGTATATTCGTAATTGCGAAGATATTCAATATCTGAAATCTATTTTATGCTTAATCTATCAAACAGACCAGATTACATAGGAGTAAGAGATGATAGATTATTCGCCCTTTTGGAAGACTTTGGAAGATTCAAAGGAAAACTGGTATACGCTTACCAAGCATCATCATGTGTCGGACAGTACGCTTCACAGACTGAAGCACAACAAGGATATTTCCATGAAGACAGTGAATGATTTGTGCAGGATACTGAATTGTGATATAGAGAATATTGCAACCTATGTGGCCTCGGATGAGGACCAGAAGCTGTAACTTTTATGGAATGGTGTGTGTCTGGGAACTGCCTTTTGTCAGCTGGCTGGAATGAAACCACATACCTGGCAGGAATGAATCTGCGAACACACACCGGAATCAGATAGATGCCCTTCAGCGCGGCCCCACGGCCATGGCTGGCGGGCATTTTATGTTTATCCCTTTTCAAACAGACCAAACTATTATAGAATGTTTTCAGGATGAAAGGAGGCGGATGGCGGATATGGGACAGAATAAGAAAAGCAATCAGGGATTCGTTGGCCGTATCTGGCTATCCTGTTCCCTGGAACAGAAGGTCCGCTATATTGCGGGTTCGGCTGCAATTGTGGTCATATTGTCCATTGCTGCCAATCTACTGGTGGCCGGCTTTGGCATGAAGGGATTCCATACAGTGCTTGAGAACAATTCCCATGCCCTGTCCTTCTGGTCCGCCATGTCAGGGGAGAGCAGTGCGTTCGTGGCCCTTGTCAGGGACAGGACAGAGGAAAACCAGAAGCGGTTTCATGAGGCGTGTCTTAAATCAGAAGCAGCCCTTGAGGGACTGAGCTTTGATTACAATAAGATCGGGGCAGTCCCTTATGCCAGGACCTGGTCCATTTTCAATATGTATGAAAACTATGCCAGGGAAAGGGACGGGTTCCTGGACATGGAGGAGGACGATGAGGGGTACATGGACCGGCTGTATACCATCTACCGCGTCCAGGGATATCTGGAAAACCATGCAGGACGCCTGGAACAGATGACGGTTGAGATGGGGAACGAGAGTTATGAAAGGCAGCGGCCCCTGCTCATAATCGTGCCTGTAATCAGCGTGCTCTGGGGAGCGGCTGCCCTGCTTATGGTGCGGTGGCTGAAGCAATCCGTGTACCGCGGCATTGTGCGGCCAGTGGTGGAACTGGCAGAGGATTCAAGACGTATTGGGGAAAATGATTTTTCAGGGCCGGATATCCAGGCAGAGGGGCAGGATGAGATTGCCAGCCTGGTCAGGGCCTTCTGTACTATGAAGGATTCCACCAAGGGTTATATCCAGGCGCTGACTGAAAAGCATGAAATGGAAAAACAGCTGGACGCGGTGCGGCTTCAGATGCTGAAGAACCAGATTAATCCCCATTTCCTGTTTAATACCCTGAACATGATTGCCGGCACGGCCCAGATTGAGGACGCTGATACAACGGAGAAGATGATTACGGCCCTTGGGCGACTGTTCCGCTATAACCTTAAGTCATCGGACTCGGTCATGCCCCTGGAGCGGGAGCTTAAGGTGGTGCAGGATTATATGTACCTGCAGAAGATGCGGTTTGGACAGCGGCTTACATTTACCTGTGACTGCCATCCCGATACCCTGGAATTGCTGGTGCCTTCCTTTGCGCTTCAGCCGCTGGTGGAGAATTCCATCAAGTATGGGATCTCACCCAGAAGCCAGGGCGGGAAAATCCACATACGTTCCTGGCTGGAGGGAAAGCGGCTGTGGATATCTGTTGCGGACACAGGGCTTGGGATGGAGGAAGGGCGGCTCAAGGAGATACGGGAGGCGCTTAAGGCCGGGGACGACAGGTCTGCCGGAGTGGGGCTTGGCAATATATACCGGAGACTTCATGTCATGTATAAGGACGGCGGGATGTTCCTGTACAGCCGCAAGGGCTGCGGTACGGTGGTGCAGATGGCATTTACGGGGGAAAACCTCCACGGAGGGGAGAAGCTCAATGGAGGGAAGAACCTCAATGGAGGGAAGAACCTCAATGGAGGGGAGAACCTTAATGGAGAAGAAAACCATTATGGAGAAGAAAACCCCAATGGAAAGGATGAAGTATGAACAGATATCGCATACTGCTGGCGGATGATGAACAGATTGAGCGTATGGCGCTGGCAAAACGGCTTGTGAAGCATTTTGGGGACAGCCTGGCCATCAGCGAGGCTGTCAATGGGGCGGAGGCCCTTAAGGTGTTTAAAAGGGAGCAGAGCCAGATCGTGCTCATGGATATTTCCATGCCCGAGATGAACGGGGCGGAGGCGGCGGAGCAGATCCGTGGAATGGATGAGGACTGTATCATCATTTTCCTGACAGCCTATGATGATTTTGCCTATGCAAAAAGGGCAATCGTAATCCGGGCCCTGGATTATCTTTTAAAGCCCTGTGACGAGGACGAGCTGGTGTCTGTGATTGAGGAGGCTATGCGTCTTACGGACCGCAGGGAGTTAAAGAAGGCGCGGGACTTTGGCATGGATGGAGGGAAGGCCCTGGATGGAGACATACCGGGAGTCCGGGGGGTAAGTATGGCCAAAATCCCATCCGGGGGCGCCCAGGATATGGCGGGCGGCCATGGGCTGGAGGATGCGGGAACCGCCCGCATGGCCCTTGCAGCGGAAACCATGCGGGAGTATATACGGAATAATTACATGAAGGAAATATCCATGCAGGATGCGGCAAGGGTGATGAATTATTCGGATGCGTATTTCTGCAAATTATTTAAACAGTGCTTTGACCAGAATTTCACCTCTTATCTGACCAATTTCCGGGTGAACGAGGCAAAAAAGCTTTTGAAGGACCGGAATATCAGTGTGAAGGATGTGGGGATGCGGGTGGGATATTATGATTCCAATTATTTTGCCAAAGTTTTCAAGCGGGTCACAGGCGTGATTCCTTCGGAGTACAGGGACAGCCAGCACTCCATCCGGCATGGCGATGCCAACCGTCCCACCTAGAATTGTTAATAAAATGACAAAATCTTCTTCCCCAATGACAAACTTTTACGGTACAAATTAAATGCCCCGGGCTATATAATTAAGAAAGTGTTAAGGAAGGCGCCAAAACCTTAATGGATTCTGGATTGTAAAGCCGCGGGTTTTCTTTTTATGCGGTATGGTATGGAGGATTTCAGTCCAGAATAAGTACAGACCAGAACCAGAATAAGTACAGAAAATATGGAACGTTTGCTGTATAAAGGGAAAGGAATGGAAAATGGTGAGGAAATTCATAAAGAAAACAACAGCAGTCCTGCTGTGTGCCGCTGTGGCTGCAGGCCTTATGGGCTGTGGATCCGTGACTTCCGGGAAACGGATCATCCGTGTCTCCCACGCACAGTCGGAAACACATCCCGAGCACATTGGATTGCTTGCATTTAAGGAATATGTGGAGGAACGCCTGGGGGACAGGTACGAGGTACAGATATTCCCCAATGAAATCCTGGGTTCTGCCCAGAAGGCCATTGAATTGACCCAGACAGGAGCCATTGATTTTGTGGTGGCGGGAACCGCCAACCTGGAAACATTTGCAGGTGTGTATGAAATCTTCAGCATGCCCTACCTGTTTGATTCCGAGGATGTGTATAAATCCGTGATGCAGGATACGGATTATATGGAACAGGTGTATGAGTCCACGGACGAGGCCGGATTCCGGGTTGTGACCTGGTATAACGCGGGAACCAGGAACTTTTATGCCAAGACGCCCATCCGCACGCCTGAGGACCTTAAGGGTAAGAAAATCAGGGTACAACAGAGCCCGGCCAGCGTTGCCATGGTCAATGCTTTTGGAGCGGCTGCCGCGCCCATGGGATTCGGGGAAGTGTATACGGCCATCCAGCAGGGCGTGATTGACGGGGCTGAGAACAATGAGCTGGCCCTTACCAACAACAAGCACGGCGAGGTTGCCAAATATTATGCTTACAATAAACACCAGATGGTGCCGGACATGCTGGTGGCAAACCTTAAATTCCTTCAGGGGCTGGATCCTGAGGAGTACCAGGTTTTCAAGGATGCGGCCCTCCTTTCCACCCAGGTTGAGATGGAGGAGTGGGATAAGAGCATTGAGGCGGCAAAACAGATTGCATCTGAGGACATGGGAGTGGAATTCATTGATGTGGATGTGGATGCATTTAAGCAGAAGGTACTTCCCCTTCATGAGAAGATGCTGAAGGAGAACCCAAAGATTGCAGACCTGTACCTGTATATCCAGGAAGTAAATGAAAAAGCAAAGGGAGGGCAGTAGGATGGAGAACATGCATAAAGTAAGAGCCGGCATCATGCGGGTCCTGGGGATTGTGATTACCTGCCTGTTTGCCCTGATGACTGTTATCGGCACGTATCAGATTGTGACAAGATACTTCTTTAACCGCCCCAGCACCGTGTCTGAGGAGCTTCTGACCTATTCCTTTACCTGGATGTCCCTGCTGGCTTCCGCCTATGTGTTTGGCAAGAGGGACCACATGCGCATGGGCTTTCTGGCAGATAAATTTACAGGGCCGGGCCGCAGATACCTGGAGGCTGCCATTGATCTGCTGACCTTTGCATTTGCAGGCGTTGTCATGGTATATGGAGGCATTTCCATTACAAAGCTGACCATGATCCAGACCACGGCATCCCTGAGGGTGCCCATGGGGTACATTTATGTAATCGTGCCTGTGACCGGCGTGCTGATCATGCTGTTCAGCCTGATGAACGCTGCGGACATGCTTCACAGGGATTTTAGCGGGAAAGAGGAGGTGTAGGAGATGAATATAGCAGTTGCCTGTGGATTGATCATATTAGTATTGCTGGTCATCATGCTTCTGGCCGGCGTCCCCATTGCAGTGGCCCTGGCCGTGTCATCCATCTGCGCCATCCTTCCTGTGCTGGATACGGGCGCGGCAGTGCTTACCGGGGCACAGAGGATATTTTCCGGTATTTCCGTGTTCAGCCTTCTGGCCATACCTTTCTTTATCCTGGCTGGAAATATCATGAACAAGGGCGGGATTGCCATCCGCCTCATTAATTTTGCAAAGCTGTTTACCGGCAATATCCCAGGCGCCCTGGCACATACCAATGCGGTTGCCAACATGCTCTTTGGCGCTATCTCCGGTTCCGGTACGGCGGCAGCTTCTGCCATGGGTTCCATCATTGGGCCCATTGAGGAGGAAGAGGGGTATGACAGGGATTTCTCTGCGGCAGCCAATATTGCCACGGCTCCCACCGGCCTTCTGATTCCGCCCAGCAATGTCATGATTACCTATTCCCTTGTCAGCGGAGGAACCTCCGTGGCAGCCCTGTTCATGGCAGGGTATATACCGGGAATCCTCTGGGGACTGGCGTGTATGGCCGTAATCTACTATTTTGCAAAGAAGAAAGGATACCGCAGCGCGGTTAAATACAGCTTTAGCGAAAAGGTTAAGGTATTCTTCCAGGCAATCCCATGTCTTCTCATGATTGTGATTGTAATCGGAGGAATCATAAGCGGTATCTTCACGGCCACGGAGGGAAGCGTGGTGGCTGTTGTATACAGCCTGATCCTGTCGCTGTTCTTCTATAAGTCAATCAAGGTTTCCGAACTGCCTAAGATTTTCCTGGACAGCGCCGAGATGACGGGTATCATCATTTTCCTGATTGGCGTGTCCAGCATCATGAGCTGGGTCATGGCGTTTACAGGCATACCCTCGGCTGTGTCCGAGGCCATGCTGGGAATCAGCAATAACCGGTATGTGATCCTCTTTATCATTAATATCCTGCTTCTGATTATCGGCACATTCATGGATATGACGCCTGCCTGCCTGATTTTCACCCCTATCTTCCTGCCCATCTGCCAGGCTTTGGGGATGAATACCGTGCATTTCGGCATCATGATGATATTCAACCTGTGTATCGGAACCATCACGCCGCCGGTGGGGACCACGCTGTTCGTAGGTGTTAAGGTGGGTAAGAGCAGGATTGAAAATGTGATTAAGCCGCTGTTATATTATTTCGCCGCCATATTCATTGTGCTGCTTCTTGTATCCTATGTTCCCATCCTGTCCATGTGGCTGCCGGGACTGCTGGGATATGTGTGATGGAACGCAGGAGGGATATGTAATTCATGTGAATGGAAGGACTGCTGTCTGCCGCCGGATGTCTGCGGCGGACGGCAGTCCTTTTGCAGGGGCGGGGGGAGCGGCGGAAAAATAAAGAAAAGGTGAAATTTATGGAAAAGTACGGGTTGTGGTCAGGGATGAATTCTGCTATAGTACATATCGTGCATTAAGATGTGTTAAAAAATGGATGAGGGAAAACAGGTATGGCAGAGATACTTATGAAAGCAGGCTCCTTTATAGCAATTATCATACTGGGGTATGTGCTGAGAAGAAGAGGATTTTTTAAAGAGGAAGATTTTTATGTGCTGTCCAGGATTGTGCTTAAGATAACGCTTCCTGCAGCCATCGTGACAAATTTTACGGGTATTGACATGAAGCCGTCCATGCTGCTCATGAGCCTTCTGGGACTGGGCGGGGGAATCATACTGACCGGCATGGCGTTTTTGATCAGTGCCGGAAAGAACGGCGAGGAAAAGGCATTTAATATCATCAATCTTACCGGATATAACATAGGGAACTTTACCATGCCCTTTGCCCAAAGCTTCCTGGGGCCGTTGGGAGTGGTTGCCACCAGTCTCTTTGACTCGGGCAATGCCCTGGTCTGCCTGGGAGGCACCTACAGTGTGGCGGTGATGGCCAAGGGGGAAAAGGGGAAGTTCAGCATCATGCCGATCATAAAGACCCTTTTATCATCCGTTCCCTTTGACGCGTATCTGCTGATGACCGTCCTGTCCCTGCTGCACCTTTCACTTCCCGCGCCAATGGTTTCATTTACCGGGATCATTGCCAATGGAAACGCTTTTATGGCAATGCTTATGCTGGGTGTGGGATTCAAGATGACCTTGGATAAAAGCCGCATGGGCAAAATCATACAGATACTGTTCATCCGGTATTCCGTATCCATTGCGCTGGCAGCCGCGTTTTATTTCCTCCTTCCCTTTGAACTGGAGTACAGACAGGCCCTGGCCATCCTGGCCCTCAGCCCCATCGCGTCTGCGGCGCCGGCCTTTACAGGGGATTTAGACGGGGATATCGGGCTGGCAAGCGCGGTTAATTCCATTTCCATTGTAATCAGTATTGTGCTGATAACGGGAACACTGCTGCTGGTTCTGTAAGGGAAGGGCAGCCATTCCCTTGAATAAATCAATGGGGACAGCAATATATATAATAAAAAAGGCTGAAAAAATGATAACTGAGCGTTATATCGTTAACTTTTACAGTGTGGGGGATAAACGGTTTAACCTGGCGGAGGTCAAAGAGACATGGATTCATGCTGCGGCCTATGAAAATCAGCGCTGCGGGGTTTTTGTAAATGGTGTGATAGAGAAAATGGAATTAATCTGTGATTTACAGGACCAGTGCAGAAGGGACAGCATGGGCGTAAGGATTATAGCAACCCGCAATCCTGTGCTTTATGAGGACAAAGAGGCATTCTTTGACGCGATACGCAGGGTAATCCTTGATGTGAAGCAGAGCCTCAATGATCCCTATGTCACTATCAGCATATTAAGTACCAATTATTTTTATTTTGACAGTCTTTAGGGCGTGCAGGTGACGGGAATGGTTATCCCTGCACGCCCTGGGCTGTTTTTGTCTTTTGCTGTTTCACAAAAAAGAAACCCCGCACATATTTCATATACGGGGTCCTAAAAAGGGGAGGATAAGTATTAAGAATTTTCTTAACACTCTCATTATTGCCCTATTTCCCGTGAATATACACCGGAAGGCTTATTTTTATTAAAATTCCCCCAAAAGGTTTTTGGGGGCTTATGGCATATCCGGTTTACGGTGCCCTGCCTGGCTGAGGCTTGGGATGCAGAAGCCTCAATGGCAGACATGGACAAGCGGGGCAGCGCCAAGGGGCAGAAAAAATCCAGGCCCACCGCAACCTTGCGGCGAGCCTGGAAAAAAGGGGAGGATAAGTATTAATTATTTTCTCTTTCGTGTATACCCTTATTATGGACACATACCGGAAGAATATACACTGGCATGAAAAAAATATTCAGACAGGGGTACGGCATAAGAAAATCAAATGCAGGCCATGGTTCAAAGGCGGGAAACCATAGCTGTCCCGTACTGCTTAAGGTTCACTGCATGGCTCAATAAATCGCTTGGCGCCACGAAGAGCGCAGGTACCGGCAGGTCGATGCCGGAATGTTCCAGGACCTGCTCCACCAGATCCAGGAAGTCTGCCGCCAGGTTTATGGTATTCCTCAATTCACCTGACCCAAGGAGGGTGCGGTCGTCGCTGGGTTCATTCAGGGCGGAATAGCACTCCTGGGCCAGGACCTCCAGGTCAAGATTACCATGGAATATATCCGATGGGTATCTCAGGTTCTCCCCCCATGTATCATCTAACATATCCGCAAGGCAGATCGTACCGGGATGACCGGCTTCAAGGAGGCCGTCCTTGAGCATGATCCGGTAGCCGGAACCACAGTCCGCGTAACACTGGTATACCAGTTGGGAGCAGACCATGACAGGCACATCACCTTTATGTATCACCTTATTAAGCAGCTTATCAAGTTCCCTGCACGCCATGTTGAGAATCAGGTCGGTAATCTTCTGCCATCTGGGCGTGGGACGGACAGTCCGGTAAATCAATAAGCCTGCAAAGAATATGAGATCAGGATAATCGTACTGCACGTCTTCATCCAGATAACGCTTGGCAGCAGCTATCAATGGGGCCGGGTCCTTTTCAGGGGACAGGCGCAGAAGATATGCCTTTTCGCCGCCGTGGGCTGTCTCACGGCAGCTGCTTAACTGGATGCCGTTTCCGCCCATCTCAATCATATTATCTCCTGAATACCGTATGGCTGCGTGGCTGACCGTGGAGTTGGTCAGCTTGGCGATACATTTACTGAGCCAGCTGTCCCCGGCCTCGAAAATGATGACATCACCAGGTTTCATTGTAATCATAAGGGGCTCCTTTCTCATTGGCTAAGATATGGTTTTATTATAACACCCCCTATCAGCGGATACAATGACCTTTCCAAAACATATGGCCTCCGCTTTTTCCCATGGTTTTCAGGGCCGGCCGCAATGTCCCTGGGGAGGATGCCGGATTATGGCAAATTTGGATCAAACAGGGGATGGCGCCCCGGCAATCCCTGTGATATGATAACAACAGCACGATACAGATTTCCGGTTGGTCCGGAGGCTGGATCAATCTTTTCTGTAATCAGGAGGGACATCTGTGGAGGAGAGCAGGGAAAAGGAAGTAATGGAGGCAGCTTTGCAGGCCGGCCATCTGCTGTTGGAAAATGGGGCTGAGATATCCAGGGTGGAGGAGACAATGGAGCGCATCTGCCGGTACTATGGGGTGCATTCCGGCAATGCCTTTGTGCTGACCAACGGTATATTCGTAACCGTGGGGAACAGGAATGAACCTGTATTTGCAAAGGTGGAGCATATCCCGGTCAGCGGCACCCATCTGGACCGTGTGGCGGCAGTGAACCAGCTGTCCAGGGAGATAGAAGAGGGCAGGTACACCATAGGCCAGGTGTCAGGCAGGCTGGATGATATCAAGCGGATGCCCGGAAAGACAAAGCACATGCAGGTGCTGGCATCGGGCTGCGGCAGCGCTGCCTTCTGTTATCTGTTTGGGGGAAATGCATCGGACAGCGCAGTTGCATTTACAGCCGGAATCCTCCTGTATCTATATGTGCTGTATATAAGCGGGCCGCACCTGTCTAAAATCGTGGGCAACATAAGCGGCGGCGCCCTGGTGACGGCAATCTGCATCCTTTTGTTTACGGCAGGAATCGGGGACCATCTGAATTTCATGGTCATCGGTTCCATCATGCCGCTGATACCGGGTGTTCCCTTTACGAATTCCATCCGTGATATCGCGGATGGGGATTATATCTCGGGTTCGGTGAGGATGCTGGATGCCCTTCTGGTGTTTTTCTGCATTGCCATTGGCGTGGGTATCGGTTTTTCCCTGATAGGGGGGATGATGGGAGGGATGCTGTTATGATGCCGCAGGTTTGCGCTGCAATGATTGGTACGGTTGCTTTTTCCCTGCTATTCGGGGTGCCCCGGAAATACTATCCATGGTGCGGTGTGATCGGGGGCGCGGGATGGGCCGTATATGTGCTGGCTTCCGGCCGGTGGGGGATTGTATGCTCTTCCTTTGCGGCCACGGTAGTGGTCATTTTCCTGTCCCGGGCGTCAGCTGTCATAAACCGGTGCCCGGTTACGATTTTCCTTATATCCGGCATATTCCCGCTGGTGCCTGGCGCAGGGATTTACTGGACCGTATATTATCTTGTCACGGACCAGCTGGGACTGGCCGTGCATACCGGGTATGCGGCGGTTAAGGCAGCGGTGGCCATTGTGCTGGGGATTGTGGCTGTATTTGAACTGCCTCAGGGGATGTTTGCCTGGATAGCAGGGAAACTGCGGCAGATTCCGGCATGCTGCCGCAGGAACGGCAGATGAAGGGACGGTATATAAAGCGAGGTATATAATAAAGTCTTTCGTTTCATTTTAGGAAATATTTTTATAAATGTAATAAGTTTGCTCTATCTATATGGCCGCCTGTGTTTTACAATAATAGTAGAAAGGAGGCGGCAGAAATGGAGTGGATGGATTGTGGACAAGAGGAAGCATTATTAAAGGAATGTCAGTGGGCAGAGGAGCATGTGAAGGACGAAGACGTACCGCAGCCAGCCCCGGACGAATTAGAGATGATCATAAAACGGATTGAGGAAGAATGCAGAAGGTAACGGCCCTGATGTGATGGTGCATCAGGACCGTTACTTTTTATATGCTGTTACGGCTGCTGTTAAAGCCAGATATATGCCCTTATCCCTATGGCAGTCATTAACAGAAGGAACATGAATCCCAATCCCATTAAGTCGTCCCTTGTCTGTTTTTTCATAATGGATACGCCTCCTTTCCTATCCTTGTCTGACACTATGATAATGCCGGACAGGATAAAGATTCCATTGGAAAGAAGGGGATGGGGATAAAGATTTCATCCATAAAAACAAAAAAGTGCCAAAAACCTTGTAAAATCAAGGCTTTCAGCACCAATATCCAGTGGAGACAACAGGACTCGAACCTGCGACCCTCTACACGTCAAGCAGATGCTCTCCCAGCTGAGCTATGTCTCCATAGGGCGATTATAGCATAGCAGACCGGGAGATGGCAAGAAAAAAATGTAATTTTTCTAATAATATATTCAATACAGATCCTTAAATCTAAAAATCCAATCCTTCAGGCATCAGGAACCGTTTATTCCGTAGGCGCCATAAGGATCCGTCCGCTGCCCCGGTAGACATTGACCAGTCCTTCGCCAGACACCGCGGAGCCCATAAGGGACTTTGAAGAACGCTCAACCGTGAATTTCAGGGAATTGGACCATGCGATAGCCATATTGCCGTCGATTTTCACTTCATCGTCCTGCAGGTTGAACTCAATCAACTCATCCCGGGGAACCGGGCTTTCCAGAACAGCGATGCCGCTGCCCGTAAGGCAGAGATTAAAAAGCCCTTCTTTGCCTGCAACCGCAGAGGAGAGGGTGGTCCTGGCAACCACTTTTTGGGATATATTGGAATCACATGCAAGGAAGAGCCCATCTTCCAAAACCAGGCTTCCCCACTCAGCTACATCCTCCAACAGGATATGCTTGTAAGTAGGCTCCAGCATGACCAGACCATTACCAGAATATTCCGGTTTGGCAGAACTTTCCTTTGTTACCTTGGAAGCAATGGCTTTTCCTAGAAAGTCGCCTACTCCCTTGATGCCGGATGTCATTTTTACGGCTCCTGCAATCCACTGCATGGCGCCGGCCTGAACCGTAAAAGTATTTCCGTTTAATTCAATAAGTACCTGACGTCTTCGCACGTTCATTTCTGCTGCGTAGTAAGCAGCCATTGCAGAGCCTGGATTAACGCTTAAATCACGCTGATGCTCAAACACTTTGATGCAGTCCCGCTGGTCTATCATTTTCATGTTGCCATTGTCATAGAGGTTATTACACTTTACCATACTTATATCTCCTCATTTCTTATGTTTGGTCAGGACATCCGGATATGTATTAAATGTGCCTGTGTTTTAACATACCACATATCCGGGGGGAAAACAAGAAAAGAAATAATTAGGGTGCGGCAGGACGAGATAATCGGAAATCCCCCATTAAAAGGGAGGAGCCGGTCAGAATTCCTTCTGCCGGCTGAGTATTATGAAAAAAATCTTATAAGCATTGTTTGTTTACAAGATATAGTATATTCAACAAATATGAGCATTTCATAGACAAAACATAGACAAAATATGAACAGTTTGTAAGAAGTTTGTGAAGCCGCAGAAGGCCTTCAATTGCCCATGACTTCCTTCATCTGTTCCGTGACGGGATGATAGCCGTCGCCATTTAACAGGCCATTGCGGACCGTGTCATATAAACCCATGGCAAGGACGATAATCAGTATGATTGCAATACATTTAACAAAAAATTTCACAGCAGGCCCTCCGCTTTTCTGAATCAGACACCATTTACATATCTACTTTATCATTTTACCCGGAATATCTCAATATAAAGATTATGTGCCGATATCATGCCCTTCTGTTATTTTCATGGTAGAAGGAGGGAACGGAATGGATGGCGGTGACAGGCTTCATAGGATTATTTTGAGGGAATACAGAAATAATCAGCTTTTAAATGAGGCCAGCTGGGCACAGAAGGCTGTGGATGAAAGCCGGGTTCCACAGCCCGGACCGGATGAACTGGATAAGATAATGGAAAAAATTGAACATGGCCATGAAAAATAGGCGGCGTGCTGATATGCGTTACAAAGGAGTGATTTTTGTTGTATAAGCCTCACCGCGTATTGGTTTATAGATGTCTACAATTGCAAAATGCGGTAAAAGGCCGGGTTCTTTTGGTTCAGCAATGGTCATGAACTTATAATTCGTCCCATTGACAATCTGTTTAGCCACTGCAATGGGATGATAGAAATAGTCCTCGTGTTTTCCAATGGCATTATAGAATATAAATGATTCGTATGTTGTCAGGTATGGCTGATATTCCCAGCTGCCAGGCATAGCGCTCCTCCTCATATGCATTTTCTATACTATATGCTGATGGGGGAAAATGGTTGCAGATGGGATAGGGATAGAAACGCTTGTCCATACGGAACCGGGGATACAAAAGCTTATCCATGTGAAAAAGGCAGAAAAACACATTGCTTTTTGACATTTTAATGAATGGATATTAAAATGAAAGAAAACAGATTGGTGTTACGGAGGCCGGATTCGTCAGGCGGCGTTTCCGGAAATTGGGAGGATATCATGGAGAGCCGGGTATACAGGCCATTAAAGAATTATAGTATTGAGGAAATAAAAAGGATTTTGTCTGAGGACAATCATGATGGGCTTATGCTGCTGCCACTGTCGGCAGGAGAGTATTTTAGGGATTGGCATATAGGTGAAAATGCTCGGAAGAGATACAGGGATGATGGCGGATATTAAATCCGTAATCAAATTAAAATAGACAAAGAACAGCCCACTTCGCGGTTTTTGAAACGTACATCCTACATGTAAAAACCTGTTCTGGCCTCTCGCCCAAAAAGCCAGGTCTTCCCGTACCTGGCTTTTTGGCGTGAACTTTCTTTATTCCTCAACCATTCCAATTAGGTCGAATTTTTCCGTCGAAACAATGACATCATACGATTTTTTCTCCGGTATCTCATACTTCACCCAGATGGTTCTGTCGGAAAGATTGTAATACCATCCGGTTCCGGCTTCCTCCCAGCCGTCCCTTACAAGATAACGCGGGATGCGCTCGCCGTCGACCGTTACCCAGAATGCACCTTTTTGCTTGCTGACAAGCCGGATTGTAACTCGCTCCAATGGGCTTTTGTAGGTTCCCTTGGTATCAAAGTGAATTATCGTCTGATTACCAGCAGTTACATTAACTGCGGTTTTCGCGTAAACACCTTTCTTATAGTCCTCCGTGTGTCCGTCATCGTCATAGAATACAAAGCTGGTGTCCGTATCCGCGCTGATTAGGAAATCCACATGACGCATCCTGTCCGACAGAATATGCTTAACATCCTCGCTGGTCACATAAACCGCACTTCCCCTGAGGAACATGGGAATGCTGCCCAGATTTACTGGAAGCTCGATGGTCTGACCGCCCGCATATTCCTTCAGGTTGTCATTCATGTCGAACCATCTGCAGCCTGACGGCAGATAGATAGTTCTTGTCCTTGCCTCCGGCTCCACCACATTGGCAACTAGCACGCTCCTTCCGAACATGAATATGAAATTATCATCGCTGTAACACTTCTTATCTTCCGGGAATTCTAAAAACAGTGGGCGCATAGCCGGCATGCCGTTCTGGTTTGCCTCATACATCAGGCTATACAGATAAGGAAGCATCCGGTATCGCTGGGCGTAAGCCGCCTTCACATATTCCCGATTCTCCTCATACATCCAGGGCTGTGTCACCGTGTTGTCATTATTTGCCGAATTCAAGCAGAAGCGTGGCTGGAAAATACCACTTTGAATCCAACGAAGCAAAAGCTCCGCCTCCGGCACAGATCCCGCGAACCCGCCAATGTCACAGCCCATGTTGGCACAGCCGGAAAGTCCCATGCCTACGATTGTGGCGATGTTGAACTTTACTGTACGCCAGTCTGTCAGATTATCTCCTCCCCATACCTGCGCGTATCTCTGGATGCCTGCATATCCCGCACGGTTGATGATGTAGGGCCGCTCTCCCGGATAAACGTCGGCAATCGCCTGCTTTCCAAGAAATGCCATCAAATTGGAATGCAGGATCTTGAGCTCCGCCATTGTCCCTCCGGCGCCTTCAAAATCACAGTATGCGTCCCGATCCTCCACGCCGTCCATCTCACAGTTGTCATTCCATACGGTCTTTGTTCCCATTCTTAGGATCCGGTCTTCCAAAAGCATCTTCCAGGTCTCACGGGCCTTCGGGTTCGTGAAGTCTAAAAACCTGCCTTCTCCGCCCCACCATCTTCCATAATAATCCCCGTCGCCGCCTGGGTTTTTAATAAACACGCCGTTCTCCTCGAACAGGTTCATATAAGGATGATTTTTCAGAATACCCGGTTTCAGATTGGGAATCACATTGATTCCTCTGGCATTCATACGCTCAAAGAAATCCTCAGGATTTGGAAATCTCCTGTAATTCCAGTTAAAGATATAGCGGAGGTTGTCCTCCTCGCCGCTGGAATAGCCGGATGCCAGCCAGAAGTTATCGATTAGGATGCCCTCCTTCTCATGCTTATCGATTACCCGATAGATTTCCTGATCACAGTTAGCCTCAAGTTCTGCGTAATACATGGTCGAGGCACAATATCCCAGAGACTGTTTGGTGGGCAGCGCGCAGCGCCCTGTCAGCATCGTATAGCGGTCTAAAACCGCTGAAAGCTCAGGACCATTAATGAGGAACAGGTCAATATCTCCCCCATCAGTCTGGTAATAGCAATACCGATCCCAATAGCCGGAAATCTCTTGCCCCATATCAAATACGCTGTCGTAGGAATTATGATAAAATAAGCCGATGGCATAGGCTGTTTTCTCGTTAATCCGGATATAAAACGGTATATGCTTGTACATGGGATCCCCAAACTCCGGATCGTGGCCAATCGCGTCCTTGGGTGACATCCTGAGTCTTCTCCCTTTCTTGTCCAGACAGCCCGTCTTTTCACCAAAGCCGTAAAAGTGGTCGTTAACTGGATCCATTTTGGAATAGTGGGCCAACCGTCCCAGATAATCCTTCTCAAACGCCCTCTCCTTCAGATCCTGATAAACGACAGCCCCGTCCAGGGTCTTTAACGTCAGGAAAAAGGGGGTTTTCCTGATTTCCAGGATGCAGGTGCCTGTTGTAAATACTAGCTTTCCGTTCTTCTCCTCACAGGGAATATCCAGGGACTTGATGCGTGTGCGCTCGTCCTTTAAAAGTTCGTCCATCCGATCCTCCCAGGCGGTAGTCACCAGCGTATAGGATTCTTCCTTAAAATCCCGCCGGAAGCTTACCCGTACCCGAATCACGTCATCCGTCATAAAAATCAGCAATACATCCGCCGCATCCCCGTGCAGAACATAACCGGAACCAGTCTTTTCTATTGATTTCAGTTCACGTAAAAGCATCGCGTTCCTCCATAATCATAAAACTGCAGTCGCCCGAACTCAGACGGCTGCGTCATTAGTTACATCCCAATCAAATCAAAATCTTCAAAGGAAACAACCAACTGAGCATCCTTTTTCGGATTTGCATATTTTACCAGAACGGCCTTCTTCGTCTGGCTGTAATACCAGCCGCTGTCCGCAGCTTCATACTTCCTGCGGTTTAAGTAGTGTTCCAGCCGTTGTCCGCCAAGAGCTGCACAGAATGGGCTCCTGTCCTTGCGGATGATTTCTACAGTAACGTTCTCCACCGTATCCCGGTAGTCACCCTCAGCAGTAAAATTAATCTTCACCACATCGGTCCCGCTGACGCTGACAGTGGTTTTGCGGAAAATTCCTTTTTCGAAATCGTTGGTTTTTCCGTCATCATCGTACAGCACAAATTGAGAGCCTTCCTTAGACGGGGCAATAATCAGACGGAGTTCCTCTACACAGTCGCGTTCCATGTTCATCAGTTGATTATCCGCCATAGCCAGAATTCCGCCCTCCCGCAGAAACATTGGGATGGTCTCCATCGTTACAGGAACCTCAATCGTCTGTCCTCCCTCATAGCAGCGGTAATTATCATTCATGTCGTACCACCTTAAGCCGGCCGGCAGATAAACCCGGCGGCTTGCCGCATCTTTTTCAATAACATTAGCAACCAATAGGCTCTTTCCGAACAGGAAGTCGAAGCTATTGTCATAGGTGTTCTCATCCTCCTGAAATTCATAAACCAATGCACGCATAATCGGCGCGCCGCACTTTGCCGCCTCGTACTCGCAGGAGTAAAGATAGGGGGCCATACGGTAGCGCAGGAGAATCGCACTCCGAATCAGGTCCGTACTGTCCTTAAACATCCATGGCTCCGTCACGGTATTATCATTGCTTGCCGAATGGATGGAGAAACGGGCCTGGAAAATGCCCTGCTGCACCCAACGCACAAGCAGTTCTTCCTCAGGCGCGGGCCCGGCAAAGCCGCCGATATCCGCTCCTTCATTCGGCTGCCCAGAAAGACCCATTCCGGTGATGGTCGGAATGTTGTACTTTAAGCTTTTCCAACTGGTATAGTTGTCGCCGCACCAGGTCTGCGCATAACGCTGTATGCCGCTGCTTCCGCTTCGGCATACAGAATAGGGCCGCATATCTGCGTCATGTTCCTTCACCGCATCGTTGCTCAGCTTGCACATCAGCGTGCTCATGATTGGCTTCAGTTGGGCAATGGTACCGCCTTTGCCGTCAAAGTCCACAATAACATCCTTATCCAGCAGGCTGTCATACTCACAGTTGTCATTCCAGATTGAGTTGGTTCCCACAGCAACCAGACTTTCGGTCACATATTTTTTCCATGCCTCACGAGCCGCTGGCTTTGTAAAATCCCAGAACGCCCCGGGACCGCCCCACCAGCATCCCACCGCATACTGATTCGGATTCTTGCTGTCCTTCACAAACACATCATGACTTTTGAACTCCTCGAACCACGGGTGGCACAGGAGAATACCAGGCTTGATATTGGGAACATTCTCCGCTCCCTTGTCCTGCATTGCATGGAAATATGCAGATGGATCCTTAAAGCGGGTCGTATTCCATGTGAACACACAGCGCTTGTTTCCAACGCTGGTATATCCAGAGGAAAGATGGAAACCGTCAATCGGAAAGCCTTCCTCCTTAATTGTATCGATAAAGCCAAGAACCGCATCGTCGCTGTTCCTCTCCAGCTCCGGATAATACATGGAACTTCCCTGGTAGCCCAGCGCGCGCTTGGGCAGCAAAGCCGGTCTTCCGGTTAGCAGCGTGTAGTTATCTACAATCCGTGCAATGGAGTTTCCGCCCAGCAGAAACATATCGATGTCTCCGCCGTCTGCTTGCCAGTAGGTATAACGATGCCAGTAATTGCTCTTTTCACAGCCCATGTTAAAGCAGGACTCATAGAAGTTATGATAGAACACGCCTACCGCCTTTTTTGAGCTGCGGTTTAAGCGGATATAAAACGGGATATGTTTATATAGCGTATCGGTCTTTTCCGCGTCATAGCCCATGGCATCGGTAGCGCGTTCACGAAGAAACATCTTATTTTTATTCAGAGGACCAGCTTTTTCACCAAATCCGTAGAAGCAGTCCTCCTCCTCCATACAGGAATAATGGGTCACGCGATGGTTGGAGTCCAGCGAAACGGGATTTCCGTGCAAATCACTGTAAAGCAAGGTTCCTTCCGTGTCATACAGCTCAAATCCAATGGGATTCTTCATAAGTACAAGGCGGATTTTTCCAGTATCGAAGGTAATCTCATTATCTGTTTCTTCCACCCCAGGGATTACTGGCTCCACACGGGTTCTCTCCATCTCAAACAGCGGGTCCAGGCGGTCCTCCCATGCCGTTGTCATCAAAACATAGGATTCTTCAGTAAATTCCTTGTCAAATGCGGTACGGACCCTCACAATCTCATCGGTAACGAATATAATCTTGATATCGGCGCAGTTTGTATGTACCAGCCATGCGCCGTCTGTCCTTTCAATCCCTGAAAATTGTGTGCAAATTTCCATACTCTGTCTCCATTCTTAGGATTATCGGCGGTTTCTGCCGCTTTTTACCATATTTACTACCACATGCTTGGTACAAGACCGCACAGATACGGTACAAGCAGCGGGATAGCAGGTATAAAGCTTACCAGGAACAGGGCGATTACCATTGCCGTGAATATCGGAACAATATATTTAGTAACCCCCTCAATCTTTACGCGGCCGACACCGCAGCCCACGAACAGGCAGGAACCTACCGGGGGTGTTACGGAGCCGATACCAAGGTTCATGATCAGCATAAGTCCGAAATGCACCGGACTCATTCCAACGCTGGTGGCGATTGGAAGGAAGATTGGAGTGAAAATCAGCACGGCCGGAGTCAAATCCAGAAACATACCCATCACCAGCAGGAACACATTCATGATTAAAATAATCATATACCGATTATTGGAAACACTCATCAGCCCCTCGCTGATAGCCGCCGGAATACCAGAATAGGACATCACGTAGGACATGATTGAGGATGCCGCAATCAGGAACAGAATTGTCGCGGAACTCTTCATCGTGTCTGCAAGCAGGTCATAAAAGGTTTTTATACTCATCTCACGGTAGATGATTGCCAGAAATGTGCAGTACAGGCACATGACCACGCCTGCCTCCGTTGCCGTGAAAATACCGGCCAAAATGCCTCCCATTACGATAATAACAGCCAACAGGGACGGAACTGCCTCCAGTACAATTTTCCATGCTGGATTCTCCTCCTTCACAGCGGATGCCTTGTAGCCCTTCTTCATCGCCAAAAAGATTGCCAGCCCCGCGACTGCAATGCCAAGCAGGGCTCCGGTCAGATAACCGCCCATGAACAAGGCTGCCACGGAAACGCCGCCTGCGGTGATGGAATACAGAATTAACGGACCAGACGGCGGTATTAGGATTCCTGTTGGCGCCGAACAGATGTTTACAGCTGCAGAATAATTGGGATCATATCCCTCGTCCAGCTCCAGCGGGCTCATGATGGAACCCATCGCTGAGGTTGCTGCTACGGAAGAACCAGATACGGCGCCGAAAAACATATTTGCCAGTACATTTGTAGCTGCCAGATATCCAGGTACCCAGCCTACCAGCAGTCTTGCAAGACGGACCAGCCGCTTTGCAATCCCTCCCTTGTTCATAATGTTGCCGCCCAAAGAAAAGAACGGAAGAGCCAGAAGGGAGAAGGAATCGCAGCCGGAGAAGCATCTCTGTGCAGCTGTCAACGCGAAGATATTCCCGTCCATACCGCTCATGATTGCAGTAATAATGGAAGCGATACCAATTCCCGCCGAAATTGGAACGCCTGCAAACAGCATAACAAAAAATGAACCAAACAGTATTAACGTAGCCTGAACAACCATGCTTATTTCCCTCCTTTGCTGTCAGCCAAAAGCTGTATATACTTGATTATACGGGCAATCACAATGAAAATGCCTGAGATTGGAAGACATCCGTACAGCAGTCTAAACGGGATACGCATCACGGAGGACTTGTTGGTTGCATTATTTGCAAGCTGCATTCCGCCGTAAATAAAAACATAGCACACAAAGAACAGAATCGCCGCCTCAATGAAAATCATAAGGACAGGGCGTACCGATCCTTTCACACGATCCTTTACCAAATCCAGCGCCAGATGCTCATCCTTGTAAAAGCAATAGGCAGAACCAAGCATGGAAGCCCAGATTAGCACGTAGCGGAGGAATTCATCCGTAAATGTAGACGGATTTTTTAAAATCCAGCGGGTAAAAATCTGCCATGTACCGCCCGCCAGAAGAGCAAACATGGCAGCGGCCATGATAAAGCGCATTACGGTATCCAGAAAAAAATTAAACTTTTTCAAAATCTCATCTCCTTCATGAAGTAAGCAACAGCATCCGGCTGGTTCCTACTTGCCGGCAGCCTGAATCTTCTCAACGATTGCATATACCTCTGCGTTGCTGGTCTTTAAGCCATTATAAATAGACTGGCATGCCTCCTGGAATGCCGCGGTGTCCACATCCTCTACAAAGGTAATGCCGTTTCCTTCCGCCGCAGTCTTAACCTCGTTCTCAAAATCCGCCCAGCGGGTCTTGTATTCGTCTGTTGCGGCCGCCGCAGTCTCTTTCATGATGTTCTTCTGGCTGTCGCTCATCTGATTCCAAACCTTGGTGGAGATTATGATGACGTCAGGAATACGGGTATGCTCATCATAACAGTAGTATTTTGTAACATCGCTGTGATCGCGGAGCGCGGTGATGTTATTCTCAGCGCCGTCGATTACTCCCTGCTGCAGGCCAGTATAAATCTCAGAGTAGCTCATGACCGTTGCGGAGCCGCCCAGCGCGTTCATCATGTCGATGGCTATCTGGCTGTCCATGGTGCGGATTTTCAAGCCCTTTAAATCAGCCGGTACTCGAATGGGTGTGTTGGCGGTATAGAAGGAACGGGAACCGGAATCCAGCCAGGTCAGTCCAATAAAGCCGTCGCCCTCGGTAATGTTGTAGAGTTCCCTGGCAATCTCACCATCCATAACCTTATAGTAATGATTCTTGTCGTTAAATACATACGGAACAGACAGAGCGTTCCATGCCTCGTTAAAGTTACCAAGGGTTGACGCGGAAACCTTTGCCATATCCAGCGCACCCGCCTGAATGGAAGAAACGTTGTCTGCTTCAGACCCCAATTGACCATTGGGAAGGATTTTAATGTTGATTGTTCCATTGGACTTCTCCTTTACTGCTGCAGCCCATGCGGTCATCTGGATGTGCACCGCATGATCCTCAGCCAGTCCATGGCTTAGCTTTAGATTAAAGGTCTGCTCAGACGCCGATGTCCCGCCGTTTCCTCCTGCCGTCTGCGAAGACGCCGTGCCTGATCCGCCTCCACATGCCGTCAGCATCATTGCTCCTGTTACGGCCAATGCCATCATTGCGTAATTACGTAATCTCATAAATACTTCCTCCTTTTAAATGGTTTCATTTATCAATCAGTCAACGCCTGCTTTGCGGCTGTCAACTGTTGCTTTTTATGCAGATATGGAATATCATCCGCGTTTTAAATTGCATGCTATTATTTTTTATTGCCAGTTACTATTTTGAAAAACATAGTGTTTTTTGCATAAAAATTTGATTGAAATACTGACTATTACATTGATAATCAACATATCTTTTGTTTATACAAACAAATTTTATCAGTTTTATATCATAAAAGTCCCATTCTTTTGTGATTAAAAACTTGCAAAATGTGATATTTAAGAATATACTTTTGGAAAAAGAAGAAGGTTTTTGATTTAAGCAAAGAGGGGGGAACTAGATGATTGTTCAGAAGATTGCACACTGCACTGATTCCATTCTGACTCAGGAGATGGCCCGCATCGGTCTTGAGGACTATGGAGTGGTTGTAACCTGGTACACAAACCAGAACAACAAGCAGTCTGTGGTCCACTCACACCCGTACCACGAAATCGTCCTGCCTGTTTCCGGAAGCAACGTACTCTACGCCTTTCAGGGGAGCCTTTACACCCTCCATCCTGGAGAGATGGTCTTTTTTCCCGCGGAAATTTATCATTCCGGACGTTATACGGTTACAGACATCGTATCTAACCGACTGGTTGTCCAGATTAGCGCGGAAATCTGGGATTATGCCATTCACGCATCCGGATTAATCAATCCGGATTGGCAGAAGAATATCGTTATTTTGAGCGCGGACGCTGTATCCGCCTTTGACCTGCGGGGGCATTTGGAGCGCATGGCCCAGATTACCTGGATTAAAAAAGCTTATCAGGAAACGGTGTTAAACTGTGAGTTGATGGAGCTCCAGCTTTTTATCAACCAACTCGTGGAGGAGCAGCATACCAAATCCCCCAGCTTAACCAGCGCGCTGATTTCCCGGGCTGTTGAATATATCCAGAAGCATTACACTGAGCCCACCCTTACGGTGGCGTCTGTCGCTGAAAATATCTTCATCAGCCGGGAGCATCTCTCCAGAGCTTTCAAGGAATACACTATGGAGAGCATTCACGGATATATCAACAATCTGCGAATGCAGCACTTTCGACGTGATGTTGCCGCCGGACACAGCGTGCTGGATGCCTGTACAAACAGCGGCTTTGCCAGCTATAACAGTTTCCTAAAGTCCTTTAGGAATCTATATGGAATGACTCCCACCCAGTATCGCGCGCAGCTTAATTCCATTGAAAAAAGGAGCCTTAATACTTATAATTCACTGGCCGGGGCATGCAGATTTGGAAACGACACTTAAATATATTTTTAATCCTTTTAGGAAGATGAAGCCAAAGAGTAGATTAAAAACTTCTATATCGATAACAGACAGGGCTTATCTTCAATTGTCTTCGGAAATTTATGTGATGTCATAAAATAAAAAGTACCAAAACCCTTGATTCAGCAAGGATTTCAGCACTTTTTGATAATGGAGACAACGGGATTCGAACCCGCGGTCTCTGCGTTGCGAACGCAGCGCTCTCCCAGCTGAGCCATGTCCCCATGAGTTATATTATAGCACAAATGGGAAAAATTACAAGAACATCCTGGAGTGGAAATCAGCTGTCCCTGACATACTATCATTGAGGTGATGAAAATGGACAGGGATTTAGAAGAAAAGGCAGCCAGAAAGAAATCAAATGAAATGTTCAACAGCATAACAGAAAAACAGAAACCGGAAAACCAGAACCAGACCCACAACTCCCGCAGGGAGGGAATGGGACCTAATACAAAGCGGAAACCTTGTTAAGCACAAAGTGGAACGCACAGCTGACGGAAAGCAATTTTCAAACACACCCTGGGGGTTCTGCCGGAATACAATTATCAGACATACCCCAGGACGTGAATGGACTTTTTCCACTATCCATTGCGTCCTGGGGTACTTTTGTTTTGCCGAAGTTACACGAATCATCCACTTATCCACAATAATGTGGAAAAGATTGTGGATAAAGTGTTATTATCTGAAAAATAAAACAGCTTATCCACATTTATATAAAAACTGGGACAAAACCCTGCCGTTAAGCGGCCAAAGTTTTGTCCCAATTCCTGACTTACTGAGCCTTATTTACAAAAGACTCACAGTCCGTGCATTCCTTCTGTGTGGGGTTTGCCTCATGTGTGCCAACCTTGATCCGGTCCAGGGTGCAGTAGTTTTCTTTCTGGTCATGGAACGTGCAGTTCTTGATGGTACATTCAATGCTCTCGTTTTTGCCATTTACCTTCATGGAAAAACCTCCTTTAAATTTGATTGGATTACATGTTTATTATCTGCACAAAACCGAAAAGTATGTAAAGCGTAAAATATATTTGAAAAATCTTTACTTTTGTTATATACTATGGACTAGCACATAAATAATACAAAAAGGATGGTTTTACTATGGCACTGTTAGAGACATGGAGAAATCTGGCGTATGGCGACGGCCTGGATGATAAAAAGAAAGAAGAATTGTGGGCTGGGTATTTTCAGATTGAAAAAGGGATTTATGAGCAGATTCTCAGCAACCCTGAGGAAGTGGTCACCGGAACTGTAAAAGAACTGGCAGAAAAGTATGAGACTGAGATCCTTATCATGACCGGTTTCCTGGATGGGATCAATGAGAGTCTTAAGGGATACGAAAACCCGATTGAGACAATGGAAGAGGATACCCAGGTCAAGATTGAGATTGACCCTGAGAAGCTGTATTACAATATGGTAGAGGCAAAGGCCAACTGGCTGTTTGAACTTCCGCAGTGGGACAGCATCCTTACTCCTGAGAAGCGCAAGGAGCTTTACAAGGCACAGAAGGCTTCCGGCACGGTCCGCAAGGGAAAGAAGATTTTCCCCAACGATCCGTGTCCATGCGGCAGCGGCAAGAAGTATAAGAAGTGCTGCGGTAAGAACGCATAGGATTCATATGTGTCTGAGGACATCTGATTGTAAGCCGCCTGTCCGGAGGGAGCTCCGGGCAGGCGCTTTTGCAGTATGGAAAGCAGGAGGATGAAGGATGGAGGCATACACTGGTTTTGCCGAGGTTTACGATGTATTCCAGGACAATGTGCCATATGAAGAGTGGTGCTCTTATGTGACAGGGCTTCTTAAGGAGTACCAGGTCATGGACGGCCTGGTGCTGGATTTGGGATGCGGGACCGGAAGCCTGACCGGGCTTATGGCAAGGTCCGGGTACGATATGATTGGGATTGACAATTCCGGGGAAATGCTCCAGATAGCCATGAACAAGCGCAATGCATCGGGGTTGGATATCCTTTACCTGCTCCAGGACATGCGCGGGTTTGAACTGTATGGAACGGTTAAGGCTGTCATCAGTATCTGTGATTCCATGAATTATATTATGGAATATCAGGAACTGGTGGAGGTATTCCGGCTGGTCAACAATTATCTGGACCCCAAAGGCGTATTTATTTTTGACCTTAACACAGAATATAAGTACAGGGAACTGCTGGCGGACAATACATTTGCAGAAGACAGGGAGGAGTCCAGCTTTATCTGGAACAATTTTTATGATGAGGAAGATAAGGTCAATGAATATGACCTGACCCTTTTTGTAAAAGAAGGGGAGCTCTACAGGAAGTTTGAAGAAACCCATTACCAGCGCGCATACGGTCTGGACCAGATCCAACAGGCAATCAGTGATGGGGGAATGGAATTCGTGGCTGCATATGACGCCTGCACCCGCAATCCCGTACAGCAGGACAGCGAACGGATTTACGTGATTGCGCGGGAAAAGGGTAAATAAGATAGGAGAGATACAATGTCAGATTATGTGATAAGAGCAACTGCGGCGGACGGTGAGATCCGTGCGTTTGCCTCCACTACAAGGGATTTGGTGGAAGAGGCAAGAAAGGCCCATAATACCAGCCCGGTAGCAACCGCTGCACTGGGACGGCTTCTCACCGCAGGAGTCATGATGGGTATTGACATGAAAGGGGAAAAGGACCTTCTGACCCTGAAGATACAGGGGGACGGACCCATTGGCGGACTGACCGTGACCGCTGATTCCCTTGGGAATGTGAAAGGATATGCCTTTAATCCCATGGTCATGCTGCCCCCTAATTCCAAGGGAAAGCTGGACGTGGGCGGCGCCCTGGGCGTGGGTGTCCTGAGTGTGATTAAGGATATCGGCCTGAAAGAACCATATGTGGGGCAGACAATCCTGGTGAGCGGGGAAATTGCAGAGGACCTTACCTACTATTATGCCACATCCGAACAGATTCCCTCCTCCGTGGCGCTGGGTGTGCTGATGAATAAGGATAATACGGTGCGCCAGGCTGGCGGCTTCATGATTCAGCTGATGCCGGGCGCGTCCGAGGCAGTCATTGGCAGGTTGGAAGATAAGCTTAAGGAAATATCCTCCATCACCACCCTGCTGGATGTGGGCAATACGCCGGAGAGGATACTGGAATATATTCTTGGCGGGTTCGGACTGGAGATAAATGACAGGACACCGGTGCAGTTTAACTGCAACTGTACCAAGAGCAGGGTGGAAAAGGCCCTGATCAGTGTGGGGAAAAAGGATATCCAGGAAATGATTGAAGACGGGAAGCCCATTGAGGTGAACTGCCATTTCTGCGGCAGGCATTATGAGTTCTCAACCCATGACCTGGAGGACATACTGGAACGCGCAAGATAGAAAAAGGGCAGAAAACAACAAGAGCCAATCATATGACTGGCTCTTACTTGTAATCATTTGAAATCAGATATAACTTACTTCAACTCTATCAATGATGATATATGTTTGAAAAAGGTACACTGTTGTTCATTGATTAAATTCTGGTTACGTTGGTAGCCTGAGGACCCTTAGCTCCGTTAACTACATCGAACTCAACCTCTGCGCCCTCATCTAAGGACTTGAAGCCTTCCATGTTCAGACCTGAGTAATGTACGAAAACGTCATTGCCCTGCTCGTCAGAAATAAATCCGTAACCCTTCTGGTTGTTGAACCACTTAACTGTACCTTTCATTACGATACCTCCAAAAAATATAAAAAAATTGTTCTGTTGCAAGTTATTTCGCAACTGTCCTTAGGATATCACAAATGTTGAAAAGTGTCAAACGTTTTTGGTTATAAAGCATAAACAATTTATACAAACCTTAGATTCTATTGTTCAAAGGTTAAAATGTGAAGAAAAAGGGGCAAAAGGGTGAATTATATGATATACTAACTGGCATAAAGGGTAAGAAAAGAAGGGATTTAAGAATGAAGGTTCAAAATATATGGAGGCATTATTGCACCATTACAAAACACAGGCGCCTGGTTCGCAGGCACTGTTTTAAAATCGGCCTGTATTGGCAGGGACTGACACACGATCTTTCCAAGTACAGCCCTGAGGAATTCTGGACCGGCGTCCGGTACTACCAGGGCGACAGGAGTCCGAACGCTGCGGAGCGGGAGGACGTGGGATATTCCAGGGCCTGGCTGCACCACAAGGGCAGGAATAAGCACCATTATGAGTACTGGATCGATATTTCCAACCACAAGGAAGATGGACTGGTGGGCAACAAGATGCCGGTCAGGTATGTGGCTGAGATGATATGCGACCGGATTGCGGCCTGCGAAGTGTATAAAGGAAAGGACTATACCAGCGCGGCCCCGCTTGAATATTATGAATATACAAAAAAGTATATCACCATCCATCCAAGGACAAGGGCGCTGCTGGAAAAGCTGCTCATCATGCTGAGGGATAAGGGAGAAGAGGCGACCTATGCGTATCTTCGCAAACTGCTGAAAAAAGGGACATATTAAGGCCGGCTAAGAAGCCGGCAAAGGAAAACGGCTGAGGAAAGCCGGTAACCGCCTATTCCTCAGGAAACAGCTGGCGGTCAATGATCTGGACCGCATCTTCGATACAGCCAGGACATGAACGCAGCGGCGTCCCGGTGTCCTCCCCTCTCAATTCACGGCAGGTAAGACTGCCGTTCTTTTTAAGGAAAGCCTTAAGGCAGGAGGCGGATGCCTCATACGAAGTCTTTTTGGAATCTGGCGCCTGCGTATGTCCGGTACTGCACTTCAGGCCGGACAATACGGCGGCGGCAGAGATTGCCCCGCAGGTCCCATCCATACAGCCCATCCCAAGGCCAAGTCCTTCCGTTATCCGGAACAGGGTCGTTTCATCCAATCCTGTTTTCTCCGTAAATGCGCATGCAACAGACTGGGCGCAGTTAAAGCCCCTGTCATGGAATGCGATTGCCTGTTTTGCTCTTTCTTTTCCTGAAATTCCTGACATAAGAAAATCTCCTTTAAAATATTGTTCATGTTTTTTTAACGACATGGTTCCGCCCTGCCCCGGACCGTGCAGGAAGATTCATTCCCAACGGTTGACGGAAAGAAATTTTTAAACACATTATGGGCCTGTCTTAACACTGCCTTGGGATATGCCTGAGCATGATATGGAACAGAAAACCGCCCAGCACAACTGATAAAAGATACAGTATGTTGCCTGGAACCGTCCCTATGGTCAGGGCAATCTGATGAAAGACAACCTGCCCATTGGGGTAATATGGGCTGATGTAGAACATATCGGCATTTCCATAAGGATGGGATGCCACATTGATGAAGGTGGCAGTAGCAGCACACCCGCAGAATAAGGGCAGCGTATCCGCGAATTCAGACAGGCTTTGTCCGCCCAGACCGGTAAACGCACAGTAAAGCCCAATGAAAATCAGGATAAAATGCCATATAAAGCCATGGAGTGTTAATACAAGATAAGGGTGCATCAGCCCGCTGGGTTCTGCCAGCGCCATCACGCCTCCTAATAAGGCAAAGTCCTGCAGGAAGGTATGGACTGCTTTAACAGAACGGCAGGACATATGCGGCTTTATGAATGGAAGCAGCAGGCACAGGTACATGGGAATGCTGCACAGCTGGAATGGAAAATACCACCAGTCGTATTGCCCGCTGTTGACAATATAATACAGGAATCCCTGCTTATAAATTTCACTGACAGCCAGAATCAGGCCGCAGGCTGGCAGCACCTGCAGATGTGTGCTGCGCGACAGTTTCCTTGCCAGGAAAATGGCGGCAAGGATACCTGCGCCCCCAAAGACAAGATGGAAGCCGGAATATGGGACAGGTGTCCTCATGGGCCATGACGACATCTGGAATAGGGCTTTTATAATGGTACTCATAGACAGCGCCTCCTGTGGGAACGATTATACAACATATACAGATGCATGACAACTCTTTCGCCTGGAATAAAATTATATTCAGGGGGAAAGCTAAAGAAACAGGAAAAATAATGGAAAGGCAGGAAAGAAAAGATATGGGATTTGTCATAGCGTTGCTGTCAGGTGCATTAATGAGCATACAGGGCGTATTTAATACGGAGGTAACAAAGCAGACCAGCGTATGGGTGGCCGCGGGCTGGGTACAGCTGACCGCGTTCATTACCTGTGTTGTAATCTGGCTTTTTACAGGAAGGGAGCCCATCGCAGGGCTGATGCAGGTATCGCCCAAATACGTCATGGTGGGAGGTATCCTGGGGGCCCTCATCACATACACGGTCATCCGCAGCATGGCCAGCCTCGGACCTGCCCAGACAGCCCTCTTAATCGTAATCTCACAGATTATCGTTGCATACGGGATTGAGCTGTTTGGTATGTTCGGCGTGGAAAAGAGTCCCTTTGCTTGGCATAAGCTCATTGGCGCTGCGGTTGCCATTGGCGGGATCATTATTTTTGAAAGATAAAAATTGGAAATAACTCTTGTATTTAAATAGGCTAACAGTTAGAATAGTACTATCAGGCTGGGATGGTACCCGTATAAAGGAGGGATACCATTCAGATGAGACTTATATCTTTAAAAACATGTAAGGTTCCTGCCATCGTCATATGCATGTTGGCTGCAGGCATATGCTATAGTTGTGGCGGGCATCCGGATTCTTCGGTAGGTTCCGGTTATGAAGGGATTGTCCTGGAGTTGGGAGATTCAGGTTCTGGACAGGATGGATTAGGAAATCCGGGTTCTGGGAAGGATGAACCAGGAGATTCGGGTTCTGGGAAGGATGAATCAGGAAATCCGGGTTTTGGAAAGGATGAATCAGGAAAGCCGGATTCAGGACAGGATGGATTAGGAAAGCTTGATTCAGGCCAGTCAGATCCGGGCCGGGGGGATTCCGCACAATCACCTGCCGCCATGGTTTATGTACATGTATGCGGAATGGTGGAACAGCCGGGCGTATATGGTCTTCCGGAAGGAAGCCGGGTATATGAGGCGGTTGAGGCGGCCGGAGGCATTAGGGACGGCGGCGCGGCAGATTACCTGAACCTGGCAGAGACGCTTAAGGACGGTATGAAGCTGGAAGTACCCAGCGAGAGCCAGGCCGAGGAATGGAAGGCACAGGGCATTAAGCCTGCTGCGGATCCTGAAGCAAAGGCCAGGCACATGGTGAACCTGAACACGGCTACCAGGGAGGAGCTTATGAGCCTTCGCGGTATCGGGGAGTCCAGGGCAGAGGACATCATCCGCTACAGGGAAACGTATGGCGGATTCCAGTCCATTGAGGATATCATGAATGTGTCCGGCATCAAGGACGCTGCGTTTGAAAAGATTAAGGACAGTATCACAGTATAAAAGATTTGGGCGGCCCGAGGTTTGATTTGGGCCGCCATTGATAGATAAGGGGAATGAACATGCCGAGAGTATTAGTTGTTGATGATGAAAAATTAATTGTAAAAGGTATCCGCTTCAGCCTGGAACAGGATGGCATGGAAGTGGATTGTGCATATGACGGCGAGGAGGCAGTGGAACTGGCTAAAAAGACAGAGTACGATATCGTCCTTTTGGATGTGATGCTTCCAAAACTGGACGGTTATGAGGTCTGCCAGGCCATCCGGGAGTTTTCCGACATGCCGATTATCATGCTGACCGCCAAGGGCGGGGACATGGATAAGATTCTTGGACTGGAGTATGGGGCGGATGACTATATAAGCAAGCCCTTTAATATCCTGGAAGTCAAGGCCAGGATTAAGGCAATCATACGGCGCAGCTCCAAGAACAGGCGCCTGAAAAAAGAAGAGGCCAACAACAGCGTCATTGGTCAGGGTGACCTTAAGATGGACACGGAAAGCCGCAGGGTATTCATAGGAGAGAGGGAGATTAACCTGACAGCCAAGGAATTTGACCTGCTGGAACTTCTGGTGCGCAATCCCAACAAGGTATACAGCAGGGAAGCGCTGCTGACCTATGTGTGGGGCAACAAGGCCATGGACAGCGGCGATGTCCGCACCGTGGACGTCCATGTGAGAAGGCTGAGGGAAAAGATAGAGCCAAGCCCAAGCGACCCAAAGTATGTACATACGAAGTGGGGCGTTGGATACTATTTCCGTGTAAAGGGCTGAGAAACGGTTGGGAGAACGGCAGAATCGGCTGAGAAAACAGCTGGATTGGCTGGGAGTACGGTAGGATAGACTGAGAGGATGACATAAAGATGACAGAGAATGGCAAATACAAAATCAGGACAGCGGTGCCGGATGATTTGGATCAGGCGGCACAGGTGGAACTGAATTGTTTCCCGGCGGCAGAGGCAGCTGACAGGGCAGCCTTAAAAGCGCGCCTGGAGGCATTTGGGGAAAGCTTCCTGGTGGCGGAAGCGGACGGGCGGATCATTGGATTCATTAATGGCGCGGTTACAGATGAAAAGACCATTGCGGACGAGATGTTTGAGGACATTTCCCTGCATGATCCGGATGGGGCGTTCCAGAGTATTTTCGGGCTGGATGTGATTGAGGAGTACCGTCATATGGGAGTTGCTTCCAGGCTTATGGAGGCCATGATTGAAACCGCAGGAAAGCAGGGCAGGAAAGGGCTTATACTGACATGCAAGGACAGGCTGATCGGTTATTATGAGAAGTTCGGGTATGTGAATATGGGTGTTTCAAAGTCAGTTCACGGCGGGGCTGTGTGGTATGATATGGTACTGGAGTTTTAGCGGATGAAGATTACCCTTGTAACAGTAGGAAAGATAAAAGAACGGTATTTTGAGGATGCCATAAAGGAGTATTCCAAACGCCTTGGCCGTTACTGCAGGCTGGATATCATCCAGGTGCAGGACGAGAAGACACCGGACGGGGCCGGCGAAGCAATGGAACGCCAGATTAAGGATAAGGAAGGACAGCGCATCCTTTCCAATATTAAAGATGGGGCTTATGTGATTGCCCTGGCCATTGAAGGCAGGATGTTATCCAGTGAGGAACTGGCATCCAGGCTTCAGAAGCTGGGAGTGGATGGCATAAGCCATATTGTGTTTGTGATTGGAGGTTCCCTTGGACTGTCGGAAGAAGTGATGAGGCGGGCGGATTTCGCGCTGAGTTTTTCAAAGATGACATTTCCCCACCAGATGATGCGGGTCGTTCTGCTGGAGCAGGTATACAGAAGTTACCGTATCATGGCTGGGGAACCATATCATAAGTAAAGGCGAAAGGGAACGGATGTTCTTGGAAATAAAAGAGAATAAGAGTTATATTTTTAACCCCATGGGAGTGTGAGGCTTCCATGGGGTTTTACTGTTCGTGACAATAAAGTTCTTACAACGTAGGTTTTATTGCAGAGTCTGTGTTTCTTCTGGTGGGATATATTCTATCAAATCAGTCAGATTACACTCTAATACATAACACAGGCGTTTCAGAATATCAATATCCAGACGTTGTATCTTGTTATCCCTGTAATTTCTTAATTGTGTTCTCTGCATTTCTGTGCGAAAGGATAACTGATTGAGAGAAATGTTTTTTTCTTCTAATATTTCAGCTAAGTGAATTTTTATATCGCCATAACCATCTGAACTGACAGGAAGCTGGCGTAAAGGATTTTCTTTCTTGGGCATGGCGGCACCTCCGGTTTTTATTATATTTTATCCAGAATTTAATTGTAAGATTGAGGGTTGTATGGTATATTTATATATGGGGTATATATATGCTCAATATAAAGTAAGAGGTTTACAGGAAAAAGATAAAGGAGATTTGAGTATGTTAATGAATGAGTTGTTGGAAAAGGAAAGTCATTCCGTGGAATATTCATGTTCTGTTGGGGCTGTCAATATTCCGAAAGAGAGAAATCTATATACGGTTCTTCGGAGAAAATACAGCAATCTGGCAAAAGAAGCTGTTTCACAGTTTTCTGCTCTTTATGACAGCTATACGAATTGCGATGATATTCTGCGGAAATCTTCTTCTGACTTTCAAAAGAGTATCTGTCCTGTGATTGATGAAATCAAGAAAGAGCTTATCAGTATTGAACGTTATGACTGGGACTATGACACGATTTATCAGTATGCAAATGAACATGGATATCTGAATCCCTTTTATGAGGCTTCGGATTCTGTCTGTGATAAAATCATTTCTGTAAATGAAGACCTGGAGGCACAGAAACAATATCGTCAGGAGCGGAAAGATAATCGTGCCAGATGGGAAGGCGGCAGTTTTGGCGGTACGGTTGTAGACAACTATGCACATCAGGCAGAACTGGGAATGATGAACATTGCAGAAGGTATAGGACACAGTATATGGAACGCCGGAGCAAATTCCGTCAGCAAAATGGTGGCAAATTCAGAACTGAAACAGATATTTGCAGACACGAAAACAAGGACAGTTATTGAGAAGGGCGTTTTTGAAGCGGCATTTGCTCTGCATCATGTATTGATAAAACTTATTTCAGACGCAAGGCAGGAAACGCTTTGGAGTATACCGTCTGAAAGTGATATAGCGACAGCACAAAGACTTTTAAACAACATAAAAAGCGGCGCAGTTCCAAAAGAGAAAGTAAATCAAATCTATCAGGAAATTCTGGTACTGAATCCATACAATCTGGAACTGTTTGAAAATATGCTTTCCGTATTTGGAGATGAAAGCGGAGAACTGGGAACACTGGCAGATTATTATGGCGTTGCCCTGCAGGATTCCAAAGACCGTCAGGCACTCCGATATGTAAAAGATATTCAGGGAGAAACCGAAGAAGATTCCGTAAAAGCAAAGGAGAAGCTGATTGAATATTGCGGGACTTTAAGTCTGCCTGTTACAGACGAACTGGATTGCATGAAATATATCAATCAAAGACTGGAAGACTTTGACCTGCAGTATCGGACAGTGGATGGCGTTGTCTGTTCTACCAGAGACTCTGCTGATTTTGCTCGTAAAGAGTTACAGGAAATACAGTCTTTCTTTAGAGAAATTGTGCCGCCTACATCAGAGTCGTTGCTTGACTATGAGGCTGATTTGTTGGAAAAGAAAGCGGAGTTTGAAGAACAGTTCCAGTCGGAATTGAAGCAGAAGTATTTAGATAAGTTAGATGGATACCTATCTGATTTTGACAAAAAATTCTGTACGACAGGACTGCTGAGAAAAGTAGACCGCAAGCAGGCCGGAAAAGACAGACTGTTAAAGGCAATGAAAAAAGCGGACACTTCATCTCTGGAAAAAATTGAGGAGGTCAGAAAGAGTATGGAGGAGCTATTGCCGAAACTTGGGTTAGTCCAGGAGGATACAGCCGAAGCAGTTCAATATCTGGAAAAGCAGAAGGATAAAATCTTAAACCCGAAAAGCGGAATGGATATGATAAAAGGGCTTGGAAAGCTGTTCAAAAAATAAACTTGTGGACAAAAGGAGAAATCATGAAGAAGATACTGTTGATTCTTGCGGCAGTCGTCGGAATAGTGGTTCTTGTATGGCTGTTATCTTATGTGATTGGATTTTTATGGGAACTGTTTTGGGTGGTGGCAGCAATTTCCGGCATTGTATATATGGTTAAGAAATTCGGATAATCTGTTTTGCCGGAAGTGATACATATAGAACTACGAAGAAGTGAAAAATCAGTGTGAAAGTGGCGGCGTTTGCCGCTTTCATACTGTAAATATGCCAAAAAGATACTATGAAGACATTGTAGATAAGAAACCAAAGGAGAATTTTATATGAAGAAGATTTTACCTATTGCTGTTGTTGTAGTGATACTTTTATTGATTGGAAAAATAATCATGTCGGGAGAGGCCAGTGAGTTAGAAGAAGATATTGTCAGTCAGGTGGAGCAGGGCAATTACTATGCTGCACTGCAGGACGCAAATGAGATAGAGCTAAAGGGAGAAAAAATATCTAAGAAAATATCCAAACTGATTGAAGATGTCAAACTTCATGAAGCCGCTGAAAAAGAAATGGAAAAGTATTCCCAAATGAACCTGGGAAAAATCAAGGCGATTTTGGATGAAATGAATGGGAGCTATAAAAAGTATGATAGATTCAAAGCTGATGTTGAAAATCTAAAAGAGAGGGTGGAATCATTAGAGGAATATGGAAATGAAGGAGCCAAAGTGGCTGAAACAGTAGGGAAACTGATAGAAGACGGAGAGATTGAAGAGGCCAGAGAACGAATCAATGAATATATGGCAGATGAAAGATACGAATATATGCCGGACAGCCTGCAGGGTGCATTTTATGATTATATGCTGCAGATAAATTTCAGATAAGCGGATTTTAAGAAAATAAAATAGTGTAAATATATATTATCTCTATGTATAAAACCTGACAGGAGGTGATAGATATGCACGCAGGAATCTTTTTGAGCGCATGTGTCATAACAGTGGGCGTACTGGCGGCATTGGAAACACTGTCGGCGTAACAGAAAAAGCGTGGCAGTTTCCGAAAACGGCGGATAGCAGAAATGTTATCTGCCTTATTTTTGTGCAAAAAGGAGTATAAGATGGAACGATATACAAACAACACAATGACGGTAGAACGAAAAGGCGTATTTGACAAGAGCCGGAAAAAGCGGTTTGAGCTGACTTTCACCTGCAAAGACAGTAGACAGAAGAAAAGTATTCTGGTAATTGGTCTGAATCCGGCCAGTGATGACATCAGCATGATAGATACCACAACCACATTTATTCTGAATAATTTAATTCCTATGGGCTACACCACCGTAACAATCTGCAATCTTTACGGAGAACTGTTTAAGCAGCGTCTAAAGCCCTCAGAGGTACCAAACAATACAGAGAACAGGAAATATCTGGAAGAGGTATTAAAGCGTGGATTTGACACGATTCTGCTTGGATATGGCAATACATTCCTGACAAATAAATTTGTGAAAGAGGAAAAGGCATATCTGAGGAAACTTCTGAGCGGCTATAAAGATAAAGTGGTGGATATTGTGGATGATAAGGGGGAATATGAGAGACTGACAGCAATCCATCCCCTGATGGCCGGAAGATATTTTCCTGGCAGATGGACGTTACGTTCGTTTGTATTTGAGAAGGAAAAAACGAGTGATGAAAAGATGCCAGACGGCATGAAAAAGGCGGATGGCGAAAAAGTGCCGGAAAAAACAGCAAAGGCCAGAGATGGAAAGCAGTCAGAGAAAATAAGAAAACCCGCAAAAGAGGAAGGAGAAAAGAAAACAGATGAAGAAAGCGGTTCGAATCAGAACAGTGAGCCAGTGGCACCTGCTGAAGCAACTGAATGATTATCTGGGAAAACGGAAAGTCCCGGAAGAAGTGATGAGGAAGATTTATCATATCCTTTGTTCTAAGGAACTTGGGAAAAAAGGTTTTCTCGTTCTGTGCCTGGATAAGCTCAAAGACGATTGGTATGGAATAGAAGAGGCGGTCGGAATGTACCCCAACAAGATAAAAGTGAAGGAAGATATTGATGAGATACTGACAAGAAGCAGAAGGGGAAAGCTCCGAAGCTGGTATGTGTCATACATAAAAATGGGTAGCCAGAAGATTCCGTTAATCTATACAACAAAAAAACAGAGCGATTACAGGAGGAATGAAGCGTGACAGGGATTCGATTTCAAAGTTGGGAACATTTTCTGTACTATGTGCAGAACAGAGAAGGCATCACACCAGGGGCAGGATGGAGCAATGTTTCCATATTGTCTGACGCAGACTATCTGGAGGCAGATGAATGGGAAGGGCTTCAGAAGATGCTGTCTGCTGCCGATTACGAAGAATTGGCAGGGAAGAAACATACCATAGAGGTGAGGTCATTCCGTATGCCGGAAGAAAGTGGACGGATGATTTTCTATGCGGTTGGCGAAGAAGACGCAGACGGCGGCTATCTGTGCGGAGGTTATGGAATTATAAATGAATCAGATATAGAAGACAAAAATAACCGCTTCAGGCCAATGCCGGAGGAATCGGACAGGAAGAAGGATTATCATTATATTGGAACGGAACGGGACTACTGGGAAAATTATCCGGTTCTGCAAACGTATCTGCCGGAAAAGATACTGGAATACCTTGCTTCACAGGTTGCCATACTGGACAGCAATTATGGAGCGGACAGAGATGTGCAGGGCGGTATGGGAGGCTTCTGTGCTGTTATCCCGAAACTGGATGAAGCCGCAAAGAAAGCCTACCGGCAGATACTGGAGAAGCATTATATCCAGGAATCTATGTATGAATATCTTGATACGGTCACGGTCGGCGGCACAGACTGGGTAGAAGCCCTGTATCTTACCAACAATGACTATGGAATCATATTGATTTACCAGAAAGGAGGCGAAGCATGATTTTAGGATTTTTAGCGGCTGTGGGAAGTACCATAGCATCCACCGTTATTATTGAATCCGTGACAGCAGGCGTTGGACTGGGAATTTCCATCTATACAGCGTCAAAGTGTGCGAAGCAGAGTGGCAGAACACGGAGAAAGTAGGGGCAAAAAGAATATGTGGGGATTGGCGGTCAATCAACACATATTCTTTTTTTGTTGATTTAAAATATTACCATAAATTTAATTTGGTATCAAAATCATCTATACTTTTAAAAACCTTGAGATTGTCAAAGTCAATGGATTCTTTGTTCTCATCTAAGATATATAGAAATAATTCTTTTGCTAATTTTTTAAAATCGATATGCTTCATTTTCATTATGTATGGTAAATTGCTTCTTGTGCTAAGTGTACATAGCTTTAAAAGAATACTGCGAATCTGGAGTATACGCATTTGCTGTGCCGATGGAAAGTCAGAAATACCGGCATGAATAATCTGGGCGAAAAAAAACTCCACATCCTGAATCGATGAAGAGTCATAATATTTTAAAACGTTTCTGATTTTATTATAGGTAATTTTATCTGAAGTATAATAATTGGCAGTTAAGATAAAAATGTTACAAAAATATGGTGGGCATTGATAGCGGAATTTTCCAGGGGGCTGTAAAAAGGATAAATTGTCATTATCTTTTTTTGTGATTTCAAAAAACAACTGGAATAAACTTTGTTTCCATTTATTATTGCAGCCTTCATCTGCAGTTTTGCTACTATTAACTTTATGGTAAATTTCTGGGCTGTTAAGAAGTTTTTCCTTACTTATAAATTTTACATTTGGATTGTTCATCTTCAATCTTCCTCCTTAAAAATGGATAAATTGTTAATGGTGCTATAATGTATTGTTCTGAGATGAGAATTAAATGTTAAATGACATGGAATAAAGAACAATAAAGAACGTGTTAGTCAAACCTTCCCCTTTTTTCTATAAAAAAGTGATTTTTGGGTAGAGTATTATGCCTTTGGAGGCTGTAAAATAAAGCTACAAAAAATAACAGGAGGAAAATAATGAAAGATTCTAATATACTTCACAGCGAAGTGAGAAAAACATTTGAAACCCTGATAGAGTCAGGAGTATTTACAGAAGTTAGAATATTAAACACCAAACAAGGGACTCTTTCAGGCTATTACAATGATGTAGATAAGCTGATTGAGCATATCCAGCGTTATGACAGGCAGTACAATATTTACATCACAATGAACGCTTTAAGAGAAGGAATCGAGGCCAGAGGCAAGAACCATCTAAAGAGTTATGCGAAGAATACAACCAGCGACAAGGAAATCCGATGTCGTAGATGGATTCTCATTGACTTAGACCCGGAACGTCCGGCCGGAATCTCCAGCACAGAGCAGGAGTTAAAGCTGTCTGAGGAATTGGGCAGGAAAATTCAGGGTTATTTAACAGACTGTGGATTCCCGGAGCCTGTAACCGCATTAAGCGGAAACGGCTTTCATCTTTTATATCCTGTGGAACTTCCCAATACACCGGAAATGACAAGTCTGGTAAGGGGCTTTCTTGGCGCATTGGATTCAAGGTTTTCTACAGAGCAGGTAAAGGTCGATACAACAACCTATAATGCGGCCAGAATTACAAAGCTTTATGGTACAGTTTCCTGCAAGGGAGACTCCACAGAAGAACGTCCACACAGGCGTTCCAAAATCCTGTATGCACCAAAGAAACGAGTGCCGGTAACGATTGAGCTGTTACAGCAGATTGCGGCGCAGTGTGTGGAGAAAGGGAATAAAAAGAAAACAGTGAATAGAAATGAGAAACGTGAGCCTGCCAGAAGCATATCAGGGAGCAAGATGGAGTTTGATTTGCGTTTATGGCTGGAATCCCATGAGATTCCCGTCGCAAGGGAAAAGCAGGTAGAGAATGGCATGTGCTATGTTTTGGAGTCCTGCCCATGGAATCAGGAACATTCCAAGGACAATGGGGCTTATGTCATACAGTTTGATGATGGTGGGATTGCGGCTGGCTGTCACCATGATAGCTGTAAGGAAGAAAACTGGAAAACCCTCTGGCGTATGCTGGAGGGTGAGAAGCCTATGCCGTCAGTGAAAAAAGCAAAGACAGAGAATCTTCCGTCAGCAGAAAAAGAAAGCCCGGTGGATGTTCTTTTAAGACTGATAGAGGAGCAGGGGCATATTCCGTTCCGAAGCACAGAAGGGGAGGCTTTTATCCAGATTCCAAACAAGGGCAGTTTTGTGAATTATCCGCTTAAATCGGAATATTACCAGATGTGGCTGAGGAATTTGTATTATCAGACCTACAACCGGGGCAGTCGGAATGATATGATTCAGGCAGTCATGGAAACTCTTGTGGCAAAAGCGCACTGCCAGGGAAAGGAATATCCGGTATACAATCGGTTTGCTTTCCATGAGGGCCGCCTGTATTATAACCTGGCGAACGAAGATTCCGCTGTGCTTTGTGTTGACGAGTCGGGAACGAAATGCTGCAATGAGCCGCCGGTCAGGTTGATAACAAGAAAAACCTTACGCCCGCAGCCTATGCCGCAAAAAGGGGAATCGTTTAGGAAACTGATGAGTAAATATTACCATTTTGCCAGTAAGCCAGACCGGATTCTTCATAACGTTATATTGGTTGTCAGGCTCATAACAGGGATTGAGCAGCCTATCGTTATCTACAAAGGCGGCAAAGGCTCCTCAAAAACCACTTCCATGGAAATGGATAAACGCTGTCTGGATATATCCAGCAACAATGTAACGGTCATGCCGAAAAATGAGGAGGACTTTCTGCTTCTTCTGGAATCACAGGATATTGTCTGTCTGGACAACATGGATTCCATTACAAAAAGTCAGGCAAATATTTTCTGCCAGGTAGTGACGGGGGCAACAGCGGTTAAGAGAAAGAAGTATTCAGACAGCGAATTGTGCGAGATTAATATAAAGTCTGTTGTGTATATGAATGGAATCCATCTGCTTTCCGACCGTTCCGATTTCCTTGACCGCTGTGTATTTCTGAATATGAAAGCCATATCATCAGAAAAACGCAGGAGCAAAAAAGACGTCATGGAAGAATTTGAAGCGGATAAGCCCTGTATCCTTTATAGAATGTTTGAGTGTCTTTCCAGAGCTATGGAAATTGAGCCTTTGATAGAAGTAAATATAGACGACCGACTTCTTGATTTTTTAAAATGGGGGTGTGCCGTAGCAGAGGCTATGGGGTATGGACAGGAGAAATTTTTAGAGGCATATCAGAAAAACCGTACTCGTCTGAACGAGGAGCTTTTGGAAGAAGATGAGGTTGCCGGGGCGGTCATGGATTATCTGGAGGAATCCGGGAATTTTGAAGGGGCAATGAGCGAACTAAGCGCAGAATTGTCTGAAATGCTCTATGAAAAAGGAGTGTATGCCAGCAATAAAATCAAACAGGCGAACCACTTATCAAGGAGATTAAAAGAACTGGAGACCGGACTGCACAATGTTGGGATTTCCGTGGAGATAGGGAAAAACAACGGAAAACGTTTTGTAAAAATCAGCAGAGAGAACACAGAATAAGACGATAAGGACAGTAAGGACGATAAAAAACAGAAAAAAGGTAGAGAAGTCTGTTGATAAAAAAGCAGCATTACTTAATGTGTATAATTTTTTTTGATAAAAGACCGTCCTTACCGTCTTTATTGTCTTGCTTAAAAAAACATGCCTGTATATTGGAGGAATCTGGAAGATGAATGAGTTAAAACAAGAGGAATGGCTGGAAACGCTTATGTCAATCCTGTCACAGCTTATTGTTGAGTTCTATTTAAAAGAGAAGGAATCGTAATTACATAAGAAAAATACAGACTGGGAGTTTCAGGCTCCCGGTCTGGAAGCATAGATAGAATATATATTATAGATTTGAAATATAAGATAGAAAGGCAGGGACAACAAATGTCTGACACAATGATAAAAAAAGTAGCAATTTATTGTCGTGTATCAACGCAGGAACAGGCAGAGGAAGGGTATTCTCTTGAGGAACAGCAGCGTTTAATCCGTGAATATTGCCAGCAGAAGAATTATGAAGTGGCAATGGTTTATGAAGACGCCGGAATCAGTGGAAAGGATATCCGCCACCGACCGGCCATGCAGCAGCTTTTGGAGGACGCCTCTAAAAAGAAGTTCCATCTGGTCATGAGCTGGAAGATAAACCGAATTAGCCGGAAATTATCAGATGCCATTAAAATTGTAGAAACGTTAGAGAAATATGGAATTGGCTACCAATCTTATTCAGAACCTTTTGAGTCCAGCACGCCAGCCGGGAAAATGCAGTTTCAGATGATGGCGTTGGTTGGCGAATTTGAACGAAATACCATTGCCCAGAATGTTAAAATGGGCATGAGAGCAAAAGCCATGTCCGGGGAATGGTGCGGTGGGATTCCACCATTTGGATATTGCTGGGTGACAATGGAGGGTACGGAAAACCATGGAAGAAGAAAGTCAAGACTGGAGGTGGTGGAACGAGAGGCGGAGGCAGTGCGCCTTATGTTCCAGCTCTATGCCTCCGGAAAGGGATACAAGGCTATTGTGGGACGGATTAACAGGGAAGGCTATCGAACTAAGTTGGATAACGCTTTTTCAGTGGCACAGATAAAATCAATTCTCACAAATCCGGTATATATTGGGAAGGTGCGTTATGACGTAAGGAGAGACTGGAATGAAAAACGAAGGAACAATATCAATCCCAATCCTATTGTTGCAGACGGAAAACATGAAGCAATCATATCGGAGGAGTTATGGGAACAGGTTCAGTTTATGATTTCGCAGAAGAATGGAAAGCCAGCCAGAATCTACGACGGGGAATATCCGCTGACAGGTATCCTAAAATGCCCTCAATGTGGCGCAGGCATGGTGATTTCCAGGACAACGAACCGAAACAAAGACGGCAGCAAACAGAAGCTTACCTATTACGCCTGTGGGAACTGGAAAAATAAAGGAACCACCGTATGCCACAGCAATATGGTCCGGGTAGAAAAAGCGAACACGTTTGTGTACAATCAACTGGATAAACTGTTAAGCGACGAGAAATTCTTTAAAGAGGTTGTGGGCAGAGTTAACCGGGAGCATAGAATCTTAAAGGAAAACGCCATAAAGGAACGGGAAGTCCAGGAAAAGAGCCTGGAAAAAATCAAGGTTCGCCAGCAGAGAAACCATGAACTTTACGAAGACAGCGAGATTTCCAGGGAGGAATTTTTAACACGCAGGGAGGAATTAAACCGGCAGCTATGTGAACTTCGTGAAAAACAGACGGAAACATCCATGGTGATTCTGGAAGAAGGGAAAAAAGAAATTCCCAAAGAAACCATCAGGGAGATATTAAAAAATTTCAGCAGGATTTTGTCCAGCGACATTGACCGTACCATTCGGAAACGTCTGTTACATCTTTTGATTTCAGAGATTACAATCGACCAGTACCGGAACATTGATTCCATTAAATTGAAGCTATCAGATGAGCTGATTCAGTTTCTGCAGGGCTATGGCGGCACACCACCAGACGGTGCGCCGTCTGTTTTTATGTTTCGGGAACTGGGGATTAAGACCATGGATTTGGAGCTTGTGTTATCGTAAATAAATTTTATCAGAAAGAAGGATGAAAAGGTGATGAAAAACAATTTGAACCGGTATCTTGCGGCAGAATATGAAAATTTGAAATCAGAGCTGGAGCAGAGGGAGTTTGTGGAAAAAATAAGGTTCCTGATGATGGCAAAGGATAAAGATTTTACAGATTATTATTCCACCCATAGCCTGACAAAAGAAGAATTTTATTCAGTCCTGGATACTTTATATGGAATGAATAATCTGTGGATGTTGTCAGGATTTATCCGTCAGAACAGACAGGTCTTGTTTCAGGAAGTCCGAAGTAGCATGAACGGCCTGAAAAGTCCGGATTTCACGGAAACGTGCAGATTTGGAAAGGAAACCATGCTGTCAAGAATGTTCCAGGTCATGGAAAGATTTCAGTTAAATAACTGTATGGTGGCAGAGGATGCGGGTTCGGGTTATACTGTGGCTACCCGGAGGATGAAAGCATACTCATTTACAACAAGGAGTGGGAAAAATGTGCCGCAGATTATCCTGCAGGGGAACTGGGTGGAGCAGTGGGGCTTTGAGATTGGCTGCAGCGTGTCTGTGGAGTGTTACCAGAATAAGCTGGTTATCCTGAAGGATTAAAAAGGAAAAAATGCCGGGAGACAGGTTCTCGGCTTATTGTAATTTGCCGGAAGTCTGTGTATAATAGAAACAGATAACAGGGATTTTGAAAAATACACATTTTTTCCGGCAGTGGTTTATGGAAAGAAAGCAGGTGGATAAAATGGGAGACATGGAAACAAAGCAGACAAAATGGGAAGAATTAAGCATATCCAATGATTTCCTGTTTGGCAAGGTCATGCAGAATCCGGAATTGTGCAAAGAGTTACTGCAAAGGATTCTCCCGGATTTGAACATTGAACGCATTGAATATCCAGAATTACAGAAAAGTATCAACATGGATATGGATGCCCGCAGTGTGAGGCTGGATGTGTATGTAAAAGATGAGAAAGAAGTGGTTTACGACATAGAAATGCAGGTAAGCCATACCAAGGAACTTCCTAAGAGAAGCCGGTATTATCAGAGTATGATGGACCTGCAGCTTATTGATAAAGGGCAGCTTTATGATGAGTTAAAGCGAAGCTATGTTATATTTATCTGTCCATTTGATTTATATGGGAAAGGGCGGCATATTTATACCTTTGAAAATATCTGTAAAGAAGACGGCAGCATTTCTATGGGTGATGAGGCGGTAAAGATATTTCTCAACGCAAAAGGAACTCTGGATGATGTGAGTGATGAATTAAAGGCGTTCCTTGATTATGTGGCAGGGAAGAAGCCGAAGGATGCCTATGTGGAGAAGCTGGAAGAAGCAGTAAAAGAGGCCAAGAAGAATAGAGAATGGAGGCATGAGTATATGACGTTGTTAATGAGAGACCAGGAGAATGTGAAAAAAGGTGAGGAAATGTTGGCAAAATTAATAATACTTTTAAGTGAAGATGGCCGTTTATCAGACGTTATCAAAGTATCACAGGATAAAGAGTATCGTCAGGAACTTTATGTGGAATATCATATCATTTAAAAGCAGAGCATCACAGGGCAGAAAATTTAAAAGGTTTTCTGTCCGTAATAATATTACGAGATTTTTCGCACTTGGGTATGATATGGAGAACCGTACCATAAGTAACAGGGACGCCAGATGACAGGAGGACAGGAACAATGGGGGACAGGCAGGGGGAGGAATCGCCCAAAGCAATTATTTTCACAGGCATTCAGGCAAGTGGGAAATCCACTTTTTTTAAACAGCATTTCCGGTCCGGTTTTGTACATATTAATCTGGATACGCTGCATACCAGGAATAAAGAGGCGGCGATATTAGAACAATGCCTGCAGAACCGGGCATCCTTTGTTGTGGATAATACAAATCCAACCGCAGATGACAGGCAGCGGTACATAAAAGCAGCCAGGGAGCATGGGTACCGGATAGAAGGATATTTTTTCCAGTCCATTGTGAGGGACTGTGTGGAGCGCAATTCACACCGTTCTGGAAAGGCGTGTATTCCCGGAAAGGCAATTGCCTGTACCTCAAACCGCCTGGAACTTCCTTCCTATGAGGAGGGATTCGACGCGCTGTATTTTGTGCGGATTCAGGATGGCGCATTTGCAGTTGACAGGTGGAATGAAGTTTCAGACACAATGTAGTACTGCCTTGCATAAGGCGGTACGGAATGGGGGAACGATAATGATTTTTGACGAATTAGATACAAGTATGCGCAGGTTTGAGACATCCCTGGACCAGACCGTCCTTCCGGAACTTTACATGGCGGTGAGGATAGACGGGAGGAATTTTACAAAGCTGACCAAGGAGACCTGCCGATTTGAGGCGCCGTTTGACGTCCGTTTCAGGGATGCCATGGTTGATACGGTCAGGCATCTGATGGACTGCGGGTTCCGTATTGTATACGGTTATACCCAGAGCGATGAGATTTCCCTGCTGTTCCACCCAAAGGACAATACCTTTGGCAGGAAGACAAGGAAAATCAATTCGGTCCTGGCAGGGGAGGCCAGCGCATTTTTCTCCCTGCATCTGGGGGTATTGGCCTGCTTTGACTGCAGGGTGGTGCCGCTGCCCAATCTGGAATGCGTGCGGGATTATTTTTCCTGGAGGCAGGAGGATGCCCACAGGAACTCCTTGAATGCCCACTGTTACTGGCTGCTGCGCAGGGAGGGAATGTCCCCCAGGGAGGCCACAAGGGAAATTGAGGGAAGGACCGTTGCTTTTAAGAATGAACTTCTGTTTTCCAGGAATATTAATTTCAATGATCTGCCCAACTGGCAGAAACGGGGAGTGGGCTTATACTACTCCTCCTATGAGAAGAAGGGATATAATCCGGTGAAGGATGAGACGGTAACCAGCATCCGCAGCAGGCTTGATGTAAATATGGACCTGGAAATAGGCCAGGCGTATACGGACTGGGTCATTTCCCTGATTCCGGAAGATTAAAAAGGATTAAGAATGCTTCTGTAAAAAGCATGAGGTTTTTTGGACCGCGGCAGCCATGGTATAATGGACACGCCGATGGTAAATTGAAAAACATGATAAGGAGGCCCTGTTTTTATGAGGAAATATGTTATAGCTGCATAGCATGGGCTTGTGCAGTGAAAATAAAGTAATTGTATAGCCTTTGCTATTCCGGACCGTATAATAGTTTGGGAGGCAGCGATGCGCTATCAGAAAGCAAATGAGATTCTTCCGGTGGAACTGGTGGAGTTGATTCAGGATTATATTGACGGGGAATACGTATATATCCCCAGAAAGCAGGAAAATAAAAAGGGCTGGGGGGAAACTTCCCGGGCAAGGGAGGAACTTCAGTCAAGAAATATAGAAATATTTGTAAAATATAGTCAGGGATTGGGAATAAAGGACCTGGCAGAGCAATATTTCCTGTCGGAAAAAAGCATACAGAGGATTGTGCTTCAGGAACGGAAAAAGAGTGAAGGGAAGCAAGGCAGCGTACCGGAATAGCGGATACGCTGCCTTTTCCTTGTTTCTGGTTTGAGTTTGAGGTTCATATCCGGGTCCGCGGATGATAGAGTGGGTTGCGGAGGAAGATTTGAGATGAAACAGAATAATAGGAAAAAATGGATTATAATGCCGGAATCACTTCCGGTCGTATTGAGACGGTGCCCGAAGTGCGGAAAAAAGACAGAGTTTGGGAACAGCGGAAAATTCCGGGTCAATGCAAACGGGCGCATGCTGGACATATGGCTGATTTACCGCTGTAAGACGTGTGAAACATCCTGGAACATGACCATATATGAGCGCGTGGCACCGGACCGTCTGAATGAGGAGGAATACAGGCGTTTTCTTGATAATGACATGTATCTGGCAGCGGAATATGGAAGCAGCCCGGCTATATTTGCCAGGAACCGGGCAGACTGGACGCTTCCGTCCAATGAGTATACGGTACAGGCAGTGGACACCACGGCGCCGTGCAGGCGCGAAGGATGGGATGAAATCCAGATAAAGCTGGGAGGATGCATAACCCCCAGGCTGGACACGCTGTTTGCAAGACAGCTGGGGATTTCCAGAAGCCGGGTGAAACGTCTCTGTGAGCAGGAAGTGATACGGGGGCCGGAAGGAAAGGCGGAGGCCAATGCCAGGGTAAGGGACGGCCAGGAATTTTATGTCAGGACATCTTTGGAAATAGGCCAGGGCACAATGGAGAGGGCGGCAGGCGATATGGGTTGTATTTACCATCCCCATGATTTATACTAAAATGTGACAAAACCTGAGGGAAAAGGAATACGCTGCATGATACCTGCATTTGAATCACTATACCATCCATTAACATCGCGGCCCTTTTTAAGGGATGAATCTTATACGGAATATGCACCCTGCCCGGCCCTGCGCCCCTATATTGCATGTTTCTGGTCCATGGAAGGCAGCGGGAGAGGGGGAGATGTGCGGGTAATCCCGGACACCTGTATTGATATCATCATTGAAGTCAATCATTCAAGACAGTCCATTAAAACCAGGCTGTGCGGGCTGCAGGATTTTTCCGTGCTCATACCCCACAGGATGACAGGGGATGAGGTGACCAGCTTTGCAGTCAGGTTCCATTTTTGGGCGGCCAGACTGTTTCTGGATTTGGATCTGAGGGATTTATACAACCAGGTATGGGATTTGGAACTGGTGCAGTCCGGATTTACGGCTGGTTTTGATATATTTTTTTATTACCGTTCCGTGGGGGAACGGATTGCATGGATGGAACGTTTTTTGCTTGGAAAGCTGAATCCGGACCAGTATGACCCGAACCTGTACAATGCCGTTGAATATATCCTGAAAACAAAGGGAAATGCCGCGGTAAAGGAATTATGCGGCTACACCTGTGTGGGCCAGAGGCAGATGGAACGCCTTTTCCAGCGGGATATCGGCATTTCCATGAAGCGGACAGCCAGTCTGGTGCGGTACCAGAATGTATGGCGGGAGATTGTGGACCAAAAGGAGTTCCAGGTCCAGGATGCGGTGTACCGGTATGGATACTCGGACCAGTCCCACCTGCTCAATGCGTTCAGACGGTTTCACGGTGTCTGGCCGGACCAGGCAAAGCAGGCTGCCCTTAAGTGGGTCTGATGTCGTTTTTTTTCAATACAGATACAACCTCTTATGATACAGTTTTCCTAAATTTAATTGGAGGTATCAGATGAGGAAATTAAGCAAGTCAGCCTATAAGGAAATACGCACCTGGATATACCGCAATGCAAGGCCCCTGGAACTGGCATTATGGCAGTTCTGTTTTGAGGGCGGGACCAGGGAACAGGTTATGGAGATGCTGGAATTTTACCAGAATGAGGACGGGGGCTTTGGAAACGCGGTGGAGCCGGATTGCTGGAATACGGAATCCTCGCCTTACGCGGTCCTGGTTGTTACGGGCATACTCTGGCGGATTGGTTTTACAGACAGTAATCATCCGGTCCTGAGAGGAATGCTTCAATACCTTGACAGCGGCGCGCATGTGTCAGAGGATGGCTGGAATTTCAGTATCCCATCCAATGACGCTTATCCCCGGGCTCCCTGGATGACATATGATGCGTCCGTCAACCGGGTCCAGGATATGGGAATCTCAGCAGGCTTATGTACATTTATCCTGCGCCATGGGGACAGGCAGTCCGGACTATATGCAAAGGCCATTGGGCTTGCCGGGCGGATACTGGATAAAATGAAGCAGACAGAGGATTTTGGGGAAATGGGGGCAGGAGGGATTGGCATGTTGGTCCAGGAGCTGGAAGCATGCGGCCTGGGGCAGCGCTTTGACTGCGGGTCCGTAAAAGCAATGCTGCCAGGTCTGGTGGACCGTTCCATTGAGCGCAACCCGGATAATTGGGCATCCTATACGCCCAGGCCGTCTGAATTCATATGGTCGCCTGAATGTCCTTTTTATCCCGGGAATGAGGAAATCGTGGATTTGGAACTGGATTACCTGGTGGAGACAAGAAATCCGGGAGGCGTCTGGAATATAACATGGACATGGTTTGGACTGGGGGATGAGTATCCAAAGGAGTTTGCCATCAGCGAGAATTGGTGGATGGCTTCCAAGGCAATTGAAAGGCTGAGCTTTCTGGAGGCATTTGGAAGGATGGAACGATAGGGCAGACTGTGAAAAGGCTGGAGCCGGACTGGGGGGTGCCCCCCGGCGCCAGCCTTCATTTCACAGGGATGTAGAGGTCAATCTGGCTGTCGGCGCAGTCATAACCCAGGAAGCGTCCGTCGTACATTTCGAAGTCTTCCCGCTCGTCCAGCTGTTCGTCTGTTGTCAGAAACCAGGTGCTCCAGATATACCGGAAGGACAGGGACAGGCTTTTAAGGCTTCCGGTGTGGGTGAATACGGCGTACTTCCCGCCTTTCAGGATTTTGGGGATAAAGGGAGAAGGAAGGTTTTCAAAGGAGGAGACCTCCACCGCAGCAACCTCCGGGAACAGCACATTATCATTCATGGTATACATGCTGTTGCCATCTTCACATGCCTCGCAGATTCCAAAGCCGCGGCTGGACGGGAATGTGTTGGGAATCAGGTGCATCTGGGCGCGGAAGGTATCCCACAGTCCGGGGATTACATTGTCCCCAAGAGTGGTGAAGCCGCGCAGTCCGGCTGCTTTTATATCAGGAAGTTCCAGGATCCTGGGGTGGACAGTCAGGTTGTTCGTCAGATGGGCCAGCATCAGCTGGTCCATTTTTGGTTTGGAGCTGATGAAAAGTTCCAAACGGTTCTGACGGTACTTTACAGGGCTTACGTGATAGACGGATTTGAAGGCGCGGCTGAATGCCTCGCTGGATTCAAAGCCATGACTGACCGCAATGTCAATCATCCGCCTGTCTGTGTAGAGCAGTTCCCTGGCCGCATTGGAGAGGCGCCGTTTCTTGATATAGCTGCCCACGCTTTCGCCCAGCAGGGCTGAGAATACCCGCGTCAGATGGTAGTAGGAGTAGCCCGCGTGGCGGGCCACCTCCTCTACTGTCAGTGCGTCGCCCAGATGGTTTTCAATATACACAACGGCCTGTTCCAGTGATTGTTCGTAATTCATGGATAACTCCTGTTTATTCAATGTCTGCCAGTTGGAATAGGGTTGGGGGAGCTGGCTGGCTGCACAGGTCCACGGTCCTGACTCCTTCCGTGAAATCCCCATCCAGGGAATAATGCTGCCAGCCGTTTGTTTCCTGTCCGCCCCAGCAAAGTTCCATGGTCCCGGCCGCCGGGTCAATGACCATGCTTTTTGTGGTGCCGAAGAAGTCATCATAATAAGGGCAGGACAGTCCGGCCGGGTATGGGGTGAGAAGGAACTGCTTTAAATCCTCTGTCCCAAGTCCTTTTCCATGCTGTTCAAGGAATGCTTCTATGTTCCTGCTGCGCTTAAGGGAGTTCTCCATGGCCCGGGGTTCATGGGGAATCAGTTCCTCTAGGAGCGGATGGTTTGTGGCATACAGGTACTGTGCGTCAGAGGAAGGACCGATGGTCCTGAAAGCCTTCCGCCCGTCCAGTGTCTCATAGAGGGCTGCATTGCCCGCCTTGTCCGTAAGGATCAGGTTCATATTAAATGCAATGGGCATGTCTTTTAACCGGTCCAGGCATTCGTTTACATCCCGGCAGGTGTCAAGCAGTGTGCGGATGACGGCCCAGAACTGGAGGCCGGTGACGGCCGGGCGGCGCATGTTCTCATTAACCCCCACCGGGAAGCTGGTGGAGCTCATGGTTACCGCAAGCCCCATCTCATTGAAACCATCATCCCTGCCCAGTCCCAGGACGCTGGTCCCGATATGGGTATAGGCGCCTTGGATGCTGGTCTTAATTACATTAAAATCCTCAAATGCATCGTTGAATTCATAGTTGCGCGCCACTTTCGGGCGCCCGTCCTTTGTCATGGACGGCAGCAGGGATATGTGGCTGCAGCCGGGATGAAGCCAGGTCATGGCGTAGTAGACAAGGTTCTGGGGCCGGGTTTTTAGGGCGTCCGCAACACCCTGCAGCTCTTCATTCAGCCCCGGGCACCACCGGGAAAACAGGGCCGAGGCCTTTTCCCATTCCTCTGTTCCGAATCCCGGATATCCGGCTGTGAAACATGATTTCAGCTGGGGGATGGCCGCGTACTGCGTGCCCAGGCGGTAACCGGCCTCATAATGTGTTCCTGTCAGCAGGGTGTTTCGGGTGTATACTTTTTTCATGGAAATCCTCCTCTTTCTGGCTGGGTTTTATTTGTAAGACACCTCTATTGTACCGGAAAGGGAATTTATTTCATGATATTTCCTGCGGTTTTGCAGGGAAGGATCATGCGATACGAGGGAAGGATCATGCCATACGGGGAGGGGATGTTGGGCTGTGCCGAAGGTGGACACATATCCGCATACCTTTGCGGCCGCATCCTCAATCAGGTAATGGAGCCTGCGTCCTTGTAGCCCTCAATCAGGTGCTGGAGCCTGCACGCCGCGGCGCACTGCTGCCTTATACTCATTCCTATTGCAATCCGTCCTGTTCTGACAGGGCCTGTTCACACTGGTATCCCATGGGATATTCCTCTTATGTTCCATAGGATAACCCTGACCGTACATGCATTTCCGTACAGGTCATATGACCATAGTATATCATGTTTCTTAAAAGGAAAACAGATAATGATTGCAGGGAGATGTTTCTTTAGGGTATACTAATACTGTATTGTGTAAATAAATACGTCTGATACGGCATTTATCCGTCAAATTTATCAGCAGGAAGAAGGCAGGCCATGAAGAAGGATCCTCAGGGAAAGCGCTGGCACAGGCTTGACAACACGGGAAAGATATTTCCCATGATTACCAATGAAAACCTGAGCAACGTGTTCCGCATCTCAGTCATATTAAAATATGATATAGTGCCCAATCTGCTTCAGCAGGCGCTTCAGGATACCCTTCCCATGTTTAAGGGATTTAAGGTAAAACTAAAGCGGGGTTTTTTCTGGTATTACTTTGAAGGCAACAAACGCACGCCTTATATAGAAAAGGAGACCTCCTGGCCCTGCCGCTATATTGACCCCAAGAGCAGCCAGCTGTATCTGTTCCGGGTCAGCTATTACGGCCGCCGCATCAACCTGGAGGTGTTCCACGCTGTCACGGACGGCATGGGGGCGGTGAATTTCATCCGTGAACTGACTGCCCGTTATCTTGACCTGAAGCATGGCACGCCCCATCCTTTAAGGGAGGAAGAACAGGGGGATGCCTATAAGATAGAGGACAGTTATCTGAAGAATTATAAAAAGATGCCGGGCAGACGCTACAGCTCCAAACCAGCCTACAGGATGGAGGGGGAATACCTTGCCATGGGCGGCGAGAGCGTGGTGCACGGCACTGTGGATATACAGGACCTGAAACGGGCATGCCGTGAAAAAGGGGTCAGCGTCACCAAATACCTGACCGCTTCCCTGATATGGTCCATCTGCCAGGTTTATATGGGCGGGACGCCCGGCACCCAGTCAATCGGCATCAACCTGCCCATTAACCTGAGGGCGTTTTTCGGTTCAGATACGGCGTCTAATTTCTTTGCGGTGACAGCCATTGATTATAACAGGGAGAAGGGTGACGGCTCCTTTGATTCCATCCTGGCCGCGGTCTGCAGCCAGATGGATGACAACATTGTCAAGGAAAAGCTGGAACAGACCATATCCTATAATGTATCCAATGAAAAGAAATGGTATGTGCGCATCCTGCCCCTGTTTGTCAAATGGCTGGCCCTTGGATTTATCTTCAGGCGCAACGACAGGGCGCATACCATGACCCTGTCCAACATCGGCCCCATCACCATGGATGAGGAGTACAGGGAGGAGATTGAGAATTTCCATCTGCTTATCGGGGTTTCCAAACGCCAGCCCGCCAAATGCGGTGTATGCGCTTATGAGGGAAAGGTCAATATTACATTTACCAAAGTATTTGGGGACAGCCGCCTGGAGGACTGTTTCTTCGGGCACCTTGAACAGGCCGGGATACCGGTGGGATTGGAGAGCAACGGGCTTGTGAAACCGGAAGCGTGGAAGGGTACCTATCCAGTTGTGGAATATGATAAGAGTAAGTGGAAGAAACTGGTTTATCTATTTTACGGAATCCTGGCCGTGGTTGCCGTGGTGCTGGGGGTCGTGAACATTGCCACCTATGACCATCTCTGGTGGTCCGGCATCGCCATTCCAGGGATTGCCTATGCAGGGCTTACGGTCCGCTATTCCATATTAAAACATGCGAATCTGGGGAAAACGGTTGTCATTGAGACCATTGGAATGCAGGTCCTGTTAATCATGATAGACTGGGTGCTTGGCTATGAGGGCTGGTCCGTTAATTATGCGGTGCCTGCCACTATCCTGTTTGCGGATGTGGCAGTGGTGTTTTTGATACTTGTCAACCGGCTGAACTGGCAGAGTTATTTCATGTACCAGCTTGCAATCACCATATTCAGCTTCATACCGCTGATCCTGTGGGCGGCGGGACTTGTCACAAGACCACTGATGGCTTTCATTACAGTGGTGCTCACCGTGTTCATCCTGGCCATGACCATTTTCCTGGGCGACAGGGGAGTGAAGAACGAATTAATCAGACGGTTCCATCTATAGGGAACCAGGAGGAGACCAAATGCGGAATAAAAAGGTAAGTATCCGGGGAGGCCTGATGCGTGATATGATACACGATATCATGGAGACCTCCTTAGGAAAGCCCATACAGACAGGCGAATTCAGGAAGAATCCAGTGGAACCTGCCTGGGTCTGCCCGTCCGGTTATGAGTATGAAATCATTGAAAACGGGCCGTTTAAAATGGAATTCTTAAAGCCTGAGGGCGTGGTGACGGGCCGTGCCGTGCTGCAGCTGCACGGAGGCGGTTACATCGGCCCTATGAAGAACATATACCGGAAGTTTGCGGTGCGCTATTCCCGTCTCAGCTTTGGCGGGGATGTGCTGACCGCGGATTACAGGGTTGCCCCGGAGTATCCGTATCCGGCGGCTCTGGAGGACGCGCTTCACGCCTACCAGTGGCTGGTGAAGGAAAAGCGTTACCGTCCGGGCCAGATTGTGATTGCCGGGGATTCGGCAGGCGGCGGACTTGCCCTTGCCCTGTGTCTTTACCTCAGGGACCACGGGCTGCCGCAGCCCGCCGGGCTGGTGCTCATGTCGCCCTGGGCGGACGTTACATGCAGCGGTGACAGTTATGATTTTAATTTTGAAAAGGACCCGCTGTTTGGCAATTCCAGGGAGACAATGCTGTACAATTCCTCTTACATTGGGGATGCAGACCCAAGGGATCCCTATCTGTCGCCGGTATTCGGCGATTTCAGGGGACTTCCGGCCATGCTGTTACAGGCAGGCAGCCATGAAATGCTTCTTAGCGATACGCTGGCGGCAGCTGAGAATGCCAGGCAGGCAGGCGTACGGCGCCGGGTATCTGTTTACGAGGGCATGTTCCATGTGTTTCAGATGAGCATGGACCTGATACCTGAGAGCAGGGAGGCGTGGGATGAGGTGGCGCGCTTCATGCAGATTGTGTTCAGGATTGACAGGAGGCCAGAAGGACGGGTGGTGAGGAAGGTTAAGAGGGGGCGGTAGCTTCCCGCCTCCGCCCGCCCCATGGGACAAAGCCCGCCCCGGCCCGCCGCGCACACCGGGAAGCCCCGGCCGTGTGGAGTGGAACTAAATATAAGATATTGGCGTCAGATGGCTCTGGATAATCAGGAGATTATCCGGGGCTTTTTTGTTTCCTGTTTTTGCCTGTTTTTTTGTGCTGGGTGGGGTATCATGAGGCGAGGGGGAGGATTTTGTCTGGGGTTAAGTGGTTTTTCATTTTTAATCTCCTGTCATATTTCCAGGCCTGTCTCATATATTGAGGTAAAAGGGGTGAGGCAGATGGCTAAGAGGGAAGAAATCTTAAAAATATTTCCCAGGGAACTGAGAACCATATTGGGACAGGTCCCGGTGGATTTTAAAGAAGTCCAGGAAATCCGGCTGAGGACGGGGATGCCGCTGATGATGATATGCGGGAACCGGGAGTATCTGGTGACAAGGGACGGGAGCCTGAGACAGGATACCGGGAATGTGGACCGGGAAATGTTTTTGGCGGCAACCCAGGCCCAGATGAAAGAGACAGTGGAATATATGGGCAGCTTTTCCCTTTATGCGGCAGAGGAGGAGCTTCGCCAGGGATTCCTGACCATTCAGGGCGGGCACCGGATTGGGGTTGCGGGAAGGACCCTTGTCCAGGGGCAGGATATCCGGCTGATGAAGTTCATCTCTTTTATCAATATCAGGGTGGCACACCAGGTTCCGGGATGTGCCGATGGCGTGATGGATTTTCTTTATGATGGGAAATTCCTGAATACGCTGGTCATTTCGCCGCCCAGGTGCGGCAAGACCACCTTGCTGCGGGATATGATACGGCAGGTATCGGACGGATGGGTGAGGCGGTCTGGGGGCCGGGTTCCCGGCGTCAGTGTGGGGGTGGTGGATGAGCGGTCTGAACTGGCGGCCTGTTATCAGGGGGTTCCTCAGAATGATTTGGGGATGCGTACGGATGTGCTGGACTGCTGTCCTAAAAGCCAGGGCATGATGATGCTGGTAAGGACCATGGCTCCCAGCGTAATCGCGGTGGATGAGATTGGAAGCCGCCGGGACGCGGAGGCCATTGAATATGTGAGGAACTGCGGCTGCGCCCTGGCTGCCACCATACACGGCAGCTCCCTTAAGGATATCAGGCAGAAGCCGTCCATGGGCGAACTTCTGGCACAGGGGACATTTGAACGTCTGATCCTGCTTGACAGCAGGGATGGGCCAGGGCATGTGCAATGTATATGGGATGGCAGAAGCCGGGTCCTCTATGAGGATGGAACGGTTTCTGAGAAATCGTGATAAGCGGTTAAGAGGTTATGATATGAGGTTGTGACGAGGAGGAGGCCGTGGCATTGAAGTGGATAGGAAGCATGCTGGTCCTTTTTGCGGCCGGCGGTTTTGGGATATGGTCTGCCATGCAGTGGAGGGAGCGGCTGCGGCTGTTGGAAAAGCTGCGGCAGATGATTTATTTCCTGAAAGGTGAGATTACATACAGCCATGCACCTCTGGCGGAAGCGCTGGAGCGGGTGGGGAAGCGGGAGGCCGGGCCCCTGGGGCAGCTGTTTACGGCTGCGGCAGAGGGAATCTGCCGCCAGGAAGGGGAATCCCTGCAGGAGATATGGCGAAGGGAGGTTCAGGTCCTTTCATCCCCAAAGATAAGGCTTCCTCTCACAGAGGAGGATCTGGAACAGCTGGCAGGCCTGGGGGAGCATCTGGGATATCTGGATGTGGACATGCAGGAGCGTACGCTGGGGCTGTACCTGGAACAGCTGGATATTTCCATTGAATACCTCAGGACAAACCAGAGGGAAAAATGCAGGCTGTATACCAGCCTGGGCATCATGGGCGGCATGTTCCTTGTCATTGTGATGTACTGATGTATGGCACACCTTAAGGAAATGGAATAAGAATAGTTGAGGAGACGGCAAATGGGTGTAAATCTGATATTTCGCATAGCGGCAGTGGGAATCCTGGTTTCCGTAATCTGCCAGGTATTAAAACACAGCGGCAGGGATGAACAGGCATTCCTTACAAGCCTTGCAGGACTTGTACTGGTATTGTTCTGGATGATTCCTTACATATATGACCTGTTTGAAACCATGAAGAACCTGTTTGCATTATAATGGCCCCCGGGCCTGTTTCAGGGAAGGCGGAGACATAATGACAATCATCACAATTGCGGCGGCCGGCATCGCAACCGTCCTGCTTGCAGTGCAGTTAAAGGGCATTAAGGGGGAGTATGCCGCCTACATGGTCATGGCGGCAGGCTTTTTCATCTTTTTTTACGGTACGGGAAAACTGAGGGCGATTCTGGAGGCCCTGGAACAGATCCAGGGTTACATAAAGGTCAACAGCGTATATCTTGTGACCCTTCTTAAAATGATAGGAATCACGTATGTGGCGGAATTTGCATCCGGCATCTGTAAGGACTCTGGATATGGCTCCCTTGGAAACCAGATTGAAATATTTGGAAAGCTATCCATCCTTGGAATCAGTATGCCTATACTTCTGGCGCTTTTTGGGACATTGGAGACATTTTTGCGATGAAAAGGATGGGGAAATGGCTGAAAAAAGGCCTGGCTGTCCTGGCTTTGTCCGCACTGCTGTCAGGCGCCGGGGCAGGAGCGGTCTGGGCGTCAGGGGATGGTGCAGGCACGGCCTGGGCGTCAGGGGATGGTGCAGGAGCGGCCTGGGCGTCAGGGGATGGTGCAGGCGCGGCCTGGGCGGCAGGGACGGACATGTCCGGCAGTTCCTCGGGCATCGGTGATCCGGAAGAGGAATTGTCGCGCGGCGCAGAAGAACTTGGAATCACGCAGGAGATGGAAGGGATGCAGCAGTTCCTGAACGAGGTTATGGGACAGCAGGGGGGAGGCATGGGGGATTTCTCCTTCTGGGGCCTGATGAAGGAACTGGTGAAAGGCAATCTGGGCGGAATCCTGGGACAGGTGGGGGCAGGTATCAGGAATACATTATTTTCCGAGGTTGATAAAGGCGGCCATATGCTGTTCCAGGTGGCTGCAATCGGGATCATCGGAGCCGTGTTTTCCAATGTTTCTTCTGTTTTTAAGGGCGGACAGATATCCGATGCAGGTTTTTTCGTCACATACCTTCTGCTGTTTACCTGCCTGGCAGCCAGTTTTACAGCCAGTCTCCAGGTGGCGGCTCAGGTGCTGGAACAGATATTGGAATTCATGCGGCTGCTCATGCCGGCCTACTTCATGTCGGTGGCATTTTCCGGGGGCAGCATGAGCGCCCTGGCCCTCTATGAGGGGATGCTGGGAGGGGTAACACTGATACAGTGGCTGTGCAGCACGGTCCTTTTGTCCATGGTCCGGATTTATGTGCTCATGGTGCTGGGCAGCCATGTGGTGAAGGAGGCCCTGCTCTCCAAGCTGACCGAGCTGCTGGAACAGGCGGTGGGGTGGAGCCTTAAGACCCTTACGGGGCTGGTGGTGGGATTCCACCTCATACAGGCAATGATCCTGCCCTATGCGGATGCGGCAGGACAGGCGGGAATGAAACGGCTGATAGAAATCATACCCGGACTGGGGCAGGGGGCAGGGGCCATGGCACAGATGGTGCTGGGTTCAGGGGTCCTGATCAAGAATACCATAGGAGCCGCCGCCGTGGTGGTGCTGGCGGTCATCACGGTCATCCCCATCATCAAACTGATGGTCCTGATGGTCCTGTACCAGTGCGTGGCAGCGGTGATGCAGCCCGTATGTGACAAGCGGATTGTATCCTGCGTCTCAGGGGTGTCAAAGGGACATAAAATGCTGGTCCAGATTGTCCTTTATTCCATGTTCCTGTTCATGATATCCATTGCAATCACCTGTGCCTCTACTAATGTAAATTACTTTGCATCATAGCTGGGGCATGTTTGAAGGAGGAGCCAATGCAGGCAGTATACGGGTGGGTCAAAAATATCATATACTTCATGATTTTCCTGGCAGTGGTAAACAATCTCCTGGCAGATTCAAAATACGAAAAATACATCCGATTTTTTGCCGGAATGGTGCTGATCCTCCTGGTTGTGAGCCCGCTTACAGGGAAAATGCGTCTGGACGAACAGATTTCTTCCATGTTCCAGTCCATTTCCCTCTATAACGATGCCAGCGACTTAAAAAGCCAGCTGTGGAACATGGATGAAAAACGTCTGGACCAGATCCTGGGACGGTACCAGGATGCAGTGGAAGCGGATGTGGCTGCCATGGCGGCTGCGGACGGCCTTACCTGTGTCCGTGCACAGGTGCGGATAGACGGGGACAGGAACAGCAGCACTTACGGCCAGGTGAAAGAAATCCGTATGGAAGTAAGGGATGACAAGGAACAGGAAAGCGGGAAGGAGGATTATATGGGAAGCAGGCCTGTGAATGTGGAGGCTGGCAATGTGGGCAGCATTAAGGTCAGGCCGGTGGAACTGGGGGAGGACGATGGGGAAGAAGATAGAGAAGAAGATCGGAAGGACGCCGGAAAGGACGTTGGGGATGTGGGAAAGAAGCCGGGCAGTAATCCTGGCTTGGAGCATTTAACAGGAAAGGTGGCGCAGTACTATGGGCTTGAAGAATCGCATATCAAAGTTCAGTGGAAAGATGACTAAGGAAAAATGGCTGTTGCTGCTGCTGGTGGGGGTACTTCTCATGATTCTTTCATTTCCCCTTCCGGGCAGCAGACGAACTGGGAAGGATGTGGAAAGCCAGTCAGGACAGGTCAGCCGGAACCAGGGCGCGGTCCCCCTGTGGACTGGGGATGCACAGGAAAATGATCCGGATGCAGCACTGGACCAGGCGTCCCTTAACGGACCGGGCCAGGACGGGGATGATCCTGACAGCGTTTACCCTGCCTCGGCCTCGGCCGGGGGAGAGGGTTCCTATGAAGCACAGATGGAGAACCGGATTAAGAATATCCTGAAGTCGGTGGACGGGGTGGGGAAAGTGGACGTGATGGTGGTCTTAAAATCCTCCAGCGAAAAGGTGGTGCACGTGGACCGGACCACCAATTCAAGCACCACCCAGGAAAAGGATTCCGGAGGCGGCACCCGTGATGTGGTGAATAACCAGTCGCAGGAAAGCACGGTCCTGTCCGGTTCCGGCTCCGGCGCAGGCGGGAACAGCCCCATCATAGAAAAGGAACTGAGTCCGGAACTGTCTGGAATCATCATCAGCGCGGAGGGAGGAGGCAGTCCAACCGTAAAAGCTGAAATTTCTGAAGCAATGGAAGCATTATTTGGCCTTCCCCCACATAAAATAAAAGTATTAAAGAGGGTGGAATAAATAAAGGAGTGCAGGATATGAAGATCAAGAATATGAAACAGGTAAAAGAGCATATGAAGGACATGAACATGAAACGTCTGTTCCGCAGGAACCAGATCATCATCACCACACTGGCCGTGATGATTGCAGCGGCAGGATATCTGAACTACGCAGGTAAAAAGGATCTGGCAAACGGCAACAGGGTGTACGAGGCAGGAGCCATGGACATCTCGGATGAAGATATCCTGGCAGAGAACCAGGCCGCTTCCCTCAATGGCCAGGCAGGGCTTCAGGAGATACAGAGCCTGGACCAGGATCCCTCGGACCTGGACGCTGTCAGCGATGTGGATGGGGCACAGGCAGCCGCTGACACTGGTACGGACGCGGGCCAGCTTGCACAGGCCGGGGATGTGGAGGAAGCAACCCAGGCAGCCGCTGACACTGGTACGGACGCCGGACAGCTGGCACAGGCAGAAAACGGGGCTTCCCAGACCGGTCTTGAGAATCCGGGCGAGGCAGTGCTGACCAGCGGCATGAGTGTGGCGGATTACATAGCAAATGTCCAGCTCAGCAGGGAGCAGATCCGTGCAAAGAACAAGGAAACCCTGATGAACCTGATTAACAGCACTAGCATTGACGAGGCAGCCAAGCAGCAGGCGATCCAGGATATGATTAAACTTACCGAGGTTTCCGAAAAGGAAAATGCCGCAGAAACCCTCCTGATGGCAAAGGGCTTCTCTGACCCGGTTGTCAGTATCACCCAGGATAAGGTGGACGTTGTCATCAACGCCCCGTCCATCACTGATCCGCAGCGGGCCCAGATTGAAGATATCGTAAAGCGCAAGGCAGAGGTAGGAGCGGACCAGATCATCATCACACTGTTAAATATGGCAGAGTAGGGAACGGGTAGGTATCTTATATAAACCGCCGGTATGGCAATACGGCGTGCGGTAATATGGCAAGGCTTTCAGAACAGGACTCCGGGAAGTCCTGTCCTGTAAGCCTTGTTTCCTTATTACACTTCACAGGAATGACTGGAAATTAATCCTATACATCTCCCCGCAGATTTGTTATAATACTAATTAATTAAGTCTTAACAGGAGGTTATTTGTGATGGCAGAGGAAAATCGCAGTATCCATAAATTATACGAAAAGGATAAGATCGGCGAGGTGCAGATTGCGGATGAGGTGGTTGCAATCATTGCAGGGCTGGCGGCCACCGAGGTGGAGGGAGTTGACTCCATGGCAGGCAATATCACCAACGAACTGGTGGGCAAGCTGGGCATGAAGAACCTGAGCAAGGGCGTCAAGGTGGAGGTGACCGAGGAGCATGTGTCCGTGGACCTTTCCCTGAACATCCGGTACGGCTACAATATTCCGGCTGTAAGCGAACAGGTGCAGGATAAGGTAAGCGCGGCCATTGAGAATATGACAGGGCTGACCGTGCTGGATGTCAACATCAAGATAGCAGGTGTTAACATGGAAGAGGGCAAGTAGCCGGATTCCGCGCAGATTAGGGTCTGTTGTATGGATCCTGCAATATACCCCGGTACTGGATCATATGGATAAGAACACTCCCCGGAGCGTTGCCTGGGGAGTGTTTTATACATTTTTTATTGTTTTTATGCAGTGATTTTGCTATAATGTCTACAGCGGAACTTCCTTTATCAGGGGAGGACCAACCAACATTGAAGAAAGGAAAATGTACGGAAGGCCTGATGCATGAAGGAAAGCATTTTAAAAACCGGACCAGGCGCAGCCCGGCGCCGGGACATGCCCAGGAGTTTTTCAGGTACAAGAAGAGAAAATGACCAGAAGAGAATTGCGGGAGCACTGTTTCAAGATGTTGTTCTCGGCAGACTTCTATCCAACCCAGGAGGAGGCCGTCGCACAGCTGGACCAGTATTTCCAGTCCCCGGAAGAATATGACACTGATCCGGAAGGTGTCCTTCAGGTATTGCATAAAGTAGAATTAAAATCAGAAGACAGTGAATATCTTCAGGCAAGAACAGTCAACATAATAGATAAGATACCTGAGATTGATGCGAAGCTGAACGAGGTGGCAGCCGGATGGAAGACAAAGCGTATGGGTAAGGTGGAACTGACCATCCTGCGCCTGGCTCTTTTTGAGATGCTGTATGATGAGAATATCCCGGAGAAGGTATCCATCAACGAGGCAGTGGAGCTGGCCAAGAAGTTTGGCGGCAATGACTCGCCTGCTTTTGTCAACGGGATTCTTGCAAGGTTCATAGGCTAGCGTATGGCAAGTATCTATACCGTATCACAGGTAACTGCATATATCAGGAACATGTTTACACAGGACTTCGCACTGAACCGGATTTCCATCAAGGGCGAGGTCTCTAATTGTAAATACCACACATCCGGACATATTTATTTTACCCTGAAGGACGGCGGCTCTCAGATTGCCGCCGTCATGTTTGCAGGGCAGAGGAAGGGACTGGCCTTTGAACTGGAGGAAGGCCAGCAAGTCACGGTAACAGGCAATGTGGATGTGTATGAGCGGGACGGAAGATACCAGCTTTATGCAAAGGAGATTACCAGGGAAGGAAGGGGCGACCTTTTCGTACGGTTTGAGAAGCTGCGGGATGAACTGGAGGAGATGGGGATGTTTGACGGCTGCTACAAGCAGCCCATTCCCAAGTACGCCAGGAAGGTAGGTATCGTGACTGCCGGTACAGGCGCTGCCATCCGTGATATCATGAACATTTCCGCAAGAAGGAATCCCTATGTGCAGCTGGTGTTATACCCGGCCCTGGTGCAGGGGGAGAAGGCAAAGCACAGCATTGTAAAAGGAATTGAAACCCTGGACGCCATGGGACTTGACGTAATCATCGTGGGCAGGGGCGGAGGTTCCATCGAGGATCTGTGGGCCTTTAATGAGGAGATGGTGGCCAGGGCCATATTTAACTGTTCCACCCCTGTGATTTCAGCGGTTGGACATGAGACAGATGTGACCATTGCGGATTATGTGGCGGACCTTAGGGCGCCCACGCCGTCCGCGGCAGCTGAGTTGGCTGTGTTTGATTACAGCCAGTTTGAGGAGCAGGTCAGGCTGTACAGCCAGGTCCTCAACCGTTCCATGGAGAGGAAGCTGGAACGGTTTCACTTCCGCCTGGAGCAGGCAAAGATGCGCCTGAAAATGCGCAGCCCGGAGCGCCAGCTGGCAGACCGCCGCCAGCGCCTTGCTGATATAGAGAGTTTCCTGGAACGCAGGATAAAGGATAAGCTGGAGCAGGACAGGCGCAGCCTGGAGGATAAGCGCCAGCGCCTGGAACTGTATATGTGGGACGGACTGAAGGCGGAACGGCACCGTCTGGCGCTGGACGCCGGGCGGCTGGATGCATTATCCCCATTGAAAAAACTCAGCGGCGGCTACGGATTCGTAACGGATTCGCGGGGAAATGCTGTCAGGAGCATTGGGCAGACAGGCACAGGGGACAGGATAGGAATAAGTGTAAGGGACGGCAGGATAGAGGCACAGGTAACAGGAACCGTGGCCGTCAGGCTGCCGGAAAGTGAGGAGTAAGGAATGCCACGCAGGAAAGCAGACGCGCAGGAGAATATAGAGAAGAAGCAGGATGCAGAGATACAGCCAAAGGAAGAAAAACAGCAGGGCATAGAGGAGAATTTTGCACAGCTGGAGGAAATCATAAGAAAACTGGAAGCAGGGGACAGCACGCTGGAAGAATCATTTACATGTTATGAAGCCGGAATGAAGCTGGTAAAGTCCCTGGGCAGCCAGATTGATAAAGTGGAAAAGAAAATTCAGATATTGAGCGAGGGTGATGAAAATGAATGACAAGGAAACATTTAAGCAGGAATTGAAAACACGCACAGCGGAGATTGAACAGTTAATCGGGACGTATCTGCCGGAGGAGACCGGACATCAGAAAACCATCCTGGAAGCCATGAACTACAGCATGACAGCCGGCGGGAAACGCCTGCGTCCCATGCTGATGCAGGAGATGTGCCGTCTGTTCACGGGCTGCCTCCTGGAGTCTGTGATTCCTTTTATGGCCGCAGTGGAGATGATCCACACCTCTTCCCTGGTCCACGACGACCTTCCATGCATGGACGATGACATGATGCGCAGGGGCAAGCCAAGTACCTGGGCTGAGTTTGGCGAGGACATCGGCGTGCTCACAGGAGATGCCCTTATGATGTATGCATTTGAGACAGCGGCATCCGCGTTTGAGACAAGCATTGACCCGGACGAGCTGTCAAGGATTGGCAGGGCCATGGGAATCCTTGCGCGAAAGACCGGTGTCTATGGCATGATCGGCGGACAGACCGTGGATGTGGAACTGGCAGGAGGGCCCATTCCAAAGGACAAGCTGGATTTCATCTACCGTCTGAAGACAGGCGCCCTGATTGAAGCCTCCATGCTGATTGGCGCCGTGCTGGGCGGAGCCGCGGAGGAGGACTGCAAGATTGTGGAATCCCTTGCATTGAAGATCGGCATGGCATTCCAGATCCAGGATGATATCCTGGATGTGACCGGCAGCCAGGAAGTAATCGGCAAGCCGGTGAACAGTGATGAGAAGAACAAGAAGACCACCTATGTGACCCTGGAGGGTCTGGACAAGGCAAAGAAGGACGTGGAACAGATATCCGCGGAGGCCATTGAGGAGCTGGGTAAACTTCCGGGCAACAACGAGTTCCTGGAGCAGTTAATCCATGTGCTGATTAACAGGCAGAAATAAGCCGGTGCAACTATTTGGAGAACCATCAATATGATATTGGAACAGATTAAAGGGCCGGAGGAGCTAAAAGCCCTTCCGCCCGAGGATTTAAAAACGCTGGCTCAGGAGATACGTGAATTCCTGATAGAGAAAATCAGCCATACAGGGGGCCATCTGGCCTCAAACCTGGGCGTGGTGGAGCTGACCATTGCCCTTCATACTACCTTTAACCTGCCGGAAGATAAGCTGATTTGGGATGTGGGCCACCAGTCCTATACCCACAAGATACTGACCGGCAGGATGGCTGATTTTGATGAGCTCAGGCAGTATGGGGGCTTAAGCGGCTTTCCCAAACGCAAGGAAAGCCCGTATGATTCATTTGATACAGGGCACAGTTCCACGTCCATATCCGCAGGGCTGGGGATTGCCCTGGGCAGGGATTTAAAAGGGCTTGATTATAAGGTGGTGTCCGTTATCGGCGACGGGGCGCTTACAGGCGGGATGGCCTATGAGGCGCTTAATAATGCCGCAAGGATGAAGAGGAATTTCATCATTGTCCTCAATGACAACAAAATGTCCATATCGGAGAATGTAGGGGGCATGTCCCGTTACTTAAACGGTCTGCGTACAGGCAGCGGATACAATGACTTAAAGAAGAATGTGGCAGATGCCCTTGACCGGATACCGGTTGTGGGGTCTGTGATGATAGACAAGATCAAGCGCACCAAGAACAGCATCAAGCAGCTGTTCATACCCGGAATGCTGTTTGAGAACATGGGCATTACCTATCTGGGCCCTGTGGACGGCCATAATATCCCGGCCATGTGCAAGGTGTTTAAGGAGGCGCAGAAACTGGACCATTCAGTCCTGGTCCATGTAATCACGAAAAAAGGAAAAGGCTACCGTCCGGCGGAAAAGAATCCTTCCCGGTTCCATGGGGTTGGACCTTTTGATGTTGGGACAGGGGAGCCTTTGTCAACACAGGAGCATCCGTCCTACACAGATGTATTTTCCAGGAAAATCTGTCAGTTGGGCGGGCAGTATCCCAATCTGGTGGCTGTGACCGCAGCCATGCCGGACGGGACGGGGCTGACTGCCTTTGGAAAGAAATACCCCTTCCGCTTTTTTGATGTGGGCATAGCGGAGGCCCACGCCGTGACCTCTGCGGCCGGGATGGCGGCGGCCGGGCTAAGGCCGGTGGTGGCGGTCTATTCCTCCTTTTTACAGCGGGGATTTGACCAGGTGCTTCACGATGTCTGTATCCAGAACCTGCCCGTGCTGTTTGCAGTGGACCGGGCAGGGCTTGTGGGCAGCGATGGGGAGACACATCAGGGGATTTTTGATTATTCTTATCTTACCTGCATCCCGAACATGAGCGTCATGGCCCCCAAGAACCTGTGGGAGCTTCGGGCCATGCTGGATTTTGCCATGGAATATAACGGTCCGCTGGCCATCCGTTACCCCAGGGGGGAGGCCTACCGTGGGCTGAGGGAATTCCGGCAGCCCATTGCATACGGCAAAGGTGAGATGCTTTACGAGGAAAAGGACATTGCCCTTCTGGCAGTGGGAAGCATGGTCAGCACAGGTGAGCATGTCAGGGAAAAGCTGAAAAAGGAAGGTTATTCCTGCTCCCTTGCCAATGGAAGGTTCGTGAAGCCTGTGGACACGGAACTGGTGGCACATCTGGCCGGGAACCACGGCCTGATTGTGACATTGGAGGAAAATGTGCTTCAGGGCGGGTATGGGCTGGCAGTGACAGCTTATATCCATGCGCATTTTCCTCATATAAAAGTATTGAATGTAGCGCTGCCCGACGCTTATGTGGAGCACGGCAATGTGTCCATCTTAAGGGAAGGGCTGGGAATCGACAGCGATTCCATCATAAGGAGCATGAAGGCAGGAGGATGGCTGGAATAATGAAAGAACGGTTGGATGTGCTTATGGTGCAGAAAAACCTGGCAGGGTCCAGGGAAAAGGCCAAGGCATTGATTATGTCGGGAATCGTTTATGTAAATGGACAAAAGGAAGATAAAGCCGGCACCTCCTTTGACACTGCGGCCCAGATTGAGGTCAGGGGAAATACGCTCAGATATGTAAGCCGGGGAGGACTTAAGCTGGAAAAGGCCATGAGCCATTTTGGCGTGGGACTTGAAGGCAAGGTGTGCATGGATGTGGGAGCCTCCACCGGGGGATTTACGGACTGCATGCTCCAGAACGGGGCGGTTAAGGTGTACAGCGTGGACGTGGGACACGGACAGCTGGCATGGAAACTCAGGAATGACGAGCGGGTTGTCTGTATGGAAAAGACGAATATCCGCTATGTACTGCCCGGTGATATCGGGGACAGGATCATGTTCGCAAGTATCGACGTATCCTTCATCTCCCTGACCAAGGTGCTGGGGCCGGTGAAGAACCTTCTTGCAGAGGATGGACAGATTGTGTGCCTGATTAAGCCGCAGTTTGAGGCCGGCCGTGAAAAGGTAGGCAAGAAAGGGGTTGTCAGGGACAAGAGCGTGCATCTGGAGGTCATTGACATGGTAATCCGGTATGCAGTCAGCATTGGCTTTGAGGTGCTGAACCTGGAATTCTCACCAATCAAGGGGCCTGAGGGCAATATCGAATATCTGCTTTATCTTCAGAACCATCCTGAGGGACAGGACGGGGAATTGGTCCTGTACAGCCAGGTGCCTGTGGATGCCAGGGAGATTGTGGAACAGGCCCATGGATCCCTGGATAAATAACATAACCGGTACCCAGGAATCCATGCAGCACCGAACTGGTATCCATGCATCAGTTATTCATGCATCAACTATCCATGCATCAATGGCATGACAGAGCATACACATAAAACGGCAGGAGCCCAACCATGAAACATTTTTATATTATTGCCAATCTGGATAAAGAATATGTAAAAGAGGCCCAGGCATTCATCAAGACTTATCTGGAAGCCAAGGGAGCCGTGTGCAGGCTGAACAATCCATACCAGAAGGGGAGGGAGAGCACCCATACGGATTCCGGCCAGGTACCGGCGGACACGGAGTGCATCATCACCATTGGAGGCGACGGGACCCTGATACAGGCTGCCAGGGATCTGGCCGGTAGAGGTATCCCCATGGTGGGGGTGAACCGGGGACATCTGGGGTATCTGAACCAAATCAGCCGCCAGGAGGACATAGCGCCTGTCATGGACGCGCTTTTGGAAGACCGCTTCCAGCTAGAGAAGCGGATGATGCTTGGGGGAACCGCATACCATGACGGTGGGCCGGTCCTTGAGGACATTGCGCTCAATGAAATAGCAGTGACAAGGCAGGATCCATTAAAGGTCCTGCGGTATTCGGTCTATGTAAATGATGAATATCTCAATGAATATGCGGCGGACGGCGTGCTGGTGGCAACACCCACCGGCTCCACGGCTTATAACCTGTCGGCCGGCGGCCCGGTCATAGCGCCGTCAGCCAGGATGATGGTGCTTACGCCCATCTGTTCCCACTCGCTCAATGCCAGGAGTATCGTGCTGGCGCCGGAGGACAAGATAGAAATCCGGCTTCTGAACAGCGGGCAGGTGGTATCCTTTGACGGGGACAGCTTTGTGGAGCTGACCGCGGGGGACAGCATCCGTATTGCATGTTCCAGGCTGGAGACAGTCATGGTTAAACTAAAACAGGTTTCATTTATGCAGAATCTCAGCAACCATTTGGGGAGAATATGACATGAAAGTAGAAAGGCACAGTAAAATTGTAGAATTAATTGGAAAATATGAGATAGAGACCCAGGAAGAGCTGGCCGAAAAGCTGAACCAGGCAGGGTTCAACGTGACCCAGGCAACCGTGTCCAGGGACATACGGGAACTGAAGCTGACCAAGATGCAGTCAGAAAGCGGAAGACAGCGTTACATGGTGCTAGAAAGCCCGGCCGGCACATCCGCCATCAAGTATATCCGTATCCTGAAGGATGGTTTCATGTCAATGGATATGGCCCAGAACATCCTGGTGATTAAAACCGTATCCGGCATGGCCATGGCTGTGGCAGCTGCTTTGGATGCCATCCATTTTACTGAGATTGTGGGCTGCATTGCGGGAGATGACACCATTATGTGTGCAATCCGCAGCGTGGATGATACGATTATCGTGATGGAGAAGATTAAGAAAATGGTTCAGGACTGATTTGCCATAGGAATGGGAGGTGCAAGATGCTGCTGGAACTGCATGTAAGGAATCTGGCCCTGATTGAGAAAGCAGATGTGGAATTCGGCGAGGGGCTGAACATACTCACGGGTGAGACCGGCGCCGGTAAATCCATCATAATCGGCTCCGTGACCATGGCCCTGGGAGGAAAGGCTTCCAGGGAGAGCATCCGCCATGGGGCGGATCATGCCTACGTTGAACTTGTATTCTCTGTGTCCGGGGAGGATAAGATTAAGGCCTTAAGGGACCTGGAGGTGGAGCCTGCCGAGGACGGGCTTGTAATTGTCTCGCGCAAAATCATGGCTTCCAGAAGCGTAAGCCGTATCAATGATGAGACGGTGACCACGGCCAGGCTCCGCCAGATTACGGGCCTTCTCCTGGATATCCATGGGCAGCATGAACACCAGTCCCTGCTGTACAAATCAAAACATCTGGAAATTCTTGACGCCTATATTAAGGCCGGTACCCAGCCTGTCAAACAGAAAATTGCAGACGGATACCAGTCCTACCGCGCCCTTGTGCAGCGGCTGGAGGAATTTGACATGGACAGCGAAAGCCGTATCCGTGAAGCTGATTTCCTCCGCTTTGAGATACAGGAGATTGAGGAAGCAGGCTTGAAGGATGGCGAGGAGGAGGAACTGACTGCGGTTTACAGAAAGTTTTCCCATTCGCAGAAGATAGCGGCCAGCTTGGTGGAGGCCTATAACGCGGTGGAGGGGGAGTGGCTGTCGCGCGCCCTTAAGGAAGTGGAGCAGGTGGTGGAATTTGACCATGCCCTGGACAATATCCGTGACCAGCTTTATGATGCGGATTCCATATTGGAAGATGCAAAGCGGGAAATATCCTCCTACATGAGTTCCGTGGAGTTTGATGAGGAGACATTCCGCCAGACCGAGGAACGTCTGGATTTAATCCATAACCTGCAGGCCAAGTACGGCGCAACCATATCAAAAATCAACCAGAAACTGGAAGAAAAAAGGAAACGTCTGGACGAACTGGAGGATTATGATTATCACAGGGAAGAGACAAAGAAGGAACTGGATCAATGCAGGAATCATTTAGAAGGATTCTGCGCACAATTATCAGAGATACGTAAAAAGGCATCTCGGGACCTTGTTAAAAAAATCAGGGACGGCCTCATTGACCTGAACTTCCTGGATGTGGAATTTGACATGGAATTCAGGCGCCTGGAGCATTTTAGCGCATCAGGATGGGATGAGGCACAGTTCATCATTTCCACCAATCCCGGACAGCCCATGCGGCCCCTGAAGGACGTTGCTTCCGGCGGCGAGCTGTCCAGAATCATGCTGGCCATCAAGACCGTGCTGGCGGATTCCGACGACATCCCCACATTGATTTTTGATGAGATTGACACCGGGATCAGCGGAAGGACCGCCCAGAAGGTATCGGAAAAGCTATCCTATATAGCTGGCAGCCATCAGGTCATCTGTATCACCCACCTTCCCCAGATTGCAGCCATGGCGGACGCCCACTTTGAGATTTCAAAATCTGCCAGTAATGGCAGCACTCTTACAACCATCCGGATCCTGGACCGCCAGGCATCCGTAGAAGAGCTGGCCAGGCTATTAGGCGGCGCTGAGATTACGGATACGGTGCGCAAAAATGCGGCTGAGATGAAGGAATTGGCAGACAGGACAAAATAAAACAGATTGAAATCCGCAGGACGGATAATACTAAGAAAGAGGCAGTGAGCATGCGTCTTTCTTTTTTTGACTTTAAAATGGATCCGGCGGGCATAAGGAAGTCCGGAAACATTTAAAAACACGCTCTTGCCGAAATAACATGGTGACTATATAAGGAGGCAGGGCGATGACAGGAAAATCTAAATTTTACCGGTGGCTGGGACGCATTTTCTGGCTTTCCATTGTGGCTGTAACAGGATACACGTGGTATTATATGGACCAGGCGGTGCCGGACCGGGTAAGTATCATACAAAACCAGGAGGAGGATTTTTCCTTTGGACTGCCTTTGAAAGCAACCATCATCAGTGACAGTGAGGAAGTATCGCTTGGAAATGAAAGCAATATACCGGCTGACCAGATTACCATCAGCGGCAGGCAGCATTTTTCCATGATTGCAGGAGAGCAGGGAAGCTACCAGGTAGGGCTTAAACTGTTCGGACTTATAAAATTAAAGGACATCCAGGTGGATGTGGTGGATACAAGGTACGCAATCCCGTGCGGAAGCCCCATTGGCATTTATCTGAAATCAGACGGCGTCATGGTAATCGGAACCGGGCGGATCACGGGACCGGACGGGATGGAAGTGGAGCCGGCCTTTGGCATTTTAAAAACAGGGGATTATATAGAAGCATTCAACGGAAAGCCCATGAAGACAAAAGAAGACCTTATCAGTGCGGTAAATGATTCAGGGGGCCAGGATTCGGTGGTAACCGTGCGCAGGGACGGGGAACCGATCGATGTAAGCGTAAAACCAATTGCATCTTCAGACGGGAAATATAAGCTTGGGGCCTGGGTCAGGGATGATACCCAGGGAATCGGAACCATTACTTATGTGGATATGAATGGTAACTTCGGCGCACTGGGCCACGGCATCAGCGACAGTGACACCGGAGACCTGGTGGAGACTTCCCAGGGCGCGCTATATTCCACGGAAATCATGGGGATTGAAAAAGGAACCATAGGAAAACCGGGCCTGCTTTCCGGCGTCATCTATTATGGCCCGCAGTCCCACATGGGGGATATCTCACAGAACACCAACGAGGGCATATTCGGAACCGTGAACCAGCAGTTTAAGAAGCAGCTGACCGGCGAGCCCATGGAGATTGCCTGCCGCCAGGATGTGAAGCTGGGGGTTGCATATATCAGGAGTAATGTAAGCGGGGAACTGGAGGATTATGAGATAGAGATACAGAAGGTGGATTATAATGCCAGCCACAAGAATAAGAGCATGGTAATCAAGGTGACGGACCCGAGGCTTTTGGAATTGACGGGGGGGATTGTGCAGGGTATGAGCGGTTCGCCTATCATACAGGATGGGAAGCTGGCAGGAGCGGTGACACATGTGTTTGTGCAGGATGCAAGCCGGGGGTATGGGATTTTGATTGAGAATATGTTGGAGCATTGAGGCCGGGCAGGATAGAGTGAAAAGAAAGGCGTTGGGGGCTTGCTCATGAGATTTACCGATTCTGGAAATTTCCATGTAACGAAAGTTGCTAGGCCGATGATACCTGAAGCGTGCGAGTAGTTGTTGCCTGGACGGAGTGACGAGACATCAGGATTGCATCTCTATACACAAAATTTACAGAGCTATTGAAAAACCACGTAGATGGCATCTTACATCTACGTGGTTGGCGTTATTGTTATTTAGACTCTTGGTAATTTTAAAAGATTATCGTTCGGTGTATCATTTGGTTCGGAGCGGACGTATTTTTCCTGTTTACTACTAAGAGCGGGAATTAAGTTTGGGTATGGATAGATGTTTACTTGAATGGAACCAGGATTCTTTTTTAAGTAATCATACAAGCATTCTTTGGTAAAGTATCCTGGATTAGTACATCCTTCTAGGTAAATCTCGGATATTTCAGTTACATTATTGGAATTTGTACAACCTGCTTTCATTTTAATTTTTGTTGCTTTCATTTTTGATTTCCTTTCAAATAATAATATGGTTTTATATGTAAACAATAAGGAAAGAAATCATAGACGAACGAATGTTTTGGGTTGCCTGGGAAAATGTTCTGTGTTAAACTCACTTTGGGAAAGTACATTTGTACACAGAAGCCAGTATTCTATTCGCTTAGATGCTGGTTTCTTTTTTATTGGAATTTTCGCTTGTTTATGTTGTACACTAACTATATCATTAGTGAAAAGTAAAGTCAATGATTAATTTGTCCCAATATTGACTTTTTTGTCCCTTGGTATTATAATTAAGAAAAAGATAGGAGTGGGGCATATGAAAAAGAAAAACATTATCAATTTGATAAAATATTATTCAGAGGAAAATGATGCTGGCTTTAGGAGCGAAGCATATGAAATCGCAAAAGATTTTGATGAATCAGGTGATCATCAATTAGCAGAATATGTGATGGCCTTAATGTCTGATACAAATACGTTTATGCCTCAAATGAGTGAGAATCAATCTGCGATATTTGATAAACTTGAATCATCAGGAGATAGTTTATGGCTGCCAGATTCAGTTACGCAGGACATTCTTGGAATCGTACACGCAGTTGCACATAAAGCTGGAATTAATAAATTTCTATTTCAGGGGGCACCGGGAACAGGAAAAACAGAAGCGGTTAAGCAATTATCACGTATTTTAGATAGGGATATTTATATGGTGAATTTTGCTGCGGTAATTGATAGTAAATTAGGACAGACACAAAAAAACATAGCTTTACTTTTTAAAGAAATCAATAATTTTGTCCATCCGGAAAAGGTTATAATATTATTTGATGAGATAGATGCAATAGCTCTTGATAGAACGAATGTCAATGATTTACGCGAGATGGGAAGGGCAACATCAGCTATGCTTAAAGGGATGGATTACATGGATGAAAGGGTTGTGTTAGTAGCGACGACCAACTTATATGAACATTTTGATAAAGCTTTAGTGAGAAGATTTGATGCTGTGATAGACTTTAATCGATATACGAAAGAGGATTTAATATCAATTGCAGAAGAATTTTTGAATAAGTTTTTGTCAAAATTTAAATTAGCAAATAAGGATATTCGTTTATTTCGCAAAATTATAGGTTTGTTGGACCCTATTCCATATCCGGGAGATTTGAAAAATTTAATAAAGACAGCCGTTGCATTTAGTGACCCGGATGATGGGATGGATTATTTTAGACGATTATATTATGCAATTAACAATAAGCAACCTCAGGATTTAAAAGAATTACAGTCTCAGAAATTTACAATTAGAGAAATTGAAATCCTGTCTAAAATTTCCAAGAGCACTGTGGCCAGAGAGCTTAAGGAGGGTATTGATGAATAATATATTACAACTTAGAGGGCAGTTTCAGCAAAGGAAAAATGTGAGTGGTTTCGGACCGACAAATCTTCCGAAAGGTTCAAAGGTCACGGCAGAGCATGTCGGAAATATGAAGCAACAACTAAAAAAATTAGATAGCTATTGGCAAAATGAGCAGACGATAGGTGGAGTATTAATAAGCGTTCATTACAAATGTATTGTCGCAAAAAGTAATAGATTACAAATATTACTTGGGGAAAAGAATGCACATCCCAATATGTCAATTAGGGGAGCTAAATTTATAGATGAAAATAATGAGAAGAATGAAAAAGTAAAAAAACATGTATTTACTTATTTTATTTCGTTTGAAGCTCTTCGAAAAACAATAGATTACTTAGAAAAATGTGAATTGGTTTTAAAAAAATACTATAATGGAGAAATTACAGATAAAGATACAGTTATAATAAATAGTGGTAAATACAATGCTAGTATAATGGCTAAATCTTCCTTTTTACGAGTAGTAGTTGATGCAAACTATGTGGAAAATTTTAGATTAGATCGTGCGGATGAGAGAATTAAAGATAGATCAATTGTTACAATTTATAAAACAGGAGTAGATACAATAGAACTGTTAAGTAAGTTTGGCATAGATATGATAAAGGCTAAAATGATCGATGAGACAACTTTGAGACTAGATCGGGGAGAAATCGAAATTCTGCAGAACAATGCTCCATATTTAATTGCCATGCATGTAAAAGATTTAGCAGAGATTGTATTAGACGATGATATTGAAGAAAATAGATTAGAAAATATGATATCTATTCAAGAACCTAAAAACGAACCCATCGTTGGTGTTATTGATACTCAGTTTGATGAAAGAGTTTACTTTCATAAGTGGGTTCATTTTGAAAATAAGGTTGATCCTAATATCCCAATTAGTTCGGAAGATAAATTTCATGGAACCGCAGTTACATCAATAATTGTCGATGGTCCTACTTTTAATCCTAAATTGGAAGATAATTGTGGACATTTTAGAGTAAGGCATTTTGGGGTGGCAACTGCAGGGGGATTCAGTTCATTTACAATTCTTAAATTAATCAGAGATATTGTTGTAAGTAACAGAGATATTAAAGTGTGGAATCTTTCGTTAGGATCAGCAATGGAAATAGACCCTAATTTTATTTCACCAGAAGCAGCAGAATTAGATAGAATTCAATGTGAATACGATGTGATATTTATTATTGCAGGGACAAATAAAACTAGAAAAATGACGGGTTCAGTAAAAATAGGAGCGCCAGCAGATTCACTTAATTCATTGATAGTAAATGCCGTGAATTTTCAAGGAAAACCTGCTTCATATACGAGGGTTGGTCCTGTACTTTCTTTTTTTTATAAACCGGATATTTGTTACTATGGAGGAGATAGGGAGGAGAAGATTACAGTATGTGAACCATTGGGGATGGCTGCAGTGTGCGGAACATCATTTGCAGCCCCATGGATAACAAGGAAAATGGCCTATCTTATTCATATTGTAGGATTAAGCAGAGAAGTAGCAAAGGCGTTAATAATTGATTCTGCTGCTGGCTGGAACCGCCAGGATAATAAATATTTTGCTATGGGATATGGTGTTGTGCCTAAACGAATTGAGGATATTACACACTCCAAAGACGATGAAATCAGATTTATTATGAATGGAACTATCGATGAATATGAAACATATACTTACAATATTCCGGTTCCACAAGATATGCATGCTCATCCCTTTTTTGCAAAGGCAACACTGGCATATTTTCCGACTAGTGACAGAAATCAAGGGGTTGATTATACAAGTACTGAAATGGACTTACACTTTGGGAGAGTCATAGAAAAAGATGGAAAAGCTGTGATTAAAGCCATAGATTACAATAAACAGGCAGATGAAGGAATTCAAAACATCTACGAAGAAGATGCACGTAAGCTGTATCGTAAATGGGATAATGTAAAACATATTAGCGAAGCAGTCAAAGAGAATGCAAGACCGCGGAAAGCTTATGCTGCGGGAATATGGGGTCTAAGTATTAAAACAAAGGAACGGCTTGCACCTAAAGCAGGAAGAGGCTTACAATTTGGTGTAGTTGTAACGTTAAAAGAAATGAATGGTGTAAATCGTATTGATGAGTTTATAAAACTTTGTATGGTGAGAGGCTGGCTCGTAAATAGAATAGACATTCAGAATCAAATTGATGTTTATGTGAAAGCAGAAGAGGAAATTGAATTTGAATAGAAGATGATCTAGAACAAGAGCAGTCTAACTTAAAATGGTCTTACATGAACCTAATAAAGAAAGACTACTAGACATGACAATTCCTGAACAATCAAGAAATAGAAATCAAAGGTATTATTCGTCAGTTTCTTGAACATAGTGAACAAGAAATGTACAAGAAAGTGATTAAGAAAATAAAAAATGTTGTCCATTACTTGACTCACTCGTGAGCGGTTCGCCTTTCATACAGGATGGGAAGCTGGCAGGAGCGGTGACACATGTGTTTGTGCAGGATGCAAGCCGGGGGTATGGGATTTTGATTGAGAATATGTTGGAGCATTGAGGCCGGTAATAGGAAATGAAGGATTGGAGAGTAAATGGGACCACCACACAGGTTGGTTAAATTAGTGTGATGGTCCCATTTTCTTAAAGTTGCTGTAAATTTCATGAAATTTTTTTCAATCCACGAAATAAAAATCCTTCGACATTTGTATTATAATGAAATAAAAGTGTTTTGTCAAAACCATAATTTTATATAAAAAGGATAGGACAATTTTAAGTTCTATAAAATTTAAATTATATGAAATTATAAAACACTTAACATTGCTCTTGACAATCAACTCAACAAGTAGTAATCTATATTTAGAATTAACCCCCTACCCCACGTAATCAGACATATTGCACAATTCCAATCAACCTACAAAGGAGGGATTCATATAATCAACCAACCCTATGCTCATTATAACTCCCACTCAGATACATATCAACTAAATTCCAAACACAATTCCGACACCGCTGTAATCGCAGAAAAGAAAAATCCCATTCCTATTTTAAAAGATATTTTATGGCTGACCTGCCAACTCCACGATTCCGGAAAGTATCCGGAACACTGGCAGCAATATTTTATGAAATCCATTTGTAATAATGGTATCCCATCCGGTCCCAAGCAAGACCATACCACGGCGGGAGGTCAGATAATCCAGGAAATCTTTCCGGGTACGCTGCTATCTGAGATGATTCAGATAGCTATCTACTCCCACCATGGCCTGAAGGATTGTATTTCCATAATTGACAGTTCCATTCTGCTACGTCAGCGGAAGGAAAAGGCAAAGAAGCTGCCCATAGAAGAGGCAAAGGATTATTTCTATCAGACGGTAGAACCATCGGAATTTGCAAGGCGATGCGCCGGGGCCAGGGAAGAATCAAAGCTGATTCCCGGAAAAATCAAGGATACCATGAAAAGTTGGGATAAGCCGGAACTTTATGGAAACAGGGATTTTTTCCTTGGAATGTATGAGCGTATCTTATTATCACTGCTTATTGACGCCGACCGCAGGGATACAGAAGATTTCATGACCGGGGATGGGAAAGCGGTCTGTCAGCCGGAGGAATACCCTCCTGAGAAGCTTCAGGATGTCTGGAGGATATGCATGGAACACGTGGAAAAAAAGTATGCCCAATTCACAGACAAGAGCGGCATAAACCGATACCGCAGTGAGATATCCGACAGATGCATGAAACAGGCGCTGAAGAATATAAGGCTCTATTGCCTGACAGTACCTACCGGTTCCGGGAAAACACTAAGCAGCCTCCGTTTTGCGGTCCGCCATGCCCTGGAGTATCAGAAAAGGCGGATTATATATGTGGCTCCATATCAATCAATCCTGGACCAGAATGCAGAGGAGATTAGGAGAGCGTTGGATTATCCTGGTATCGTTCTGGAGCACCATTGCAACATTATTTTGGAAACAGAGGAAGAACAGGCATACTACGACCGTGTTACTGAAGATTGGGCGCTTCCTGTAATCGTCACTACGGCCGTGCAATTCCTGAATACCCTTTTTGCCGGTAAGGCTGGTAACATACGAAGGATGCACAGTCTATGCAATAGTGTCATCATCATGGATGAGGTACAGTCCCTGCCGGTCAGGACCATCCAGTTATTTAACATGGCTGTAAATTTCCTCACAGAGTTCGCGAATACCACCATGGTGCTGTGTACGGCAACCCAGCCCCTTCTGGACAGGATACCAGTAAACCGCCTCCGCCCAACAAACGATATGGCAGGACATGTGGATTTCTATCAGGAGGCATTCCGCAGAACAGAGATAAAAGATTGTACGGATTTGGTTCCGGGCGGTATGGATATCCGGGAAGCAGCGGAGTTTGTGCTGGAAAAAGCCAGGGATTTGAAACAGGTCTTATTTGTGGTTAACACCAAACGGTGCGCCAGGGAATTATTTGAGATGCTGGAGTCGCTGAATGTAGATGGGTTTAAGCTCTTCCATCTCAGTACAGGGATGTGCCCGGAGCACCGCAGTGACGTATTGAAGGAATTGTCAGGTTGTTTGGAAAACAATGGGTATGAGCCAGTACCTCTTATATGTGTCAGTACCCAATTGATTGAGGCCGGGGTAGACCTTTCGTTCCGGTGTGTAATCCGTTCACTTGCAGGGCTGGATAATATCATCCAGGCTGCGGGCCGCTGCAACCGCCACAAGGAAGTTGCTATGGGTAAGGTTTTTATTGTGAAAATGTCAGGAGTTGCTGAGAATCTCTCCCATCTGGCTTACATTCGGAAGGCACAGGAATCTACGGAACAGGTACTGACTCAATTCGCCAGGAACCCCGAAGTATTAGGCGGTAGGCTGGACAGCGGGTTATCAGTAAAGATGTACTATGAATGTAATTTCCAAAAATGGCTGAAGGAGATGGAATACCCGGAAACCGTGGAAGGGGTTTCCACCAGCTTGGTAGAACTTTTGTCGGGAAACCATGATTTCCTACCGTACCAGCAAAGGAAACCAGCGTGCAAAGACGCGGGGCTGCCTATATTAAAACAGGCATTTAAGACCGCAGGGGACCTTTTTGAGGCAATTGAGGAGAATGGAAAAACCACGGTCATTGTTCCGTACAATAACGAGGCAGTTGAATTGTTGAGCCAGCTGACAGGCGACTCAGCTTCCTCACAGCAGAAGAAGCAGGCGCTTAGAAAGCTGCAGCGCTTTACTGTTGCCATATCCGGGACAGAGAAAAGAGGATTAGAAGACGCTATTCATTCAGTATGGGATGGGAGGGTGCTGGTTTTGGATGAGCGGTATTATGACAAAGATAATCTGGGGGTTACCCAGATTCCAGGTCTGATGAGCGAGTTGATGATATAAAGAGAAAACAAAAGGAGGTGAAAGGGATATGCATGAAAACAGGGTGGAATTTCAGGTCAGCGGTGACTATGCGATGTTTGCAGACCCGGTAACCAGAGTGGGAGGGGAAAAGCTTTCCTATCAGATTCCTACATATGAGGCATTAAAAGGCATATTGCAAAGTGTATATTGGAAACCAACGCTCGTTTGGTTTATTGACGCTGTGCGTATCATGAATCCAATCCAGACCGAGACAAAAGGGGTGCGCCCTATTGGCTATGGAGGGGGAAATGATCTTTCCTACTACACATATCTAAAGTACGTGCGTTACCAGGTAAGAGCACATTTTGAATGGAACATGAACCGTCCGGAACTTGCCGCGGACCGCAATGAGAACAAGCATCACAATATCGCGAAACGGATGATAGCCAGAGGCGGACGCCGCGATATTTTCCTTGGGACAAGGGAGTGCCAGGGATATGTGGAGCCATGCGATTTTGAAGCGGGGCAGGATGAGGGATTTTATTCCAGCATTGCGGAATTGGCATACGGATTTATGTATCACGGCATTACTTATGCGGACGAGGCCGTCCTGGAGGAGGATAAAGGCAGGATGACAGTCAGGTTCTGGCGTCCGGTGATGAAAAATGGCGTGATTCATTTCCCAAGGCCAGAAGAATGTACGGATAAACGCCATATTAAAGATATGGAGATGAAGCTGTTTGATAACAGGAATTTTTTTGGCTTAGAAGAATTTTCCGAGGAGGAGGTGTCTGAGTGGACTGGGTAAGGGAATTATGTGATTTATACGAGAAAAATGCGAATCTGGCCGGTCAGTATGAGAAGGGCCGTTTCGGTGAACCACTCATTCTCCTGCCGGTATTCCACTCTACGGTTGCGTCCCAGATTACGGTGACCATAAATGAAAAAGGAGAATTTCTACGGGCGGTTACTGTAGAGGATGAGGAAAAACTGACCGTGATACCGGTGACAGAGAAATCTGCCAGCCGGACTGCCGGTGTAGAAGCCCATCCTCTTTGTGATAATTTAAAATATCTGGCTGGTGATTATATGGATTACGTGGTGCCGGATAAAGGAAAGGACTATACGGAAAACCATAAGTTATATATGGAGGGGCTGAGAAAGTGGGTTGAATCTGCATTTTCACATGAAAAGGTACAGGCTATCTGGAACTATCTGAACCAGGAATGTCTGATGAAGGATTTGGTTTCCTATGGTTGTCTGAAGACGGATGGGCAGGGTAAGGTTTTGAAGACGGTAAAAATACAGAATGTATCCCAGATAGATTCTTTCGTGAGGTTCCGGGTTGAGAAGCCATGGGATATAGAGGGGAATCTGCTGGAGGGACTGGACGGTGCGGAACGGCCTGAGTGCTGGCTGGATGTTTCCCTTGAAAATGCCTATATTGCCTACTGCCGTGCTTCGTGGCAGAAGAGAGGACTTTCCTACCTGACCGGGAATCAGGAACATATATCCTATCTCCACCCTAAAAAGATACGGAATGAAGGAGATGGGGCAAAGCTGATTTCAGCCAATGATGAGACATACTTCACATACAGGGGCAGATTTTCCAATAAGGATGAGGCATTTGCCATCGGATATGAGGATTCCCAGAAAGCCCATAATGCCCTGAAATGGATTATCCGCAGGCAGGGTAGAAATTGGAACAGCCTCTGTGTGGTGACCTGGGAGTCGGATTTGATTCCTCTTCCGGATTGGTGTCTGGATACGGATATGGTCTGTGATATTTATGAGTCAGAGGATGTCTGGGGAGATGAAGAGGAAAGTGGGGAAGGGCCTGGATATGCAGGTACGAATCCCAGGGACGCTGCCAGATTCCAGGCCGCGATTGCAGGATATAGGGCGAGGCTGGATGTGGATTCCAGGACTGTGCTGATGGCTTTTGACGCTGCTACCACCGGGCGCCTGGCCATAATGGAATATGAGAGCCTTGCCTCCAGCCATTATCTGGAGCGGTTGAGGGAATGGTACACCGGCTGTGGGTGGCTGCATCCGAAGTTTAAGGATAAAAAATACTGCCTGTATTATGGGATGGCCGGAGTGAGGGATATAGCTGATATTTTATATGGGTCGGAGCAGAATGGAATGCTTACTTTAAAAGGCGGTAATGAGAAAATGTATGCGGAAGTTTTAAAACGCCTGCTGCCCTGCATTATTTCCGGGCGACCGGTTCCGGAGGATATGGTGCACCTGGCTTATAGGAAGGCCTCATCCCCGGTGTCATATGACAGCTGGTATAATTGGGAGCGTGTGCTGGCACTGGCGTGTTCCTTTGAGAAGAAAAAGAGGATGGAACAGAGGAAGGAGGAGTGGACAGTGGCATTAAACACAGAGAGCCAGGACAGGAATTACCTGTACGGGAGGCTGTTGGCAATCGCTGACCGGGTGGAGTACCGGACATTTGAGAAGGATGAGGTGAGGGAGACGAATGCAAAGCGGTTCATGAATGCATTTTCCCAACAGCCTTTTAGAACATGGAAGGTTATTGAAGAAAGGCTGGGACCGTACTTTGTAAAGCTGTCCCTGCCCGAAAGGCTGCGCTATGAGCACATGATAGAGGATGTTAGCTGGAAGTTCCAGGAAGGGGATTTTGAGAAAAATGATGCGTTAAACGGCCTTTATCTATTGGGATACCATAATCAATCGTATGCGTTTAGAAATTATGCAGAGGAGGAAAAGAAATGAGCAAGTTAAAGGGGAAAATTGATTTTGTACTTCTGATTTCGGCTACAAATGCCAATCCAAATGGAGACCCGCTTAACGGGAACCGCCCCAGGGAAAATTTTGATGGATATGGTGAGATTTCCGATGTCTGCATCAAAAGAAAGATTAGGAACCGTCTCCAGGATATGGGACAGAAGATTTTTGTGCAGTCCGATGACCGTGCGGATGACGGCTATGGAAGCCTGAGGGAGCGCGCGGAGGGCTGTGAATCCCTGAAGACCGAGATGAAACAAGGAAAAAAGGCCAACAAGGAGAGATGTGCCCAGATTGCATGCCAGGAATGGATGGATGTGAGAAGTTTCGGACAGGTATTTGCTTTTAAGGGTGCGGATGTCTCACTGGGAATCCGTGGCCCTGTCTCAATCCATCAGGCAGTGAGCCAGTCCCCTGTGGATATAATCAGTATGCAGATTACAAAAAGCGTGAACAGTGAGTCTGGAAAAGAGGGAAAGGCATCAGACACCATGGGAACAAAGCACAGGATTGGGTTTGGGCTATATGTTGTGAAGGGCAGTGTTAATGTGCAGTTGGCTGAGAAAACCGGATTTTCCCAGGAAGATGCTGATATTTTAAAAGCGGCTCTGAAGACATTATTTGAAAATGACGCATCCTCTGCCCGGCCGGAAGGCAGCATGGAGGTATGCCGCCTGTATTGGTGGCAGCATGATGAGAAGACACCCAAGACGCCATCCGCAAAGATTCAAAGGAGTGTAAAGATTACGCCCATGGTAGAGCGTCCCAAGTCGTTTGAGGATTATCAGGTAGAATTGGAACCTGTTGACTGTGTAAAACCGGAGGTATACAATTTTGTATGAAGAAGATGAGTTCCTTCAGCTGTCAGGAATCCAACATTTTTCCTTTTGCAGGAGACAATGGGCATTGGCTTATATTGAACTACAATGGAATGAAAATGTGCGGACCGTAGAAGGGCATCTGCTTCACGAGAGGGCTCATGATAGGACAATTGCAGAGAAGCGGGGAGATATCATTGTTTCCAGGGCAATGCCGGTCCATTCCAGGGAGTTGGGAATCAGCGGGGAGTGTGATGTGGTGGAATTCCATAGAAGCCAGGGTGGAATTCCACTTACTGGCAGAGAAGGACTCTATCAGGTGGTGCCAGTGGAGTACAAAAGAGGAGAACCTAAAGAAAGCGATGTGGATATACTACAGCTGACGGCCCAGGCTATATGCCTGGAGGAGATGATGTGCTGTGAGATACCGGTGGGATATCTGTTCTATGGGGAGACCAGGCATAGGACTAAGGTGGATATTACAGATGGGATGAGAGCAAAAGTCCGGGAAATATTCTGTGAAATGCATCAATATTTTGAAAAGAGATATACTCCCCGGGTAAAACGTACAAAAAGCTGCAATGCCTGTTCCTTAAAGGATATGTGTCTGCCGGTGCTGGGAGAGGACAAGACAGCGAAAGCATATATTGAAAAAATGCTGGATGAAAAATGAAGGATGGGATTGAATTGCGTGATAAGCATGATTAACATAGAAATTACACAATACAGTACCAGATAAGGAGCTGCCATGAAAAGACTTCTGAATACACTTTATATTACCTCACCAGACAGATATCTGTCCCTGGACGGGGAAAATGTGGTGGTTTATGAAAAACAGGTAGAAATAGGAAGGGTTCCTCTGCATAATCTGGAAGCAATCGTGACCTTTGGCTATACCGGAGCCAGTCCAGCGCTTATGGCGGCATGTGCGAAACGGGATATAGCATTATCCTTTCTGTCCGGAAGCGGGCGGTTCCTGGCCAGGATATCCGGCGAGGTGCGGGGGAATATTACACTCCGTAGGGAACAATATAGGATAGCTTGGGATACAGAAAAAAGCATACGGATATCCCGGAACTGTATAGCAGGTAAAGTGTATAATGAAAAATGGGTACTGGAGCGTGCTGCCAGGGATTATCCTATGCGGTTAGATGGAGAGAAGCTGAAGAAAAAATCAGGCTTTTTATCAAGTTCCCTGAAAAAAATCAGGGTATGTGAGGATGCGGCTGAGTTAAGAGGGCTTGAGGGCGAGGCGGCATCTGTTTATTTTTCTGTGTTTGACGATTTGATATTGCAGCAAAAGGAGGATTTCTTTTTCCACGGACGCTCAAAGCGTCCGCCCACAGATAAAGTAAACGCCATGCTGTCATTTGCGTATACACTATTAACCGGAATGTGTGCAGGAGCGTTAGAGACAGTAGGATTGGATCCATATGCCGGTTTTTTCCACACGGATAGGCCGGGAAGGATGTCTTTGGCTTTGGATATGGTGGAAGAATTAAGAAGCGTGCTGGCGGACCGTTTTGTGTTGACCATAATTAATAAAAAAATAGTGAAGCCAGAAGGGTTTGACCAAAAGGAAAATGGAGCAGTGATTATGGATGATGACACCAGAAAGCTGTTCCTATCTCAGTGGCAGATAAAAAAACAGGAGATTATCCGTCATCCCTTTCTAGGGGAAAAGGTAGAATGGGGGATGGTGCCGTATGTCCAGGCCCTATTGCTGGCACGGTATATCCGTGGTGATTTGGATGAATATCCTCCGTTTTTTTGGAAGTAGGTGATGGGATGCTTGTGTTAATCACATATGATGTGAAAACAGAAACAGCGGCTGGAAGGAAACGTCTCCGGCAGGTGGCTAAACAATGTGTCAATTATGGCCAACGGGTGCAGAATTCAGTCTTTGAATGTAATATGGATGCAGCAAAATGCAGGGAAGTAAAAGCTATCCTGGAAAAAATCATAGATAAGGATGTGGATAGTTTGAGATTTTATTATTTGGGTGACAAGTATAAAAATAAAGTGGAGCATATGGGGGCAAAGCCAGGATTTGATGTAACAGAACCGTTAATTATGTAGTGCGAATGTGATGCTCTCATAAAATCCCTGGGGGATTCGCACCGGATTATGGGGGGATTATGGGATCAGGTTAAAAGGTTTGATTGTTTGGAGTGAAGATTTGAGAGGTTTGTGAAAGAAAATATTGGATAATATGGACAAAAAGCATTATGATTTTTTGTGAATATTTGCTGTCTCCCTTCGTGAGAAGGGAGTGGATTTAAACGTGCTGTTTCCCTGCATCTCCGCAAATACTGTGTGTCTCCCTTCGTGAGAAGGGAGTGGATTTAAACAAATCGCATCCGGGTTACTTTCGACCCGAAGGATGTCTCCCTTCGTGAGAAGGGAGTGGATTTAAACATCTTCCCCTGCTCCCCCACGATTGCCAGGGCGTCGTCTCCCTTCGTGAGAAGGGAGTGGATTTAAACATTCCATCTTTCATACCTCTCAATATGGAACTTAGTCTCCCTTCGTGAGAAGGGAGTGGATTTAAACATCTCAATATCCGGCAGATAGTTCTCTCCCGCTTGTCTCCCTTCGTGAGAAGGGAGTGGATTTAAACGCAATTATGGGATTAACTCTGTTTGCGGAATACGTCTCCCTTCGTGAGAAGGGAGTGGATTTAAACATCCGGGCGGCGTACATCCATAGCACTGAAACAAGTCTCCCTTCGTGAGAAGGGAGTGGATTTAAACAGCCAGATACGGGCGGCCTTCTTCGGCATATGGATGTCTCCCTTCGTGAGAAGGGAGTGGATTTAAACCTTCCTGAAATATTCAAATATGTTCATCCTCATCGTCTCCCTTCGTGAGAAGGGAGTGGATTTAAACATTTGGGGAAATTGTGAAGTATACAGTGTTACTGTCTCCCTTCGTGAGAAGGGAGTGGATTTAAACTTTTGAATTGCTGGACATACAGAACCAGGGCAGCGTCTCCCTTCGTGAGAAGGGAGTGGATTTAAACAGAAATAGCTGTATTACTAGCAGCCTTTGGACCAGTCTCCCTTCGTGAGAAGGGAGTGGATTTAAACATGGTTACATACCGTATACCACAAAGAGAAACGCGTCTCCCTTCGTGAGAAGGGAGTGGATTTAAACACACTCGGAAGGAAAACATTAGGAAACAGGAGTAGTCTCCCTTCGTGAGAAGGGAGTGGATTTAAACCAACACCATGGAAAAAGAACTTAAGAGAATCTATAGTCTCCCTTCGTGAGAAGGGAGTGGATTTAAACACTTGCATAAATCCAGAAACAATAGTCCCGATTAGTCTCCCTTCGTGAGAAGGGAGTGGATTTAAACAATTATCAATAATTAGTATTTCCAGGAGAGCCGGGTCTCCCTTCGTGAGAAGGGAGTGGATTTAAACAGAACACGGATAAATCCATATATATCTCAACGTTGTCTCCCTTCGTGAGAAGGGAGTGGATTTAAACAGCAGAAGCAGCAGAAAAGGCGTTATGGTTTATGTCTCCCTTCGTGAGAAGGGAGTGGATTTAAACAGGGCCGGGTAAAGGAGGTCTGATAGGTCCCGGCCGTCTCCCTTCGTGAGAAGGGAGTGGATTTAAACATTAATGAATGCGACAATGCCTACCACCTTGTATCGTCTCCCTTCGTGAGAAGGGAGTGGATTTAAACCCTCCGGCTCTCCCGGAAATTCTAATTGCGGCTGTCTCCCTTCGTGAGAAGGGAGTGGATTTAAACAGCCGTGTCGGTGATGATGAGCCAATAGAGGCTTGTCTCCCTTCGTGAGAAGGGAGTGGATTTAAACGTTGACCCTGGTCCTGGTAAACAGGTGATTGAAAGTCTCCCTTCGTGAGAAGGGAGTGGATTTAAACATCCTAAAAGTGGATTATACAAATGGCACTCAAGTCTCCCTTCGTGAGAAGGGAGTGGATTTAAACGCCCCGAAAGTGTTTGAATGGTCGATTGGACATGTCTCCCTTCGTGAGAAGGGAGTGGATTTAAACTTAGATAAAAATGCAACCACGGAATCTCAAAGGGTCTCCCTTCGTGAGAAGGGAGTGGATTTAAACTCTCCCAACGAAATTAAGGCAGAGGTAAAAATACAGTCTCCCTTCGTGAGAAGGGAGTGGATTTAAACATGACGTTCACTGGGATATCCTGGACGGAAAGCAGTCTCCCTTCGTGAGAAGGGAGTGGATTTAAACACGCCAATATTGGCGTATAATATAATTAGAAATAGTCTCCCTTCGTGAGAAGGGAGTGGATTTAAACATGGAATTTAAGAACAACTTCAAGGGGAATCCCCGTCTCCCTTCGTGAGAAGGGAGTGGATTTAAACTTCTCTCCTTCGCGGCAGACACACGGCAATCAGGTCTCCCTTCGTGAGAAGGGAGTGGATTTAAACATCCAGCATTCCTCCCGGTCCCACTCGTCTATATGGTCTCCCTTCGTGAGAAGGGAGTGGATTTAAACAGAAATGGCCTGCAATAGTACAACTTCCGTCCACGTCTCCCTTCGTGAGAAGGGAGTGGATTTAAACATAGCAGGACTGGAAAGGATAAGCGCTTTCCTCCGTCTCCCTTCGTGAGAAGGGAGTGGATTTAAACCATCCCCCAAACAGATACGCTGCCTGGAGAAATACGTCTCCCTTCGTGAGAAGGGAGTGGATTTAAACAGCCCTACTACTGCATCCCCTTCCTTTCGTGTCTCGTCTCCCTTCGTGAGAAGGGAGTGGATTTAAACCACCTGTTCATTCTCCATCCTCAGGGCTTCGTTCGTCTCCCTTCGTGAGAAGGGAGTGGATTTAAACATTTAAAGAATGGGGCAAGAAAGAACCGGACGGAGTCTCCCTTCGTGAGAAGGGAGTGGATTTAAACGGCGCAACAGAACCTATTAACAATCCGGTTGCATCGTCTCCCTTCGTGAGAAGGGAGTGGATTTAAACTTGCCATTGCTCTGGCTCCTTTCATATAAAACCAGTCTCCCTTCGTGAGAAGGGAGTGGATTTAAACGCCACCCTTGCAGGAATCGATGGCATCTCAAAGGCGTCTCCCTTCGTGAGAAGGGAGTGGATTTAAACACACCCGGCTGTGAGAGCGTCAGGAGCGCCACGCGTCTCCCTTCGTGAGAAGGGAGTGGATTTAAACGTTAAGGCGGTTAAGGTACAGCAAGATTATGCTGTCTCCCTTCGTGAGAAGGGAGTGGATTTAAACAGGAAGGTAAAAATATGAATAGGATTCTGAAAAGTCTCCCTTCGTGAGAAGGGAGTGGATTTAAACAGAAATAGCTGTATTACTAGCAGCCTTTGGACCACGTCTCCCTTCGTGAGAAGGGAGTGGATTTAAACACCGCTATGGAGCCGCAGAGGAGGCCGTGATGTGGTCTCCCTTCGTGAGAAGGGAGTGGATTTAAACAATTCCTCTATGGCCTCGGCATATATTGGTAATCGTCTCCCTTCGTGAGAAGGGAGTGGATTTAAACGCAAGATGAGGTGGACCGATATAAAGATGCATTGGTCTCCCTTCGTGAGAAGGGAGTGGATTTAAACAGCTAATACAATGCAGCTCGCGATTAATGACTTGTCTCCCTTCGTGAGAAGGGAGTGGATTTAAACAGTATCCGCTTTCTTTTATGTGATCCCTTACCAGTCTCCCTTCGTGAGAAGGGAGTGGATTTAAACATCATTACAGACTGCGACAATAAAGGTATCTATGGGTCTCCCTTCGTGAGAAGGGAGTGGATTTAAACAATTCAAAAATACCTTTGGATAAGTCAATGTGAATGTCTCCCTTCGTGAGAAGGGAGTGGATTTAAACATATCTGTCACCTCAAACACGCCTCCATTTCGATGTCTCCTTTCGTGAAAAGGGAACGCATTGAAGTAAAAGTACATCTTAAAACAAGAGAA
>ERZ1106969.85-NODE-85-length-109937-cov-47.942247_pt1 | contig 109937 bp, 103 predicted proteins | sample MGYA00403685_ERZ1106969 | MGnify/ENA primary metagenome ERZ1106969 (study PRJEB35170, sample SAMEA104062416) | human gut metagenome | biome: human gut; feature: human-associated habitat; material: faeces | place: Denmark | collected 2012-05-18 ...
TTTTTATACAATCTGTAGCTCTTATCTTAGAATTGCTGCATTGCAGCAATTCTACTCTGCTTGGAATCAAAATTGCGAACGTGTTTCGCAATTACCTAATTAAATATTAGCAAGTATTCTCTCTTTCATCTGCTGTTCGCCCATTATATGAACAATAGTCCATAAATCAGGTGTATTGGCACGTCCTGTAACAGCAATTCTTACGACCTCTGCTATATCAGATACATTACCCTTAAACTTTTCAGGCTCTGCCTTATAAGCTTTCATATCAGATGCAAAGCCCAATTTATCTGCTATTTCTTTTAACTTATTAAACCATACCTGATTATCATCTTCATGATTATAAACAGCAAGATATTCTTTAAGTACATTTGAAACTGTTTCTTTATCTAATCTGAATTCATCCTTTTCTGATTCTTCATTCATATCAAAGAAATATCCAATCATTTCGAATATCTGCTTAGCGTACATAAAGTCTTTTCTTCTTCTCTTCATGCCGACTCCCATGTATAATCTGAGAATATTAAGCATTTTTTCCTTATCTGCAAACCATACCTTTGCCTTTTCAGGTTCATTTTCCTGTGCCCATGTATAAAGGAAATCATATACTTCATCTTCTGATAACTTAGAAAGCTCATTTTTGCAGATATTATGAAGCTTATCCTTGTCAAATAATGCTCCTGACTGGCTCATTTTCTCTACTGTGAATGGGAATTCGTTAATATCCTTATCAGGGAACTTCTCATGCCATTCTTCAAAGTTTGAGTTAAGAAGTGTAAGAAGATATACCTTCATGCAGTATGGATGGTATCCGTCTTTTCTATAGTAATCAAGTGAAAGTTCAGGATCCTTTCTCTTTGAAAGCTTTCTCTTTCCTCCTGTTTCCTCATCAAACTTCATAAGATGCGCTGTATGTGCATATGCAGGCATCTTAAAGCCTAATACATGGAATAATTCATAATGTATAGGTGCTGATGCAAGCCATTCTCCACCTCTTATAACCATAGTTGTTCTCATAAGGTGGTCATCTATAGCATGTGCAAAATGATATGTTGGAATTCCGTCCTTCTTAAGAAGTACAATATCATGAATATTTTCAGGAAGTTTAATTGTTCCTTTTATACTATCAACAAATTCGATTTCTTTATCAGGACTACCCTGTGAACGAAGTCTTAATACATATGGCTTTCCGGCCTTAATATTCTCTTCGATTTCTTCGTATGAGAGATTTCTGCATGTTGCATACTCACCATAATAACCTGTAAGAACCTTATCTTCTTCCTGCTTTGCTCTTACCTTCTCAAGAGTTTCCTCTGTACAGAAGCAAGGATAAGCAAGTCCTCTTAATACAAGGCTCTTTGCATACGCATGATATATTTCAACTCTCTGTCTCTGGAAATATGGTCCATATGCATTCTGTGGTGCATCATCAGGGAAACCTGCACCCTCATCAAATTCAATATCGAAATATCTGAGTACGTTGATTATTGTCTCTACAGCACCATCAACCTTACGTTTTTCATCTGTATCTTCAATTCTTAAATAGAATACGCCACCATTCTTATGTGCAATTCTCTCATCTGCAAGTGCACTGTAGAGATTGCCTAAATGAATGAAACCTGTTGGGCTTGGAGCCATTCTTGTAACCTCAGCCTTATTAGGAAGCTTTCTATATGGAAACTTTTCTTCATAATACTCAGGAGTATTAACTACCTCAGGGAATAATAAATCTGCTAATTTCTGATAATCCATTCTAATCCTCATTTCTGTGCAAATGCACTAATTTATCTTTATTTCTTTTTTGTAATAAACAGCCAATATATTTTACACACTTTACGACATTTTTTCAACTTTTAATATCAAGTATGTTAGCAAATGCGTATGCTATTCCGTCTTCATCATTAGATAAGGTAATATAATCTGCTTTTTCCTTTAATGATATAGATGCATTAGCGACAGCTATGCCATATCCTGCGTATTCTATCATATCTTTATCGTTGTCGGCATCACCAAACGCAGCAATTTCTTCCTTGGAAACTCCAAGTCTGTCAGCCAAAAACTTAACTCCCGACTTTTTCCCTGCATCTTTATATGATATTTCTACCAACTGTTTAACAGAGCTTGTGATATATACGTCCTGTGTTTCCTTATATATTGCATCGCAGACCTTTTCTTTCATATCTGCATCTTTTACTATTATGTCCATGCTGTCAAGCTCATTAACATGCTGTCTGATAAATCCTGTAATATCATCTATCAATGTACGCGTTGTCTGTATATAATGTATAGCTTCTTTGGTCGCTCCGAATTTCACCGGATTGTGTATATATTCGCTGCCTGCATACGCCCTGCCCTCAATAAATGCTTCATATGTAACCGGCATATCCTTTGTAAGCTCAAGTATTGTCTTAACTGATTCAGCTGTAAGCTTATATGACCTTAAGCATTTTTTATCTCTAATCTCATAAACTGCCGCACCATTACTTGTTATCGCATATTCGATTCCGGGAATTTCCGTAACAACAGATGGAAGTGTGTCAAATGCTCTTCCACTTGCAATACAGACATGCACACCATTTTTAACCGCGTTAATAATCGCATTTCTGTTCTTCTCGGAAACCTGTTTAGATGAATCAAGAGTGGTACCATCCAAATCAAGCGCTATTAATCTGACTTTGCTCATAATTATCTTCCTTTATTTTATCTTTCCTTACTGACCTGAAATTGCCTTCTTAAACCAGCGTCCCGTATCGCTCAGGTCACTATCGCTCCAGCCACTTGTATCTGTACAGCGACTCGATATAAGAGCAGATGTTTCAGCTTTATTGCATAAGCTCCATGCAATAAAACTTATCTGATTGCTATTCATAAAATCAAGCCATGTATTCGCAGAATCATAATCAATGCCTCCATTTCCCGATGCATCGCATATGCTGCATTCACTTACGAATATAGGAACCCCTGCATTTAGCGCAGCACTTACTTTATTTCTTATATTATCTTTATGTGTTGCTGCATAAAAATGTGCCACATACATAACATTATCATCATCAAGTGTATTTCCTATAACAGCATCCACATCCTGTGACCAGGTGTTGGTTCCGACAAGAATAACCGCATGGTCATCATACTGTCTTATTGTACTTATAACTGTCTCTGCATATGGCTTAATATTAGAATTCCAGTCTGCACCTAAAGGCTCATTACATATTTCATATATTACATTATCATGACCCGAATACTTTGAAGCCATTTCTGCAAAGAACTCGCAGGCCTCCTGCGTAAGCTCTGATGGCGCATAGTTCAGCACATGCCAATCAATAATTACATACATGCCAAGCTGTGTTGCATAATTAACACCATTATCTATTATCTGCTTTAAAGAATCCTTATTGCCGCCTGTTAAATATCCATTATATTCTCTTGGATACATTGCAAGTCTTACTACATTGGCTCCCCAGTCATTCTTTAATGTAGAAAATGCATCATAATTCACATAATCAGGAAACCATGATATTCCATGTGTGCTTACACCGCGTAACTGTACTATATTACCGGATGCATCTACTAATTTCGTACCTGACACATGAAGCGCACCTGTAGGTATTGTAGTCACAATTCCTGAACCCGAACTGCTTCCTGAACCTGAATTCTGTCCATCCTCCCCGGAATTCTCCGAATCTCCTGCTCCCGAATTTTCCGCTTCAGTGCTTTCCGCCTCTGTGGCATCTGCAACCTCTGTGCCCTCATTATAAGCATTTCCTTTGTTATCTAGAACAATTTCAGCTCCCGAATCGAGCTTGAAATTCAATGTATAATTAGTAAGTTCTTCCTTTGAAGCAAAGCTTATTATAAAGCCGACATTATTCATCTGTGCCTGGCTCTCTATTATTTTATTATACTCAACCGGCACAACTGACCATATCGAATTTGAAGTATCTGCCGTACAATTCCAGCTCTGCTCAAGAGTTGTTCCATTAGAGGTATTAATCTTAAATGTCCAGTCTGTTATTTTTACGGACTCTTTATTATCTATTACCAGATCATACTGGGCATAATATCTTCCGTTGCTCTCCCATGAATTAGATTGTTTAAACTGCATGGAAACTGATGTCTTTATCTTTTCTTTTTCCTTTGTGGCAGTTGCTTCTGTCTGACCTGTTTCTGATTGGTTTATCTGCTGTTCATATCCTGATTTGCTTTCATCACCTTCAGCATTTTTCTTTTTACTCCTTATAAGAGCTCTTGCTGCAAGAAATAAGCCTGCTGCCAGAACAACAGCCAGTACTATAATTGCTGTAATCACCAATACCTTCTTTTTCTTTTCATTGTCTTTTGAAACATTTTCTTCCATACTTAACCCCCATTTCCGGCAGTTTACAGCTAAAATGCCGCATACATCATTGCTATAGCATCAAATCCCGGGCCATACGCGCCAAATATTATTACCGTAAAAATAGCCGCATACCAAATAACCCAACGTACAGCCTTTGGAAGACTTCCTATTTTACTGCTTAACGAAATATTCTTCTCTCTTAATACACTCACAACAATAACGATAATCATTCCTATAAACATTATAGCATAATCGTATGGTTCATAAACCAGATCAGCAAGAACTGAAACAAATGCAGATATATGGAAATTAGTAAATATGCTCTTAAGCATACTAAATCCCAGCTTAAGTGTATCTGCCCTGAACAACATTTCACCTATTATTACAATAATAAAGAGCTTTACAAATCTTATCGCCCTGATTACGAAGCTGTTCATGTCTATATTCAATTCCTCAGCCTTTTTGCTTATAGGCTTTTCAAGAATATTTTCTATAAATATAAGTATAAAGTAGTATATTCCGTAAAATATATATGTACCCTTAGGTCCATGCCATAAACCGTTCGATATCCACACACAGAACAATGCAACAGTCGGTGTAAACATCCTGCTTACTCCCATGCCGAATACCTTCTTAATCTTCTTGGATGCCTTAGCCATAGGCTTTGCAAATGATATCGGATAGAATATGTAATCCTTAAACCATGTTCCTAAAGTAATATGCCATCTATGCCAGAAATCCCCTGCATTCTTAGCAAAGAAAGGCTGTCTGAAATTCTCAGGCAAGGTAATTCCAAATATCTTAGCAGTACCTATAACTATATCTATAGTTCCCGCAAAGTCCATGTAAAGCTGCAAAGTGCACAATATTGCGCCATACAGAATTACCGAACCGTCATATACATTTCCACTGTCAAATATTTTTTCAACACCTATAGCCATATGGTCAGCAAGTACAACCTTCTGGAAAAGTCCCCATAAAATTCTTCTGTAACCGGCTGTTATATTTTCATAGGTTATTGCATTTCCGGCAAACATTGTTGATGAAATATCTGAATATCTTGCTATAGGTCCTTCTAAGATTGTAGGAAAAAAGCTAAGATATAACGACAGCTTGAAAATATTCTTTTCTTTGGAAACCGTACCTCTGTAAACATCTATAAGATACGAAACCGCCTGCATTGTATAATATGATATTCCTATTGGCACAAGAAATGATATTTTCTTATATTCAACAGAACCGCCAAATTTATTAATAAGTGCAAAAATGTTAGAGCCCAGGAAATTAGTGTATTTAAGGACTAATAATATAAGAAAATTAAGGACTATTCCCAATGCAAGTATCTGCTTTTTTCTTTTATTATTAAGCTTCTTTTCCTGCTTATCGGCAGCCTTTTTTGATGATATTTTAGTAAGTATGTCCGCTACCACATATGTTATTATTACAGTAATGAAATTATATATAAGTAATGCCCCGCTTGAATATATGAAGAACATATAGCTTGCAAGCAAAAGCACAATCCATCTATACTTCTGTGCACATAACTGATATATCACTATAAGAGCCGGAACAAATATAGCAAAAAACTGTATAGAATTATATGACATTTATAAATTAACCTCCATATCCTTATCTGCTTATTTCCATTTAGTATAACCCGGCTTTTTCATAATCCTTCTGCCAGTCTGCATATTTTGTATCTGTTCTGTGGTCTGTAAGGCTGTAATCAGTTTTTAATATTTCACCAATATAAGCAGTTGCCTTTTTGGAACCATAAATATTCACATGAACTCCTCTGTCATATGTATCATTAGTCCAGTCAATTCCTACTTTTTCGTTATCTTTATTTAAGTCATAATATTTTACAGAATTACTCTTTGCCCATTCATTTACAGCTTCATACTTTTCCTCACTCCAGCTCATCGCACTCGGAGCGCTCACTAATATAAGTTCGCATTTATTTTCTTCACACAATTCCTTAATCTTAGCAAGATATTCTTTTGCCTCTGTGTTTAATGTATTATCATCCTTTCCATAAACATAAGGTTCATCGTAAAAGCCGTCAATCGTATCTCTTAACTGATAGCCTTTATAAAGCTTCTCATTCTGCCTGTTATTGGTATATTTTAAAATAAACTGAGGAAGCTGGATTCCGTTATATGCTGAATGATAATGAAATATCGGGAATATCTTTTCAACAGTATTGTCAAATTCATTATCATCCTTATATACTCCGGGATATTCTTCAAATGCAGAATCCATCTCAAGAAATACTATCTTAGGACTCTGTCTCTTAAATGTCTCTATCAATATTGAATATGTGTCACACAATCTCTGTGCACCGGAGCCTGTATCATATGATGTGATACCGTAATCACCCCATAACTGTAATGGAGAAAATGTATAGCATGATTCACTGTTTCCGGCAAATACAACATCTATTGTATTCTCTTCTTCCTTTTCAAGTGCTTTGGTCTTTAATTTAACAACCGACAAATCATATGTATCATAATCTTTAGGTTTAATAATATATGAACTTCCTGCAATAAGCACAAAAAGTATCACAAGAAATAAAATTATATCCAATATATGTTTCTTATTCATAAAATCCTCAATCCAGAAAAAATTTATTGTAACGGCTATCGTTCTGCCTTTTTTACTCATCATTTTATATTACTATTTATTCTCTTTATTGTCAAAAAATAAGGACATTGCAAATGCTATTTATATGAATAAACAGCATTCTGCCATGTCCTTTTTAGAATTAATATTTAACTAAAATTAATGATGGAATAATCTCATTCCTGTGAAGCACATTGCAATATTATGTTTATTGCATGTCTCGATAACATTGTCATCTCTGATTGAACCGCCCGGCTGTGCTATATATTTAACACCACTCTTGTATGCTCTCTCGATATTGTCGCCAAATGGGAAGAATGCATCTGAGCCTAATGCTACATCTGTATTTCCATCAAGCCAAGCTCTCTTTTCTTCCTTAGTAAATACCTCAGGCTTTTCTGTAAATACTCTTTCCCATGCTCCGTCTGCAAGAATATCCTCATACTCATCGCCGATATATAAATCAATTGCGTTATCTCTGTCGGCTCTTCCTACATTTTCCTTAAATGGAAGATTAAGTACCTTAGGATTCTGGCGAAGATACCAGTTATCAGCTTTTCCACCTGCAAGTCTTGTACAATGTATTCTTGACTGCTGGCCTGCTCCTATACCTATTGCCTGTCCGCCCTTTGCATAGCATACTGAATTTGACTGTGTATATTTAAGTGTGATAAGAGCGATTACAAGGTCAATCTTAGCTGACTCAGGAATTTCCTTATTCTCTGTAACAACATTTGAAAGAAGCTCTTTGTTGATTACGAATTCATTTCTTCCCTGTTCAAATGTTACTCCATATACCTGCTTTCTCTCAACAGGCTGTGGCTTGTATGATGGGTCAATCTTAATTACATTGTAATTGCCCTTCTTCTTATTCTTTAATATTTCAAATGCCTCAGGTTCATATCCAGGAGCTATAATTCCGTCAGATACCTCATGCTGTATAAGCTTTGCTGTAGCAACATCGCATACATCTGAAAGTGAAATAAAATCACCGAATGATGACATTCTGTCTGCGCCTCTTGCTCTTGCGTAAGCACATGCAAGTGGTGATAACTCTCCGATTGCATCATCAACCCAGTAAATCTTTTTCTCTACTTCTGAAAGTGGAAGTCCAACTGCTGCTCCGGCAGGTGATACATGCTTAAATGATGTGGCAGCAGGAAGTCCTGTAGCTTCCTTTAATTCCTTTACAAGCTGATATCCGTTAAAAGCATCAAGAAAATTAATATATCCCGGTCTTCCGTTTAAGATTTCAACAGGAAGTTCACTTCCGTCTGCCATAAATATACGTGATGGTTTCTGATTAGGATTGCATCCATACTTTAACTGAAATTCGTTCATTATAATGTTCCTCCGTTCTTATTAATTATCTTTGTTTCATATTCGCCTGTCTCAATATCTACAAATCTTACAAATAAAGATACCTTGTTATCAGCATTAAGATTATTCCATACCATATCTGTAAAGCTCTCAATGTCTCCTGAAATCTTTACAAGTGTAGGCTCTCCCTCAAAGCTTGGAAGTGGATTTCCGTCTCCCATATATGTATGTATAAATCTTCCCTCTCCTGCAACAGGATTAGTATAATCAAATGTATATCTGTTGCACTGTTCAGGATTTCCATTGTGGCTCTTTAAAATAGACATTGAATAGTTAAATCCATTTTCAAAATCAAGGATACCTGAAATTCTTGGTGTATAGTTAGGTGCATCAGGCTCAAACTCTCTTGTTCTTAATGATTCTTCAAATGTCTTTCCTTCTGACATAAGATTATATACTGTATCAGTCTGATCTCCGTTAGTTACTATTGTCTTCTTACCGAGTACTCGTACAGGTGCATAAATTATAAGACTTGGATCTTCAAGCTTGCTTGGGTCATAAGCCTGTGTACGGATTCCTTCACCTTCTGTAACGAAAACTCTGTTACGGCTGTTAGCGCTTCTACCCATGATAAAATATGCTGTAACTGCCTTCTTTCCGTCTTCTGACTTACCAATTACAATTCCTCTTCCCGGATAATCACAACCTGATAATTCTTTTTCTAATGTAGTAATCTGCATTCTTTACCTCCTAAAATTAAAAAGCCGGCCACCTGCGCAACCATAGCTTATCAATGGTCGCCCAGGCGGTCGGCTTTAATTAAAAACTGTACTCCCTGTGGGTAATCCCACAACATATAAAATGTCTTCCGCCAGTTGTACAGCAGCTAAATTTAAGATACAACATTTTTCTTATAAATGCAATTGAAAATTAATAATTTCCAAGAAGTTTTATTGACTTGGCTTCTTCTTCTATTCCTCTTAATGCATTCATTACTCTAGGATCGTCTATATTTCCCTCAAAGTCAACAAAGAATCGGAATTCCCACTGTTTGCCCTCAATAGGTCTTGACTCTATCTTATTCATATTTAATCCGTTATAAATTATATGGCTTAAGAGATTATATAAAGTTCCTGTCTCATTTGCAGTTTCAAAGACTATGCTCATCTTATTGGCATTCTTAACGAACTTTCTTGTATTAGTAACTATTACAAATCTTGTTGTGTTATTAGCAAGATCACTTATGCCCTCTTTAAGAACCTCAAGTCCATATACTTCTCCTGCCTCTTCACTTGCAATTGCTACATGTCTTGGGTCATTTTCTTCAAGAATCATCTTGGCAGCAAGTGCTGTATTAGCCTGGCTTATTCTCTTCCAGTCTTTATGTTTGTCAAGGAAATGGTCACACTGCATAAGTCCCTGTGCATGTGAATAAACAGTTGTAACCTTATCTATGTCTGCGCCCGGAAGTCCTAAAAGCGCATGATTTATCTTTACATAAGTTTCAGCAATTATGTAATTATCATATTCCTGTAATAAATCGTACACACCCGCAACTATTCCTGTTGTGGAATTCTCAATAGGAAGAACTGCATAGTCTGCCTTTCCTGTCTTAACAGCTTCCATGGCATCTCTCCATGTTGGCACATTAAAGTTATTAACATCTTTACCAAAGAACTGTCTCATTGCCTTGTAAGCGTATGCTCCCGGAACGCCCTGATAAACCACCTTACAGTTAACTTTATCTATACTGTCAATCGCTTCATAAGGCTCTCTTAATGTCTGTCCCATTTTTTCAAGAAGCATGTACTGATTCTTTCTTGAATTAGCCATAATCTGTGAAAATAAATCATCTATAGCATGAACATTTTCAGGATTTTTAACAAGAGCCTTAACAGACTCCAATTTTTCTTTCTCCCTCTTTGTATCAAGCACCTTTTTGCCTGTTTCTATCTTATACTCCGCTACTTCCTTGGTAAGCTTCATTCTGGCCTCAAACAGTTCTACAAGCTGTCTGTCTATACCGTCAATTTCTACTCTTATCTCATTTAAATCTAACATGAAATTATCCTTTCTGTCTCTTGTAGCAATTTACTGCCATATATTTTAACACATTTTCTTTCTATATCAAACAAAATATGTTAAACTTTATATGCATTTGTTTTGCTAATTTTACAAAATTTCATTTAATGTTATGAATTTTGTAATTATCCAGATTATTAATAAGGAGAAATTTCATTAAAATGAAAAAATCTGTTAAAATATTTCTTGCAATTATTTTAGTTATAGCAGTTGCTGTTTCTATATTTTTTTATAATAAATCTCATAAAGTTGTATACAACAACGAAAGTGCTACCGGTAATACAGCAGGCAACCTTAATAACGGTGGTTTATTCTGTGAGTATAACGGAAAAATCTACTTTGCCAATCCATATGACAGTAACAAACTCTATTCCATGAATTCAGACTGCACCAATGCCAAAAAGCTGAATGATGACAGTGTAGCTTCACTTAATGTCTGTGGTAATTATATTTATTATGTACGAAACAATTTCACCTCGGACAAAATCGGAGTTGTATTCAGGGGCCAGTTATTCGGAGTGTACAGATGTGATTTGGATGGTAAAAATTCTTTCACGTTGTACGATAAGTTATCAGGAATCGTAAGTCTTTACGGAAACAATATTTTTTACCAGCATTATGATGATAAGACAGCCATCAACCTCTACAAGATTGGAATTGACGGAAAAAACAACACTAAGCTTTATGATACCGAGTATAATCCTGCAAGCATAAAGGATGGCAAAATATATTTTTCGGATATAACGGGAAAGCATAACATCTGCACTCTTGATACCAAATCAAACTCAGTATCCACATATTATGAAGCTAATTCCTATCTTGCCGATGCCGAAGGAAATTATCTGTACTACATAGACTTAAGTAAAAATTATTCGCTTGTACGACTTAATATGTCTACCAAGACACTTGAACTTTTATATGCTCCTAATGACGGAAAAGTTATTAACTATAATGTTTACGGAAACAAAATATTCTTTCAGGTAGAGGGCGAATACACAGGACTGTACAGAATGAATATTGACGGAACACAGATAGAATATATTGCCAAAGGTAATCTGACTAATATACACTGTACTTCACAATATACATTTTTCCAGTATTTTGAAAATCAGGGCGTTCTGTACAGGGTTCCAACTTCTGCTCCTATAACAAAAGTAGAAGAAATATCAATCAAATAAAACAATTTATTTTTATAAAACAAAATGCTAAATTATTATAATTTTCTTCTTTAAACGTTTTCGTTTAAATGTTTAAAGCAAATTTAATAATTTAGCATTTTCTTGTTATTATTAATATTTAATCCTTTAATTCTTTAACTTTTTAACTTTTCAATTTCTTAATTTCAGTCATCTTGAACTTATCCCCTATTACCGTCTTTTGTACCAAACAATATGTAATCTGTACTAACTCCGAGTATCTGGGCTATCTCCATAAGCCTGTCCACAGAACATACGGTTTCTCCATTTTCAATTCTTCTTAACTGCCTTGCGCTTCCATACACAAGCCTTTCTGCAAGTTCTTCCTGCGTAAGGCTCATCTCTTTACGCACAAATTTTATTCTTTCTCCTGCTTTCTTTTTATCATAATAAATCATACATGTACTGCACGTTTAAATATACTGCCTTGTGTCGTTAATAACACCAAGCAGTATCCCCCTCTCCTCCTTTCTTAATTCGTTCCAGATTTTTTCAATAATTATGAGCCGCCTGTCTTTTTTATCAAAAAACATATCCGGCTCATACCCCGATATATTATATAAATCCACAAGCATTGCTGCATCCGGATATATATTCTGTCTCTCCATCTGTCTGTACTTCTTTATACTCATACCAAGCTTTTCCGACATGTAAATCTGTGAATATCCAAAATGATTTCTTATATACTGTATCATCGAAAATCCGTCCCATGAATCAAGCATATATTCCAGCAATTCCCCTTTATCAGGCTGCTTTTCCAATTTGTTTTTTACATTTGTATCTGCACTGTATGTATTACTATTTTCTTGTTTTATCTGCTTTTTATATTTATACAACAAAATTTCAGCAAATATTTTCATCAGAAGTTCACGAGTCTCATAATCCTTACATTTGCTAAATAAAAGTTCTATTTCCGGAAATGTATATTTATAATCTACCCCTGTAACAAGAAAATCCACATTGATTCCAGCTTTTTCAAAATCGAGAAGATTTTGATAAGATATAATTAATTTTCCACTTTCTTTATATGAATATTCAGCCTGACTCATCCCCAAAAGCCGGCCAAATTCTGCCTGCATCATTCCATGCTTCAACCGATACATCCTTAGACGCTTAAGCATGTTATCATATGTCTCCTCCATATCATCTTCTCCGTAAAAAAATATATAGATAAATATTAATGGAATAACGCCTGTCCTAATTAGAGATATTTTCTTATATATAAGGGATTATATTTTTTATTGTTTTATAGTATATTTTTAAAATTCTTATAGGATTATTTAATTATTTATTGTATAATTACATTGTTAGTATTAGTTATTAAATTATTTTATTAAAATTATATTGAAAACACTTTATAAATTTTAGTTTATATCCACTTCTATTTTTATCCTTGCTTATTCTGTTCGCATTATGAAATGTAGATTGCGGTGTCCTCATAAACTAAATGAGACGATATATAAGTTTATGTAGTTTCAGGTGCTTTGAGCCCGCCGGTACTTAATGAGTGCAAAGCACGAATTTAGTATCCGTTGCGAGGCGAAAGCAGCGGAAGCGTGCCTGAACTACATAACTTATATATCGTCTTAACATAGAAAAAAGGGACACCGCACTAATTTCTTAGTGCAACATCACCTTTTTACTTTGCATTTTACTTTATTTATGTCACTAACTTTATTTTTATACTCTGCCCCATTAAATGGCATACATCGCCACAATCTATCCAAATATACTCATAAGATTAGCAACCAGCAGTCCGCCGCCGGTTCCTACTACATATCCTAATAATGCCATCATTATGCCTACAGGAACAAGTGCATTTGAATAAGCTCCGGCAAGTACAGGTGCTGTTGCTGTTCCACCTATATTAGCTAATGATGCAACACAGCATGTGAATATATCAAGTTTAAGAAGCTTTGCAAGAATAACCATAATTGTTACATGTATAAGAAGTATTACAAACCCTGCAAGTAACCATATATGCGCATTTCCTACTGCTCCAAGGTCTGCTCTTGAGGCAATAAGTGCAATAACTATATACAACATAACATTTGAAATTTCTTCTGTTCCCTTTATCTTGCCGAATGGTGTAAGCGCAAATAATATTCCAAGTACAGACACGATAAGAACTGTCCATGTAGCACTGTCAAAGAATGTAAGTCTTGCATTAATCATGCTTCCAAGTTCCATTGAAATAGCAGATACCAAAAGCCCTGAACCAAGTAATATAATAATATTCTGCCATACAAGTGGCTTCGTATTTGCCTTTGCCTCTTCTTCAAGTGCAACTCCCACTCCATCTATAATGCTTGTGTCTGCTTTAGTCCATTTATTGAATTTCTCGTGATTTCCTATTGCCCATAAAAGGAACATTACATACAGAGTTGCACATATAGAATCCATTACAAGTGCATATGCCATAGTTGCTTCATCAACATCAAGTGCAGCCTGAATAGCAAGCATATTTCCACCACCACCCATCCAGCTTCCGCATAATGAGCCAAGTGCTTTCCATGAACCTGCACCAAGTAACTGATGGAATATTGCATAAGAAACAAAAAATCCAAGTCCAATTGATAAGGTTGCGGCAAAAAATCCTATAAGCATTTTAGGTCCAAGCTTAATAATCTTCTTTAAATCACAGCGAAGCAGCATAATGAAAAGCATCGCATATAACAATGGATTTTTAACCGATTTATATACTGCACTTGTGGCACTTAAATCCCACAGCTTCATTGTACATAACAACATAAGTCCCAGATAAATAAGGACTATAGGTGGTGCAAAATTAAAGAATACCTTAGCCTTTTTGCCTTTAAAAATCTTAGGTAAGTTTACTAATACTGCGGCCACAAAAATCAAAGCCGCAAGATATAAAAATCCGTCTTTTATCATAAATCCTCCAGTTTGTTTCCTCAATAAAACTTATCTTTATAAAGGTTATTATTCCCAATTTTCTTTACATATTCTTTAGTATTTCAAGCAGATATTCCCATGTTCTTTGCGCAGAACCTATATCCATGCGTTCTTTAGGTGTATGAACATCCATTAATGTAGGACCAAATGAAATCATATCTGTTCCCGGCATTTTTCCGGATAAAATTCCGCATTCAAGTCCGGCATGAATAGATGTAACCTGAGGTTCATATCCATAAATATTATTAAAGCATTTTACACATATATCTTTTAATCTTGAATTTTTATTATATTCCCATGCCGGATAATCTGACATAGTTATAACTTCCCCATTAAGATAGTTTACAAATGCTGTAACTCTCTCAAGCAGAAGCTCCTTTCCGGTAGAAACATTGCTTCTAATAAGATACCTATACACCAGCTTATTGTCGTTGATATAAGCTGTTCCAAGGTTAAGTGATGTCTGAACCATTCCCTTTATTTCAGGGCTCATCTTATACACACCATCAGGTGTCATCTGCAATGCAAATATAACATTTTTTGTACTTTCAGCTGTAAGATAATTATCATATTTTGTATTTACACTATGAATATCTATTCTTACATCCGGCTCGGTTGCAATAATATCTTTTTTTATGATATTTTCATATGCAGATATATTTTCGTACAATAAATGTTTATTGTTATTATTGTCTGCAACACGTATTACAGCTTTTGCCTCTTTAGGTATTGCATTTTCTTTTCCGCCACCTGTTATATCAACAAGCCTGAAATCACATTCTTTATGCAGATTAGCTAAAACAGAGGCTAAAAGCCTTATCGCATTAGTATTCTGTTTATGAATTTCTGCTCCGGAATGTCCTCCTATAAGACCACTTACACTAATTTCATACGTTTCCGTATCATCATTACATAAGTCATCGCCGGATTGACTGTTTTCGGTGTATTCTACAGGAATTTCACACTGCGCCCTTACTCCGCCTGCACAACTTACATACAACACACCTTCTGACTCCGAATCAATATTTATAAGCATTTTGGCGGTCAGATCCTTAGTGTCGAGTTCTCTCGCTCCAAGCATTCCTATCTCTTCATCACTTGTAAGTACAGCCTGAATCGGAGGGTGAGCTATAGTATCCGATGCAAGAATTGCAAGAATATAAGCAACTGCAATTCCATCATCGGCTCCAAGTGTTGTTCCATCAGCCCAAATGTTTTTTCCATCACTACATAAGCTGACACCTTTAACATCCATATCTATATCACAATCCGGTTCTTTTTCACACACCATATCAAGATGTCCCTGCAATATTACAGGTGCCTTCTGTTCATATCCTTTAGAACCTTCTTTAAATATTATGACATTATTCATGTCATCTTTTCTTGCACTAAGATTATTCCTTCTTGCAAAATCCATGCAATAATCCGCTATCCTTGCAGTATTTCCCGAACCTCTTGGAATAGCAGATATTTCACTAAAATAATTAAAAACTTCCTTTGGTGATAAATCTTTTATTTGCATATTATATTTATTTCACATGTAAAATCTCGTGTGCCTCTAAAGAAAGCGGCTTTTTAAAATATTCCTCATAACATTTTTTAACTGATGGGTTCTCATGCGAGAATCTTATATTATCCCTTTTATCAAGTCCATAAAGCACGTTACGTCTTTCTTCTACCATAGCCGCATCTTCTTTATATGGCTGTCCTCCACCATTAATACATCCTCCCGGGCAGGACATTATCTCAACGAAATCATAGTGAACTTCGCCTTTCTTTATTGCATTCATAAGATGTCTTGTATTGCCAAGGCCACTTGCCACAGCAACATTTATATTTGTTCCGTCAAGATCAAAGGTTGCTTCCTTCCAGCCATCAAGACCTCTTACTGACCGGAATGCATCAGCATCAGGATTCTTTCCCGTAACAAGGAAATAGGCACTTCTTAATGCTGCTTCCATAACTCCGCCCGTAGCGCCAAATATAACTCCGGCTCCGGTTCCTTCGCCTAACGGATTATCAAATTCATCTTCTTTTAATTCTTCAGGTTTTATAAAGAATGCCTTAAACATTCTTTCTACTTCTCTTGTTGTAAGTACAGCATCAACATCTTTGCCGCCATCCCATGTACATTCATCTTTCTTTGCAAGACAAGGCATGATTGATACACAGAATATTTTATCAGGCTCAACTCCAAGCTTCTTTGCATAATATGACTTGGTTATAGCACCAAACATCTGCTGTGGTGATTTTGCTGTAGAAAGTCTGCCTGCCATATCAGGATACTGTGATTTTATAAATTTAACCCAGCCCGGACAGCATGATGTAAACATAGGGAGTCCTGACTCCTTGATTTCAGGAAGTCTTTCAAGGAATTCGCTTCCTTCTTCCATAATTGTCATATCTGCTGCAAATGTTGTGTCAAATATATAATCAAAGCCTATTCTTCTAAGTCCAGCAACCAGCCTTTGAGCTGTTGCAAATTCTTTTGACAAGCCGAAGCTTTCGCCCCATGCAGTTCTTACTGCCGGCGCAACCTGAACAACTGTTATAATGTCCTCATTTTCAACCGCATCAAGAACGATTCCGACATCATCTCTTTCTGTAAGTGCTCCTACAGGACAGTTGCTTACACATTGACCACATAAAGTACATGCAGTTTCGTTAATTTTATTATTGCCACGGACATTTACTGTTGTACGCGAACCTGTATTAACTACATCCCATATATGCATTTCCTGTACATTATCACAAACCTGTACGCAACGCATACATTTGATACATTTCTGTGCATTTCTGATAAGTGGAAATGTTTTATCCCAGTTGTCCTTCTCCAAGATTGAATCGTATGGCATTTCTGAAATATTAAGTTCATTGGCAAGTGACTGTAAAGTACAGTTACCACTTCTTATACATGTTCCACACTTATAATCATGCTGTGAAAGAATAAGCTTGACATTAGTTTTTCTGGTTGTACGCACCTTTCTTGAATTAGTATATACTACCATTCCCTCTTCAACAAAATTATTACATGCAGTAACACATCTGTCATTTCCTTCAACCTCAACAACACATACACGGCATGCACCGATTTCGTTAATTTCTTTCAGATAACATAAAGTAGGTATTGTTTCTCCTATTGTTTTGGCAGCTTCAAGAATAGTGGTTCCTTCTTTGACTGATACAGCCTTTCCGTTAATTGTTAAATTTACCATTGTTCTTCTCTGCCTCCTCTGAACGAACCAAAACCAAAGTGATCACATCTTAAGCAGCGTCCTGATTCCTGGCATGCTTCCTCACATGAAAATCCGTATTCTATAGGTTCAAAATCTTTCTTTCTGTCTGCTGCATCACGAAGCGCAACTTCAACTCTTCCGCATGGATTCTTATCTTCATATCCGGCATATGGAATCTCTACATCTGTAGTTATCTCATGATGATAGCCAAGATATTCATCAATATTGGCTGCTGCAACTTTTCCTGCTGCAATCGCCCTTATTACTGTTGCAGGTCCTGTTACGCAGTCTCCTCCTGCAAATATTCCTTTATGCTCTTTAATTTCGCTGGTATCAAGTGCCTCGATTGTTCCTCTCTTGACTGTAACACCATGTTCCTCAAAATATCTTGTCTCAATACCCTGTCCAATAGCTACAACTATGAGTTCACAAGGAATTAATACCTCTTCCTTTGATGCTGTCTTTGGTGAAGGTCTTCCACCCTTTATCTTGCTTATCATCTGTGGCTGTACCCATAAGCCTACAACCTTATCATCAGCATTCTTTTCTATTCTTACCGGCGACATAAGTTCAAGAACATCACAGCCTTCTGCCTCTGCGCCTGCGACTTCCTCAGGAAGAGCTGTCATATCAGCTTTTCTTCTTCTATATACAATGCTTACCTTTTCTGCGCCAAGTCTTACAGAAGAACGCGCAACGTCCATGGCAACATTTCCACCACCGATTACAACAACACGTTTGCCTGTATAGTCAGGCATCTCATCGTCTCCGATTGCACGAAGCATTTCCACTGCTGAGGTCACGCCCTCTTTTGCATCTTCACCATCAATTCCAATCTTCTTGTCTGCATGTGCACCGATTGAAATATATATTGCATCGTATTCTTTATTGATATCCTCAAGTGTAATATCTGTTCCGACACTTATATTCTTCTTAACTTCTATTCCTGTAGATAATATTGCAGCTATTTCATCATCTAACTTCTTTCTTGGAAGTCTGTAATTAGGAATACCATAACGAAGCATTCCTCCAAGCTGTTTTCTCTGTTCAAATATTGTAACCTTGTGTCCCATAAGCGCAAGGTAATAAGCCGCACTAAGTCCACCAGGTCCACCACCTATTATGGCAACCTTCTTTCCAGTTGATTCTCCACATTCAGGAACAGGTACATTTCCTGCATTATCGACAGCCATTTTCTTAAGTCCCCTTATATTGACAGGTGCGTCAATAAGGGTTCTCTTACATCTGTTTTCACATGGATGCTCACATATATATGCGCAGGTTGTAGGAAGCGGATTATCTCTTCTTATAAGGCGTACTGCATCAGCATATCTCTTCTCATGCACAAGTGCTATATAACCCGGTATATCCACACCCGCTGGACATGATTTAACACATGCAACAGGCTGGCTGCTGTTACATGAACAGAAGCCTCTCTCAATATGTGACCTGAAGTCATCCTCACATCCATCTATACATTTTAATACAAGCTTTGCTGCCTCATATCCAATTGCGCAATCAGCAGAATAATATATTCCCTCCGCTGTAAGTCTGATAACGTCAAGTGTTTCCTCTGTTCCGTTACCATCCAGCACATCATCAAAAAGTCTTGCAAGCTGTCTAAGTCCAACTCTGCATGGAACACATTTACCACATGACTGTGCAAGACACATTTTTATAAATGACCTTGTAAGGTCGATAGTACAAAGTCCCGGTGGACTTGCAACTATTCTTCTTTCTAAATCCTGATATAAAGACTCCATTGTAACCTGAGCCTTATCCTTGGTAATAATCGTTAATCTGCTCAATTTCTGCTCCGTTTCTGTATGTATTCAAATCTTTCCATTAAAATTAATTACAATACATTGTTTTCTCTTATCTGTGATACCAGCTGTCTTCTGTAAGCCCTGCATCCGTTTTCATTCCAATATTTCTTCTTTTCAACCTTAATAACTTCAAATGTTGTATGTAAAATATTGTCTTTATAAATAGTTTCCGGCTCTTTTCCCGGATAAAATACAGTGATGGAATTATTATATTCTTCTCTGTCAAGTTCATATTTTTCTGCAAATGCTTTGGCATATTCAGGCTTATCTATCTTGATAATATGTGCATAGAAGCCCACAAGATATGCGAAGTAATTAACGTCAAACTTCTCAATCCACTCATCATCCTCTGCAATAAATACTATAACAGGGAAATTTCTTTCTTCTGACTGTATGAGTGACTTGACAGTTTCAACATGTTTAGCCTCTTCGACATACTGTACCGCCTCACGCATTTTGATAACATCATATATTCCGATATTGTCAGCAATTTCACCATAGAAATTAGGTCTTGAAAATAATACATTTTCATTATCTCTGTATCTTTCCTTAGGCTCTGCATACTCATTTGACACAAAAAATGTCAGCCTGTTATCGACATACTTTATCTCTGCAGTAGAAACCCAGATTCTTGCTGCTATTTTAGAGTCTAGATGGGATGTGCACTCCCTGAAATACATATTATCCTTATCATATGTGACATCCACTGTATATCCGATACTTCCGCCCGTAAAACTGCTTACTGTGTCAGGTATTCCCTCTACAGCTTCGTCAAAACGTGACTTAACCCATGAATATATATAACCTGCTGCCTTTCGGAAAGCATCTTCAGGCTTATGATTATCGGTATCAATAAATGTTCTTGCCTGAAAGACCTTGTATTTTCCAAGTTCTTTAAATGGCTCAAATCTTTTACGTCTGCCCTGCAATTCAACACTCTGGCTTTTTTCGTTATCAATTTTTACAAATGCTTCCTTTAACTTCTCGTTATTAGGTCCAAGCTGGTTTACAATTCTTATTATTGTATTGACGGTCAGGTAAGTATTACGGTCAGATGTATTGAGCCATAACTGTCTTATAACAGCAGCTCTCTTGAATTTATAGAATTTCTTTGCCAGATCCGTATCAGCATCAAATACAGCCTTTAATGCAGGATGTAACTGTTCTGAATCAAACTTTAACCTGTAATGGCATCTAATCATGTCATCCCACTTTTTATCTTTATAATGCTGATGTCCAAGGTCCTCAAGAAGTCCTACTATAGAATCATCGCAAAGCTCGTAAGTTGCAAGGACACTGTTCATTTTTCTTGCCAGCGCCTCATTTCCTATACCAAAAGCAGAACCTTTGTATCTTAAATCATGCTCAATCTCATGCCAGCCCTCAAAAGAATTAGTTCTTACCTGTACTTCAAATGTATCATCAACATAATCGGATAACATAGGATTAACTATTGTTTTGCTAAGATATGCAGGAAGCTTAAATATACCATTTATCTTCATGGCTTTAAACTCATATTCGTTAGTTTCAGTAGTTTCCCACTCTCCCGGTGATGCAAATAATCCGTCTAAAAGATTGCAGCATATATCAACATCATCAGCAAAATACAGCATTATTCGTATTCCGATTAAATCCTGCATTTTCTTATCTTCGTTCTCTGTTCCGGGTCTTTTATAATCCTTTAATATAAGCTTATTAACCATTGAATCAGCAGCCTTTACCCTGTATGCAATACGATAATAAAAGCCTGCTTTTTTAAGCTTTTCTTCTATTATGCTTAATAAATCATCCCTTACAATGTCAGGCACAACAATCTGCTCTACATTTTCCCTTATAAACAGCTTATTAGGGCGAAACTCACTTAATATTCTGTTTCGCAAAATGTTCTTTATATCCTTTGAAGCAAATGATGCATCCACAGAATTATAAAGCAGCTGCATAATCTCATCATTAGTAAGAGCAAAAGCATCTTTAAGAAGATTAAATTCATGTTTAATTGTAGTATTGGATACAGTAACATTATCAGTATTTACTGTAACCTTAACGCCACTGTCGATAAACTTTCTTATAGGAAAATCCTTAATGCTGTCAAACACCTTGGTATTAAGATTGCTTGTAGGACATAATTCAAGTGTAATATTCTTATTCTTAAGAAGTGATATCACCTCTTCATCCTCAATAGCCCTTACGCCATGTCCTATTCTTAATGCCCCATATTCTACAGCTTTTCTGACACTGTCTGCACCATCAGCTTCCCCTGCATGAATTGTAAATGGCACTCTTAACTTTCTAGCCCTTTCAAAAATGTAGGCATGTTTCTCTGTAGGATATAACTTTTCTGCTCCCGCAAGGTCAACAGCAACAACACCTTTGTTCAAAAAGCGCTTTGCAAGCTCGACTGTTTCTATATTTTCACGATAATTACCTTCGCCCCTCATACAACATAATATCAGATTATGATAATGTCTGTCCAAGGAAGCATTTTCCAGTCCCTTAATAGCAGCCTGTACAACCTCCATCTGGGTTAAACCTTTCTGTGTATGGAGCTGTGGTGCAAACCTTATTTCACTATACATAATTCCCATTTCATGCTGTTCGCTTATAACTCTTGCAACACACTCTGTTATAGCCTCTGTTGTCTGTAAAAGCTGAAGTGGAAAATCAAATCTTTTCAGATATTCGTTAAGGTCGCTGCAATCATCAGGAACCTTTAACATATTTTCAAGCTCTTTATCTGTAACATCCAGCTTAATACTCTGTATATCCGCAAGATGCCTTACTGTATTTACTGACAATGAGCCATCAAGATGTACATGTAAATCTATCAGGCATTGTAATGTATCTATTGAAACTTTACCTTCCATAATAATCCCCATTTCTGCAAGCATAAGCTTTGCATTGCCAATATTGGCTTTATATATTTAATCATATTGTACAAATTTTTGACACATTTTGCAATAATGATTAGATTACATAAGGTCATAAGCTGCTAATTGACATCTTAAAATCTGCATTTGCTAATTTTATTCAAATGTGATAGAATATATGCAAAATACTTGGGGAATGGGAGGACTATTATGGTAATTCATGAATCTGCGGAGAATTATCTTGAAACTATATTAATGTTAAGCAAGAAACTTCCTGTTGTACGTTCTATAGATGTTGCCAATGAGCTTGGATTCAAGAAATCAAGTGTAAGTATTGCGATGAAACATTTACGTGAATCTGAACATATAACTGTAACTAAAGAGGGTTATATATATCTTACAGAATCCGGCAGGGAAATTGCCGAAATGATTTACGAAAGACATGAGCTTCTTACATCATGGCTTATAAGTCTTGGTGTAGACAAGAATGTAGCTGAAGAAGATGCTTGCCGTATCGAACATGACATAAGTAAGGAAAGCTTTAACGCAATTAAGAAAAGCATAAAACTTTAATATATAACACATACTATTTTTACTTATAACAGCACCTGGAATTATACCGGGTGCTTATTTTTTAAGATTAACGAAATGGAGGTAATAAAAACAATGTCAGTAAATTATGATAATTCCAATCATATCTATATTGCTATCGACTTAAAAAGTTTCTACGCCTCCGTTGAATGTATGCAGAGAAAACTAGACCCTCTTACAACTAATCTTGTTGTTGCCGATGCGACAAGAACCGAAAAAACAATATGTCTTGCTGTATCCCCATCCTTAAAATCATTTGGTATTCCGGGAAGAGCCAGATTATTTGAGGTTAACCAGAAGGTAAATGAGGTTAATGCAGGGCGCAGGGCTCTTGCACCAAAACACATTTTTACCGGAAGCTCATATAATATTAACGAGCTTAATTCCAATCCTTCACTTGAGCTTTCTTTTATAGCCGCCCCACCACAGATGGCTGTTTACATGCAGATAAGTACACAAATATATAATATTTATCTTAAATATATTGCTCCTGAAGATATTCATGTATACAGCATTGATGAAGTATTTATTGATGTTACACATTACCTGAACACATATAAAACCACTCCTCGTAAGCTTGCTGCCATGATGATTAAGGATGTCCTTAAAACCACAGGAATAACCGCTACTGCCGGAATCGGAACCAATCTTTATCTGTGCAAAATCGCCATGGATATTGTTGCAAAGCATATAGCACCGGATGCTGACGGAGTACGTATAGCTGAACTTGATGAGATGACCTATCGTAAAATGTTATGGAATCACCAGCCAATAACAGACTTCTGGCGTGTTGGAAGAGGCTATGCCAAAAAGCTTAAAGAATATGGCATGCTTACTATGGGAGACATTGCAAGATGTTCCATTGGTAAGGAAAATGAATTTTATAACGAAGACCTTCTGTACAAATTATTCGGAATAAATGCAGAGCTCCTGATTGACCATGCATGGGGGTACGAACCTGTAACGATAGCAGACATTAAAGCATATAAGCCTGAAAACAACAGCATTTCTGCCGGTCAGGTTCTGCACTGCCCTTATGAACACGATAAAACCCGGCTGATAGTTAAAGAAATGGCTGATTTACTGTCACTTGACCTTGTAGAAAAGGGGCTTGTCACCGACCAGATTGTCCTTACTGTAGGCTATGACATAGATAATCTTACCGATAACAAACGAAAAAATAAATATAAGGGTGAAATAACCACCGATGTATACGGACGTATGATTCCAAAGCATGCCCACGGAAGCATTAACCTTGATTTTCCTACCGCTTCAACAAGTATCATTACCGATGCCACAATGAAGCTTTTTGACAGAATCATGGATAAAGATCTTCTTTCAAGAAGAATAACTCTTGTGGCCAACCATGTAGTAACCGAGAAAAATGCAGTTCAGAAAAACAATTATGAACAGCTCAGCCTTTTTGATTTGCCACAATCCGGGAAATCCGGGAATTCATCTGATTCAGGTAACTCTACCAATTCCTGCAATGACGGAAATCATTTCGGCGAACCTGATACTCAGAACAGACTCAATCTTAATAAAGAGAAAAAAATGCAGGAAGCTGTTATCCAGATAAAGAAGAAATACGGAAAAAATGCTATTTTAAAAGGCATGAATCTTGAAGAAGGCGGCACCACCATTGAAAGGAACAGACAAATCGGTGGTCACAAAGCATAATTAATGTTAATAAGGAGGACATATGAGCACAACTAACGACTTATATAATGCATTTAATTCAACATCAAAATATGATGACATTATTAATATGCCACATCACAGCTCTGATAAAAGAGCCCATATGTCTTTGCATGACAGAGCTGCACAGTTTAGTCCGTTCGCGGCACTTACAGGCTATGATGACTCCGTAAAAGAGGCTGCAAGAATTACAGAAAGCAAAATAATTTTAAGTGAAGAGGAAAAATCTTCACTTAATACCACCTTACATTTTTTGCTGGATAAACTTGGCACATGCGGAAAAAATGATGAAAAACCTTTAATAAAAGTGACTTATTTTGTAAAAGACTCTTATAAAAGCGGAGGTTCGTACATTACCAGAACCGGAACTCTTAATAAAATAGATACAGATAAACATAATCTTATTATTGACGAATTACTGATATTTTTTGATGATATTATTGAAATTTCACCGGTGTGATGTAATAATCAGAATATGAGAATATATCATCTTTTTACCAATTTAAAAATGAGAGGATTAATTTAATGAACAATACACATAGAAGAATGATGTCCAGAAAAAGGCGCGAAGCAATTAAAAGGAGGCGTATCGCTGTAGGTTCTATAGCAGTTGTTTTAATAATAATTATTATTGCTGTTATACTTTCCGTTAAAGGCTGTAGTTCAAGAAATAAGAATTCTGATAACGATGCCATAAATTCAAATGATACAGCTTCTTCTGATATAAATAATGCCAATTCAGTTAATGAAGCAGACTCATCCGGTTCATCGCAGGATGCATCTAAATCAGGACAGACCGGTACTTCTTCAGATAACTCAGATTCTTCATCAGGAAAAACAATCGGTGTTTCTTCAAACGGTTATTCAATAATTGAAAAAGACGGTGTCACATATGTCGGAGGCGTTTTGATTGCCAATAAATCTTACTCACTCCCTCAGACATTTATACCACAGGATCCTGACCAGCCTGTAAATGCTGATAGAAGTTCCACATGTCTTGACAAGACTCTTATGAGCGCATGGAGAACAATGCAAAAGGATGCCACAGCTCAAGGTCTTAATATTTATATTGCCAGCGGATACCGCTCTTATAATTATCAGGTAAATGTTTATAACAGATATGTTGCAAGCGACGGAAAAGCTGCCGCTGACACTTATTCTTCAAGGCCCGGATATTCAGAGCATCAGACCGGACTTTGTTTTGACCTTAACTCTATTGAGGACAGTTTCCAGTATACTAACGAGGGCAAATGGGTAAATGATAATTGTTACAAATATGGATTCTGTATAAGATTCCCTAAGGGAAAAGACAAATTCACCGGATATAAATATGAATCATGGCATCTTAGATATGTAGGTGTTGACCTTGCCACTAAATTGTATAACAACGGTGACTGGTTATCACTTGAAGAATACTTTGGAATTACATCTGAGTATAGTGATTGATATTACAGACATTTGACAGACAATATATAATATCTTATATATTATAAACATAAATAAAGGAGAAATTTGCTACAGCAAGATTGTTATAGCCAATTTCTCCTTTTTGTTTAATCCTTTTCTACATACAAAACACCCAGAGTTCCCGGTCCACAATGTGATGATATAACCCCACCGGCTCTTGTTTCATAAATATTATCGAATACATTTAACTGTGAAAGATATTGTCTTACTTCCTCAACCAGTGCACTGTCACATCCTGAATGTGTAATAAATACTCTGTCTTTTTTAGCTTTAAGAAGCTCCTCTTCCATATCTTTTACATATGACATAACTACAGAATTAATCTTACCTCTGTACTTCTTGCCAGGATGCATCTTTCCATCTGTTACCTCTATCTTAGGATGAAGCTTTAAAACACTTCCTGCCATGGCTGCAAGTCCGCTGCATCTTCCACCTCTGTACAAATATACAAGTGTATCTACTACAAAGCTTGCTCTTACTTTTCCTTTTAATGATTCTATATAATCTGTAATATAATCTGCATTCTTTCCTTCCTTTGCAAGAACCGCAGCTTCTACCACAAGATGCCCTATTCCCGTTGATAAATTAGCAGAATCTATAACATGAATCTTATCAGTCGCAGACAGTTCTTCTGCTGCAAGTCTCATGACATTTGCTGTTGTAGACATATCCTCAGAGATTGCAAATGTAATAATTTCATCACCGTTATCAATGTACTTCTTAAAAACATTAACTGTATCTTCTATTGATACTGCTGATGTCTTAGGCGTTGTCTTATTTTCATCAGCCCACTTGTATATATCCTGTGGTGTAATATCTACTCCATCTCTATACTCCTTATCTCCTAAGAGAATGTGTAATGGAATAATATCAATATCATATTTATCTATAAGCTCTTTTGAAAGATCACTTGTACTGTCAGAAATGATTTTAACCATATGTGCATTATCCTTCCCTGCTATTTTTAATATCTTGAATTTACTCAGATATTTTCTTTATTTATTCAAATAACCTGTATAACTTGCTGTTTCAAGAATATCATTAGCTCTCTTAATCTGATCTCTGTCAGGTGGCATTACATCTGATAATGAATATGGTATTCCAAGGTTCTCCCACTTAAATACTCCCAATGTATGATATGGAAGCACTTCAAATCTTTGTACTGTCTTAAGGGATTTTACAAAATCTCTTAATCTTATTAAATCATTCTCATCATCAGTATATCCCGGAACAAGCACATGTCTTATCCACATATCTTTACCGTTATCTGATAAATATCTGGCAAGCTGAAGAATATTGGAATTTGTCCAGCCTGTTATCTGCTTATGTTTTTCATCATCTATATGCTTAATATCAAGCATAAAAAGGTCTGTAACCTTCATAAGTTCATCAAACTGACTCTTAAACGGTTCTTCCATTGTGAATGGATTTCCTGATGTATCAAGTGTTGTGTGAACATTTTCCTTCTTAGCAAGCTTAAACAGTTCTGTAACAAACTCCATCTGGAGCATTGCCTCTCCACCACTTACTGTGATTCCTCCATTATTCTTCCAATAATTACGATATCTGTATGCTTTATCAAATACTTCCTGGGCTGTCATTAATTCTCCGCCCTCCATTGACCATGTCTCAGGATTATGGCAATATTTACATCTCATATGACATCCCTGTAAAAATACAATATATCTTACTCCCGGTCCGTCTACCGAACCAAAACTTTCTACAGAATGAACTCTTCCTTTTATATCACTGCTCATGTTTAACCTCTTTCTATTTATATCTTATTGATTATTCTCTATTTATTATTGACTCTTATTTTGTATTATATCAGTTTTGGGGCTTTAATTTCAATATTGACTTTTTCTGGTTTACCATTTAAAATAAAAGCAGATAATTATACTATTAATTTCTAATATATACTATTCATTATTACATATTGTAATTTCACTTTATTCCCACGCAATTTACAAATAAAAACGAAAGGTAATCTATGACTAATAAAACAACTAAATTAAATTCATCAGTTCAAAATGATGTTAAGTTAAAAGAATTTTGGAGAAATAATGCACATTTTGCGGATTTGTTCAACGCCGCTATCTTTAATGGAGAACAATTTATTAAGCCGGAAAATCTATATGAAATGGATACAGATACATCAACAACTATCAGCTCTGAAAATTATAACGAATCCATTAAAAGAAACAGAGATGTTGTAAAGAAAATGTATAACGGTATTGAATATAATATATTAGGATTGGAGCTTCAGGATAAAACTCATTATGCAATGCCACTCAGAACGATGACATATGATGCACTAGGTTACATAAAAGAATATAATAATATTAGGTCTATTCACAAACTAAATAAAAACAGCTTCTCTTCCTCCGAAGAATTTCTCTCTGGCATATCACGCACCGACCGTTTTCATCCAATAATAACTCTGGTTCTCTATTATGGTGAATCTCCCTGGGATGGTCCTCTCTGCCTATCTGATATGATGATTCCAATGCCTGATAATATTAAAAAAATGTTCTCTGATTATAAACTTAATCTTATACAAATACTTGATTCAGATAAATATACATTTTATAATGAGGATGTAAAAAATGTCTTTAATATAATAAACAAAATTTACAACAAGGATATACAATCACTATTTAAAGAATACAATTCTAAAAATGTTGATTATGATGTTATAGAACTTATAAGTATAATCACAGCTACACCTAAATTACTTGAATTTTGTAATAAACAGGAGCAGGGAGGGAAAATAAACATGTGTAAAGCCTTTGAAGAACTTGAAAATGAATGGACAAATAATGGATTAAATAAGGGGTTATCTGAAGGATTATCTCAAGGAAAACAGCTAGCAACACAACATGCAATTATTTCCATGCTGGAATTAGGTCTTACAAAAGAACAAATATTAACTAAATATTCTGAAGATGAATTTAATAGTGCTGTTGCAAGTCATGAATAATTCAGCTTTTAATCAATTAAAAAAACGATAATCGAAGCCCTTTGCAGTCACAAACCTTATAAATACTGCAAATAAACTTCAACTACCGTTTTTGTAATTATATCATGTAATCTTTTATAATATTATGGTCTCTTAAAACCTTCTCAATAACAGTTCCTTTAATTTTCTTTAAAAGAGGCTTTTTAAGACTGTTAAGAGGTCCCGGAAGCTCTATTTCCAATGGAGACTTTCCATCCATAAGTTTAACTGATGCATCAAGCAGATCTCTTACATCATATACACTTCCCCAGACTTCAGGAACTCCTCTGTCAACTCCAAGCAAGCCGTATACAGCTTCCATGGCTGTTCTTACTGAATATTCCGTTGTAAATATTGTATCTCTTGGAGTTTCTGCAAACTGTCCTAAAAATGCAAAGTTTACGCATCCATCAGGAATTACATCCGGTCTGTCACCTTTTCTTCTTGGCATAAAGAATGCTGTTATATATGGCATCATTGTAGGTGTTGTATTGCAATGATTCTTTGCAAGTTCGTCTATCTCATCAACAGGAACACCTATATGATACAGCCATTCTGCTGTAATTTCTTCACCTGTACACTCTTTCATCGGCTTCTTTATATAATCACCTGCAACATCTGTAAACAGGCTGTATACCCATACGCATACTTCATCTTTCTTTTGTTCCTTAAACTGTCCCTGTCTGTTTATTGTCCAGCTTAACAGCCAGCTTGAATCCTTGCAGCTTACAATACCGCCCGTAACAACATTTCCTGTTCTTGGATCTCTCTTACATATATTTTTTATATAAGAAATAATCTTCTCATTGCTAGTTGTTACTGTAGCAGACTCCCAGTTAGAACGTGCAACATCGCCACAGAATTTTTCAGGATGTCCAAATGAAGGATCCTGAGCCGCAATATTTTTCCACAAGCTCCAGCATCCGCTTGTTCTTACTTCTGCATCACCCAATGGTGCATGTGTATGATCTCCGTATATTGTTCCTTCTGTACAGCTTCCGTTTGTTACAAATACGAGATCATTTTCTGTAAGGTCAATAGTCTTTTCTTTGCCCTTAACCGTGCACTCTATTGTCTTTGCAATCTTCTTTCCATCTTTAAAATCAAAAATAACATTATTTACTCTTGTATTAAACTGGAACTTCACGCCTGCTGCCTCAAGGTATTTCTGCATAGGAAGTATAAGTGATTCATACTGGTTATATTTTGTGAATTTTAATGCAGAGAAATCCGGAAGTCCGCCTATATGATGAATAAATCTCTGTATATACAATTTCATTTCCAAAGCGCTGTGCCAGTTTTCAAATGCAAACATTGTTCTCCAATACAGCCAGAAATCCGAATCAAACACTTCTTCATCAAAGAAATCTTCAATTGTTTTATCATACAAATCTTCATCCTTTGTAAAGAATAGCTTCATAATTTCCATACAGCCCTTCTGGCTTAAATTAAACTTTCCGTCTGTATGTGCATCTTCGCCCCTGTTTATAGTTGCCCTGCAAAGAGAATAGTTAGGGTCATGTTTGTTAAGCCAGTAGTATTCATCAAGGACTGATGCTCCCGGAGTTTCAAGAGATGGAATACTTCTAAACAAATCCCACAGACACTCAAAATGATTTTCCATTTCTCGTCCGCCTCTCATTACATATCCACGGGTTGGATCGTTAATTCCATCACAGGCTCCTCCTGCTATATCCATTGCCTCTAAAATATGGATATTTTCTCCTTTCATCTGACCGTCTCTTACAAGAAAGCATGCTGCTGCAAGTGCTCCAAGTCCACTTCCGACAATATATGCTGATTTATTGTCTACTCCCTCAGGTTTTTCCGGTCTTGCAAATGCTTCATAATTACCGTTTGAATAGTATATGCCCTTGCTGTTTTTTTCGTACTTGCCTCTTTCTGTATTACGAAATTCTTCTCTTTCTTTCCTTTGAATTTCTTTTGTCTTTTCTTTACTTTCATTTTTCTTGTTCTTTGCAGATACTGCTGCTATTCCTGCTCCAATTGCAAGTGCCGAAACAGCTCCGATTTTAAATGACTTTTTACTCATATTTTTTCATTCCTTTCATTCCAGATTTTTTCTGCGCAAGGTTCCCACGCCTTGGCATATTCACTACATTTTCCACATAAATGTTCAGCAGTCTCAGGTGACTGAAGATCCGTAGATTTAGCATTGGTTTCCTTCACAAGTCTTTGAAGGATTTCCGGATTTTCAAGCATTGGACAAGGTCTTAAATGATTCTTATTAAATGGCTGGTTAGCACGATAAGCCATAAACAATGGTTGTTTTAATATTTCAAGCAGACTATGTGTTCTTATATTTGCTCCCGAATAATGTATAAATACACAAGGCTCTGCATCACCATTTGCATTAATATGAAAATAATTTCTTCCCCCTGCTATACATCCACCTACAAATTCCCCATCATTCTGGAAATCAAATGTGAATATTCCATTTCCTGACGTAAGACTTCTTATCTGACGTATTCTCTTTCTCATATATATTCTCTGTTCAGGTGTTGGAAGTAAATCAACAGATGCAGCATTTCCAACAGGCATATAATGAAAATACATTGCATATCTGCATCCCTTCTCAACAATCAGATTAATAAACTCATCACTTGTAACTGTTTCAATATTTTTAGACGTATAACAAATAGAAGTTCCAAATACCAGACCATGCTGCTTTAATAAGTCCATAGCATGCATTACTTTGCCGTATACACCTTCTCCACGTCTTAAATCATTAACTGCCTCAAAGCCTTCAAGACTTATTGCAAGATACAGATTTCCGACTCTTAACATTTCCTGGCAAAATGCTTCATCCACCAGAGTTCCGTTTGTAAATGAAAGGAACGCACAGTCATTATGTTTTTCGCAAAGCCTTATCAGGTCAGCTTTTCTTACTAATGGCTCACCACCTGTAAACATATAGAAATATATTCCAAGTTCCTTTCCCTGTGTAATTACATTGTCCATTTCTTCAAATGTCAGGTTAAGTCTGTTTCCGTATTCAGCAGCCCAGCAGCCTGTACAATGAAGATTACAAGCACTTGTAGGGTCCATTAATATTAACCATGGAACATTGCAGTCATACTTCTTTCTCATTTTTCTTATTGTTTTTGTTCCATATAAAAATGATTCGTATCCAAGATTCAAAGCCATCGTTTTTAATACATGCGGATCAACCTCATCAAGCACTCTGTTAATATAATGGTTTAATACTCCGTTTTTATCCATAATCATGGCTCTTGCTTTATCAAAATTTATGCCAAGCTCCTCGCCGTCCATATATTTTTCCATAAAATCAACAAGCTTAACAATTTCTTTTTCTCTATCCTTTTTGGCATTTTTTAATACAATATCTGCTGTTTTAGAAACCGCCAGTCTTCCTGCTGAATGTGTAATTTTTCCCATTTGTATAGCCTCCTATATTACCATTTTTCTAATGTAATAATTAATTTCAATCCATTTTTCTGATTGTTCTTACCGTGCTTAATACAACAATAAGATTTAAAATTCCATCAAGAATGAAGTTAAGACCAATAAGCCTTACCATTATTCCTGTAGTCTCATATGGAAGCAAAATAAGGAAAATGCCTACTACAGCAACCAATACAGCAAATATCAGAATAAGCCACCATTTTTCAATTCCAAATCTTTTTGAATCAAAAGCTGTCTGTATCTTTAATGTTGCCTCAACCAGCATTATGATTCCTATACATGTCGAAAATAACTGCACAATTGCATTAGTTCTTGCAATAAATACAACTCCGACTATTGCAGAAATAATTCCAAGTGCAAAGTCAAACTGAAAAGCAAGCTGATAAATATCTTTTGTAAAATATCCTATAAGCTTGACAATGCCATAGATTATAAGATAAATTCCAAATATTATACACGCTGCATTCAGTGCTATGTCCGGCTTTATAAGAAATATAAGTCCTACTGCCACAAGACATATTGTTAATAAAACATATGAATTTTTTATTGCTTTTAGATTAGGATACATAACTAATCACCTCCGTTCTAAAACCCTTTGTTCCTTACACTTAAAATACTTCTTTTATCTCTTAAAAAAAATGGACAAAAAAATGACAGTGTTCAAAATTCGAACACTGTCATGATTTTGTCTGATTTTTAACAATCATATATTATTCTTTTCACAAGTTTCTATCATAATTGTAATTGTTGAATCAAAGGTATCTGAAAATCTCTTTATCAAATCAACATTATAAGGCGGCATTCCATCTTCAATCCATTTAGACGTAATACCTATAATCGCATAACTGTAAAAATATGTAATATATCTTATATCACTATCTGACAGCTTATGATTGCCAACATTCTTCCTTACAAATCTTCCAACTAAATCATTGGTTGTCTTTTCAAGATAATTCTCAACAATAGCCTTATTCTTGGTACTATATACATGGATAACCGCTTCCCTGTACTCTATTAATATTGATGCAGCCCTCTTATATGTATCATAAAATGAAGAAATATCCTCTGATGATACAAGCTTCTCAATTTCATCCAGAAAAATACTGTTAAGTACATCGTATATATCGCAAAAATAATAATAAAATGTATTCCTGTTTATCTCACATTTTTCGCAAATATCCTTGACTGTTATCTTATCGATATTCTTAGTTTTTAATAGTTCTAAAAGGCAGGCCATAATAGCCCTTTTAGTAAATTTTGCCATATTTAATCACCTTTTATTATACTATCACAACATTGCTTAATTTGGCAAATGAGTTAGGAATAGTATTATTGGTTATTATTACGGCATCATTAATATCGCCAAATGTAACCGAACTTATTTCTCCGAATTTACCGCTGTCTGCAAGCACATATTTTTCATGTGAATGTTTAAATGCTGTTTCTTTTACAAGAGCTTCATTAAAATCAGGTGTTGTAAAGCCACGGTTCTGGCTTATCCCATTAGTTCCAAAAAATCCTTTATTAAAATTCATTTTTTCTAATGTAATTATAGCCTGATTGCCGACTACCGCCTCGGTAATTCCTTTAAGCTCTCCACCTATAAGTATTACCTTGAAGCCTGCAACAGCAAGTTTTCTGGCATGTGTAACAGCATTTGTCACATATGTTGCTCTCTTTTCGGTAAGAAAATCAATCATATACTCAGTTGTTGTTCCGGCATCAATATAGATAAAATCATCGGGAACAATCAATTTAGCTGCATATCGGGCAATGCTTTGTTTCTCATCTGCATTGACGTTAATCTTCTGTGACACCGAAAGCTCCGCAGATGAAAATACAGTTTCCTTTAAAACAGCTCCGCCAAATACTTTTGTAAGATATCCTTCCTCATCAAGAGTGTTAAGATCTCTTCTTATAGTAGATTCTGAGCTGTTTAGAAGCTTTTTTAGCTCACTTACAGTTATGCTTCCCTTTTCATTTAACAACTGTAATATTATTTCATGTCTTTGTTCTGTAAGCATTTTATCACCTTTAACTTATAAAGTATTTTGTGATGTATCCGTCTCTCTTATAATCTTTCTTACTGAAAGAAGCTTTCCGGCTGAAACCGATAATTCATCTACACCCATTGATATAAATTCTTTGGTAAGTGAAGTATCAGCTCCCAATTCACCACAGATTCCTGCCCATATACCCTCTTTATGTGCGCTTTCAACAACCATTCTTATCATTTCAAGTACTGCCGGATGATGTGCATCGTAGAAGTCATCAAGGTTAGTATTCTGACGGTCTATTGCCAGTGTATACTGTGTCAGATCATTGGTTCCGATACTGAAAAAGTCTACTTTCTTTGCAAGCTCGCGGCTTATAATTACTGCCGCAGGTGTTTCTATCATTATTCCGGTTTTAGGATTTCCTATCTCTATTCCATCCTTAACAAGTTCAGCTTTGACCTCATCTTCAATTACCTTAATTCTGTCAACCTCAGATACACTTGTTATCATAGGATACATTATTGATATATTACCAAATGCGCTGGCTCTATACAAGGCTCGAAGCTGTGTTTTAAATATTTCCGGTCTTGTAAGACAAATTCTGATAGCTCTAAGACCAAGTGCCGGATTATCCTCCTTCTCAAGTCCAAAATAATCACACTGCTTGTCTGCTCCAATATCAAGAGTTCTTATAATTACAGGTTTGCCGGCCATACTTTCCGCCACTTTCTTATATATCGTAAACTGTTCTTCCTCTGTTGGAAATGTGTCAGATTCAAGATATATAAATTCGCTTCTGAATAAGCCTATGCCTGCTGCATCATTATTTATAACATTTGCAAGATCCTTTATATTTCCTATATTGGCATATAACTTAATGTGTTTACCATCTAAGGTCACATCTTCTTTGCCCTTTAACTCCTGCAAAAGTTCCTTTTTCTCATTATCTTTTCTTTGCTCCTCTTTCATTTTTGAAAGAGTTTCTTCATCAGGATCAATGTATACACAGCCGTTAATTCCATCAACCACAGCCATATGTCCGTTAACACTGTCATCAAGTGGAATATCTGTTCCTATTAACGCCGGAATCCCCATAGTTCTTGCAAGTATGGCTGTATGGGAATTAACAGAGCCCTTTACATTTACAAATGAAAGAATCTTGCTTTTATCCATCTGTACAGTTTCAGATGGTGCTAAATCCTCTGCAAGAATAATAACAGGTTCATTTGCAGCTATTTCATTAGATGAACTTCCTGACAAAACATTTATAAGTCTTTCTGTTATATCTTTTACATCCGCTGCCCTGCCTCTCATATATTCATCTTCCATTGATGCAAACATCTGGGAGAAATTATCCCCGGTCTGGGCTATTGCATATTCTGCATTAACCTTCTGGGTATCAATAATATTTTCCACAGATTCTATATAATCATCATCTTCCAGCATCATCTGGTGGATTTCAAATATGGCAGCCCCGGATTCCCCAACTTCTTTAACAGCCTTATCATACAAACCTGCCAGTTCTTCTTTTGCCTTTTCACTGGCTTCATGATATCTTTCTTTCTCATAAGCTGTATTTTCTACTTTTATTCTTTTGACAAGCTGCTGTCCTTTTTCATACAGAACAATCCTGCCAATCGCAATCCCCGCAAATACACTTTTTCCTGTATATTTCTGCATATTTCCTCCAATCTGAGCCACCCGGATTACAAAATATCATTTTATAACCAAGGTGGCTCAACCGACTACATATTTGCCTTCATAAATTCAGAAATCTTCTCATAAGCAGCATCTTCATCGCTTCCATCAAATGTAAGTGTTACCTCATTGCCGCTCTTAACTGCTAACGCCATTATTCCGAATATCTTCTTACAGTCACCTGATTTTCCGTCCTTTGTAAGAGTAATCTTGCTTTCAAATTCTTTTGCAGCCTTCACAAGTTCACCTGCCGGACGTGCATGTATTCCCTCTGGATCTGTTATTACATAATTAAATTCTCTCATATCTTTATACCGCCTTTCTTAAAACTTAACCTTTTTGTTTATATTTATTTGTTTATTTATTTTTCTTTAATACACCAAGAAGAATAGTCGATACTATTGTTCCTACAACCAATGCCAGAACATAGTATATTGCATTACCTACAACAGGGAATACAAATATTCCACCATGAGGTGCCATAAGTGTACATTTAAAGAACATACTTATTGCTCCTGCAATTCCTGAACCTATTATACATGAAGGAATTACATGTAAAGGATCTGCTGCTGCGTAAGGTATTGCTCCCTCTGTAATAAATGCGAGTCCCATTACAAAGTTAGTTGGACCTGCCTGTCTTTCTTCTTTTGTGAATTTATTCTTAAATAACAATGTTGCTAAAGCTATCGCACATGGAGGAACCATTCCACCTATCATAACCGCTGCCATAATATCATAATTACCGGCTGCAATAGAGGCAGTTCCGAAAACATATGCCGCCTTATTAAACGGACCTCCCATATCAATTGCCATCATTGCTGCAAGAACAAATCCAAGTAATACTTTACTGGTACTTCCCATTCCACTAAGGAAGCTGTTAAGTCCCGTATTTATTCCGCCCATTACAGGTTCAACTATAAATGTCATACATAAGCCGACTACCAGTATTCCGACAACCGGATATATAAGTACCGGTGCTATCTTTTCCAACGCTTCTGGAAGCTTTTCGCATAACTTCCTTAAACCTACTATAAGGTATCCTGCAAAGAAGCCTGCAACAAGAGCACCAAGAAATCCTGATTTACCATTTGCAGCTATATATCCGCCTACAAAGCCAAGTGCAAGTGCAGGTCTGTCACCTATTGCCATTGCTATGAAGCCTGCAAGCACCGGTAACATAAATCCAAATGCTGCTCCGCCTATTGACTTAAATAATGCCGCAACCGGTGTAATTGTACCAAAATTAGCTCTCTCAGCTTCAGACAGCGAAGCCATATCAACATTAATTCCATCAATAAGGAATGCTATTGCTATAAGAATACCGCCTCCAACTACGAATGGGAGCATATGCGAAACACCATTCATAAGCTGTGTATAAATCTTGTGTCCAACACCTTTGCCATTCTTTTCTGACAATCCTTTATTATCCGATTCCTCTTTGCCGGCCTTATATATATTTACATTTCCACTGAGGGCTTTGCTAATCAATTCATCTGCCTTGTTAATTCCATCTGAAACCTGACACTCTATAACCTTCTTACCGTCAAATCTTTCCATAGGAACCTTTGCATCAGCTGCAACTATAATACATTTGGCATTTTCAATATCCTTTTCTGTAAGAACATTCTTGGCACCGGCAGAGCCTCTTGTCTCTATCTTAATCTGGCATCCCGCCTTTTTTGCTGCCTTTTCAAGTCCTTCTGCTGCCATATATGTATGTGCAATTCCTGTTGGACAAGATGTTACGGCAAGAATACTGATATCCTCAGATTGTGAAGTATCTTCAAGTCTTTCATCTATGCTTTTTTCTTCTTCATCAGCACCGTCAATAATACTGATAAACTCATCTACATCCTTAGCTGATTTAAGTCTGCTTACAAATTCTTCATTCATCATAAGCACTGATAATTTGCTTAAAACATCCATATGGACATTATCCTTAGTGTTAGGTGCTGCAATCAGGAACAGCATATTCACCGGCTCTCCGTCAAGAGAATCGAAATCCACGCCGTCCTTTATAACCATAGCTGCAAGCCCCGGTGCATTAACAGCATCACATTTGCCATGAGGAATTGCTATTCCCTCACCTACTCCGGTTGTACTTTCTTCCTCTCTTGCATACACCTGTTTTCTATATGCTTCTTTATCGTTAATCTTGCCACTCGCAGCCATCAGTTCAACAGCTTCATCAAGTGCTTCGCTTTTATTTTTAGGTGATGCATTAAGATTAATACTTCTTTTATCAATTAAATCTGTAATCCTCATAAAAACCTCACTTCTTTCCACTGATATCTTCGCATTCACATCAGTATAACTATATATTTAGTATAACTAAATAATACCTATTGCAAAATGCATTATATAATCAGTCATATTACATAACTATATATTTACTATATATTTTTAATAACTACGTTTTCTGCCACCTTATCAACCTCATCCTTAGTAGCAAGATAATCTGAAAATGCGCTGGCACTTCCTGCACCTACTCCAAATCTGAATGCCTGCTCATAATCGTTAAATTTAAGATAGCCATACAAAAATCCTGCCACCATAGAATCGCCTGCTCCAACAGAATTCTTAAGTACTCCCTGTGGGGCATCTGCCTCATATACTTTACCGTTCTCGGATATAAGCACTGCTCCTTTTCCGCCCATCGAAACTAAAACATTCCTTGCTCCCAATTCTCTTAGCTTCATTGCATAAGGAACAACCTCATGTCTATCTTTAAGTGTTACCCCAAATATTTCACCCAATTCATGATGGTTAGGTTTTATAAGAAAAGGGTTGTATTTTAATACATTCATTAACAATGAGCTTGTTGCATCCACAATAGTAATGATTCCTCTGTTGTTAAGTTTGTGCAGTATCAACTCATAAATATCATCTGAAATACAATTAGGAATACTTCCTGCCAGAACAAGTGTATCTCCTTCCTTTAAAGCATCCAGCTTCTTCATAAGCTCTTCCACATTCTCCGGCAGAATATCAGGTCCCATTCCGTTAATCTCTGTTCCGTCAATATTCTTTACTTTAAGATTGATTCTTGATAATCCATCCCTGATTCTGATGAAATCAGTTGTCATTCCCATGTCTGTAAGCATCTTCTCAATCCTGCTTCCTGTGAATCCTGCCACGAAACCAAGCGCTGTATTATCAATTCCAAGATTATTAAGGATTATCGAAACATTAATCCCTTTACCACCGGGCAGTATCAATTCTGAAGAAGTACGATTAGTCATTCCAAGCTTGAAATCATCCACAGTCACTATGTAATCAAGTGATGGATTAAATGTGACTGTATATACCATTATCTTTCCTCCTTTCATTTACGGTTCGTTCTTTGTTATGATTATAATAACTCCAAACTCATTCATATTCAATCATCATCATTCACAAACATTCATATATTTTTTGTGCATATTGTACATAATACCGTGTTGTCTTACGATATTTTGTTGCGCATTTTCCTATTAAGATAATTTTTATACATTCCCACGTAATTTCATGCATTTTCCTTCACAAAACTTATTTTATATTGCAAATAACAAAATATAACAAAATAATGCAAAAAACAGAGCATCCCGAATCCGGGATACTCTGTATATTATTGGCATATTTTATTATTTTAATCTTTCTGTTTTAGTGCTTCTTCTATATTTAACTGTATTTTCTTTGCCGTAAGCACCAGATTTTCAAGTTCATCATCTGATAAATCCGTGCAAAATACTTCATCGGCCATATCAAATATCTTAATAGCCTCATCAGCCTTTTTCTTTCCTTCATCTGTCAGGGCTATTATCCACGAACGCCTGCATTCAGGATTATTGGTTCTTTTAATCAATCCTGCCTGTTCAAGCCTGTCTAAAGTCCTTGACATTGTAGTTACATCCAGTAGGCAATTATCAGCAAGCTCCCTCTGTGTCATTCCGCCCTTGATTCTTAATTCCTTTAAAATTCTTGGCTGGCCCTGACCGACAGTCAGACCCATATCAATGAATTTCGGTCTTAGAAGTCTTTGTCTTAATATTTCAATTTCATATAAAGTATTTCTTACAGCACTCTTATCCATAATAACCCTCATTTCCACACAATATATTTATCTGCAACATTTTATCACAATATATTTATCTGTAATATTTTATCACAAACATTTTATTTATGATTTATAGGAACCTTCTTTTAGCTTAATTCAAACTGTCCCGTATACAATCTGTAATATCTTCCCTTTTGTGATAATAACTCTTCATGGCTTCCACGTTCTATAATTTCACCTTTCTCAAGAACCATTATCGCCTTTGAATTTCTTACAGTTGAAAGTCTGTGTGCAATTACAAATACAGTCCTTCCCTCCATAATTGCATCCATTCCTTTTTCTATAAGTCTTTCGGTTCTTGTATCTACAGAACTTGTCGCCTCATCAAGAATAAGCACCGGAGGCTTTGCAACAGCCGCTCTTGCTATTGCAAGCAGCTGTCTTTGTCCCTGTGACAAGTTGCTGCCGTCAGAATAAAGCATTGTATTATATCCGTCAGGAAGCCTTCTTATAAATGAATCTGCATTTGCTATTATTGCTGCTTCTCTTATCTCTTCGTCCGTGGCATCCAGTTTTCCATATCTTATATTATCCGCAATTGTTCCGGTAAACAAATGTGTATCCTGAATTACCATGGATAACGACCTTCTAAGATCATCTTTCTTAATATCTTTTATATCTATTCCGTCATAAGTTATTGTTCCTGACTGGATTTCATAAAATCTGTTTATAAGATTAACTATTGTTGTTTTTCCTGCACCGGTTGAACCGACAAATGCAATTTTCTGTCCCGGTTTTGCAAAAAGAGAAATTTTATTTAATACCTTTTTCTCAGGCACATATCCAAATACAACATCATTAAATCTAACATCACCCTTAAGCTCCACATACTTATATCCACCCGGTTCATTGTCATCCTGAACCTTCCATGCAAACATATCATTACCGGAGCTGCTTTCCGTAATACTTCCATCTTCATTTCTGATGATATTACATAATGTAACCGTTCCCTCATCTATCTCAGGTTCTTCATCCATCATTTCAAATATACGCTCAGCACCTGACAACGCTGATAAAAGGAAATTAACCTGCTGGGTGAACTGATTAAGCGGCATTGCACTCTGTCTTACATACACAAGATATGCAGAAAGGCTTCCTAAATCTAACATTCCCTTAATTGTAAGTATTCCTCCGACACATGCTGAAACAGCATAATTAAGATAGGAAAGACTTACTATCGTTGGTATCATCATACCGGCAAATGTAAGCGCACTTGTAGATTCCTTTCTGAAGCTTTCAGTCATCTCACAGAACTGATTAAAATCTTTTTCTTCATGGTTAAATACCTTTGAAACCTTCTGTCCTGCTGTCATCTCCTGCACAAAGCCGTTTATTTTTCCAAGCTCTGCCTGCTGCTTATTAAAATATTTTTTGCTATGCTTACTGTTATATTTAATAAAAATAAACATAATAACAAGAAACACAACAACTATCATAGAAAGTCTTATACTAAGAACCATCATCATTATTATAGTTCCAAACAGCATCATAAAGCTTTGGATTATCATTGCAAAGCTGTTATTCATTGCCTCCTGGACAGTATCTACATCATTTGTAAATCTGCTCATCAGCTCGCCATGTGTGTGTGCATCAAAATATTTCAAAGGAAGCTTCTGCACATGCTTAAATAAATCACTTCTTATTTCTTTTATAACCTTCTGCGATGTTTTTACCATAAGACGGTTGTAAAATAATGTACATAAAGCACCGCATAAATACATTACTCCCATAGCCATAACAGCTTTGACAAGTCCATTCATATCACCGGGAACAATGAAGCTGTTTATAACAGGCTTTAACAAATATGTTCCCATAATATTGGCTCCGGCACTTAAAAATACCAGTACCGCTACCAGCACAAATGCCCATTTATGCATACCAAGATATGCAAATAAATGTTTTAAAGTCTTTTTTGTATCTTTAGGTCTTTTATATCCAACATATTTAGCCATTATAAATCCGCTCCTTCCTTCTGTGATTCATATATCTCCTGATATATCTTGTTATTCGAAAGCAGACTTTCATGTGTTCCTATTCCGTTTATTTTTCCTTTATCAAGAATAATAATCTGGTCGGCATGCCTTACTGATGATATTCTCTGAGCAATTATGATTTTAGTCATGTCAGGAAGCTTCTTTGCAAGTCCCTCTCTTATTTTTGCCTCTGTTGCAGTATCTACTGCACTTGTTGAGTCATCAAGAATAAGAACCTTAGGCTTTTTCAAAATAGCTCTCGCAATACACAGCCTCTGCTTCTGTCCTCCCGAAACATTTACGCCGCCTTGTCCCATCTCGGTTTCATATCCGTCAGGAAGTCTGTCGATAAATTCATCAACACAGGCTATATGGCAGGCTTCTTCTATTTCCTCCATAGTAGCATCTTCATTTCCCCATTTAAGGTTAGATAACATAGTTCCCGAAAACAGTGTGTTTTTCTGGAGTACCATAGCAATTGCATCTCTTAAATGTCTTACTTTATACTCTTTTACATCCACACCATCCACCTTAACGGTTCCTTTGGTTGCGTCATACAGCCTTGGAATAAGCTGGACAAGTGTAGATTTTGCAGAACCGGTCTGGCCTATTATTCCTACGGTCTGCCCCGGCTTAATATGAAATGAAACATCTGAAAGAACGTATTCCTTAGCTTCATTCTTATATTTAAACCATACATTTTCAAATTCAATTTCACCATTAACCACACTGATGTCTTTTGCATTTTCATCCTTAATATCTATTTCTTCATCAAGTACTTCAATAATTCTTGCTCCTGATGCCAATGAACGTGTCATCATAAGAAATACATTTGACATCATCATAAGCGAATTAAGTATCAGAAGTACATAACTAAGAAAGCTTGTGAGCTGTCCTATCTTTAATTCTCCTGATTTAACAAGATATCCACCTAACAACAAAAGTCCTAAAATAGTTGAATACATGACAAACTGCATCGCAGGCATATTAAGTACAGCAATGCCAAATGCTTTCTCAGATTCACTTTTAAGATTTCCGTTTACCTCTTCAAACTTATCAATTTCAAACTCTCCACGTACATAAGATTTGACAACTCTTATTGCTGTAAGATTTTCCTGTATTGTACGATTAACCATATCAATGGCAAACTGCATTTTAGAATAAAGAGGCCTTATATTAATGATAATTGCTATAAGCATTGCAGCAAGTACAGGCAATGCCACAAGAAAAACAAGTGCAAGCTTTGAATTGATTGAAAATGCTACAGATGTAGCAAATATAAGCATTACCGGACTTCTTCCAAAAGGTCTCATACCTGTTGAAACAGAATTCTGGATATTGGTAACATCACTTGTAAGACGTGTAACCAAAGACGAAACTCTGAAATGGTCTATATTAGAAAATGAATATGACTGCAGCTTCTCATATTCAGCTTTTCTTATATTTGCTCCAAGCCCCTGACCTGCAAGTGCAGAAAACTTAGAGCTTCCGATTCCAAGAATTAACGCAAGAACAGCGCAGCCAACCATCTGTGCACCTTTCATATAAATATATGAAATATCCTGATTAGCTACGCCAACATCAATAAGATCTGCCATAATCATAGGCACCATAAGTTCAAGTATTGCTTCTACTGCGATACATATAAGTGCCATGTAAGCATATTTTTTATATTGTTTCATATAAGAAAAAATTCTTCTTAACATTATTGCGCCTCCAATAGTTGTAACTGCAACTATTGTATTGTCAACTTATTATTTTGTCAAGATTATATTTTTTTAAATTTCACTTTTAAAATTTATTTCTTTGTGAGGTCCTTAACTACCTCTCCGGCTATAATAAGGCCTGCAACAGATGGTACAAATGCAACGCTTCCCGGAATATCTCTTCTTTCTGTACATTTATGCGCTGCTCCAGGTGGGCATATGCAATGATTTCTACAGCTTATGGACATATCCTCTATTGGTCTTGTAGGCTGTTCCTCTGAATATACAACCTTTAACTTCTTAACACCACGCTTCTTTAATTCTCTTCTCATAACCTTTGCCAATGGGCAGACCTTTGTCTTGTAAATATCAGCCACCTTAAACTGGCTTGCATCAAGCTTGTTTCCTGCTCCCATACTGCTGATTACAGGAACATTCATTTCCTGTGCTTTCATTACAAGGGTGATTTTGGCAGTTACGGTATCTACCGCATCCACAACATAATCATACTCATCAAACTGAAACTCATCTGCATTTTCAGGAAGAAAGAAGCACTTATGAATTCTTACATCTGCATCAGGATTAATCTCTAAAATTCTTTCCTTCATTACTTCTGCTTTGTATTTACCGACTGTTTTTCTTGTTGCAATAATCTGTCTGTTTAAATTTGTAAGGCATACTTTATCATCATCTATTAAATCAAAGGCACCGACTCCGCTTCTTACAAGTGCTTCGCAGACATATCCGCCTACGCCGCCTATACCAAAAACAGCAACTCTTGATTTGCTTAATTTATCCATTGCCTCTTTTCCAAGTAATAATTCTGTTCTTGAAAACTGTGTTAACATATAATTTATCCTCTTTCTTTTTCACTCATTTTGTCATACTGAGTATACATTTTCTGTACCTCATTCTCAAGTATATAATAATGTCTTATGTATGGTACAAGAAGTACAAGTATTACAACACATAACAGACATAACGCAGTAGTCGAGGCACTTGAAAGTGCCCCGGCTATTACAAATGTGCATATTGATATTATTTCTAACAATGCAAAGGTGACTGTTACTATAAGATGAACAAGACGTTCATGCTGAAAGAAAGCTATCTGTGTAAGATGTTCCTTCTTTAACTTTTCCCAGTCAATATCTTTATCTGACATCAAAATTTCATCCACGTACCTTCTATAATTAAGAATACGTTTTTCCATTAATACCACTTCCTATTTAAGCTTTTCTTCTATTGCATCTATAACCGTCTTAAGTGCTTTAATTCTGGCATATTTCTTGTCGTTGGATTCAAGTATATTCCAAGGTGCATATGTGGTATTGGTCTTTGCAAGCATTTCATTAACAGCAACCTCATACAAATCCCATTTTTCACGATTACGCCAGTCCTCGTCTGTTATTTTCCATTTCTTTTCAGGTGTATTCTCACGCTCATTGAATCTTTCAAGCTGTGTATCTTTATCTATCTGAACCCAGAATTTTACGATTACTGCACCCCAGTCAGCAAGCTCCTTCTCAAACTCATTAATCTCAACATATGCTCTCTGCCAGTCATTCTCGCTGCAAAAGCCTTCCAGCCTTTCGACCATAACTCTTCCATACCATGTTCTGTCAAATATAGCAATATGACCTGTCTTTGGCAATCTGTTCCAGAATCTCCACAAATAATGTCTAGCTTTTTCATGTGGTTCCGGACTCGCAATAGGATGAACCTCAAAACCTCTAGGGTCAAGGCTTTCAGTAATTCTCTTTATATTTCCACCTTTTCCGGCTGCATCCCAGCCTTCATATGCTATGATTACAGGTATTTTCTTTCTGTATACAATATTATGAAGCTCATTAAGACGTTTCTGGTATTTATTAAGCAGCCCTTCATATTCCTCATCTGTAAGCGACTTATCAAGACTTATATCCTGAAGCTTATCTATAGGCATTATAGGAAATGTGTTCTGAAGAAGCTGTACTGCCAGCGCACTATTCATAAACGCTGTATCTATACCCTGTACAAGAGTTTCCAAAACCTGAAGCTGTGCCCACTTTTTATCCTTTGCATCCACTATATACCATGGTGCATTAGATGAGTTGGTATCACTAAGATACTGGTCAAACACATCAACACATTTGTCGTAATGTTTATTCTGCCAGAGGTCAAAGTCACCTACACGCCATCTGGTATTCTTATCATCAAGGAGTTTATCCAGCCTTTTCTTCTGTTCCTTTTCATCAATATCAAAAAAGAATTTAAGGACAAGATATCCATTATCCGTAAGCTGGCGTTCAAATCTTTTGACACTCTCTATATCCTTCTTATATTCATCCTTATCAATCTCTTTTAAAAGTCTCTTTTTTGTTATTTCTCCCATCCATCCGCTGTCCAAGAATGCGAACTTACCGTCTTCGGGAATCTTTACAAAATGCCTGTATAAAAATGGTTTTCTTAAATCATCTTTTGAAGGTTTATCCATAACCTCCACTTTAAAAAATCGAGGGTCAATGTTTTTAATAACTTTGCTGAGAATACTACCCTTACCCGCAGCTCCCCAGCCTTCAAACAAAACAATAACAGGAAGTTTCTTTTCCTTCATGATTATCTGTTGTTTTAACAGCTTATCTTTAGCATTTGCTAATCTTACTTCTATTTCTTCATCAGCAGGTTTATTGTTTTTATCCCAGTCTTTTAACATATCCACCTCCAAAAGCCGATTAATCAAGCTTTTTAATTAAATCTATTAAAATATTATACTGCTCCTCTACCTTTGCAAACATTTCTTCACATCCGGCTACTTCTCTGCCTCTTAACTGTTCTGTTATCTCATAGCTTGCTTTATATAAATTATCAAATCCTAGATTAAGACATATGCCCTTTAATGTATGTGCAGCCCTGAAAGCTTTCTCTCCATCATTTTCTGCAATTCCCTCTTTAAGGCTGTTAATACTTGGGTCATCAATAAATTTAATCACAAATTTCTTGAGTATATTCTCATTACCAATTCTCTGTAATACGCTGTCATAATCTGATCCTATCTGTTCAAAACATTCTTTAATTGTCATTGCTGCCTCCTATTTCGTTCTTTATCTTATCCTGTATATCCAACAGGCACTCAAGCAGTATTGGATTAAATGCTCCACACTCTCCGTCTTGTATCATCTGTATTGCTTTTTCATGAGAATAAGCCTCTTTATAAACTCTTTTGCTTACCAGTGCATCATATACATCCACTATGGAAACAACCTGAGCAGATATAGGTATCTTCTCTCCCTCAAGCCTGTCAGGGTATCCTTTCCCATCATATCTTTCGTGATGCCAGCGGCATATCTCATACGCAATCTTTATAAGCTTTTCATCCTGATAATAATCCATACTCTTAAGCATGGAAGCACCTATCAGAGTATGTGTTTTCATAACTTCAAACTCTTCATTTGTTAGTCTTCCCGGCTTGTTAAGGATTTTCTCATCTATGCCAATCTTTCCTATATCATGTAATGATGATGCTGTTGTGATAAGGTATCTGTCTGACCATGACAAGCTGTACTTATCTGTTTTCTGAACCAGTCTTTCAAGTAACATTCCCGTAAGAAGATTAATATGTCTTACATGTGAGCCGCTCTCTCCGTTTCTGAATTCAACAATCTGGCTTAATATACTTACCATCATACGTCCGTTTTTTTCTTTTTCGTATATCTGGTCTGTAACCATTGATACAAGCCTTCTCTGCTTTGCATAAAGCTTTATCATATTGGAAACTCTCTGATATACAACCTTTGCATCAAACGGACGGCTTATATAATCGGATACGCCAAGCTCATATGCTTTTCTTATTGAATCATCTGAATTAGCAGTTGAAATCATAATTACAGGAATATCCTCAATCCAATGATTCCTGTTCATTACATCAAGAACTTCAAATCCATCCATAACAGGCATCATAATATCAAGAAGAATAACTGAAATGCCGGTTCCATATTGTGTAAGCATGGTAAGGCACTCTTCACCGTTAGCCGCTTCAAGAATCTTAAAATCATTTTTTAACATTTCAGCTAACATTTCCCTGTTCATATCAGAATCATCAACAATAAGAATCTGCTGTTTTAACTTGCTTGAGCTGACATGTGAATTGTTAATCAGCTCATCACCCATTCTGTCACCCTCAATAACAACAGCATTCTTTAAATTCTTGGCTTTATACATAAGACGGTCTGCTCTTACTATGGCATTCTCTACAATCTCATCATTGGTAAGAACTCCACCTATACTTGTTGACAGTCTTAATCCCGAATACTGTGGAACTACAGCATCATGTATCTGTTCCCTTATAAGCTGTAATTTCTTGGTAAAATTCTCCTTATTAATTCCCGGCATAACAAGAAGAAATTCATCGCCACCATATCTTATCAGTGCATCTGACTTTCTTATGCAGTTCTTTATAATACTGACAAATGTATCAAGAACCGCATCTCCGGCATCATGTCCGCATGTATCGTTATATAACTTAAAATCATCAAGATCCAGCATAGCAATTCCTGCTGTCACTTTGCTTTTCTTTAACTGTTCTTCATAGTAACGTCTGTTATAAGCTCCCGTCAAAGCATCTGTGTATAACTCATTCTCATACGCAGCAAGCCTTTCAAGCATTTTGCCTCGTCCTACTGAATCAATCAGTGTATCGTCATCAAGGTGCTTAACCAGTTCCATAACATATGGTTTATTGTCTATTTCGAGATACCGCGATGTAACCTGATACAACTCCTTATCAAGATATTCAAGCTTTGTCTTCTGACTCTTTGACTTTAATGCCTTTAAAGAAATACAATTCTCGCAAGGATGGTCTTTCTTCCAGAATGCAAAACATTTATCACAACATCCCTCATTAATATGTTCATCAGTAATATCGTATTTTTCTATTTCCTCAAAGTTATGCTCGTCAAGAAGTCTGACTGTTGAAAATACCTTTTTCAGGCATTCCATTTCTTCCTGAACCTCTTGCATAGTTGTTTTTTTATCTTCATTCATATGTTTATCTCCGCTTAATAAACCTGTTACAAAAGAACTATAATTTAACTTAAAGTAATTAATCGTACAATTTTTATTTAATAATAATATCATAAGCCTTAACCAACCGCAAGTTTTGAAGCCACATGAAACCACAAGTTTTTTCTATTTTTATTGTATTATTTCAAAAAAAGTGTATAATATAATTTCAAGCAGTTTGCTATATTACTTGTTAATTATACACCGGTTTATTCCGGAAGCGATAAAGTTACGCGGAAATGGGGACACAATGTTAATTGGGGGTTACAATATTACGGCTGAAATAATAAGCCTTGTACTTTCATCTTTTCTTGTTTTTCTTATGTTTTATTCCAACCCAAGAAAAACTAATTCTTACAAAATAATATATTATGGTGTTTTGATTTCCATAGTTGCAATTATTACTCAGATTGCACTTATATATGTGTCATCCCGCCCGGATGTCTACAGTAAGGATTTTGACACCTATTTATGTTGTTTTTATTTAATTTTGTATTTTATAATGCTTGCATTATTATACAGTTACATTAACATGTTATCGACAAAAACAAGACATAACATGATTTACCTTTATTACAGAATCTCTTTGTTTGGAGCAATATATGCTTTAGGAACAATATTATTTTTAGTTCAGTGTTCTAAAAGCACCGTTTTTTCTTATGATTACTTTACTAAATTCTATCTGTGTTTTGGTCTGCTCACATGCTTTTTCTGTATGTTTGCAATCATAAGAAACCAGCGTACTACTCCAAAGATAATGAATAAATATGCAACCATATTTATCCCTTTGGATTTTGTGATACTTGCTATCCAGTTTCATATAAATTCTGTGATATTCACAAGCTTATCATATGTATTACCTTTTTTAATTTTTTATATGCTGTTCCACAGCAATCCATATGATGAGGTTATCGGATGTCAGAACCAGCATTCATTTGATGCCCGCTTCACTGACAGCCTGATTATGAAACGACAGTTTTTAATTGTATATCTTAGATTTCCACAGTTAAAGAATGTTAATTCAGCAACACATAATGAATATGTAGAAGAAATATCAGCAAAGGTCTGTCGTGAAATAGAACAGCTTCATAACATGATTCATATCTATCGTTTAAAAAATGATGAATATGCAATGATGTTATATATCAAAGATGACAGTAAAATCCGTACATTTTTAGATAACTTAGAAGCGGCAATTACAAATGCCACATTATCAAATCCTCATCAGGTCAATTATAGAATTGTTGCATTACAAAACAATCCTGTTTTATCGACCTGCCACAGATTAAGTTCAATGTCGGAATTCTTATTTGATAAATCAATTAACGAAAACGGTAACTCATGTTATCTTGCTACAGACCGCGATTACAGGGATTTCCATGAAGCATACAAGATTGAGCAGCTTCTTTTTGATATAAGGAACCAGAACGATTTAGATGATGAACGTGTCTTATGTTATGCACAGCCTATTTTCAGTGTTAATGAACAAAGCTTCAGAACCGCAGAAGCGCTTATGAGGCTTTCCTTAGACGGAACAATTATATCTCCTGACAGGTTCATTCCTATTGCTGAGAAAAACAACTGTATTCATGTACTGACACGTATAATGCTTAATAAAGTATGCCGGATAGTGCATGATTATGAACAGAAATATGATTTTGATGCAATTACTATTAATTGTTCTTCTTCGGAATTGTCTAACAGGAATTTATTTAATGAATTAATGGAAATCATTAATAATAATGATGTAGAACCTAATCATATAAGACTGGAATTAACTGAAAGTGCCATCTTTGAGGACTTTGAAATTGTTCTTCAAAACATGGAAAAGCTCAATAAATCAGGAATTAAGTTTTATCTTGATGATTTTGGTACAGGATATTCTAACCTCGAAAGAATTATCGGATGTCCTTTCTACACTATCAAATTTGATAAAAGCCTTTTATACAAATCTCTTAATAACCCGGGTGTTTCCGACATTGTATCACATATGGTCAGTGTATTTAAAAAACAGGGATTTGTGCTTCTGATTGAAGGCGTTGAAAATGATGAACAGAATTCATACAGCATTAATCAGGGCTTTGATTATATCCAGGGTTACAGATATGCCAAGCCTGTTCCTGTCATCAACCTGAAGGACTACTTTACAAAATCTGACAAAGCAGTATAAAACAAAGCTTTATAAAACAAGGTTGCACTTCATAAAACAAGGCTGTCAGCCTTTATACAATATCAAATAAGCGTAGCAGTTATCAGCCATAAAAGCTCATACTGCTACGCTTATTTAATTTATTGATTCAATTATAACATCTGCTGGTTACCAGATTTCCTAATCACCACAACTACTTATAAATAGCATTTTTCTTTATTCTGCTTCTTACATACATTGCTATAATTAATATTACTATTAAGACTGCTGCTATCCATACCCATATCGGAATATTATGTATATTATAGCATCTTACATTTATCCACATCTGGTTAATCTTAGCATTTTCTTCTTTGTCAAAATATTGCATTATAGCACTTCTTTCCATAACCTCTTCTGTAGGATACTGGGCAAGAAGCTGTCTTTGTGTCTGTTCTTTTGAGGCTGTCAGCATATATCTTTCATCATCTGAATTGCCTGAGAAGAAATATCCCAAAGGATATTGAACGGTATCTTTTTCTCCTTCATCAGCACCATAATTTTCTTCTACATATTTATAAACAACATCGCTGTCGCCACCTGATATAACAGATGTGTAACCGATATAATCCATGTTTCTTACAGCATTTTCAGGCATGGAAACGAAATTCACAAAACGCTCGGCTGCCTGTTTCTTTCTAGCATCATTGTTTATTCCTGACTTAAGCATCGTCCATCCGTCAAAATATAAGTTAGTGCTTTCTTTAGGTACTGCAAAATTAAGTGTGTAATCATCCTCTTCTGCCTGATCAAGTGTATATACTGCATCTCCTGACCACTGGTATCCTGCAACTACTTTTCCTGTTATCATATCAGCCTTGGCGCTGTCTGTTTCAAATGAGTAAGCGTTATCCTTAACAGCCTGTAAATAATCCTGCACCTCTTTGATAGTTTCATCTGAAGTATCATTCATTTCATCTGCAAGTCTTGTTTTATAATCAGAAAGTGATTTAAAGGAAGCTGATGTCAGTAAATCTGATTTTATTGCGCCTACTGCCGCAAACATTGAATCTCTGACATTATCCTTAATTGTAATCTGCCTTTTAAACTTAGGGTTATTAATAATTGTCCATGTTGAGGCTTCTTCCTGTGTTACCTCTTCAGGATTATATACAATACCTGTTATTCCCCACATATATCCGGCAGCATATTTGCCCCACGATTCTCCGTTAATCTTATTTTCATCAAATATTTTTCTGATAAACGGTGAAACGCCTTTTGCATAATAATTATCTTCTTTTGATGAATCAAAGAATTCATCTGAATAAGGTTCAAGCCAGTCCTCTGCCATAAGTTTCATTATCATATACTCTGAAGGACATATAAGGTCATATTCATCACCTAATGTAAGCATATTATAAAGCTCTTCATTAGTACCTAAACAGCTGTATTCGACCTTAATCTTTTCACCATATTTTTCATAATACCAGTCTTCAAAATCATCAATCATGGTATCATCTATATACTCTTCCCAGTTACATACCCTGAGTGTAATAGTACTGCTGTCAGCCGCTTCAGTCCTTACAAGTCGATTTTCAAATATTCCCAACATAACTCCTGTAGACATTATAACCGTGCAGGCAGTTAAACTAATAGACATCAAAACCGATAATAATTTTTTCATCAATCTGTTATTCATCTGCTTCTGCCTCCTTATTCTTTTTTGCAGGAGCAAAATTGATAACTACTTCAACTATCACAACCAATAAGAATATAATAGTTGATAACGCCCACAAAGCAGTCTTTATCTCAGTCTGTGAACCTTTTGTTGCATTTACGACATAAGTACTTATAGTATCAAATGTAGCCGGCTTGGTATAAGTCGCAACAAAATAATCATCAAGTGACAGGGTAATTGCCATTACAAAACCCGATGCTATACCTGATGCTATCTGAGGTATTATTACCTTAAACAATGCATATGCAGGAGTTGCTCCCAAATCAAGTGCCGCCTCATAAAGGCTTGGATCCATCTGCTTTAACTTAGGAATTACCGCAAGATAAACAAATGGTGCACACAATACTACATGTCCTGCCACAAGAGGTATATAGGTATTTTTGCTGACTCCAAGAACTACTACCATAAGGATACATAAAGAAAATCCTGTAACTACATCCGCATTAACAACAGGCACCTGATTTAATGTTGACATTATAGTCTTAGTTCTTTTACCTGAATAAAATGAACCGATAGCTCCAAATGTTCCAAGAACCGTCGCCAACGCTGCGCTTCCTAATGCAAGCAGTACTGAACCTAATATCATATTAAGAAGCTCGGGTGTTGTAAACAAAGTAACATAATTATGCATTGAAAATGCATGTATAGAGCCTATATTAGGCGAATCTGTAAAGCTGTACACTGCAAGCACCAGAATAGGAATATACATAAATAATAAAACTATGCATATAAGCGCATATTTCATAATCTTTTTAATCATAATACTGCGCCTCCTCTTCCTGTATTTTCTGAATCCTTATCTCCTGATACAATAGTAACCACTCCTATTATTAACAAGAGGATTAAAGCTATCATTGAGCCGTTATGCCAGTCATATGCACTGAAATAGCTTCCGATAAGACTACCCATAATATATGTGCTGTTATACAGCATATCAAGTACAACATAGTTAGTCATTGCAGGAAGGAATACCATTGAAACACCGCTGACAATTCCCGGAACCGACAATGGAAATATAACTTTAACAAATGTCTGTAAATTATTGGCGCCCAAATCATAAGCCGCTTCTATTACACTCTTATCAAGCTTTGACAATGTAGTATATAACGGCAGTATCATAAACGGAAGAAAATCATATGTCATACCGATAACAGTATTAACAAATGGATAAAATGCAAGATTTCCTTCTATCAGTGATAAAATTTCCTTCAACGCAGTTATTCTTAATGTAAAATTTATCCACATAGGAAGAACAAACAGCATAAGTATTACAGCTTTTCTTCTGATTGTGCTCTGTGCAAGAATGTACGCAACCGGATAAGCTATCAAAAGACAGACCGCAGTTGTTACAATCGCAAGCGCAAAACTGTAACATAATGTTCCAAGTGTATTAGGATCCGTAAAGAAGCTCTGTAAATTAGCTATGCTGAACTGCCCCTCTCCATTAGTAAATGCATAGTAAAACAATACAATCAACGGAGCAGCCACAAATAATATAAGAAACAGTCCATAGGGTATTCCGAGCTGTTTACGTGAAAACTTTAATTTCATATACCCTGCCTCCTACTTCTTTAACTGAAACTTCATCTTGTCTTCCGGCATAATAAGACCAACCTGGTCATCCATATTCCATAAGTATTCATCATCAACTATTAAGTCATGTCCAAATTCTGTTCTTACAACATAGCTGTAATGATCACCTTTATAAATAAGATTTATAATATGTCCCGAAACAAGTCCTGCATCAATCTCATCGCTCATTTTAATATCATATGGCTGTATAGATACAACAATCTTTAACTTTGAAATATCAATAACCTCACCATTTTCATCAATAAGTGTTCCGTCCTTCATGGCTGACTTATTTACAACCTTAGTAAGGTCACAATTAATAACTTTGCCATTAAAATCCAATGTATAATCACTGTTGACACTCGCAACAAAGCTTGTTGTGTGGTCTTCGGCTATCATTATATGTATGCCGTCAGGTTCAAGCCTGATTCCGACCTTGTCATCAACATGGTAACACTTAGTTGTTCTTATAACCATTTCGTACTTGCCTGATTCAACTGCGACCTCATAATGCATACCCTTAAATATAACTGATGTGACAACTCCGGTAATTGTGCCCTCCTCAGGTGGAGTTATAATAACATCCTCAGGTCTTACAACTACATCTACTAAAGTTCCCTCTGCCACATCATCCATTCCTGTAAATTCGCCTCCGCAGAAACGGACTTTCATATGCCCTGTCATTATTCCTTTGAAAATGTTACTCTCTCCTATAAAGTCAGCAACAAATGCATTCTCCGGCTCATTATAAATATCTTCAGGTGTTCCTATCTGCTGTATTTTACCCTCTGACATAACAACAATCTTATCGGACATTGTAAGAGCCTCTTCCTGGTCATGAGTTACATAAATAAATGTTATTCCAAGCTGGTCATGCATATTCTTTAATTCAAGCTGCATTTCCTTACGCATTTTCAAATCAAGAGCTCCAAGAGGTTCATCAAGCATAAGTATTTCCGGTTCATTAACCAAGGCTCTCGCTATGGCAATTCTTTGCTGCTGTCCGCCTGACAATGTAGAAATCTTTCTGTTCTCAAAACCCTCAAGGTCAACCATATCCAGAACATGTTTAACTTTCTTTTTAATTTCTTCTTTTGGAAGTTTTTTTAACTTTAAGCCAAATGCTATATTTTCATATATATTCATATGAGGAAAAAGCGCATACCTCTGAAATACAGTATTAATCGGTCTTTTGTTTGCCGGAAGCTGTGATATATCCTCTCCGTTAAGCAAAATTTCACCGTCAGTCGGCATCTCAAACCCAGCAATCATTCGCAAGGTTGTTGTCTTGCCACATCCTGACGGTCCCAAAAATGTTACGAATTCTCCTCTTTTAACAGTCAAATTAAAGTCATCAACAGCCTTAAAGCCGTTGTCGCTGTATATCTTACTGATATGTTTTAGTTCGATTATATTTTCTGAATTTCCTGACATACAGTCCTCCCACCTATATCCGGTATATCATAAACAATGAGATTTTCTAAAACACATTACATTTCATAATATTTAAGGTGCCAAAATGACTTTTGACACCTTAATGTTTTAGCCGGATATTTATAATATTTTGCTTCTCATATTATAACAATCTGTATGTAACTTAACAATCAAAAAATATAAAAATTCATGTAAAAATTTATATAAAATATTTTACAGTTATACCTTTAACTATCAATCCATTAATAATTATATCTAACAGTTATACTTAATAGTTATGATTAATTTATTCAGGCTCTGTGATGAAGTTCCTGAACAGTTTTGCTTATCTCTTCCCTTAATTTTTCATTTTCTTTGGGAACTTTCTGCATTCTTTCAAGTAAATCAGCTGTATCATGTTCTGTTCCTACTTTTCTAAGCGATTCACATGTCGCATATAAAACATCTTCATCCTCATCATCAACAAGCCTTAAAAGAATTTCTACACTATTGTTGCTATCACTCATTCCAAGAGCCTTTGCCAATGCCACCTTCTGTTCTTTAGAACCTTCAACATAATCAGACAACTCAAACCATTTATTTCTTTTAACCATTTTCTGCATTTTTTCGTCTACTGACTGCTTTTTAAATAACATAACAATTACCTTCTTTCGTGCTGTCTTGGATTAAGACTTGCTATTATTTTCAATTAATATTATATTATCCTTAATTTAATATGTAAAAAGTATATTTTATATGAGCATTATATAATTTTTATATATTACTATATTCACTTTTATACATGGAGATATTTACAATGACATTGGATTACTACAGAATTTTTTATTACGTTGCAACATACAAAAGCTTTTCAAAAGCTGCCAAAATACTAAATAACAACCAGCCTAATATGACACGATGCATTAATCTTCTTGAAAATGAACTCGACTGTGAGCTTCTCATACGCTCACATAAAGGTGTAGAACTTACTTCCGAGGGAAAATTATTATATGAACATGTAGCTGCTGCAATGAAACATCTCATGGAAGGCGAGGATGCCATTGTCAAAAGAAAAAGCATGCTTGGCGCTACTGTTACCATCGGTGTAAGTGAAAGTGCTTTAAGACTCTACCTTCTTAAAAGACTTGAAGCTTTTATGGATATATATCCAGAAATAAAAATCCGTCTCTCAAACCACTCAACAACCCAGGCTGTTAATGCGCTAAAAAATAATCTGGTAGATTTTGCAATTGCTACCACTCCTATCAGCAATCTTGATAAAGACATGGAATACATGCACATTTACCCATTTTCTGAAATACTTATATGTGGGGACAAATATAAAGATTTAACTACTCACATCTGTACATTAAATGAAGTATCCAGCCATCCATTTATTTCACTTATGGAAGGCACCGGAACAAACGAACATTATTCACGTTTCTTTTATGATAATAATATCCACTTCAGTCCTGATATACAGGCTGCTACAACGGACCAGATTCTTCCAATGATAGAAGCCAACTTAGGCATCGGCTTTTATCCTGAAGAATTAGCAAAAGAAGCCATGCTTAGAGGGAAAATTTCACAGATAAAAATCCGTGAAAAAATCCCCCAAAGGCATGTTACTTTATTAAGACATGCTAGCCATACTGAAAGTATCGCTGCCAAAAAATTAATTAATTTTCTTATGGTTCAATAAATACAGGATATTTACTTTAAACCATTTTCCTTAAGCCACTGAGTAATATCCGATGACAGGCTGCTTCCTCCACCATAATGAATTGATAATGGTGTTCCCATCTTGGAATTTGGTGCAAGCTTCGCTATTGCTGTAAGGCTTTGTCCAAATCTGCCACCGCCATGTGAACAGAAAGGAATAATGGTCTTTCCTGAATTTCCGGAAGCGTTTCCTGATACATTTGCACTTCCTACAATTCCATTTACTGAAGTTTCTGCATTTCTTACCAGGCGCAGACCTATATTAAAACTTCCCTTATCCTGTTCTAATGTTGCGCGGTATGCACTTCTCATGTTCTTTGCAAAATCATTCCAGCCGCCTCCACGATATACTCATAAACTTCCGTTTGCAGCTCCAGTAGGATTATCGGATGAATTGCTGTCGTATGCTCCGTAATAATCCCATACCCATTCGGCAACATTTCCATGCATATTGTACAGTCCCCATTTATTAGAACTAAAGCTGTCAACTGCAACTGTTGTTTCCCTGTATTGTCCGGGTTTTGTTGTAAGATTATCCTGATTAAAATAATTTTCCTCAATATCATATGGATAATGTCCGTAATAATTGGCTTCAGCAGCACTTATTGAATTTTCTGTATTAAATGGTGTTGTTGTACCTGCCCTGCACGCATATTCCCACTCTGCCTCTGTAGGAAGCCTGTACCCATCTGCACTTCTGTTCCATGAAACATTATTTCCATCCATTACATATGCAGGTGTAAGACCTTCTGCCTCACTTCTTTTATTACAATATGTAACCGCATCAAGCCATGAAATATTCTCTACAGGAAGATTATCTCAGGAAAATGTTGAAGGGTTATTGCCACATATTTCCATATATTCTTTTTGTGTAAGCTCATATGCACTCATATAAAATGAATTTACCTTAACCTCATGCAGAGTTTCATCACTGCTTCTCCAGTTCTCTGTTTCAGGGCTTCCCATATTAAATGTTCCGCCATTTATATAGATAAAATTATCAGGCAGAGCCAAATTTGATGTATTACTCATAACATATTCTCCCGAATTACCATTATCAAAGCTTCCGGCTGACCAGTCACTATCATTTCCAAAGCTTATATTTTCCGCAAACTTAAATGTACAGAAAATGCTGATTACAACAATTGCTACTGGCAATAAACAATACAAAACATTTTTCTTCTTCAGAAGTGCCTTATTAAGATAGTAACCTGCAAAACACCATGTGCTCATCATAAAAAGATTATTTATAATAACAACAACCGCCGGTGATTTAAAATCAAGCATTGCAAACATAACCTTCATGAACATATATGTGTATATTCCCGACTTGCCAAATAAATATGCTCCATATACCGCAGCTCCGGCTGCAACCACCCTTAAAATCCATTTAAAAACCTGTCCAAGCTTATTAAATTTTGCTGTAACCATGCTCCAATGAAGTCCGAGATGAATACTCATAAATACAAATGACCAGTAAGAAAATGCCAAATGTAATTTTCTTGCCATCATGAGCCCGCTGTTTACAGGAATGAAATTAAAAACATACTGTGACATTTTTATTCCACTATATCCTGTAAGTATAATTGACATTAAAGTAATAAAATTAACCACAACTCTCAACACTCTCGCTGCCGAATATCTGCCCTTAAAAAGCTGCTTATACCACTTAAAATTAAGCACGTTATGTACAATAAACAACACAAGCATTGCTGCTCCGAGCCATTCATGGTATTTACCGCCCGTCACCTGATATGCCATTAAAAACAACAGCAATAAAGACATTATTATGTCTATAACTATACGTCCTGCTCTTTTCATATATTAAAATCCTCCTTTTTCTCTATTTTGTACTTTAAATAATCTAAATCCTGTAACCTTTTTTCCTGAAAATGTATCTTATCAAGAGTTTCTGTTCTTTTCTTTTTAATTATTTCTATCATTGCGCCATCAGATTCTTCTCCTTTCAAATACAATCTCATATATTTTTCAATTTCTGAATTATTAAATCCCATATTATGAAGAGTCATTATCATTCCAAGACGTTCTATATCCTTGTCATCATATTTCCGGCTTCCCATGATATTTTTCACTTCACCGCACAAATTCCATTTTTCATACATTTTAAGTATTCCTATAGGAATGTTATATCTTTTACTGGTCTCTTCAATTGTCATACTACCTTTTATTCCTGCCATTTCTCCTGTTTTTAATATTCACTTATTATTTTTTCCTGAAAATCTTCCATCTTTTAATACATTTTTATTATAATATCCAGCCGTATTTAATGTCTAATACCTATTTTTTATATATTTTCATGCTTTTTAGGCATTGTTATATTTTCTTATTATATTTTCCTGTCGTGAATGCTTTATAAAACACCTTTTTTGTGTTACACTACTTTAATATTGAAATAATCTGACTACATAAGCATTCAGATTCATGATTACACAGTCAGCGTAATCAAAATACATAACAAAAGAGGCGTTAATAATGAAAGGAATACTTAAAAAATACCGTCTGACAATAGGCATCGTCATTGCTGCTTTAGTTCTTATCACTGCATTTCTTATATACTCGCTATGCTTTGATTATTACATTGAACTTGAGGACAATGACCGGTCTGAATTAGTTGTCGAATATGGTGAGCAGATAGATAAACCGAAGGTTAAGGCTCTTAAAAAAGGGCACATTTTCAACCGCAAGGGAAAAGAAATAAAAGTAAATGTTGATGTTAACATAGATGAAAGCAAGCTTGGTGAATATGAGGCCATTGCTACTGCCAAATATAAGAAAAAAGAAGTAACTCATTCCATAAAAGTAAAAATAGTTGATACAACTGCTCCTGAGCTTACACTTCTTGGTGATGCAGAAATAACCATGGAGGCCGGCCAGTCTTATGAAGAACCGGGATTTAATGCAGTTGATACATATGACGGCGATATAACCGATAAGGTTGTTGTCAGCGGAATACCTGACACTGCCCCACTCAAGGATTTTTCTGTAACTTATACAGCCAAGGACTCATCCGGAAATGAAACAATACTTACAAGAAATGTAAAAGTTATAGATACTATTGCTCCTGAAATAACTCTTGCAAAGGGTTCAACAATATATGTTGAAAAAGGAAAAGCCTACAAAGAGCCAGGATTTAGTGCAGTTGATAATTGTGATGGTGACATAACTGCTAATGTAACTGTTTCCGGCAATGTAGACACTTCCAACACCGGAAAATACACGCTTACTTATGAAGTATCTGATGCCTCCGGCAATAAAGCAAGTGTTACAAGAGATATAAGAGTATATGCTCCTGTGTCAGTAAATACAGTTAACCCGGGAAATAAAGTTATTTACCTTACTTTTGATGACGGTCCCGGACCTTACACAGATAAACTGCTTTCAATTCTTGATGAATATAATGTAAAGGCAACATTTTTTGTTACAAACACACATCCTGACTACCAGTCTCTTATAGCAAAGGAGGCTTCTAAAGGACATACTGTAGCCATTCACTCTGCTACACATGATTATGCCAAAATCTACAGAAGTGTAGATGCTTATTTTGATGACTTTAATACAATGAATAATATCATAATTGCCCAGACCGGAAAAAGCGCCCAGATTGTAAGATTCCCGGGCGGTTCATCTAACACTATAAGCCGTAAATACTGTAGCGGAATTATGAGCCAGCTTGTATGCGGAGTTGCAGAAAAAGGATTCTTATACTGCGACTGGAATGTATCAAGCGGTGATGCCGGCGGAACTACAAGCACATCGCAGGTAGTTCAGAATGTAACCTCCGGTGTAAAGAATAACAATGTATCTATTGTATTACAGCATGATATTAAAGATTTCAGTGTAAATGCTGTAGAAGAAATTATACAATGGGGTCTGTCAGAGGGTTATACATTTTTACCTTTGACAACAAGTTCACCAATGTCCCACCATGGTGTAAACAACTAAAATAATATTAAGGGGAAGTGACTAATGAAAAAAAGAGATTCTTTTAACAACAAATGGGGATTTATACTCGCTTGTATAGGTTCTGCAGTAGGTATGGGAAATATATGGATGTTCCCTACAAGGGTATCTTTATACGGAGGAGGTTCTTATCTTATACCTTACTTTATATTTGTTGTACTTATCGGTTTTACCGGTGTTATCGGAGAAATGAGCTTCGGAAGAGCTACAAGATCCGGTCCTATTGATGCATTCGGATATGCCTGTGAAACCAAAGGCAAACGTAAATTAGGTGAGGCATTGGGATTTATCCCTGTAATAGGTGCTCTTGCAATGGCAATCGGCTATACTGTTGTAATGGGATGGATTTTGAAATATACAATCGGTGCGTTTACGGGAGTAACCCTTGCGCCCGAAAACACTGAAGCCTTCGGTACTGCTTTTGGCTCAATGGCTTCCTCTTTCGGAAATAATTTATGGCAGATTATTGCATTATTTATCGGAATAATAATTCTTATGTTCGGAATCGGCCGTGGAATCGAAAAAGCTAATAAGATATTAATGCCTGTATTCTTCATATTATTTGTTATACTTGGAATTTATGTAGCATTCCAGCCGGGTTCAATAGACGGATATAAATACATTTTCCGTATTGACCCTAAGGCACTCGCAAATCCAAAAACATGGATATTTGCACTTGGTCAGGCATTCTTTTCATTATCGGTTGCAGGAAACGGAACTCTTATTTATGGTTCTTATCTGTCTGATAAAGAGGATATTCCTGCCGCTGCCGGAAGAGTTGCTTTCTTTGATACAGTTGCCGCTATGCTTGCAGCATTGGTTATAATTCCTGCAATGGCTACAACCGGAGCACAGCTTAATCAGGGTGGTCCCGGTCTTATGTTTATCTACCTTCCTTCCCTCTTTAAGGCAATGCCGGGAGGAAGAATTATTGCAATCATATTCTTTGTTGCAGTATTTTCCGCAGGATTATCATCACTTATCAATCTTTACGAGGCACCTATTGCAACTATTCAGGAAAAGCTTAAGCTTGGAAGAAAAGCTTCTTGTGGCATAATCGCAGTTATTGCACTTATCGTTTCAATCTGCATTCAGGGTATTGTTTCGGGATGGATGGATCTTCTTTCAATCTATATATGCCCTCTTGGTGCAGGACTTGCTGGTATTATGTTCTTCTGGGTATGTGGCAAAAAATATGTTGAAACCCAGGTAAAAACAGGCCGTGACAAGAAATTCACAGATAAGTTCTTACCAATATGCAAATACATATACTGCCCTGTCTGCATACTCGTACTGATACTCGGAATATTACTCGGCGGAATCGGATGATGTATTTTTACATATATGGTGTAAGGCTTTTGTTGGCATAATAGTATAAAGTTTAATATAATATGAATTGTATAAAAGAAACAGGATATTTTTGTTCCACTGTCCGAAAATAAGAAAATCTAAATATGACTAATTTAATACAACACCACAGTCATATTAAGATTTTCTAATTTTCTCCCACAGTCGCAAAAATATCCTGTTCCTTTTATACAATTCCGCTTGTTTTAAAATTTATAAATGAATAGATTATGTATGAAAAGCCTTACACCATATATGTGAAATTATCCCTGCTTATTCGCCTTAGCCGGCTTCACATTTACGATACAGATTCCGATGCAGACAAGTATAAGCGCTATTACCGCATTTATTCCTAACTCCTTGCTGCCCTCGTTAAGCCACCAAGCAGATAACAAGACTCCGAATACCGGATTAGTAAATCCAAATATCGCAACCTTTGATACCGGATTATGCTTAAGCAGAATTCCCCATAATGAATAAGCTACCGCAGATATACATGCAAGATAAAACAGCATGAGTATAGCCTGTGGCGAAACATGTGTTATTCTTCCGCCCATTGCATAACCCAAAATAATCATTACTATTCCACCAAATATAAACTGGTATCCGCTAAGCATAACAGGGTTGTCCTTCTTTGAATAATTTTTCATAAGGCATGAAGAAAATGCATACGATAAAGCACATAAGAACAAACTTCCATCACCCATAAGACTTAAATTCATATCTATTTTCTGTCCGTTCATGCTTACAACTATTACACCTGCAAAACCTATTATACAGCCTGCAAGCTTCTTTATATTAAGCTTTTCCTGACGAAATATAAGTCCTGAAACCAATATAACAAAAAATGTGTTTGAACCATTAATTATTGATGCTTTAACTCCGCTGTTATGTGCAAGTCCTATATAAAAGAATATATACTGCAATATTGTCTGGAACAACGAAAGCTTTACAATGTTAAATGCTGAGCTTTTAGTTGGCAAAAGCATTTTTCTGTTTAAGATACTGCCTATTAATATTGTAAGGATTCCCGCAAACACAAATCTTGTTCCTGCAAATAATATCTGTGTCCATGTCTCACTTGACGGTATCTGAAATAATGCATATCCAAGCTTTATACATGGTGATGCACTTCCCCATAAAAATGTACATATTAATGCGAGTAAACAAACCACCCATGTTTTTTGTAAGAAATCTTTTTTAGCTGCTGTTTCGTTCATAATGTTCTCCGTTTCATAAGTAATTTATATCTTAATATTCTATTAATGAACGCTGTATTTCATTAATTGTCTCAAGTTATGTAGTATATTTTATTTAATATCTTTTGTCAAACTTCATTTCTACCTCAGCAAATATTGGTGGTTGATATCTGACTGTAAATATGATAAATTATAAATGCAGATTAAGTTAGTTATACCTAACTCAAATTTCAGATTATCAAAATAAAATGTTAATTATTATGCCGTTATTTATCACATTACATATATTATAATATATTATATTTTACATATTACTTTACATTTTATTTTACATTTAAAAAACAGATTTAATTGTAAATTTTAGCATATATCATGGATATAAATTAATAAGAAATGAGGGTTATTATGCAAGTTTTTTATGGTATTCTTATACCTTTCTTAGGTACATCAATAGGCTCTGCCTGTGTGTTTTTTATGAAAAAAGCTCTTAGTGATTATATACAGCGTGCACTTACAGGATTCGCTGCCGGCGTAATGGTTGCTGCTTCTGTATGGAGTCTTATAATTCCTGCAATTGAGCAGTCCGAATATCTTGGAAAATTATCGTTTCTTCCCGCTGCTGTAGGCTTCTGGACTGGTATTTTATTCTTACTGTTCCTTGACCATATCATCCCACATCTTTATCGTTTCAGCCAGCAGTCCGAAGATCCCAAATCAAAGCTTAAGAAAACAACAATGATGATTCTCGCAGTCACGCTTCACAATATCCCAGAAGGTATGGCCGTCGGTGTTGTGTATGCCGGATATCTTACAGGTAACACGCAGATTACTGCAACTGGAGCACTTGCATTATCATTAGGAATAGCAATACAAAATTCCCCTGAGGGTGCAATTATATCAATGCCACTGCGGGCTGAGGGCATGAAAAAAGCTAAGGCTTTTGCAGGCGGTGTACTGTCCGGAATTGTTGAACCTATAGGCGCGGTTCTCACAATCATTGCTGCCGGTTTAATAGTTCCTGCCCTGCCATACCTGTTAAGCTTTGCCGCAGGCACAATGCTTTATGTTGTAGTTGAAGAACTTATCCCCGAAATGTCTCAGGGAGAACATTCTAACATAGGTACAGTATTATTTGCTGTAGGCTTTAGTGTTATGATGATACTTGATGTTGCTTTAGGTTAAATGAATTATCCTGTGTATGAGGAATTATCTGGCGTAGGTTAACTCCTCATTTTCACCATTGTAATCAAATAATCCGTCATTTTTTTCTTCTATTGCTTTTATCATATGATATGTGTATTCATTATAAGGTGTAGGGATACCAAGCTCTTTTCCCATCCTTATTAATGCTCCTGAAAACATGTCTATTTCTGTATGTCTTTTTGCATCAATATCCTGCAATGTTGAATAATGCGCACTTGGTGGAACTGCACTTCCTCTATTTGAGTTGGCGTCAATTTTACTCATGTCAATTCCCTTTGCAAGTGCAATTTCTTCCAATTCATGTCTTAAGCCATCACTAATAACCTGCATATGTACGCTGTCTCTATAGCAGCCTACTCCGGCTCCAAGTATAGCCTGTGGCAGATTATTGCATACATTTAATCTGAACTTGCTCCACACTTCTTCTCTTATATTCTCGGTTACCCTGAAATTCAGTTCTGATTTTTCAAATAATTCCCTTATTGCATTTATTCTTTCGCTGTCAAATGGTGCATTAAGCTCTCCAAATATGATTCCTACTGTAGTTTCCGGATTAAAAAAGTAACCATTTTCCTCTTTGTGTGAAGCCACCTTAATCAATGAATACATGATATGTTCTTTGCCTATTGCATCTGCAATTATTTCCTCACTATCTACACCGTTCATAAGACTCATAACTATTGTATTGTCACTGACCGCTTCCTTAATGCTTTCAATAGCTCCCGGTAATGCGCCATATTTTAAAGAAACAATAAGAAGGTCTATGCCTTTTTCTCTTGCTTCCTTTGGTTCCCAAACTTTAGGTCTGTAATTCTCATTATTAATCATACAGCCCTGACTCTTTAAACGTTTTGCTCTGTCATCCTGCGCAATAACTCCTAATTCTATATCTAAAGCTTTATTTTGTGAAAGTCCCCATATCACATAAGACCCTACCGCTCCTGCTCCTAATACTGCAACTGTCTTAATTGTCATAGTCTTTCTCCGTTTCCATTAATTCATATGATAGTATTCTCCTGCTTACAGACAATTAACTATTCATACCTTGCACATTATAATAGAATAAATTTAAGTTTTAAAGAGTATTTTTTATTTAAACAATTCATTTATAAGGTCAACTCATATTGTTTTAATCTTTGTCTGCATAGCTTATACTCCGGGCAGTATTTTTCTACTTCTTTCCAGAATAATAATGAATGATTCATATATCTTCTATGCGAAAGCTCATGTACTATAACATAATCCATTAATTCTTCAGGCATATAGTATAATTGATAATTAAAATTCAAATTTCCCTTTGCGCTGCAGCTTCCCCATCTTGTCTTTTGATTTTTAATAGTTATCCTGCTGACATTTACTCCCATTATATTACAATAATACTTAACTCTACCGGCAAATACATCTTTAATAGAAAGCCATTCCTCATCCGTAATACTATCCATAGACGGGGCTCCCGTAGATATTTTTTTATAGTTTCTTTCTTCCATCAGCTTTATTTTGCTTTCAATCCAGTTAATATGTTCATTTATAAATCTATCAAGTTCCCTTGAAGAAATTCTTAATGGTGCTCTTACAATCACCTGTCCATCTGTATGAACCTCAAGCCCTATAGTCTTTCTCCTTGATTTAATAATCTGTATGTTTATATTGCCCTGCATATTAATACACTTTCTAAAATCTGACATTTACGCAATTACATAATCTCATGATTATTATAATTTTATACCCCTATTTGAGCAACACATTTTTATATACAATAAAAAACAGGAATATATGCATACTTAAACAGTACACAATATTCCTGCCATACATTTACATTTTTCTAAATTTTAAATTTCTATATACCTATAATACTATTTTTTATAACAATGTTAGAAATTTATTCCTGAACAAATAAAAGGAAAACTGTAAAACCACTTCTCTCTACCTTGAAATAACCTGCACCAAATAACTGTCTGCTTCCTGAAATGTTCAAAATATTGCTCTAATAGTATTGGATATTCCCTTCCTGTCAAGCCTCCAGTCTCATATACAATACTGGATACGCATTGACTTCCTCATCCGGTTCAGTACTTTTATATATCTTAAATCCCATTCTTATTTTTCTAAAAATCAGTTATCTCTCACGAATTGCAATAATTCCCAAATATATAATACCGAAAACGAGTATGCTTCCGACCATAATAAGTGTCATCTGTGTTACATTTACAACATTTCCATTAAATACAGGATTACAATCCAGGGTATTTCTTATTATCGTAACTGCCTCTGTTGGAAGACCTGTATCAGCCATCTCTTTATACACACCATTAAGCATATGATTCTTAAGTAATGAAGTTCCATATGTACCCGGAAGATAAGATAATACTTTCTGTAAACCCGAACCAAAATTAGATATTGGCATGTATGCACCACACACAAATCCATATCCTGCACTCACAATAGTTCCTACTGCTGACAGCTGCCCCTGCGTCTTTAATGGATAACTTACAATACTTGAAAGTGTACTTCCAAATAAAACAAGAAGAATCATATCCAATATGACAAACACTACATCTGAAGTACTCATATACCAGCCCATTTTCATTATGTAAATAAGACACAGCACAAGTGCTATTCCGTTAACCATAAGTGAGTTGGCTACTGTTGATAAAAAATATCCCATATAAATCTTCGTTTTGCTTACAGGAGAAACATCAAAATCTTTTCTTGTTCCGTTTGCCCTGTCCTGCACCATAGTAAGATTGACACAGAATGTAACTGTCACACAGCTTACTGCAAGTAATGCCGCAGCTAATTGTCCTGCTACTGTTCCATTAATTATTTTATCTGATAAAGTAATCATATCCTTTGTAGCTGAAATAAAAGAATCCTTATATACCTTTGCTAAAAATGTCGCATATAACACAATAAGAATTACAGGTGTTATCATCGATGAAAATAACATTCCCTTATCTTTAAAAAAGAGTTTTCTGTTTCTGCTTACGAGTGCTGTCAGCTCTTTCATTATTGTCCACCTCCCAGTATTTTTCCTGTCACAGCAAGGAATACATCATCCATACCGCCTTTCGTGACTTCATAATCGCGGAATATTTCCTGATGCTTCACTATCAACTTTGTGGCATCAAGTGTATTCTTTACCTGAATCCTGTAACCATCGCGGATTGTTTTGTACTCAGTTCCTAAAGTTTTAATCTCATCTTCTGTGACTCCGTACAAAGATATAGTATCCTTAACATATTCATTCTTTAATTCTAATGGTGTCCCTTCTGCCACAATACTGCCTTTATCAAGAATAACAACATATCCTGCATTTGCTGCTTCCTCCATATAATGAGTTGTAAGAAATACTGTCATATTCTCTTCTGTCTGAAGCCTTTCAATAACTTCCCATATAAGCATTCTTGTCTGCGGATCAAGCCCTGTTGTAGGTTCATCAAGAATTAATATTTCCGGTCTGTGTATCAATGCTCTGGCAATGTCAATCCTTCTTCTTTGTCCTCCTGATAACTTTCCAACCTGTCTGTTAATATAATCACCGAAATCAAGAAGCTCCACCAGCTCGTTCAGTCTTTTTTCAAATGCATTTCCTGTAATCCCATATAAAGCAGCCCTGCTCTTAAGATTTTCTTTAACTGTAAGAGGCTTATCAAGAACACTTTCCTGAAAAACAACACCCAAAAGCTTTTTCGTGTTATTATCTGCATGGTCTGTTTCTATATCTTTAATCCACACATTACCACTGTCCTTACGAAGCTGTCCGCATATTATAGAAATCGTTGTACTCTTTCCTGCTCCGTTTACTCCTAAAAATGCAAACAGTTCGCCTTTCTTTACACGAAAGCTTAAGTCATTAACTGCCTTCACATCACCAAAACATTTATTCAGATGCTCTATCTTAATAATATCTGACATATACCCTCCTTAATGAAAATTAATCTTTTTCATTTCTTCCAGTTTCTTATTCATATTTCTGGCTGCCACATTATCGTTAATATAGCAGACCACATTTACCAAAACATATACGACAATAATCATACATTCCATCAATAACACAGTTTCAGGCTTCTCTATATAAAACCACCCAAACAGCCAGCCAAGTCCAAGAACCGCACAATTGACAAATACAAAATATATAATTCTTCTTATTAACATTCCGTTCTTTGACAGTTCTCTTTCGCCATCAGTCGGGAACATCAGTATCGGAATGGTGCATACCGCCGATACTATAAGAATCTGCCATAGTATTCTGACGCTTATCTGTGCATCCAGCCCCCAGAGTACTGATATGTAAAATGCTGCTGCAAACAGCACACCCAGTGTAATCTTTGCATATAAATCTATTAAAACTTTTATCTTATTAATCATAGTTCCTCCTTACAAGCCAAGCCGTTCTTTAAGCACCGGCACATACTGCCTTGATATAATCACTTTTTCATCATTTTCAAGTAAGGCTTCGAATCTGCCTCCGAATGCCGGGGACAAATGTTTTATCTTGTTAAGATTGAGAACCATTGATTTTGACGCTCTCATAAAATGATATGAAACAAGGAACTCCTCTAGCTGATATAATTTTTCTTTGACCTCATAGACATCTTTGCTGCAATAGGCAAACACCCTGTTATCTATTGTGTCAAAATAATATATTTCTTCTGCATCCAGCATACATATGACATTCTTATCATATCCAGCAATCTTGCGTTTTCCCTGTTTCAGCCTGCATATAAGATTATTAACATCGTCACTCATAGAATGACATTTTATTATTATCTCATCCTCTTCATCTGGGGAGATATCAAGTATTGTAATCTTCACTACTGTTCTCCTGACTTACATATTTACTTCATGTATTTATTAATCCACTCTACCATATCCAGCTTGCCATTACCACAATATTCATGTCCCTGCAGCGAAAGTCCTATCTTATTCAGTTCAGCTTCTGCATTGGAAGTCCCAAGCTTCTCATATTCTGCATACACAAGTGATAATTTCTTATTAAAGTCCGCTGCTTTACTATTCTGCTTCCAGTTTTTAACCACACGCTCAACCTGCTCCTCGACAAGTGAATTGCCTGCTGCCAGCGCTCTTAAACTTACAGCCTGCTTTATAATACTGGCTGAATCTGCCTTATCGTCTGCTGATACATTTGCATTAATCTCATCTAAAGCACTTTGGATTTCTTTAACTGCATATGGATTGATTCCTGATATATCAACGGTTTCTTCTGTTGTCTTTTCCTCTGAATTCTTTTCTTCCGCCGTCTTTTGCGCTGATGTACTTCTCTGTGCTTCTTCTTTCTTAGTCGTTGATTGTGTCTGCGCAGCTGTACTATTTACTGCTGAAGTTTCCTTATCATCCACTTTGCTTCCACAACCAATTAATCCCATTACTGCAGCTAAAGTTACTGCGTATAATAATCTTTTCATATAACCTTACTCTCCTTTATCATATTATTTCTCCGTTCCTTAAGCCTTCTATTAACATCTGCCGCTGTCTTTACATTTTTACTATAATCAACTATATGCCAGAATACTTTTCCAATCAGAATAAATATGGCATATACAACCGCGTCTCTCGCATCAAACCAGAATTGCCAGTGATGTGCCAGGGGCAGAAGTATTATCTCCAGCAATAACAGATGTAAAATCGTCCTTATCCACCATGCTTTCTGCGACAATTCTTCCTTTGAGTAGTAAACCGCCAGCGAAGCCAGCGCTATGAACGCCAGCAAAAGACACTGTCCAAAATATGTCACAAGATTCAGCTTTCTTGTCGGGTCAAAAAAAAGGCACATGAAAAATGAACATATCATAAGAATTCCGCACAATGTCACATACCGCTTCACCCACATCATTAATCTATCCATACATTTCTCCTTACATTCCTAACAGACGTTTTAATTCTGATACATACTTTCGCGAAACGATGACTGTTTCCCCATTGGTCAGCACCGCCTCGAATCTTCCTGAAACTGACGGTTTTATGTACTCAACCTTATCTGCATTCAGAACCATTGATTTACTGCATCTGAAAAACGCCATTCCCTGACTCAGCTTCTCAAATTCATAAAGCTTCTCATGCGATACATATACATCGCTGTTCCCATATATGAAGGAATTCCCGTCAACCACTTCAAAATAATATATATCTGGCAATTCAAGCCTGTAAAATGCGCCATTTTTATAAGCCCCAATTGAATTCTGCGACGACACCACATTTCTTACCTTCTCCACCCATGCCGCCTGCGAATCACAGCATTTTACCAGAACTTCCTCTGCCCTGCTGTCTGTAATCTGTTCTATTGTGAATTTCAAATCATCACCCTTACTTTCTTCTATTTATACAAATGCTTTATTCATATATATACTTTTTTTGCAATCAAGTCTATACACTTGCCACTAAGTTGCATTTTAAGCATGCTAAGTTGCATTATGATAATAAAAAAGGACATTGTATTCCAAATAATTCATATTCGGATATACAATGCCCTTTTGTTCTTTAAAATCTTTGTTATTCTCTCATACAATATTTAAATATTCTATATTAATTCCTTAAACCAACATTCCCCATAAAATTTTTCATCATCCCCTTCAAATCTCTTCTCCATTTTTCAGAAGATATCCAGCATATTATCCAGATATATCTTTTCCCTTACATGAATCTGATATTCCGGTTTCGTCATGTAATACAAAAGAAATTCAAGAATTAACGCACTTCCCAAACCGCGTCCCTCTATCTTAAAGTTGGAAAATCCCATAGGCATATATACATCTCGTATATCATTTATGCCGATAAATGCCGGATTTTCCATTGCTTTAGAAAAGCTGTATCCACTCTGTGAATCTGGTGCAACGCATACATGATCAGGACAGTCCTCGCCAAGATTTTGTCGGCTCACAATCTCATAACAGTTCTTTCTGTCGTAACACCCGAACCAGCAGCACTCATTGCACAGGAATTCCACCTTATCTTTTTCTTTATCTGTCAGCTTATCCAGCTTGTCAAATGCTTTATTCAGACGGAAATCCGGAACTACATACTTGAAATCTTCTCTTTTTACTTCGTTTAGAAAATCATTAAAATCTGTCAGCACCTTGGTTGTCGATGAAACAAGATAAAGATTCTGATAATGCTTCTTGATATACTCGGCAAGAATGTCAGAATGTACAATCACGCCATTGCCAGCTGCATTGCCCACACCATTATTCACGCCATTACTCATGCCTACGCTGTCATTAAGTGCCTTACATAACGCATTACATTTTTTATCTGATAAATGTTCCTTACGAAGCAAAGAATTACTGAATGTCAGCCTTGCTGATATCCCATACTCACTCATCAGATTCATGACTTCCTGCATACTATGTTCACCCGAACCGATTCGTCCGCCACCCCAGATACAATCTGCTGGTGCACCATATATTGAGCCAATCTCGCACCAGTCATAGAAATACTCTCTGTGCTCCCGATATACCGGCAGGAATACTCTGTATAATTCATAGAATTCGAATAAACCCGGAAGATGATAATATGCCTTTTTTATATTATTCCCCATAATCTGTGTCTCCCTCAATTCCTGCACCTCTTTATTCTTATGTTTCCTCAATGCTACTTAATCAAAAATATAATATTCTCTTATGATAATATTGCATTCTCATATTTGAAAACTCTACAACCCCATAATGTCATATATATACTTCATATCCATATTTTCACGGATTGCATCTGCCAGCTTATCATACTCTCTCTGCTTGTATTCTTCAAAGCTTATATCCGTACCGCTATGTGTTGCAATTCCGCATCTTCTGCCAAGCATGCTTATAAAACTATCGCAGAATTCCTTCTCATCAAATATTCCATGAAGATAAGTTCCTAAAACATTCCCACGGACACATCCATCCATATATTCTGTTCCATCTACCATATTATGTATTTTTGCAAATGGATGTATGCCTTCTTCGTTGACAGTACTCTCTCCCATATGGATTTCATATCCGGAACATTTTTTTCCTCCAAGCATCTCCCACATTCCCGACTGTGTACAGATTGTACCCTGTACTCTGCTACGGTGCTTAGATAATGCAAATGTTGTTGTAACAGGCAGAAGTCCTATTCCCGGAATAACTTCACCTGTTTCTGCATTGCAGGAATCATCAATAACATTTCCTAACATCTGATAACCACCACATATCCCGAATACCGGTATATCCTGCCTTGCACATTTTATAATCTGTGATTCAATTCCATTCTTGCGAAGCCATTTTAAATCATTAATTGTATTCTTACTTCCCGGAAGTATTATAAGGTCAGGATTACCTATCTGTTCTGCCTTATCAACATATCTGAGATTAACCTCGGAAAGTCTTTCCAAAGCATTAAAATCCGTAAAATTAGAAATGTGTGGAAGACGGATTACTACTATATTCAACTGTTCTGCTGATTTTTTAGTACCTGACACCGGTGCCTTATTTTCAAGTCTTGAAGCAAGGCTGTCCTCATCCTCAATATCCAGCTTAACATATGGAATCACACCGGTAACAGGAATCGGACATATATCATATAACTGTTTTATCCCCGGTTCCAATATCTTTTTATCACCGCGGAACTTATTCATTATAAGACCTTTTACATGGCTTTTTTCTTCCTCTTCAAGAAGCATGATTGTTCCAACAAGCTGCGCAAACACACCGCCACGGTCAATATCACCTACAAGCAGAACAGGTGCATCAACAAGCTTTGCCATTCCCATATTAACAATATCATCTTTTTTAAGATTAATTTCTGCCGGGCTTCCTGCACCTTCAAGCACTATAACATCATATTTTCTGTCAAGAGTATCATAGGCTTTTAATATGTCAGGAATTAATTTCTTTTTATATTGGAAATATTCCTTTGCAGGCATATTTTTTAAAGGTGTACCATTTACAATAACCTGAGAACCCACATCACTTGTCGGTTTTAAAAGTATTGGATTCATTTCTACACATGGGGCTATTCCTGCTGCTTCTGCCTGCATAACCTGTGCCCTGCCCATTTCAAAACCATCTGCTGTTATATATGAATTCAATGCCATATTCTGAGATTTAAAAGGTGCAACATTATATCCATCCTGCTTTAACACTCTTAATATTCCTGCTGTTATAATACTTTTTCCTGCATTAGACATTGTCCCCTGAATCATAAGATTCCTTGCCATAATTATCACACCTCCTTATCATTGTTTATATGTTATTATTTATACGCTATCATTTATATTTTTTATATATTTTCTATATCTCTATATTTTTAACTTTTACAATGTTATTATCTGTCTTATATTATTAATAAGTATTTCATTATCAGAATGTTTCTTTACTGCTATACGATAGCAATCTGACGGCATGTTATGAAAACTTTCACATGAGCGAATCAGTATTTTATTCTTTATTAACTCATCCTGAAGCATACAGCCTGTCTTATTAAGCGGCAGCCTGAATGTTATATAATCCGCTTCTGATGGATAAACCTTACATTTCATATCCGATAACTCACTGATAAGGTACTCTCGTTCTCTTTCTATCAGTCCATATGTGCGTTTCTCATAATTCGCATCATCATATGCCGCTATTCCTGCCCTCTGTGCCACAGACGATATATTCCATTCCGGAAGCTGTAATGAAACCTGGTTAATCAATTCACTATTAGCACTCATCATATATCCAAGCCTTATTCCTGCCATTGCATAGAACTTGGTAAATGCATTTATAACCACAAGATTATTATAATTATACAGAAATCTTTTACAGCTTATATTTTCATATTCCGGATTAAATCTTAAAAAACATTCATCTGCAACAACTATAATATTTCTGTTCCTGCATAAATCTAATATATTGATTAAAATATCTTCAGGAATAATATTACCTGTCGGATTATTAGGATTACATATAAAACACATCTGAATATCCATTTTCATAAGCTGTCTGCATACATCTGCATATCCAAATCCGTTCTTTTCATCAAGTTCATAATATAAGATACCTGCACCATATACATTAACAGCGCGCTCATATCCTGAAAATGATGGTGCTGCAACTGCACATTTATCAGGTTTTACAGCCCTTACGACAGCCATTATAAGCTCAGATGCACCATTTCCACACAGTATTCTATCTTCCTGTACATTTTCCTTTCCGGCAATTGCTTTTCTTAATGCTGTATACCGTATATCAGGATATGTTTCATACTCACTGATATTCTTAAAAATCGCATTTTGCACTCCCTCAGGCATTCCCAAAGGGTTAATATTTACCGAAAAATCAAGTATTACATCTTTATCATATATATTTCCACCATGTAACTGTTTTTCCATAAAGATATCCTCTCATCCGCTAAAAAACTACAATATACACATTCCTGCATTTCTTATTACAAGCACCAGAATAACCATAAGAAATGCTGTTATATATAACAAAATATTACTTCTTTTTATATCTTCAGCCTCAAGCTTACGGACTTCATCACCTATCTGTGGCTTATGTACAAGTTCTCCAAAATAATAATTATCTCCTGACAGCGAAACCATTAAAGCCCCTGCACAGGCTGATTCTGTCTGTGCCGCATTAGGACTGCTGTGTTTTAATCTGTCTCTTAAAAATATCTTACATGCATTGCCCATGCTGTAATGTGATAAATCCTTATTCCTTCTCATACATTTTTCTGCAAGCTGTGCGATTCCTGCTGACAGTATCATAAGACATCCGCCTATTCTTGCCGGAATAAAGTTTACAACATCATCCATTTTAGCTGCAAATCTTCCAAAATACAGATATTTTTCATTCTTATAACCAATCATGGAATCCATAGTATTAACTGCCTTATATACGAAGCCCCCGACTGCTCCGAATAACATCATATACAATAAAGGTGCAACAACACCATCTGATGTATTCTCGGCAACAGTCTCAACTGCTGCCCTGACAACTCCATGCTCATCAAGCTGTCTGGTATCCCTTCCGACTATCATTGATACAGCTTCTCTTGCCTGTATAAGTCCGTCATTTTTCAAGGCATAATATACTTTCATACTTTCTACCCTGAGGGATTTTACAGCCAAAATCTGATAGCACATTATTGTCTCAATAATACATCCAAATATTATATTAATGTAATAGCATACAGCAAGAATACCAGCTGTAACAATACCTGTTATTAATGGTGTCAGAACTGCCAGTATAATACCTCTTCTGTATTTCTTTTCAGGTGTATAATCATCTTTTAATAATACACTTTCCAGCCATGAAATCAATTTTCCTATAAGGCGTATCGGATGATACAGCCAGTATGGATCCCCGATAATCAGATCCAGCACATATCCACACGCAATCGCTATAGTCTGGCATGCAAATATATTTATAAAAATATTACTACTCATTATTTCTCCGTATTCTGTCTGTTATTTTTTCTATCGTGTTAATATTTCCATCAAAATCAACGTCGCAGACATATCCCTCACCATTGCCACAGTGATAATCATAATAATCTCCGCCATATATTTCCGATAGCACCGCCATTATTGTTCCACCATGTACAATACATGCAGCAGATGTCAATCTTAAGTCTCTGCATTGTTTAATAACACTTCTCCATGCTCCGACACTTCTTTTCTTGAAATCCGCAATATCTTCCCCCTGTGGAAAAGGCAGCGTCGCATTACTGTCAATCCATTTCTGATAATCCTCATCACCTGACAGTTCTTTATAATTCTTTCCTTCAAATCTGCCAAAGTCGCACTCCTTAAAATCAGGCACAATTATCTGATTCATAGAAGGATATATAATCGTCGCTGTCTGTCTGCACCTTTTCAATGGACTTACAAATAATTCCTGCACCTGCGGATAACATCCTGCACTCATATACTCATACAGCCATGCTGTTCCTGTATCACACAAATTCTCATCCGTAATTCCTATATATCTTTTTTCAATATTTCCTGCTGTTGCTCCATGTCTGATTAATACAATCTCCATATACCTTATTCTCCACCTTTCAGACATTGTCCCAGCCCACATGAAATTCTTTCTACATGCTCAGCTTTCTTGACTGCCATACAAAGTACTCGCCCAACTGTCTCCCTGTATATCCTGTCCTCTTTTTCCAATGGAACTATTCCACTTCCAACTTCATCACATATTATTACAATCTCAGGATTTATATCATACAGACTGTCTATTAATGTATCTGTCGGCTTTCCCTCTTTTAAATATCTCTTGATAAGCAGATGTAAATGGTTTAATATTTCAGCTTTTCCTGCATCATAAATATTACAGTCTGCACCGTCTGCTACATTTGACATATTCTTCTTACTGCATACATAATCAAGCTTTCCCTGATAGGCTCCACCAAAATATACTTCCATAATATCTCCGTTCTGTTAATTAAAGCATTACCATTACTGCGACTGCCGCTGTCATACACAATTCACTCATACATAACAGATAGCCTGCAAGGTCTCCTGTTACACCACCAAACTGCTTATATGCCATATATCTGTAATAAAGTAAAACCAGAACTGCCACAACAACCACAACTGCGGTCATTACAATACTACACATACACATGCATGTAACACATAATATAAGCTGTACTGCAAGCATTATATTAACACTTTTTCCTGCTGTAACACTTGTAAATGTATGTAACATTCCGTTATTTCTTGCGCCATGAAAATTAACCGCTGCAAATCCGCTTATAATTCTTGACAGGTAAAATGTTAATGCAACAATAATAAGCTGCACATTTTCTGCCCTCTGTACAATAATAATGGCCGCTGCATAATATATGGCATAATAAACTACCAGTTTAATAACTGCAAATGCTCCAATATGTGAGTCCTTTAATATTGCCAGTTTCTTTTCCCTGTCACCATATGAATTAAGTGCATCACATGTATCCATATAACCGTCAACGTGAATTCCACCTGTTATAAGTATCGGAAGTATTATAAATACAAGTGTTACACTTATATCAGGCACATTAAAATTCCTGCCTATGCATAGCCAGCAAAAACTCACAGCTCCTATTATAAGTCCTACCAGAGGAAAGAATCCCATTACATACTTCATATCTTTATCCTCTAACTCAAGATGTGGCATTGGTATTTTAGAATACATTGAAAATGCAATTACCAGTGATTTAATTATCGACATTACCAATATCCCCCTTTAAAAATACAGGAATTGAATATACCACTTCTACAACTGCATCGGCTGCTCCGGATAACCTTACATTAAGCTCACCAAGACGTCTTATGTAATCAGTTGTACTCTCATCATATTCACATCCGTCTGAAAATACTTCATTAGTAACAATTACAAGATGACTGCACTGTGAATAAAGCTTCATACATTCATCAAATATATTATCAGGTCTTCCCTCTTTTTCAAAACATTCATTTGCAAGAAGATTAGACATACATTCAACTAAAACAGCCGGTCTTACGTCTTTATCACAATCACAGCAATCCAATGCACTGCCTATATTCTGGTACTGCTCTATTGTTTCAAAGCCCTTGCCCTCACGCTGCCTTTTATGCTTTTTTATTCTTTTTCTTCCTTCCTCTCCAAAAGGCTGCATTGTTGCCACATAATATTTTTTATTATCTTTTGCAAGCCGGCAGATTAACTGTTCAGCGTATTCTGACTTTCCGCTGCCGCTTACTCCCGTAACCATAATTAACATTTTTCATAATCCTCATATGCAGCTATCTGTATATCGTCAAATGTGGTATTTTCCCTATACACCTGCAAAGACATATCAAGAAGTGGAAACAGCATAACTGCTCCTGTTCCTTCGCCTAATGCAAGCTCGGCATGAATAACGGCACTTCTGCCCAATTCACTAAGAAGTGCTTTCATAGCCGGTTCTTTTCCCTGATGAGAAACAATAATATAGTCATTAATCTGTGGCTTTAACTTAACAGCAATAAGCGCTGCAACCGCTGAAATAACGCCATCAACTACAATAGGAATCCCATACATGGCTCCTCCCATATACACACCTACAAGTCCTGCTATATCAAGTCCGCCTATATTCTGTAAAAGAGCTAATGGATTATTTCTGTATTTACCATACATTTCTTTTGCTCTTTTAATAACTTCTATTTTCTTCTTAAGACCGTTATCATCAAGTCCTGCACCTCTGCCTGTGACAGCTTCCGGTTCAAGATTTAATAATATACATGCAAGTGCTGTACTTGTTGTTGTATTGCCTATTCCCATCTCACCTGTTGCAAGAATGTTATATCCTTGTTTACTGCACCATTCCACCTGCTTAATTCCTTCTTGAATTGCCTGTATAAGCTGTTCCTGTGACATTGCAGGTTCTTTAAGGAAATTTCTTGTACCTGTCATAACACGCCTGTTTACAAGTCCTTTATAAGTTGTCACATTTGTTCCGTTATCAAGTTTATCCAGGGCAATGCCAATATTTACAGGAATTACCTCTGTTTTAGTGCAAGATGCCATTCTGCATACACTTGATATTACATCCGCCATATTACAGCTTACTACCGCGGTTACCTCCTGACCGGTCTGAGTAACTCCCTCCTCGACAATTCCATTATCGGCACACATTACAATAACAGCACGTTTGTCAATATGTACATCCGTTGTATTCTGGATTCCGGCTATACGCGATATTATTTTCTCCATAAGCCCTAGTCCGTGTAATGGCTTTGCTATCCCATTCCAGTGTTTTTCGGCTTTCATCACAATATCTTTATTAATGCCATTTATCTTAGATAACTCAGGAATAATCTGCTCTGCCTGTCCATTATCCTGTTTATATCTTACGCATGCATCCATAAATCTTTCAGCAACATTTTCATTACCATAGAAATAAATGTGTGGAAATCCGGCATATAAAGTATCACTTCCATAACCGGCAGCAGCCATGCTGTTATCAGAAGCCTTCTTAACCTCATAATCATCACCCGGACAGTCACTGTTCCAGTAATGAAATTCATGTGCCTTAAAAACCTGATTTTTATCTGCAAGCATTGTATCTTTCTTTGCCCTGATGCTCATATAACCAAAGCGCTGTAATTTTCCTGCATTATATCCTGTTCCTTTTATAACTCCTGCCATTGGATATTTTTCTTTTTCCGTAGTTTCAAGATATTCATGCAGATAAAGGAAGCCTCCACACTCAGCTATACATGGAAGACCGGATTGTATTTTACCTGCAATATCCTTTCGCATTGATATATTTTCTGACAAGGCTTTTGCATGAAGCTCAGGATATCCTCCATACAGCAGTAATCCGTCTATATTATCAGGAAGTTTACTGTCTGAAAGGGGACTGAAATATATCAGTTCACACCCGCTCTGTCTTAAATAATCAAGATTATCTTCATAAAGGAAACAAAATGCTTTATCCTTTGCAACTGCAACCCTTAAGTTTCTCTTTTTCTTTTCTTCGCAATGTATTTCATTCTTAGAGGCATTTTCTGCAATCTTTAAAATTCCTTCTATATCAAGGGTTTCTTTCATCTGTCCGGCAATACAGTTAACCTTTTCCTGAAAATGTTCAACCTCAGCTGATGTAACAAGTCCAAGATGACGGCTCTCTAAAACAGCCTCTTTCTTATATGGCAGATACCCTAGCGGTTCTATTCCCATTTTCTTAACCATCTGTGCCGCATCTTTATATAACTTTGCTGATAGATTGTTAAATATTACACCCTTTATATGGCTGTCTTTTTCATACTCAATATATCCTTTTATAACTGCACCGATTGAATTACTCATACCACGACAGTTAACTATAAGAATTACCGGTGTGTCTGTAATGTCTGCTATATCATATGAGCTTCCCTTTAAGCCAAATCCCTGACCGTCAAAGTATCCCATAACGCCTTCTATAACAGTTATGTCACTCTCACACTCTTTTCTTGCAAGCAGATATTTTATTGTCTCATCATCACAAAACCAGCTGTCAAGATTACCTGTACTCATATTAAGCACACGGGAATGAAACATTGAATCTATATAGTCAGGTCCACATTTTAAAGCTGATGTCTTAAGTCCCATATCTTTAAAGCACTGGCATAAGCCACAGACAACTGTTGTTTTACCACATCCGCTGCCTGTTCCGGCTATCATTATACGACTCATTTCATTCTCCTTCCCTCTATTATGAATACTGGATTATTGGCAGACATCATATGATATCCGCCCCTTTTCTTTACCTGTGTCACAGCAATCTGGACTATATCAACAACACTCATATCATTCTTTTCCATTAAAGAAATAGTGTTCTGAAGTGTTTCCAAAGTCACCGCCGTAACCACAACATGAACATATGGATTCTTTTTAAGAATACTATTAAAAATGTATTCCTCTTCGCCACCGCTTCCACCAATAAACACTTCATCCGGCACAGGCAGATTATCAATTACATCTGCCGCATTGCCATGTATAATCTCTATGTTATTAAGTCCGAACTTCTCAGCATTTTTTTCAATAAGTCCACAGCCTTCTTCTGTTCTTTCAACAGCGTAAACTGTTCCATAAGGTGCATGCAGTGCAAGCTCAATCGACACAGAACCGGTTCCTGCACCTATGTCATATATGCACGAATTCTTTGATACCGCCATGCGGCTAAGTACACTCGCACGGATTTCTCTCTTAGTCATCGGAACTTCAGAACGTACAAAATAATCATCAGGAATTCCCGTTATTGAAAATGTATGTGAACAATCATTATAAACCGCCATTACAGTAAGTCCTGCTGCCTCATATTCTATAAATTCAGCAGCCTCACCAACTGATATCTTTTCATTTTCGTATGAAAGATTTTCACCAATCCAGACATGCGCCTTTGAAAGTCCTGCCTGCTGCAAGCCTTTGCATATCTGTGATACATTCCCCTGTGTCAGAAAATATGTCAGCTCATTTTGTAAAACAACAGGTATATAGCTTTGTTTCTTCCCATGCAGGCTTACAAATGCAGCATTTTCCCATGGCTGTCCTATCCTTGCGGCAAAATATATTACAGATGATATTCCCGGAAGGATACGGTATTCATACTTTCCTTCAAGTCTATTTACAAGCTTTTTTGTGCCACTGTAAAATCCTGTATCTCCCGACATGAGCACAACATACTCTTTAGCTTCTTCCTGCTCAATAATCTTCATTATATTGTCTGCCGTTACAGCATAAAATGTCTTTTTATCCGCATAATCCTCTATCAGCCTCTTTGAGCCAATCAGAACCTCTGCGTTATCAATTGCTTCTTTTACTTCCTCTGTAATGCAGCTTTTACTGCCAGGTCCCATTCCTGCTATAATTACCCTTTTCATTACTCACTCCATATCAGTCTACTGACTAATCAACTAACACTTTAACTCAATATTTTTTTAAGATACTCTATAACTTCTAAAAGACCTCTCCCATCTTCTTCCAATGGACGTCTTATCACCATACAGTCAATTCCTGTATTGCGCACGGCAGATATTTTTTCTTCATATCCACCGTTATTGCCGGATTCCTTTGTTACGAGAATTCCTATATGTAACTGTCTTATTAATGCCTCATTTAATTCCTCAGAAAATGGTCCCTGCATTGCAATTAAATGAGATGGTAAAATTCCTGCCTGTATCGCATTTTCCAACATTTCAGGATTTGGCAGAAGCCTTAAATAAAGCCTGTCCTTATAATTCTTAATGTTGACATACTCCGGTATATTCTTACTTCCTGTTGTCATAAGAATGTTTTCATGCAGATAATTATCATTATTAAGTAATTCCACCACTTCTTTCATTGATTCTGCGTATGTAATGTTATCTGCATTTTCTTCGGACTTCTCTGTATTCTCTTCTCTTAACACCCTGATATAAGAAACATTCCGGCAATCACACACCTCTTTAATATTGTGTGTAACCTGTGTGGCATATGGATGGGTTGCATCTATAACAATATCAGGTCTTATATTATCCAGTTCTTCCTGCATCCCGGATTCGTCCAACCTGCCAACATGTATATGCATATTCTCCCATTCAGGCAGCAGTTCTTTTCCGTATTCAGTAGTAACATACACATAAGTATCACAATCTTTGCCGGCAAGATATTCACATATTCTGCGGCCTTCCGTTGTTCCGGCAAAAAGCATTATTGTCTTTTTCATACAACCTTGTACCCTCTCGGTGTAACCATCTTTCCATTAATAATCTTAGTATGGCTGTTTCCTATGTAAACTGTTGTAAACATATCTGCTTTAAAATCAGCAAGCTCCTTTAATGTAAGTACCCCGGCTGTCTCGTTATCCCTGCCTATATTCTTTACATAACCACATACTGTATCCGGTGACTGTACTTCTAATATAATATCACAGGCTTCTTTTAAATAACCTGCTCTCCTGCGGCTTGAAGGATTATATATACACATCACCATATCACTTTCTGCCATTGCCCTGATTCTCTTCTTTATCAGTTCCCATGGTGTCATACAGTCACTTAAGCTTATAACCGCAAAATCATGTGACAAAGGGGCTCCGAGGCATGCAGCACCACTACTTGCAGCCGTAACACCTGATATTACCTTAATATCAGTTCCTTCATCTGCAAGTTCATATACAAGACTTGCCATACCATATACGCCGCTGTCTCCACTGCATACAAGAACTACTTCCCTGCCTTCTTTTGCCATATCTATGGCATACTGACAACGCTCCTTCTCCTGCATCATATTAGTTGAATAATATTCTTTATCAGGAAAATACGATTTTAATATATCAACATAAGTACTATACCCAACTATTAACTGCGCAGCCGATATTGCTGCTGATGCCTCAAGTGTCATATTATCTTTTGCACCACTGCCAAAACCAACTATCTTAAGCATATTATTTCTCCATTCCTGCCCATTTTTCAGGACATATCAAATTTGTGCTCCATCTTATATATTGCGACTGTTATTCCATTATCCGCTGTTTTTCCGGCAAGCTTTTCTCCTCCGCCTGATGCTGCACACGCGCTTCGCTCGCACACATTATCGACGCCTATCTGCTCATTTACAAAAGCTGAAGATGTAAACTCGCCCTCAATCTTACTTAAATATTCCGGTGTAAATGTCTTATAAGGCACCTTCCATTTTTCTGCAAATTCAACAATACCCTGTTCATCGGCTTTTCTGTCAACCGAAGCAACAACAGCAATTCCTTCCGGCATAAGATTATTTGCAGCAAGAGCTTTTTTAACAGCCTGTTCAATCTCCCTAGCTGATTTGCCTCTTTTACAGCCTATCCCGACTGCCAGATTCTTTGGTACCAGCTTCAGGGTTCTTTTAAATACCACATTTTCGTCAGCATGCGTAATTATCTGTACACCACTTTCATAATCACCGTTTATGTTATCTGTAAATGTAATCTGACCATTCCACTGCTTCTCGGTTTCTTTTAACAATCCAGAAAATGTTTCATCACCTGTAATTCCAACCGGTTCTCCATTAAGAATACGCCCTGATATATCCTGTATCATAACAGGGTTCACTATTCTCATATTGTGACTTGTTGCAAACAAATCAACCGCAAACATTCCTCTTGTGTCTGTAGCTGTTGTAATTACAGGTATTGCACCAATACTGTCTGCAAGTTTTTCACACCATTCATTGGCACCACCAATATGCCCTGAAAGCAATGATATAAGAAACTTTCCACTCTCATCTGCAACAAGCACAGCCGGGTCTGTAACCTTGCTTTTAAGATATGGTGCTATTGTTCTTACTGCTATTGCAGCCGCACACACAAATAATATTCTGTCACTTGATGCAAACCGGCTTTTAATAACACTTCCAACAGTATCAAAAAGAACTGCATTTTCCTTATAATCATCTGCACATCTTTTATGACAGTAGATTGTAACTTCTCCATCCGTCACCGTGTAAGCCTTTTTTGCCACTTTCATTCCTTCGTGTGTAAATGTTATTATAACTGTTCTCATTTTCTATACTCCGTCTTAAATTCAGGGTCATATAACTTGGAAAATGAATATTTATCCCCTAAGAATTCTCCCACCATTATAAGCGCTGTCTTTGTAATGCCTGCTTTCTCTGCTTCAATATCAAGATTTTTCAATGTAGTTTTTATGCATTTTTCATCTTTCCAGCTTGCCTTATAACATATCGCACATGGTGTATCAGGTGTATAAGCTCCCTTGTATAATTCTTCTTTAAGTTCTTTCAAATGCGATGAACTCAAGAACACAACCATTGAAGTCCCATGTGCTGCAAGCTTGGCAATGCTTTCATTATCAGGTACAGGAGTCCTTCCCGGCATTCTTGTAATAATTACCGACTGCGCAACCTCAGGCACTGTGTATTCACATCCGGTCGCTGCTGCGGCTGCAAGAAAGCTGCTGACGCCAGGACATATTTCACAGGTAATTCCACGTTTTGCAAGTTCCTCAATCTGCTCTCTAATTGCGCCATAAAGTGATGGGTCACCTGTATGCAGACGGACTATATTCTTTCCTTCGCTCTCTGCTTTTACAATTACATTAATGACCTCATCCAGGTTCATATATGCACTGTTATATATCTCACAGTCTTTTTTTGCATACTCAAGCAATTCCTCATTTACAAGTGAGCCTGCATATATAATCACATCTGCCTCATTAAGCATACGCATACCGCGTACTGTAATTAAATCCTTTGCTCCAGGTCCTGCCCCGACAATTCTTACCATAATCATTCTCCTTAATTTTCGTAACTATTCAGACCGAGCTTTCTAAACACTTCACATTTTGTCTTGCTCTGAACAGTTATATATCTTCTAACAGCGAATCTGCTGCTTTGGTCTTACCTAATATTCCATATTCATTTGAAAATACAATTGCCCCGATTCTTATCTTTCCGCTGCTTCTTCTTTGCAATACATCTTCTATCCGAATCATAAGCTGTTTCATTGCACTCTCAAGCATGTCCGATTTTTTCAATATATCAAGTGCAGCTTCTGTAGTAACACAGTCAAGTATTTCTCTTGCCGTATCTACCCCTGCACCTGCCCTTATTGCACATGCTGACAGAACCTCCATTCGTCCGTCTGCAACTTTTGAATGTGTATTCATTATTCCTGCACCTAATTTCACAAGCTTTCCTATGTGTCCAACTAAAAGCATTGCTTCTGCACCGGAATCACACACCATGTCTATTGTATCACCTATATAGTTACTGCATTTGATACTCCTTTTAAGTTCAATTCCAAGAGTATTAAGAAGGAAATCCTGTCCGTAATTTCCCGGAGCAATCAAAAGAACTTTTTCGCCCTCTGCTATATGCATCTTAATCTCTGTCTTTATTGTATCAATAAGTGCCTGTTCACTCATAGGCTCTACTATTCCTGTTGTTCCAAGAATTGATATTCCCCCTGTTATTCCGAGGTTTGGATTAAATGTTTTCTTTGCAATTTCGACACCTTCTGGTGCTGATATTACAACCTTTAAACTCCCCTCATAAAAATAATTCTCTGCTGCTTCCAATACTCCTTCTTCAATCATCTTAAGTGGAACAGGATTGATTGCAGCTTCTCCTACAGGCCTTGATAATCCTTTTTTAGTAATTCTTCCTACCCCGGTTCCACCATCTATAACAACTTTTCTGTCTGCAGAGTTATCCGTTATATAAGAAACACTTGCATATATTAATATTCCGTTAGTTACATCCGGATCATCACCGCTGTCCTTTTTTATTGCACATGTAACTCTGTCCTGTTCAATTGTTATTTCATCAACAGGAAGCGTAAGTGCCACTCCCATCGGAGTAACCACACTGACACTTTCAATTCTCCTGCCTGATAAAAGCATATACGCTGCTGCTTTCGCCGCTGCACAGGCACAAGTCCCTGTTGTATATCCACAGCGCATTTTTTTCTGATTCTTATATACATATCTCTCTAACATCTGCGCCACTCTTTATCATCATCTGCTGCCATATAAAACAACGCATTCATAATTGCCGCGGCAACATTACTGCCACCTTTTCTTCCTCTGGCAACTATATACGGCATACCGCTTTCTATGATTTCTTCCTTTGCCTCAACTACATTTACAAAACCAACCGGAACTCCAATAACCAGCCTTGGCTTAAATACACCTTCATCATACAGCTCTCTTATTCTCATAAGAGCTGTTGGTGCATTTCCAACTACCATAATGCACCCCGGATTGTCTTTTGCCGCCTTCTCTACACTTACTGTTGCTCTTGTCACCTCACGTCTTGCCGCCTCTTTAGCAACATATTCATCTGCCATATAACAATTAAGCGAACAGCCAAACTTTTCAGCCATCTTGTGATTTATGCCTGATTTAGCCATATTGGTGTCTGTAACAATATCCAGTCCCTCTGCTATTGCATTCAGAGATTCCTCTATAACACCATCTGAAAACACCATACTTGTCTCATATGAGAAATCCGCCGTTGTATGTATAACTCTCTTTACAATCGGCTTGTATTCAGATGGAATATCTGTTGTAAGTTCTTTTTCAATTATTGCAAATGACTGTTTTTCAATATCCATTGGCTTCATAATATCTATTCTCCTGTGAATAATGATTTTAGTGTATCTATATCCGGCTTATCAAGAATTTTCTTATTCTTTTGTTCTGCGTATTCAAGCACCTCATTTAAGCAGGCATTCATCTGTCCTATCGGACATCCTGTATTTATCACATAGTCTGATTCATCTATCCTTCTGCATGCCAAATCCAACGCAGCTTTTCCAATAGGTTCAAACATCTTTTCTGTAATTACATCTGCTGCAAGTGCTTTTGCTATCGGGTAATCGCAATCATTTTCATAAAGAATTCCCGCGTTGAAAGCAATTCCTAATCTCTGTAACTCTCTATATATAAATATTCCGGTTCCGGCGCCTCCAACAACAAATACCTTTGGAGTTCCCTCCGGTTTCCTTAATTCTGTGCTTCCATACATACAATTATATGTTCCGTGTGTCAGTCCGTAAAGACTGTTTATCCTTTCATCCGTAAATATTTTTTCAGGTCTTCCGAATTCTATATTTCCGTCTGCTCCGACACACATAACATAGTCTGCTATTTTTGCTGCAAGTTCTATTTCATGGAGTGACACAATAACAGCAACATTATCTTTAACTGCCATTTCCTGTAATATGTCCAGCAGTTCAATCTTATGTCTTATATCAAGAAACGAAGTAGGCTCATCAAGCACAATAACTTCCGGCTTCTGGCATATTGCCCTTGCAAGCATAATACGCTGACGCTGTCCGTCACTAATCTGTGAAAAATCCTTATCTGCTATGTCCATTGCAGAAACCTTTTCAAGTGACTCATTTACAATCACTTCATCTTCCTTAGTCAGTTTACCAAAATAATTAGTGTATGGATATCTTCCCATTGCAACAACATCACGGCAGGTCATCATTTCTGTATTAATCTTTTCTGTAAGAACAACTGACATTGTCTTTGCATATTCTTTACTTGTAAAGTCGCCTATTTTTCTGCCCTTGACATATATATTGCCGCCTATCGGGTTCATTTCTCTTATAATATTTTTTATTATTGTAGATTTACCGGCACCGTTAGGTCCGATTAATACAAGGATTTCACCCTTTTTCACCTTCAATGCTATATCTGACAAAAGGACTTTTCCATGATAACCAACACTTAAATCCTCTGTTTCTACATATATCTGTTCCATATAATTTTGTTCCATATATTTCTCCACTTTCCCGCTTCTTACCTTGTGTTACTTTTTCTGCTTTACCATAAGCCAGATAACCACCGGTGCGCCAAATACTGCTGTCACTGTTCCTATTGCAAGCTCTGATGGTGAAAATATTGTTCTTGCAATAAGGTCACAAAACATACAGAACACTGAACCGCACAGGAAAATTGCAGGTATTGTGACAAGTGGCTTTGTTGTCTTAAGTGACAATCTTGTAATATGCGGAACTGCAATTCCAACGAAAGATATTGGTCCTGCAAGTGCTGTAACGCAGGCAGAAAGCATACTTGAAAGCATTACAATACATACCCTGAAAAATTTAATATTGATTCCCATACTCTGTGCATATCCTTCTCCTAAAAGATAGGCACTTATTGGTTTTGAAAATAAAAATGTAATCAAAGCTGTTGGAAAAACAACTATTGCTGCAAGCTTTACAGCTGTCCACGAGCTTCCTGAGAAGCTTCCCATAGCCCAGTGTGTAAGATTGGCAATATCCGAATCATTTGCAAAAGTAATGCACAAATCAGTTATAGCCGAGCATATATAACTAATCATAATTCCTACAACCAAAAGCATAGACATACTCTTTACTTTATTGGCAAAAAGCAGTACATAAAGCATTGCAAAAAGTGAACCTACAAATGCTGCTGCAATCTGTGCCCATAATGGCATTCCCGATACATATTTTAACAAAAATATCATTGTAATTGCGACAAACATTTTAGCTCCTGAGGAAATACCAAGCACAAAAGGGCCTGCTATAGGATTTCTGAAAAATGTCTGTAACAAAAATCCTGACAATGACAATGCACCACCAAGAATAGCTGCCATGCACAATCGTGGTAATCGTATCTTCCAGATAATATTGTATTCCGGTGTTCCCATATAGTCCTTTAAAAATATTATCCTGAAAATTCTTACCGGAGATATATGTATATTGCCTGTATTAATATTAAATATAACCGCTGCAACCAGTAATATTATCAGCAGTACATAAACAATCTGATAACGGAGTATCTGTTTTATCTGCATATTTTCTCCATTCTTATGTTTCTATTCTTATTTCTCTATTCTCAAAGTGACTGCCTCATTAAGCACTATTATCTTAATGTTACAGTCACTTCCAAAAATAGATTTTATTTTAATTTCTTCAAATATGTAAGCTCTGATGTGTTAGAATCAGCTTTTAACATCAGGTTAATATCATTAATCATACTTCCGATTGTATCAGCAATCTGGAAGAAATCAGGTGTTGTACACCATACATTTCCTTCCTTAACAGCCTTTAAATCCGAAAGAATACTGTTATAACCTGTAAAATCGCTAAGAGTAGATGGCTTTCCACCTAAGCTCCATACATAAATTATATAATCGGCATCCTTTGCTTTTTCATAGAAGCTTTCGATTCCCATTTCCTGAGTACCTGTTTTATCTGGATTTAAATCAGAGAAAATGTAATCTCCACCTGCTATATTTACCATCTGTGCAAGATAATCTCCTGCATTTCTTACATAGATCTTACCCTTAGATGTAATATAAAATACTGCTACAGATTTTCCTGTCTTTTCTACCTTTGAAATAGTATCTACATAAGCAGCCTGTGTATTATACATATCTGTTGCAGCTTCCTCTTCATTGCAAAGCGCAGCATAAAGCTTAGCCCACTCTACTCGTCCTAACGGATGGTCTTCATATGTAGACTGGTCTAATATGTAATTAACTCCTAACTCCTTTAACTTTGCTGCTACATCAGGAACACTTGTAAGCATTGTTGAGAATATCGCAAGTGTTGGTGCGCCTGCTATTATTGATTCATAATCAGGTGCCTTGTAGTCACCGACATAAGTCAGCTTTCCATCATCAAATGCTTTCTTAACAGCATCGATATACCATGAATTTTTCTCATAAGTAACCTGACTTATATTGCCAAGACAGTTGCTTGCGCTCATAAGTGATGTAACAGGTGTTGAAGAAACAAGCATATTTGTTACAGGTGCCTTTAAAACTACTGTATCAGAATCAATGCCTGATGGTGTAGACATTCCGTCCGGAACAAGTAAAAGCTTTGACTGCTTTGATACAATAGCTGTATCTTCATCTCTGTTAGTTATTGTAATAAGCTTATAACCGCCCTTGTAATAATCTACAGAGAAAAGTTTTGCATATTGTAATTCCATTGAATGGTCATATACAAGTTCTCCATCATAGTTGTCTTCACTGCCTGATTTCTTTCCTGTGCCACATCCGCTCATTACAAGTGTAGACACAAGCATAACAAACATGAGCAGAAGCGACAGAAATCTTTTTTTCTTCATTTTCATTCTCCTTTTCCTTTCTCGTGAAGTGATTGGATGATTCCGTCATTATCTGCAGAAAAGGAACAGACATATAAGTCTGCATAAAAAACAATAGTCTGTTGTTCTCGCAACGACTATTATGACTCTGCCTGTAAGCCGGTCTTCTGACTCACAGATCATAAGCAATATCCGCCTTCCCAGAATCAGCTTAAAAAGCTTCTTCCAGTGGCATAATGGATATCGCCTCCCTGTATACAGCAGCGGAACTGCTCAGGATTCCCACCTGATTCCCTGAAGTACTTAATATACTTCGCTTACAGTGATTATTTCGTTATCATCTGGATTATATCCAACATTCATTATTTCATATAATTATATGAAATGCAATTAATTATTTTAAAATTTATCTCATCTTCTCTGCTAAAAATTGTACAATATAATCATAATTTTCCGGAATATGTGGAAATGTACAATTCGTACAGTCCTTTATACGCTTTCCGCTTTCTCTTGTTATATATCTGGGTGTTCCCGGGCAATCTTCATAACAATTCATAGGACAATAACAAAAAAGGCAGTTAAAATCCTGCCCTTCTTCTATCTTATGGCATGGGTAATATTTGCATTTGTCATTCTTAAAATAACGATGACTGTTTTCTGGCATATCAATTCTCCTCAAATCACACATCATTTGTTGGATACATAATACCTCATTTTCGTATGCCTGTTCAATACCCACAATTTATATTGATTAATTTAATCTACAGTCTTTTTACTGCTCCTACCGGACAATGCCTTTTTGTAACTTATAGACATATTCATTTTTATATGCTACATTACATTTGATACTTACATTATATTTTGAACTTTTAAAAGGAGATAACGCTATGATGACTAAAGACGAATTACCAGAATGTCCAGTAGCAACAACTGTTCAGCTTATTGGAAGTAAATGGAAATTATTGATTTTAAGAAACCTTCTCGTAAGGCCCTGGAGATTTAACGAATTAAAGAAAAGTCTTGAAGGAATCAGCCAGAAAGTACTGACCGACTCCTTAAGATCAATGGAGGATGACGGACTTATTACAAGAACTGTTTATCCTGAAGTTCCTCCGCGCGTAGAATATGCATTAAGTGAGCTTGGCGAAAGTATGCGGCCAATACTTGATGCAATGGAACAATGGGGCACTAATTATAAGAAAAGTCTGTAAAGCCTTAAATTTATAATCCACCTACAAATATATCCCCTCTTGCCGTATTTTAAGCAAAAGGGGATATATTAAAATTACTTATCATATTCAAGATAAGCGCCTTTCATCGGACTCGCCGCAAGTTCACTGAATAATCTCAATACGCCTTTCTTGTATTTACGTTCCTTTGGTACCCATTTCTTTCTTCTTTCACAAAGCACCTTATCCACTTCTTCTAATGACATTCTCTTTCCGGCAATACCTACTATGTTAAGCTTCCTTTCCTCAACATCTATCTCGATAAGATCACCATCTTCAACCAATGCTATAGGTCCTCCGTCTACTGCTTCAGGACTGCAATGTCCAATTACCGGTCCTGTAGATGCTCCTGAAAATCTTCCATCTGTTATAAGTGCTATACTCTTACCTAGTTCTTTGTCACTGCTGATTGCCTCCGATGTGTAGAACATCTCAGGCATTCCGCTTCCCTTAGGTCCCTCATACCTTATAAACACAGCATCACCCTTCTGAACCTTATGGTGAATTACTGCATCAAGACATTCTTCTTCACTATCAAATGGTCTTGCATTAAGTACTGCCTTAAACATTTCCTTTGGGCAAGCTGTATGCTTAATAACAGCGCCTTCAGGTGCAAGATTACCTTTTAATACAGCTATGCTGCCATTTTCTCCGATAGGCTTATCATATGGTCTTATAATATCTTCCTTTGTAACATTTACATTATAACGTCTATTGAAGTCATCAAGCCACTTATTACATCTTTCATAAAAACCATTTGCCTTAAGCTCTTCAAGATTTTCACCAAGGGTTTTTCCTGTAACCGTCATTACATCAAGATGCAAATGTTCTTTAATTTCTTCCATTATTGCAGGAACTCCACCTGCATAATAGAATACTTCTGCCGGCCATCTTCCTGCAGGACGCACATCAAGGAGATAATGTGCACCTCTGTGTAATCTGTCAAATGTATCACCTGTAATCTCTATTCCAAATTCGTGTGCAAGTGCAGGAATATGAAGAAGACAGTTTGTGCTTCCCGATATTGCTGCATGAACAAGGATAGCATTTTCAAAGCTTTCCATTGTAACAATATCCGTTGGCTTCATATTATCCATATAAGCTAACTTTACTGCCTGTTTTCCAGCTTCTCTTGCATAATTAAGAAGATCAGGACTCGTAGCCGGCATAAGAGCACTTCCGGGAAGTGCAAGTCCCAATGCTTCTGCCATTATCTGCATTGTTGAAGCTGTTCCAATGAATGAACAAGCTCCACAGCTAGGACAAGCATTACATTTTGCCCAATCAAGCTTTTCCTCGTCTATTTCTCCTCTCTGATATTTTGCGCTATACATACCAAGCTGTTCAAGAGTAAGCATTTCAGGTCCGGCATTCATAGTGCCGCCCGGAACTACTACTGAAGGAATATTCACTCTTGCAAGTCCCATAAGATTACCGGGCATTCCTTTATCACAGCTTGCAAGATAAACTCCGGCATCTGAAACAGTCGCATTTCCCTGTATCTCAATCATATTAGCTATCATCTCACGACTGGCAAGGCTGAAATTAATGCCATCTGTTCCCTGACTTTCTCCATCACATATATCCGTAACATAATATCTTGCGCCAAAGCCGCCTGCTTCTTCCACACCTTTTCTTACCTCTTCAACAAGAATATTAAGGTGTCCGCTTCCCGGATGACTATCACCATATGTACTTTCAATAAATATCTGAGGCTTTGATAAATCTTCCTTCTTCCAGCCTGTTCCTATTCTTAATGGATCAAGTTCAGGTGCAAGTTCACGCATTTTCTGACTTTTAAGTTCCATTTTAATCTCCTTTCCATGCTTAAGCATAATGTCTGATTTATTCAAATATCTTAATATTACATTTATCTAAATCTGGCAATGTCCGATTTATTCAATCTAAACGAAGAATGATATTATAAGTGCTACTATAAATCCTGTTCCACCTACTAATGTTTCCATAATGGTCCATGTCTTTAATGTAGTTTTTTCATCAAGTCCAACAAGTGATTTAACAAGCCAGAATCCTGAATCATTAAAGTGCGAACATACTGTTGAACCACCTGCTATAGCTGCTGTTACACATGCAAGGTAAAGTGGCGAAAGTGATGAGATTTCCGGCATCGCAGCTATTATTCCTGCTGCCATTGTCATGGCAACTGTTGAGGAACCTACACATATTCTTACAAGAGCAGCTACAATAAATGCTACAACTACAAGTGGGAGTGCCGCTGAAGAAACTGCATTTCCAATAACTTCACCAAGTCCTGAATACTGAAGCATATACCTTAATACACCACCACATGCTGTAACCAGGAGAATAAGGCCTGTTGGTTCAAGTGACTTAGTTAATACTTTTTCAAGTTCAGGAAGTGAATATCCATGTCTTGTTCCAAGAAAATACATTGCAACCACTGTTGCTATAAGAAGTGCTACAAATGGTTCTCCAAGGAAGCTTAATACATCTGCGGCAGGTGCTAAAAAGCCTACAACGCCTGCGAGTGAGTCTAAAATGATAAGAACAAGCGGAATAAGTATAATTGTTACAACAAGCCCAAAGCTTGGAAGCTTTGACTCATCAACATTTTCCTGCTTAGCTACATGCTCAGGTACAGGTATGAAGTACTTCTTTCCGCATATTGAACCCCATATTGGTCCTGCAACTATCATTGCAAATATACCACAGGCAATTCCTATAAGTATTACCCATCCAAGGTCAACTCCAAGCATTGTTGCAACAAGTACAGGTCCCGGTGTTGGTGGAATAAATGCATGTCCTACAGCGAGTCCGGCAAGAAGTGGTATTACATAAAACAATGTTGATCTGTTGGTTCTCTTTGCAAGTGAAAATGCTAAGGGAATTAATATAATAAGTCCTGCATCAAAGAAAACAGGCATCGCAATTATAAGACCGGTTATTCCCAAAGCCCATGCGGCTTTCTTGTCACCAAACCTGTTTACCATTGTTACTGCAAGCGTCTGCGCGCCACCCGACGTTTCAAGTATTGCGCCAAACATACTTCCAAGTCCGACAAGTAACGCTATACCTTTTAAAGTATTTCCAATACCATCATTAACAGCCTTAACAATCTCTGTAAAAGGCATGCCTGCAATAAGACCGATTGTTATTGCCCCGATTAAAATTGAAATCATTGCATGAATCTTAAATTTAATAATAAGCACGAGTAATAAAAGAAGTCCGACTATAGCTGCAACGATTAATCTAACTGTATTATCCATAAAACCTCCATTCTATACACATTTGTGTATGATCGTTTCGTACATTAGTTAGTGTACTTTTGCTAATAGTTTTCATAAGACGTCTGATGTTTTTGTTGATTTGATTATATATTTATAGGTTTTTTAAGTCAATACATCTGATGTATTTTATTAATTTTCGTTCATAAAGCTAAAAAAAGACGGATTATCTGTCATAATCCGTCATATTTTTATGCAATTTGCACAAAGTGTATTCAATTAAACATCACACCTTTAGTATTTAGCCTTATAATTTTTCTTTTAATTTCTCTTCTTTAAGTTTAACAAGCATCTGTCTATTATATGTAAGATGCATTATCATGGCACATTTTGCACCTACCGAATCACCTCGTTGTATAGCCTCAGCTATTGCCTTATGTGTCTGTATAGTTTCTTCCATGAGTTTATGATATGTAAGATTAACAAATGTTATAATTGTTGTATGTATCAAAGGCATTAATGTACATACGACACTATTTCCACTTGCATTGGCAATTGCAGTATGAAACTCTACATCCTTCTTTGTGTGATTCTTTCCTGAGCGATATAATTTTTCTATCTCTTCACACAAATTCATAATTTTCTTTTTATCCTCATCAGATGCTTTCTGCGCCGCCAAAGAAGCAATCTCCGGCTCAAGCATAAGCCTTACTTCAAACAGTTCCAATGCAAGCTCGTATTTATCTGTAAATTTAGATAATCCCAAAGGATCATTCTCAAGTGAATTAGTGCTTATAACGTATGTTCCAGCTCCACGCCTTACTTCAAGAATCCCTTTAGATACAAGGCTTTTCACTGTCTCCCTTATAGTACTTCTTCCAACTCCGTATGTTTCCGCAAGCTCATATTCGTTAGGAATTTTCTCACCTATATTAACCGGTGTATTAATAATATAATCCATCAGCTGGTCTTCAACCTGCGTAGCGAGAAGCTTTTTATTCATTTTATCCAATTCATTCATTTATGAACCTCCAACACATTAAACATCTGACGTTTATTATAATTAACTTCCTAATCTGCGTATCCGGTGAAAATAACCTTTCCGGCATTCCATAATTCCGCCGTTCTCTTTGCAGCATCAAGTCTCTCTGCATCATTTTTAAATCCGCATGTAGCAGACTGACATCCACAATCCATACACATTACATAGTAACCGTTATTTTCTTCCTCAAGAATAGATGGTCCTAAACATCTTGGACAATCTTCTAACTTAATCTTCTCATAAATTTCCATATTGTTGTCATTCCTCTTTCCGACTGTAATTTATCAAATTTGATTTATCAAATTAAATTCATAACACTCTAATAATATATAATAAAATATTAATTTACAATTCCTTTTATACTCTTTCTTCTAAATATTTTTTATAATGCTTGACAAAATTAATACTTCGTAATGCGATGTATAACATCAAAGGAGGTATTCTATGGATGTTCAATTAAAAAGAGGACTCTTGGACGTATGCATTTTAGCAGCTATCAAGAATGAAGATTCATACGGCTATAAGATTATAAAAGATTTAAAACCCTATATTGAACTTTCTGAATCGACCCTATACACCATTCTGAAACGTCTGGAAACAGCAAATATGTTAAATGTTTACACTGTAGAACACGGAGGCAGACTTCGTAAATATTATCATATTACCGAAGAAGGCCTGAAACGTATCAAGGAATTCAAGGTCGAATGGAAAGAAATTTTATCAATTTATAAATTTGTAACAAAGGAGGATGATGGCAATGAGTAAACAGGAATTTCTTACACAGCTGCGTAAAGGTTTATCCGGATTGCCACAGGCTGATATTGAAGAACGATTAACATTCTACGATGAAATGCTTGAAGATAAGATGGAGGAAGGTCTATCAGAGGATGAAGCAGTTTTAGCTGCCGGTCCTATAAACGAAATCATTGCACAGATAGTAGCTGATACACCTCTTACTAAGATTGCTAAAGAACGGATAATTCCTAAAAAAAGACTGTCTGTTGGAAAAATTGTACTTTTAGTACTCAGCTCTCCAATATGGATTCCACTTGGTATTGCTGCCATTTCCGTAATTCTCTCACTTTACATTGTATTATTGGCGGTAATATTTTCATTGTGGACAATCTTTGCTTCATTTATTGTTAGTTCTGTAGCCTCTGTAGCAATTTGTATTATTTTTATCATAAGAGGCATTTCTTTGTCCGGTGTTGCTATGCTTTCTGCCGGAATTGTATGCGCGGGACTTTCTATTTTTATGTTCTATGGCTGTATGGCAATAACAAAAGGAAGCTTTATCCTAACCAAAAAATTTGCAGTATGGATTAAAAATCTCTTTATCAAGAAGGAGGAAGCCTAATGAAAAAAGCAACAAAAATATGGCTTATTGTAGCATCTTCTCTTGTATTGGCTGGATGTATAATTTTTATCGGTGTAATGTCAGCACTTAAATGGGATTTCACAAAACTTTCAACAGGTAAGTACGAAACAAATATTTATGAAATCAATGAAACATTTAATAATATATCCATTACAGCAGACACATCAAATATCACATTTGCCCTGTCAAATGATGGAAAATGCAAAGTGGAATGTTACGAGGAAAAAGACACCACTCATTCAGTCAGCGTTGAAAATAATGCTCTTGTTATTAAAAGCAAAGAACATAAAGCTTGGTATGAATATATCGGTTTTAACTTCATTTCGCCTAAAATAACAGTTTATCTGCCAAAAACAGAATATAATTCGCTGTCTATTAATGAAAGCACAGGAAATATTGAAATATCAAATGTTTTCTCTTTTGAAAATGCAGATATTTCTTTAACTACCGGAAACACTAAATTTAGTGCATCCGCTTCACAAACAATTAAAATAAAATCAACCACCGGAAATATTCGTGTTGAAAACACTTCTGCTGATTCACTTGACCTCTCAGTTACTACAGGCAATATTACTGTTTCCGGTGTGAATTGCAAGAATACGATTACTGTAAATGTATCAACAGGAAATTCAAATCTTACTGATATTTCCTGTAAAAATGTAATCTCAAGTGGAAGCACAGGTAATATAAACCTAAATAATGTTATTGCTGTAAATAAAATTTCTATCAAAAGAAGCACAGGTAATGTAAAATTTAACAGCAGTGACTCTAATGAAATATCTGTAAAAACAAGTACCGGAAATGTTACCGGCAGCCTGCTTACAGGTAAAAAGTTCACCACCGAAACTTCTACCGGTAATATCAATGTGCCGGATTCTACATCTGGTGGTACATGCGAAATTAAGACAAGTACCGGAAATATTAAGATAACTACAAACTAAATTTAAACATCCCTGCAAGGTCATAAATCCTTGCAGGGAGTCTTAATTAGGATTACAAATCTGAAGTGATGCTCCATTTTCCATCAATGAAAATCCATGTTTTTCATAAAAATGTGCATTTGCTTTATCCTCCGGCATTACATCAATATATAAAAAATTCTTATATTTTTCTTTTATATATTCAATCATTCTGCCTGCAATTCCCCTTCCCTGATAATCCGGATGAACCAGCACATAATGTATCTGAGCAAGCATCTGTGTATCATCAAGAACTCTTATAAGTCCGACCAACTTATCATCATCCCATGCTGTAAGCACTGTTGATGAATTCATAAGAGCCTTATACAAACGTTCCGGATAATTTCCCGAATTCCAGTTAACTGATAAAAATAAATTCTGCACCTGTTCCTGTGTAAATATCTTTTCCTCTGTATATTTAATCATCTTTTCTCCTTATCCACGGTGGTCACATCTTTGACATTGTACCATCTCATTTTCTCCATCTTCTTTATAAAAAACATCCGACCATTGGCAGATACTCTGCAAGATAGGTACAACCGATTTTCCTTTATCTGTCAGTGAATACTCTACTTTTGGAGGAATTTCATCATAAGATTTTCTATCGATTATTCCATCCTCTATCATATCTTTTAATGTTGCTGCCAAAACGGCATCTGTAATATTATACATTTCCCTTCGGATTTCACTATAACGTAATCTTTCTTTAGCTGATAACACGCATATGATACGTGACTTCCATTTTCCACCAAATATTGACAGTCCATATTCAAGCGGACACCTTATATCATCTTCTAATTTTTTCTTGTACTTTGCCATATAAAAACACCTTCAGACTATTAATTTATCTTATTATAGCCTGAAGGTTATCTTTTTTGAAGTTACTATTAAATTTATTAGTATATTTTATATTAAATTTCTTTTTTATTATCTGCACCAGGTGTTGTAACAATTACCTTAGAAGGCGTAATAATAAGCGCTCCCTTTGCTGTCGCTGCGCCATTAAACATTTTTTCAACCATAGCCTTAAATGTATCTACTATTGTTCCTTCTGTTACATATTCTGCTGTTCCTTTAATCTGATATCCCTCAAGACTCTGTGCATCATACACTGAAACAGCAATTTTTCCATTGTCTGCTTTAATGTTATTTAATGTTGTTTCAAGAAAAACATCACCTACAACCATCTTTCCATCTTTTGTAACATCATTAAATGCAACAGGCACTACATTAGGTTCTCCGTCTGCACATGTAGCAAGATCCCACATACCGTTCTTTAATAACTTGATTACTGATTCATTTAACATAGAATATACCTCCTAATTTGTATCTTTATAAGTGATGTATTCATGTTAACGAATTCACTTACATTTTAGAAGATATTAGCTAATTTATAAGTCACTATTAAATTTCTTATTGATTTTCAGTATTTATCCCCTACATACCAGTAATCGCAGACTTTTCCTCCACTAGCCAGCGTATGCTCTCTATGTAACTTAAAATGCATAAGCTTTGCTGTAAGAAAATCTACATCACACATAACAGGCAAAACCTCAAGACATCCTTCACGTCTTGCGAAATTATTGAGAGGACATTGCGTAAAATGATAATAAAATCCTTTATCATGTTTCGTTTCATCAAAATTGAAATCCCATGAAGCAGCCTTGTACTCAGGGTGTTCGTCAAGCCATGCTGCATCCTTATGTATCATTTTACTGAACTTTCTGACACCACTTTTCTTATTTCCGTTTATAAATAATCCTACCACTTTCAGTACCGGCATTGACATAATACCAACACATATTTCACGCAAATCATTGACAGATATTTTTCCATCGGCTTTTTCTACCAGTTCTTTGGTATATTCTTTACCATACCGCTTGTTAAGGCTCTTTTTAATAAAAGGAATTAGCAGTTTCCAATATTTGTTTGTGTATTTTATCACAATTGTTCTTATCCCTGCAACGTGAAGTTATACAGTAATCAACTGATATGCAATTCTTGGTGTCCCATCTTTAACATGAATAATTCCACATTTTGTAAACCCACTCTTTTCAATCAATCTTTGCATTGTCTGATTATTTGCATGTGTGTCTACACGAATATTGGATGAAATACTTTTACAGTAATTTAAAACACATTTAAACAGACCATGCACCTGACCATCACCGGCAATTCTATGGATTGTTATATAAGGATCATCGTTTAACCAATTCCCATTTTCAATATGCGCATATGTGGGTTCTGCACCGTCAAACAATGCAAATACTCCATGTATCCCATTTTCATCATATATAATCTTACAGGCATTATGACTAATATCCGATTGAATCAACATAGCATCCGGATAGAAATGACCCCACTGCGTAGGATTTCCGGTATGAATCATATAATCCTGTGCATACTTGTAAATTTTCATAATCTGCTCAAAATCAGCAATATCTGCATCTCTTACATTCAGCATATAATTAATTCTCCCATAAATTCAAATTGAACTAAGTCGCTGCGCGACGGCCTGCCAAGGGTTGTTGCTGCAGCGCTTCTTTTTGTCCCCAAATTAGATAAATGAAAAAGCAGTTGAAGCTGCCCATAAAAGTATTTATAGTTTAAGTGCGACCAAAAACTGAATACAAGGAAAGCGACCACTGCCTATGAAAACTATACCATTACATCATCTTAGTAGCAAGATGATTTTTAAGAATCGTGAACCTCCGTGAGGTAGTGAATTAGAGAAAAAGCTAATTATTACTATCACGGAGGTTTTTATGTACGAAGAATATTTAGAAAAATTAAAAGAAGAAGGAATTATACGAAACAGAAAAGAAGGTACCATACAAACATACACAGCAAATGTAAACAAGTTTCTAAACTGGGCTAATAAGAATCCAGAGGAACTGACCCTTGATGACTGTAGGAACTATATATGGGACTTGCGTGTGAACTGTAAGTTTTCAACTCAACATTGTAATGGAGTTAACTCAGCACTTAAGTTTTTCTTTCGCTATGTTCTAAGGAAATCTTGGGATCAGGATATTGTACCTAGAATGATTAATGATATCGTTCTTCCACGTGCTATAACGCTTGAGGAGGTTAAACAACTTATTGATTCAGCTACATTGATTCGGAACAAAGCGATCATTGCGCTTTTGTATTCTTCGGGTCTTAGGGTAAGTGAACTGTGCAGACTTGAGTTTGGTGACATATATTTTAGCACGAATCAGGTTCATATAAGAGGAAGTAAGAATCATCAGGATCATTGGACGATTCTGTCTGAAACAGCAAAAGAATTACTCACAGAATATTGGAGAAGTTATCCTGTTAAGAGACAGTATGTATTTGTGAAATCAAAGGGTAAAGGTGATAGAGAACGTCTTAATACAAGTGGTGTACAGATTATGCTTAGGAAGGTCACTGCTTCAGCAGGTGTTGAGGGAAAGGTGACACCGCATACTCTTCGTCATTCATTTGCTACTCATATGGTGGAACAAGGCGAGTGTATGGAATATATTCAGGCAATGATGGGACACAGAGATCCTGCATCGACTCATAAATATGTACATGTTGCTAACAAATCACTTATGGGTATAAAGAGTCCACTTGATGCACCTGCCAAAAAGAAGAGAGGCAGGAAAAAGAAGAATGGCTGATGTTACGATTCAGGATGTGTTTTTACGATTTGTGCCTGATTATGCGGAAATAAGGAACTTTTCAAGCGAACAATACATGGCAACTACCTGTATTTTGAAATGTAGAACTGCTGAAATGGGAGCACATGTAAGTGAGTGTGATAACTGTCATACTTCCTATATTCATTACAACTCTTGCAAGAATAGACATTGTCCAATGTGTCAGAGTATGGAGGTGGATGAGTGGATTGATAAGCGTCAGGAGGATGTGCTGGAGACACCATACTTTCATACAGTATTTACCATACCAAGTGAACTTTACCCTTTGGTGTATTCGAATCAGGGACTTCTTTATGATGCTCTGTATCATGCAACGCATAAGACACTGACAGAGTTATCAAATGATCCGAAACATCTTGGTGCAAGGATTGGATATATCTGTGTACTTCATACATGGGGTTCGGCTCTTAATTATCATCCACATTTACATACGATTATTCTTGGTGGTGGATTGGATGAGAAGAATCACTGGAAGGATAAAGGCAAAGAGTTTCTATTTCCTGTGAAGGTGATGTCTGCCATTTTTAAGAGATACTATCTGGAGGAACTGAAGTTGCTTTGGAAAAGTGATAAGCTTGCATTCACAGGTGGAGCTACAAAGTTGAAGAATCATTATGAATTCAAGGAGCTTCTTAACAAGCTTTATGCTGAGGACTGGATTGTATATACAAAGGAAGCATTTAATGGAGCGAAATCTGTTATCAAGTATCTTGGTAATTACACCCATAGAAGTGCCATCAGTAATAAACGTATTATAGCCATGGATGAGGAAACAGTTACATACATGGCAAAGGATTATAAAAAAGAATGTGCAAAGTATGAGCCGATGACGATAGCAGGAACAGAGTTTATAAGAAGATTTTTGATGCATGTATTGCCCAAGGGCTTTGTTAGAATCAGACATTATGGACTTCTTGCGTGTAGATGTAAGAAGGATAAGATGACACTTTGCAGGAATCTACTTGGATGTGAGCAGTATATCTCAAGGCTTCGTGGAAAAAAGGTTGAAGAGAAAATGATGATTCTTTACAACGTGGACATCTGCAAGTGTAAGGAATGTGGAGAGCCCCTTAGAAGATTTCGAGTGGACGGAAGATATATGCTTTGTTAAGGTGCAGAAACTGAATCTGAAAAATAAGCCTTTTACGGAAGGCTTGTTTGCTATGCAAAAAAATCAGAAAAAGATGCAGATTGAAAATTTTTAGATAGATATAAGGTTGCTGGTATGCTAAAATTTATGAGGAAGCAAGTGGATTGAAATTCCACAGTATCGGTAAGAGTGACGGACTTAGTTCAATACGAAAAAATCGGTCTGCAGTTCGAAGGAAAGGGTAGACTTTCTAAGACGGGAGTCTGCTTTTTCCTTCGCCCTGACACCGATTGTTTCCGATACAATTTTATTGTTCTGCAATAACGCTTAGTTCCTACTTTTTCATAATAATTTTCTCTATACAAAATGGAAGTTATCTACTTCTTCTTTTTCTGATTTGAAATACTTTTCTGTGTATTTTTGACATCTCTTACTAATAACTGAACGTTATCATAAGCTAAGCCAAATTTAAAGAGCTTTTTACCTTGCTTATTATAGAAAGTTGTGACCTTATCCCAACTGCAGCTTACATTGCCATCACCATAATCCTTAGAAAATTCGAGGCTTCTGGCATAATGGTGGAAGCCTAACACCATAAATTTAAAATTACATATTGAAAAAGCCACTTAGGTTCCTTAATGTATTAACGACCAAGAAAACACAAAAGGAGATCCGCAAGTGGCTTCAGTTAATACATTATGCAAGAGTGTTCTTAATGTCAAGAACACAGTTATAGAAAATTGTAATCTTTACTCTGATGAGGATGGTGTTAAACACATTCGCATCAAAGCAAGACCTAATAAATGGCACGAGAACAACTGTCCTTTCTGCCATAAATCATGCCCTGTATACGATAAGCATTCCAACAGACCAACCACTTGGAGAGGCCTTGACTGGGGCGGCGTTCTGGTTGAAGTTGAATATCAGACACATCGTATCATCTGTCCTGAACATGGCGTATATGTTGCCGAAGTTCCATGGGCTTATCCAGGTAGTAGATTTACCAAAGACTTTGATCTTACTGTAGCATGGTTTGCATCCTATCTTCCAAGAAGTACCACCTCATATTTCATGAGAGTTGACTGGGAGACTGTAGGTCGCTGTGTTAATCGTGCACTCCACGATCTTGAACCAGAGCGCTCACGACGACTTGACGGACTGGTAAATATCGGCATCGATGAAACCAGTTATAATAAAAAGGGTCACAAGTACATTACAGTAATCGTTAATCATGATACCAACACAGTTGTATGGGCATCTGAAGGACATGGCAAATCAGTCCTTGAAAAGTTCTACAAACAGCTTACTCCAGAGCAGTTATCCAGCATCAAGGTTGTTACCGGTGATGGTGCCAAATGGATTACTGAATGTGTAAATGAATACACCCCCGAATGTGCTCGCTGTGTTGATTCCTTCCACGTAGTTGAGTGGGCTATGACAGCTCTCGACGAAGTAAGAAAGGATATCTGGCATGATGCCTACAGCGAATATAAACAAGTTAAAAAAGATAACCCGCGTGGCAAAGGTCGTCCCAAAAAGGATGATCTAGAACTTGCTATCGTAAAAGCTGCCAGAGCTAAAGCAGATGAAATAAAAGGCTCTGCTTATGCGTTAGGTAAAGCTCCTGAGCATCTTACTGAAAAGCAGCAATTACGCGTTAATTTAATTGCCTCACAAAATCCTCGCCTGTACAGAGCTTATCTACTAAAGGAACAACTTCGGTTATTACTAAAGCTCACAGATGTAGATGAGGCTGAGGACGAATTAAACCGTTGGCTATGGAAAGCAAGCCACAGCAGGATACCTGCATTCAAAGAGTTATATCTGAAGATTAAGCGTCACAAGACGCATATCTTAAATACAATCCGCTATGGTATGAGTAATGCCAGGATTGAAGCAACTAATAACAAGATTAAGCTGATTATCCGTAAGGCTTATGGATTCAGAAATATACAAAATATGCTCGATATGGTGTACCTTGTATGCTCTGATATTCGCATTCCACTTCCTAATCGAAAGTGTGATGCCGCTTAATCTAGATAAACACTGGGGTTGTGGCGGTTTTTAAACCACCATTACCCCTGAAGAGCCGAAAATTCTTCAATTTTTTCATTAGAAAAAGCGATATCCGACAAATTATATTCTCTCTTTTTTAGTAGAAACGAATACACAACTTTCCCTTTGTATCTTTCGCATTTTTTTGTTAACCCATACAAAGTACACAACAAAACATAAGAAAAAGCACAGTAAATCCAATACCAAAAAACATCTTATATATGCCAGTACAAAAAGATACAATTCCAAAATATAGCGTACATACCAAGAAAAAAATAGACAGCACAACATATAAAATTCTGTATCCTGTCTTCAACGATATCTTATATCTTACTCCTCCCTATTTAGTCAAGTGATTTTCCTTAGAAAATCAATGTTTCTTTGTTACATATCTCAGTAGAATTGAGCCATAGGTGTGGACATTCCTCTGCATCTTGTGCGGAAATAGTGGTTTTAGGGTACACTTGAATAAACGTCTCTGTTTTCCGCTATTCATGGCCTTGTGTATACCCATCCCTCTATGGCAACGCGCCTCCCGTGTCTACCAGGATCATCTCTGTTTCCAGAGGTCCTCACTTCCTTCGTTCCGCCTGTCCATAACCAGGGTGTCGGACTAGCTCCTTTACAGGGTCATTGCCCTCTGGAAAATATTCCTTCCGACTACTGGCTCACTCTTTGTATTTTTAATTACTGACCTTTGTTCCCTGTGCAGGCACGATATTCGTGGACGTTTTCCCTGTCACATCTTCCTCGGTCATTGGTTATCATTGTTTCATTTCAGTCATCCATCATGACTGAACACAGATGTCGAATCTTCAACAGCTCTGTTCAATCATGAAAGATGTTGCTTCTATGCTTCTATGTTTCTATGCTGCTATGCGGTTTCCCAACACCTGACTCTCTGGATACCTGATAGATTCCAGCATAAACTTTCCATCATAGCTCACACCCTTTGTAAGTATTGCGTAGAAGACTCGTAGGGCTTTACATGCTACTGCGATCACAGACTCCATCTTTTTCAACGGATTGTTCTGTCTCGTGAGATAATAACGATGTATTTCTTTGAACTCTGCATTCTGTCCAATCAATGAAATGGCTGCTTCGTACAGTACATAACGAAGACGTTTTCTTCCTCTATAACTGATATGACTCTCACCCTTATGTTTTCCAGAACTGCATGCAACTATCGCATATCCTGCAAGTTTCTGTACCTGCTTTGGATTATCAAAACGACTAATGTCACCTATTTCTGCAATGAGTCCACTCACTATCTTTTTTCCTACACCTTTTATCTCCAAAAGTTTATCTACATATGGGATTTCTTCCAGCTTTGCTTCTATCTTTTCTGTCAATTCCTCCAAGCTCTTTGTATAAACATCATAGTCCCCTAGCAGAAGTTCCATTTCATATTTTGCAGCTTCCGGTGACTCTGTGCTTCCAACACTGTGCTTTGCAGCCTCTACCAGGGTTCGTGCCCTCTTCATTCCAGCTGCTCTTAGTTTGGCATCTCGCCAGATTTTATTAACACCATCTGCTCCAAGTATTACGATATCTGCCGGTAATGGACATACTCTAAGCACCATCACTCCACTGATTGCATCGCAACTCCGGTAAACGTCTTTGTACTCCGGAAAATAGATACTAAGCCAACGTGCAATTCGGTTTTTCACTCGTATAAGTGCTTCTTGTGTCATTACTTGAAGCCCGTATAAACTTCTAATCTCTGCATATACGCCTGTAGGAATATATGGGTAATTGAATCTTCCTTCATTTACCAACGCTGCGATTGTCTTAGGATCTTTACAATCATTTTTACTTGGATTGTTATCATCCAATTCCTTTGACTTGTGTACATGGTGAGGATTCACGTGTACTGGCTTCATTCCGTTGTCCTGAAGCAATGCTCCAAGATTGAACCAATAGTGTCCTGTTTGTTCCATACCAGGAAGCACAATCGTTTTGCCGAATTTTTCCTTGATGTCCTCCAGCCATGCCTTAAAAGAAGTAAAACCAGCTTCATCATTGCTAAATGCGAATGGTTTCTTGGAAAATTCAATGTTTCTCCAATCGAATGCTCTTGCATAGTGGGTTTCACTACCTACATCAATTCCTACAATCAAAGTTTTTTCAGTAATAGATTTAATCTTAGCGTTCTGTGTGTTACAATTCATATGGAATACCTCTCTGTTTAATAAGATTTTTTACTAATCGTCCAAAGTCAGTAATCTTATTTTACACTGAGGTATTTTTTTCTCAACCTTCTTTCTTAGGATTCCTTACATTTTAAATTATACAGGAAGCTCCTATTTCTTAATAAACTGCTTTGTTATTTATAATTTTATTTTAATAATAAATGTTCTGTCCAGCACTGCTATATCTTAATAATACAAGTGGCATTTTCTAACATTTTACTATACAATTGATTTATTGCAGTAACTATTCAGATTTACACAGATTATAAAAGGAGCCCTGCCTATGCGAAATAAATATATTAATCTAGCCATTAACAAACTTGGAATTGCTTTTGATTCGCTTGACCTGACCTTTCATCAGATGAATACCGGCGTACCTGGTGATGTCACCTCTTATTGGCCCGGACCTGACGATGAGGACATACTGATATGCGTCTTCAAGGGAAAACAGATACAAGAGCCATTCCACAGACAGGATTTTTTCTTCATCAATTACGCATACAAAAACAGCTATCAGGCATTATCTGAAAAATATAATAACCTGATTACTATAAATGAAGATGAATGTTATATCGGACAGCCTTACAGTGGTTATGCCCTGCGTGCTGACAGTAACCAGGATGTTGTAATTATTGGTGTTCTCATCCGTAAGTATTCCTTTTTCCGTGAATATCTGCCAACTGTATATACAGATTCCGACCTTTTCCGTTTCTTTGTTGAACCGCAGACCAATAAATTTTCAGATGAATATATCCATCTGCCCGTTACGAAAGACCATGCCATCCGCACTATCCTTGAACTTATGGTGGTTGAATACGCTGATAAACAGGGAGATACACAGCGTATATTAAAATCCATGCTCCAGACATTGTTACTTGAAATTGCACGAAGATACCGTATAGAAAAAGGTGGAACAGCAGAAAAAACACTCGCAGAACAGATTATAGACTATATGGGTGACCATTCTGATGTTGTCACATTAAAGGACATTGCTGCACATTTTTCCTATCATCCAAACTATATTTCTTCCCTTCTTCATAAAGAAACCGGAAGAAAATTCACAGAAATTCTGCTTGAGAAAAGAATGAAGCGTGCCATTATTTTAATGAAAAATACATCACTTTCACTTGAGGAAATCTCAACACTTCTCGGTTACAGCAATCACAGCAACTTTTATAAAGCATTTAAAGAGTACTATGGAATGACGCCCAGAGAGTACCTGAAAGCCATCCAATAGACTGTTATACAGGAATATTAATATTAGAAATTACCACTATAATTATTAACATATGATACTGACCTCTATGTTTAAAGATTATATAATCATATCAAATTCAGAACACTTCTGAAAAATAATTTCAACATACGGAGGTAAAATCAATGAAAAAATTAGCATCTAATACAGTTCTTTGTGTACAGCCATTTCCACAGACAATCGTTTCCTGCAGGGACAAAGATGGAAAAAACAACGCTTTAGTTGTTGGATTCGTTGCCAATGCAAGCCTTGATCCGGTCATGGTCATGGTCGGTATCACACCTGCAAGATATTCCCACCACATAGTAAAAGAATCTGGCTGTTTTGCAATCAATTTCCCGAAAAAGAGTGTACTGGTCAAGCTTTTTTGTAACACATTGTTCGATAAATAACTAACTGTAACG